>Ga0136617_10001840_pt1 | contig 18930 bp, 14 predicted proteins | sample AntDrymUQ3222106_2_FD_129672 | JGI IMG/M metagenome (GOLD analysis project Ga0136617, IMG submission 129672) | Polar desert sand microbial communities from Dry Valleys, Antarctica - metaG UQ322 (21.06) | ecosystem: Environmental > Terrestrial > Soil > Desert | place: Antarctica: Dry Valley... | reverse complement strand
TGAGAGATGAATTGATAAAGAGCAACCCAACGTTCCGGGATTTGGTTCATCAACATCAAAACTACGAACAACGACTAGTTGAATTAGCCCATTTAACCTACCCGAACGACGACGAACAGATCGAAGAATCCACTCTAAAGAAGAAGAAATTACTCGTAAAAGACGAGATTTACGCGATCATGAATGATTATTCCGTATCGCATTAGCTTTCGGACTGAAATTAAATTTTGTGAAAAGCGGCATTTGCTTGCCGCTTTTTCTACTTTGCACCGCACCATTTCAAGCTGTGCATCTCGATCCCCTCCGTGGTCGTAAAAAGGATATTCCAGCCGTTAACGAGCAATGGAATTTGAGCGACATAATTTGTGTCATCCCGAATCAGTTGATCGACGACCTCTCCTTTCCGGCTATCGATGAGGAAAGCCGAGTTCTCGCTATAGGTCAAAGCAAACACAAAATTTTCCAGGACGAGCATCCCCGCCGCTACTCTCCCCGGCAGCCGCCGTTTCCAGACGACATCGCCGTTGGACGTCGAGATCATGTATATAAAATTGTCCAGCGAAGCCACCAAAACGCCGTTATTCGAAAAAGAAACAAAGGAAATCCCGCCGCCGCTCTTGAATTTCCACCCGCTTCTCCCCGTTGAGGTGTTTAACAGAATGACATTTCCTCTCTCATCTCCCACGATTAAAGCTTTGGAAGACGGATTCGAAACTGCGGTCGGTACAAACCCGGTGGAACTCTTGAACAGAACCCTTCCGTTATCGTTTGAAATCACAAACACTTGTTTATTACCCGTGCCGAATGCGGTTCCATGGGTTGAAAAACTTGGGCGGGCGGTGATCATACCGAATGAAGGTGCTTTCCAAACAATATTTCCCTGTTGATTGCCGACTGCATTGAGCGATCCATCAAGCGCAATTGCGATAATACTGGTTTGGGAATTTCCCAAAACAAACTGCTGCGAAAAAGCAAGGCGCGCCGTCCAGTTTGTGATACCACTTTCCTTGTTCAGCGAACGAAGAATCGATTCACTAGCGGCTGTTTCTTTGGAAATTAACGGATTCGAAACCACGTAAATAGTTGTATCCGTTACCGCCAAATTTGAAACGATCTCGCCGCCAAGCTCGCTCGTCCAAATAATGCCGGACGTCTTCGCATCGATAGCTTGTACACTTCCGGTAGTTGTTCCGAAAAATACGCGAATATTATCAGAAGCGAGTGCGTTAAGCGCCGGAGCTTCGATTCCTACTTCCCAACATTTCGTTAGAGCAGTTACACCCGATCCACCATTTCGCCCCTGGGCCGCATTCGGTATATGGTTTGAAAAAAGAAAGAACAGCGCGAATTGAAGCAGGATAGTAGTGAGGATGTGTCGGGTCATTCGGCTTGCAAACGGAGATGCTCGATAGATAAGTCCATTGCCTGTTGGAAAATATTCTAACACAGCCACTTGACCGTTATAGATTGATGAATGTAATATCCGGGAAAGTTTGCTGAATTTAATCCGTCAAGGGAGAAAGTCTTTTAAAATGTCCTTCAATAAAATAACAATTGTCGGTAATCTCGGACGAGACCCGGAACTCCGCTACACCCCGCAGGGTACGGCAGTATGCGACTTTTCAATGGCGACGAACGAAAAGAAACGCGATAAAGCAGGTGAAATGCAGGACATAACAACCTGGTTTAGGGTCACTCTTTGGGAACGGCAAGCCGAAAATGCGTCCAAATATCTGACGAAGGGGGCCTCGGTCTATATCGAAGGCCGGCTACGGCTTGAAGAATGGACCGACCGTGAAGGAAATACCCGGCATACTTTGGCAGTGAGGGGCACCGATATGCAGTTTCTTGGCGGTGGCGGGACACGCTCCGATGAATTCGCGGGCGAATCGTCAGGGGAGGCTGAGTTCGCAGGACCCGCCGATGCTCCCGCGAGAGAATTCGCTCCGCCTGCCAAAGGTGATGACGATATTCCGTTTTAGCCTCTGAAGAATTAAGGGCGACGCTTATTAAGAATCGCAAGGGCCTTTTTTAAAAGGCCTTTACTCTGTCCTTGCTTAGACCCACTTGCCCATATCTCTGAATTTCTTGAATCGGGTGAGAACCCGTTCTTTCGGATCTCCTTCGCTTAGCTGATTTAAATAACGCGAGAGGATCGAGCGCAAATTGTTCGCAATGCCGTCAAAGGCTTTCGCTTTTTTCGAATCGTTTGAATCTTGCGGATTAATCTCCCATGACTTTGGTTCAGCTATTACTTCATCTATCAACCCGAAACTCTTCAAATCATTGGCAGTTAACCGAAGTGCGGCAGCGGCCAGATTCGATTGCGCGGAGTCCTTCCAGAGAATTGCGGCGCAGCCTTCCGGTGAGATAACGGAGTAAATCGAATTCTCCATCATTAGCACTTTATCGCCAATTCCGATCGCCAAAGCACCGCCCGAACCGCCTTCGCCCAGCACAACGACGATGATCGGCACTTTCAGGCTCGCCATCTCCCGGAGGTTGAAGGCGATGGCCTCGGCCTGTCCGCGTTGCTCGGCGTCGATCCCTGGATAAGCACCCGGTGTATCGATGAAAGAAAGGATCGGTCTCCCGAATTTTTCGGCCAGCTTCATTACGCGAAGAGCCTTACGGTATCCTTCCGGTTTGGGCATCGCAAAATTCCGAAATTTTCTCTGATTAGTGTCGCGTCCCTTTTGCTGCCCGATAACGGCAACTTCCTTTCCTTCCAGCTTTGCAAACCCGCAAATGATTGCCGCGTCGTCGGCATAGCGTCGGTCTCCGTGAAGCTCGACAAAATCCGTAAATATTGCCGAGAAAAGATCCATAGAATATGGTCTGTCCGGATCGCGGGCTATAAGTACGCGGTCGAAAGCTGTTTTCTCGTTTGATTGTTCCATATATCGTAAGACTACATTATCCAGTCAACCGAGCATCCTTTTGCCTTTAGCTCGTTTTCGATTGCCCGAGAACCCTGCATTTGGATGGCTTGCGAATGAAATTTTATTTCAAGATCATTAATCGCAATGTTGATAGAAACAGTGCATCGGCCCTGGTTTCGGCTGAGGATCGAGAACAGATCGTAAAAATAACCGTCATCGTAATCCTGTTTTGGAAGAAAGATTGACACTTCTTTCGCATTCCGGGGCTGCGCGTCCCGCAGGGACTTGGCTTCATTCAAGATAAACGTAATTTCCTGACCTTCGGCTGATTCGACTCGGCCCTCAACGATTAAAAGCTCGTCATTCTTGAGAAATTCGCGATATTTTCCGTATGCTTTGGCCCAGACCAGACATTTGACGCCGCTCGATTGATCCTCCAGCCGAAACGAACAAAAGCGGTTTCCTTTTTTGCTGTATTTGACCTGTAGTCCGGAAACGATTCCGGCAAGCGTCAGCAAATCTCCGGGCTTAATTTCCTCATGGTCGGCGAGGTTCAGGATTTTCAGGTCGGAGAGCATTTTCCGATAATCATCCAAGGGGTGCACCGAAAGATAAAAGCCGATAGCAGACTTTTCATACCTCGAAATATCCGTTTGCGACCAGGCCTCTGCGTCGGGTAGTCCGTTGTCCAGTGATAGATCCACCACAGAGCCATCGTCCCCGAACAGCCCGTTTTGCCCGCTTCGGCGGTCATTGAAAGCCTTTTGACTATACGACAAAGCAGAATCGATACCCGCAAAAAGTTTTGCCCGCCATAGATTTACGGATGTTTCAGCGGGTTTTAATGAATCAAAAGCTCCGGCGGTTATCAAACTTTCAAGGCCCCTCCGGCCTATTGATCCCTGGTCGATCCGGGCGACGAAATCGAATAGGGAAGTAAACCGCCCTTGTTTTCTCGCTTCGATCATCGCCGCTACGCTTGCCGAACCTATTCCCTTGATGGCGTTTAATCCAAATCGAACTGAGTCGACTGACGGCGTAAAACTGTCATCGCTCTCATTCACGTCTGGCGGCAAAAGTTTCAGGCCCATAGACCGAAGCTCTTTAGAATATTTGTAAACCTTGGCGCTGTCATCGGATTCGTGCGACAAAACAGACGCGTAGAAATAGGCTGGATAGTGCGCTTTAAGATATGCGGTTTGAAAAGCCAGGTAAGCGTAGGCAATACTGTGGCTGCGGTTAAAGCCGTAATCGGCAAACTGCGCCATCAGCTTGAAAATCGCTTCGGCCTTGTCTTTTTTGATTCTATTAGCAACCGCGCCGCTGACGAATTTTGTCTCCTCCTTCGCCATGTCGTCGCGCTTCTTCTTGCCCATGGCGCGCCTCATCATATCGGCTTCACCGAGGCTGTAACCGGCGAGTTTCTGAGCAAGCTGCATTATTTGTTCCTGATAGACAAGGACACCATATGTTTTGCTCAGAATGTCCTGCATTTCCGGAATCAAATATTCAACTTGTTTCTCGCCTCTATGACGTTGAATAAAGTCCTCGATCATTCCGCCGTCGATCGGCCCGGGACGATACAGGGCGTTTAAGGCCGAAAGGTCCTCGAGTTCCTTCGGTTTTAGTCTTCGGCAAATCTCTCGCATGCCCGACGACTCGAATTGGAATATCGCATCGGTTCTGCCTTCTCCAAAAAGCGCCATTGTTTTCTCGTCGTCCAGCGGTATTCGGCTCCAGTCGATTTCGGTTCCCGTTTTCGATTTTAGTGCTTTTAGACAGTCGTCTATAACCGTCAAAGTGGTCAATGCGAGAAAATCCATCTTCAGCATGCCGACTTTTTCCAGGTCGTTCATCGAATATTGGCTCGTCAATTCGCTTTTTGCCGAGAGGGCAACCGGGACGATCTCATGCAGCGGTTTTGGTGAAATAACAACACCGGCCGCATGAACCGATGCGTGCCGAGCACATCCTTCGAGCCGCAGGGCCAGATCGATGAGGTCCTTCACCCTGCTGTCGGCAACTGCGGCGGCCTTTAGCTCCGAAACTTGTTCCAGAGCCTGGGAAATACTTATGTTTCTGCCGCGAACAGGCGGCGGAATGAGCTTTGCAATTTTTTCGACATCGCCGTAAGGCATATTTAGCGCGCGGCCAACGTCCTTTATTGCCGCCTTCGATGCCATCGTCCCAAAAGTAATGATCTGGCAAACGGAATCCCGACCGTAAACTTCAGTTACGTGATCGATAACGTCTGCCCGACCGCGTACACAAAAGTCGATATCGATATCGGGCATACTGACACGCTCCGGGTTTAAGAAACGTTCGAACAGGAGATCATATTGCAGGGGGTCGATTCCGGTAATCCCGAGACAATACGCAACCAGCGAGCCAGCAGCCGATCCGCGTCCCGGCCCGACCGGTATTCTGCGATTCACCGCATACTTAATGAAATCCCAGACGATGAGAAAATACCCTGCGTACCTCATTTTCTCGATGATGCCGATCTCGATATCGAGCCGTTCTTTATAAACGGCCATATCGTATTTTAGGCGTCCGGCCTGCTGCATCGGGACGAAAACGCTTTCTTTCCGTTCGTCAAAACCTTCCAAAACGACCTTTTCAAAATATGCATCGACAGTAACGCAGCCGGAATCGGCCGGGATCGGATAGTCTGGTAGCGTGAGATTGTCATCGCCAATCGGAAGAGTAAGCTCGCACATTTCGGCGATGGCGACTGTATTAGCCAGGGATTCAGGCAGTTCTCCGCCAAAAACACCCCACATTTCTTCCGCAGAACGCAGGTAAAATTTTGAGCTTGGAAGTGAATAACGGCCGCTTTCAACGAGAGTTCTTCCTTCCCCGATACAGAGCAGCACTTCGTGTGCCCGCGCGTCATCCTCGCTCAAATAATGCGTATCATTCGTTGCGACTAAAGGAATGTCCGACTTTTTCGAAAGTTCGCCAATGCTTCGGACATTTTTCAAGCAGTCTTCCGTATCGTGATCTTCAATTTCGAGAAAAAAGTTTCCGTCTCCGAAAATATCTTCTAATTTTTTTGCGTTGGCAAAAGCTTTCTCATCGTCGCCCTGTCTGAGGAAATGTCCGATAAGGCCATTGGACCCACCGGACAAGCCGATTAGACCGTTACTGAATTCAGACAATAAGTCTATGTCGATCCTGGGCTTATGATGTAAACCCTCAGTAAACGCCTTAGATGCGAGATGGACCAAATTCTGATAACCTTCGAAATCCCGGGCTAGCAGAACAAGATTATAATACGGCTTTTCGCCAGCCTGGACGGACGACGATTTATCAAATCGGCTTCCGGCGGCAACGAATGCTTCGTATCCGATTATCGGTCGTACGCCTGCGGATTTCATCGTATTATAAAATGAAACGGCTCCGTACATGTTTCCGTAATCGGTAATCGCGCACGCCCGCATCTCCAATTCGTTGAGCCGCTTTGCAAGCGGTTTGAGTTGGATTGTGCTTTGCAAAAGGCTATAATCCGAGTGCAGGTGCAGGTGAACAAAATCTTTTGTCGTAAAGTTGGGACTATCCATTTCTTGCAATATATATGAAAAAAGTCTATCTGGAAACCTTCGGCTGTCAAATGAATGTTTCCGATTCCGAGCGAGTTGCGACATCGCTTTCATCGCGGGGTTTCGAGCTCACGCCGAACGAAGAATCGGCGGATATTGTCCTTCTCAACACCTGTTCCGTTAGAGAAAAGGCCGAACATAAACTTTACGCGCGAGTCGGCCGAATTCGCAATTCGGGACGCGAAAAGCCAGTTATAGGAGTAATGGGATGCGTCGCGCAGCTCGAGGGCGAAACTCTATTCAAAAAAATTGCAGGGGTAGATTTTGTAATCGGTACCAAAGCGGTCGGACGTGTAAAGGAGGCAATCGATCGGGTTCTAAAAGGCGATCGCGATGTCGCCGACTTGGGTGAACGCGAACCCAATTACGACTGGTCGGTGGCTGATGCCCAGCGAAATTCCCCTTACGTGGCGTTTGTGCCGATAATCGAGGGCTGTAATAAGTTTTGCACGTATTGTATCGTGCCGTTTTCCCGCGGCCGCGAGATCAGCCTCGCGGCCTCCGAGATCGTTCGACAGGTTCTGGAATTACGGCGACAGGGTGTGAAAGAAGTTCATCTGATCGGTCAAAATGTAAACAGCTACAGGCCAATATCTGATTCCGGCCTCGAGAAATTTCGTGGGGCTACGCCCTTTTCAAAACTGCTTCGAGCAGTTGCGGCAACGGGCATTGAACGAATAAAATTTAACACATCGTTTCCCAGGGATTTTCACGCGGACATTGTGGAGGCGATCAACGAGAACGAAAATTTGTGTAATTGGGTGCATCTTCCTGTTCAATCGGGAAGCGATAGGGTCTTGAAGGCAATGCGGCGGGGCCATGCAATTGAAAACTATACTAAGAAGATCGATAATTTAAGGGCGTCGAAACGCAATATCTCTTTGACGACCGATATTATCGTCGGCTTTCCGGGCGAGACCGGTGAAGATTTTGAAGAAACAGTGAAAGTTGTCGAATATTGCGGGTATGATGCGGCCTACATATTCAAATATTCGCCGCGTCCAGGCACGCCGGCGTTTGAAATGGCGGACGATGTCACGGCGGATGAAAAGACTGAACGGTTTTTGAGGCTTGAAGCGGTGCAAAGAGAAAGGCAGAATAAAAACTTGCAGCGATATTTGAATAAAACGCTGCAGGTATTGACGGAGAAGCCTTCGAGCCGAGGCGTCGGACAGCTTTCGGGTCATTCCACCTGTCACAAGGTTGTGAATTTTCAAGGAACGGCGGATATGTTGGGCAAAATCGTGAATGCGAAAATTTCCGAAATTAAGGCGAATTCCTTGTTCGGCGAGGTGGCTGAAACCCGGTGAAAGAAGATATGTTAGTGGAAGTAAAGATCGGCGCTTTGATAATGGACCCGAACACTAATACTCCGATTGTTGTTTTGAAAGGCGTGGACTCGGATACTGTTCTGCCGATTTGGGTCGGTGCGTTCGAGGCAAATGCCATCGCACTCGAGATCGAAAAGATCGTGCCTCAGCGCCCGATGACTCATGATTTATTAAGAAATTTAATTATTGAATGTGGGTTGAACCCGTCGCGAGTGGTCGTTACCGATCTGCTTGAGAATACTTTTTATGCACTCGTGGAATTGACAAACGAAAACGGTGAAGTTGTTTCCATGGACGCGCGTCCGTCCGATGCAATCGCTCTCGCCCTACGCCTCGATTGCCCTATTTTCGTGCAGCAAAAGGTCTTGGATCTATCCGCATCCTCGAACCAGCTCGATTCCGACCCCGAGAATGACGAACCGGCACAAACACCCGAGGACTGGCCTGATTTGATCGGATAAGTAAGACGTCGTATAAATAATGATAATCGTAATTGCCAACCAGAAAGGCGGTGTCGGTAAGACGACTACTGCGATTAATCTTTCTGCCGCCTGCGCCATGCAGGGGAAAAAGGTGCTCCTCATCGATCTCGATCCTCAAAGCAACAGTTCGCTTTCATTCATCGACCCGACTCGGGTCAACGGCGGCTCGTATGAGATGTTCACTGATTTAGATAAATCGTTTAATGACTTCATTTATGCAACCAATGTTAAGAATCTCGATCTTGTACCCGCCAGGATCAACCTCGCAAAACTGGAAGCCAAGCTTGTAGGAGATTTCGACGCAGCTTTCCGGCTCCGCGACCGGCTCGAAGAAGTTCGTTCAAATTTCGATCTTGTTTTCATAGATACGCCGCCGACGCTCGGCCTTATCACGGTCAATGCCCTGGTTGCGGCAAACTATGTTCTTATCCCGAACCAGTCCTCATATTTTGCATTGGAAGGAACGGACGATCTTCTCGAAACTATCGAAAAGGTCCGTTCACGTCCGAATCCGGAATTGAATTTGCTGGGCGTGCTCGTTACTCTATTTGACCGCCGGACGGCTCTGTCCAAGGACGTCGAGGCGCACATTCGAAAAGTGTTCGGCAAAAAAACCTTTAGTACTGTAATCACGAGAAGCGTCCGACTTGAAGAGTCGCCTGCCCATAAAAAATCTATATTCGCCTACGCCCCTAAATCGTCAGGCGCCATCGAATATCAGAGTTTATCGAAGGAGGTTTTGAAACGTGTCTAAGCGAGGATTACCAACCAGCGTGCGCATGCGGCATGATTCTCATTATGTTGAAGAGCTGGCAACCGCTGCCCGCACCATTGGCAAGTCTATTGCGGTGCATTTGATCGCCCCCAATCCGGAGCAGCCACGTCGGGAAATTGGAGATTTGACCGAGCTTTCAAACTCAATCAGGGAGAAAGGCGTACTGGAACCGCTTTTGGTGAAGCCGAACTTCGAAAAGGGAACCTGGATGATTATCGCCGGTGAAAGGCGTTGGCGGGCATCGCAGCTCGCGGGATTAACAGAAGTTCCATGCATAGAAATGGATCTCGACGATCAAAATATCGCGGAGATCGCGCTGATCGAAAATCTGCAAAGAAAGGACCTTACGGTATGGGAAGAGGCGGACGGCCTGGCCGCCTTGAGTGAAAAATTTGGTTATAAGCACGACGAAATTGCCAGAAAGATCAGCAAAAGCCGAACGACCGTGACCGAATTGCTGACGATCGCGGGTCTTCCGGCCGAGATTCGGGCAAAATGCGGGCAGGCAAAGATATCCGCAAAGTCGACTTTGCTTGAAATAGCCAGACAGTTTGACGAAGAAGCGATGTTCGCATTCGTAGAACAAATCGGAGCAGGGAAGCCTGCCGCTCGCTCCGTCAAAAAAACGGAATCGGCGCTAAGGAATGGGAGTCCGGAAACGGTGTCGTCGACCGCTTCGACTGCGGAAAAACAAACCTTCCGATACGTTTCATCCGATAACGATTTCACCCTTGAAATTCGTTTTCGCAAAACTCCCGAATATACCAGAGGGGACGTCCTGAAGGCTTTAAAACAAGCTTTTGACGATGTGAAAAATCAGGCTGCTGGTATTTAGAGTTTTGAAGGGATAATCGGTTAGTTGTAAGGCACTAAAGTCCAACGTGATGGGCAATGCATTGTGTAGTCGATGTAGCCCCGCATGACGCGACGCAAATACTTAGTTGAATTATTTTAAGAGGAGAGATCAATGAGAAAACAAGACAATATCACTGCCCAGGAGCGGTTTGGAAAGGCGGTCAACAGCGGGAATCTCGAAGTGTTAACCGAAGTGGTGGCGCCCGGTGTTGTTGATAACGACCCGGCTCCGGATCAAGGCCCTGGACCTGAAGGGTTCATAAATTTATTTGAGACGATGCGCGAAGCTTTCCCGGATTTGAACGTAACGGTAGATAAGATGGTTGCCGACGACGACAATGTCGCCATCGCTTACACGATCACAGGCACCCATAAGGGCGACTTTATGGGTGTCCCGGCGACGAATCGGCAAGTCAGCGCACGCGGTGTCCAAATCGCTAAATTCGAGAATGGTCAAATCGTCGAACGGTGGGGAAGTTCCGATCAACTCGGCATTTTGCAGCAGATCGGCGCGACCGTTGCTGCGTGATGACGGTTAAATCTGAAGTACGACTGGCCTGCATATCTGCAACACTTGCTGTAGTTTGTACTAACACTCGCCACTTTGCAACATGTGTTGCAAAATTGGTCAATAGGTGGTATAAAGAATTCAACAGCACTCGTTCGATTAACTATTTTATAGACCGCGAAGAGCTGGAATCGGCTCGTTAAAATTGCGAGATATTCGAGCCGAAAGCTGCTCGCCTTTTTAAACTAAATCTTTCAAAATGAAAAGAGGAATTATGAAACTAAGACGAAATATCGGGCTGATTAGCTTTTTAATCGTGGCACTGACGGGCGTACAACTGGTCCGCGGCCAACAGGCGCCGCTTAACGGATTCGACGATTATGTAAACAAGGCCATGCGCGATTGGGAGGTTCCGGGGATCGCAATCGCCGTCGTCAAAGACGATAAAGTCGTCTTTACAAAAGGTTACGGCGTAAAAAAACTCGGCGATCCGGCGCCGGTCGATGAACGTACGTTGTTTGCCATCGGTTCGTCGTCGAAGGCGTTTACCGCCGCATCTATCGCAATGCTCGTCGATGAAGGAAAGCTGAAGTGGGACGATCCCGCTACGAAGTATCTTCCGGGTTTCGAGATGTTTGATCCCTACGTCACGCGCGAGTTGACCGTGCGGGACCTACTCGCGCATCGCAGCGGGCTCGAGCGCGGCGACCTGCTGTGGTACGGCTCTGAACTTAGCCGCGACGATATCCTGCGCCGCACCCGTTACCTGAAGCCGACTTGGGGTCTTCGGAGCAATTTCGGCTATCAGAACCTTATGTTTTTGGCAGCCGGGCAAGTTGTCGACAAGGTAAACGGCAAAAGCTGGGATGAATTTATCGCGCAGCGCATCTTCACGCCGCTTGGGATGACTTCAAGCAACACCAGTACTAAGGGGTTCAAAAGTGGAGATAATGTTGCGACGCCGCATGCGAAATTCGACGAAAAGGTTGAACCGATTGCGTGGCGCAATATCGACAACATCGCCCCGGCCGGCTCGATCAATTCAAACGCCGTGGATATGGCTCAATGGGTGCGGCTGCAGCTTGGACAGGGAAGCTATCAGAATCAGCGTCTCTTCAGCTCGGGCGCGGCCAAGGAGATGCACACGCCGCAGACTATCATCCCGCTTCAGGGTTCGATGGAGATGATTTACCCTGAAGCTCATTTTTTAACTTACGGGCTAGGCTGGTTTTTAAGCGACTTCCGAGGCAAAAAGATCGTCGAGCACGGCGGTGCCATAGACGGCATGAGGGCACAGGTGGCGTTGATGCCGGAGGAAAAACTCGGTGTCGTCATTCTCACAAACCTGCACGGTACATCGCTCCCGCATATTTTAATGTACAAAGTTTTCGATGCTTATATGGGTTCGTTGCAGCAGCGTGATTGGGCCGGAGATTTGCTGAAAACACTAAAGACCTTACAGCAGAAGAGCCGTGAGGCAGAGAAGAAACAGGAGGCTGAGCGCGTGAGGAATACCCGACCGTCCCTTGCGCCCGAAAAGTACGCCGGAACTTATAAAAACGATCTTTACGGCGAGGTCAAGGTGACGAATACAAAGGGCAAGCTGGGCGTTCGTTTCGGTCCTGCGTTCGTAAGCGATCTGGAGCATTGGAATTACGACACCTTCCGTGCAAAATTCCGCGCTGCTGGTGAATCGAAGGCTTTTGTTACGTTCGCGCTCGACGCGCAGGGCAAAAGCGATGAGCTAACGCTGGAGATGATGAAGGAATATCCGTTCAAGCGTGTAGTACCCGATGTTGCTGAAAACAAGGCGATAATCGCTTTGAGCGAAGCGGAATTGAAGAAATTCGCCGGCAACTACGCGGTGCAGAATCCTCCCCTTGAGGTGAGTGTCGAAATGGTCGGCGGGCAGCTTAAGCTGGTCGTGCCCGGACAGCCAGTTTATACGCTCGTCCCGTTAACCGCCAGGCGATTCGGTATCAAGGAAGCTCCAGCCGGGTTTTTCACCGAGTTCGACGTCGCTGGAGGAAAGGTCAAAAGTTTGAAACTCGTGCAGGGTGCGGTCAGTTTTACCCTGTTACCGAAATAGAAGCGCAGAGGGAACGACGACACAGATTATGATTTAATGGGGTGGCGAATGCATCGTTTTACTTCACTCGTTTAGCCCGACCCACAGATAACGCAGAGTCGAATATCGCTCACCCCGTCTTTCATGATTGTTTCGCGGCGGGGTGCAGGGACTTGAAATTATTCTACTCTGAACTACCGTCGTCGCCGGCACGATTTGCAAGCGACCCTGCCCGACATACCCAAAGCGCCAATTTCTTCCTGCCTGTTCGCCTCAGTTCGTAAAAAGCCTTTGTAGATTTGCGTTAAGAATACGAAGGTTAGCCCATCGGTTTGCTATATTCTAAACATGTAGACAAAGCGACGCGCGATTTTATCGCAGCCGTGTAAGTGGAAATCTGGTCAAATAAATGAAAGAACAGCAGATGATATGTGAAAAATATCTGCACCTTCAAGCAGATGGCGGTCAAGCAGTTTTGGCGACGGTCGTCGACGCAAAAGGTTCGAGCTATCGTTTGCCCGGAGCCCGAATGTTAATTGATGAAAGCGGCAGAAGCATCGGCACGGTCAGCGGCGGCTGTCTCGAGGCCGACGTTCTTGAACACGCGAAAAAGGTTTTGCAAACCGGCAGGCCGACGGTTATCACATACGACACAACTCAAAATGACGATTCGGTATTCGGTTTGGGAATGGGCTGTCGCGGCGTAATTCGCGTTCTGCTCGAACCGGCGCAAAATAATCAATCGCTCGAGTTTTTGCGCAATTGTATTGAGCAAAGAATTATCGGCGCGATGGCGATTTTGATTGACGCACCGGAAGATTTTCCGAATGCCGTAGGCACGAAAATTTTTGCACGGTCAAACGGAAACGGCAAACCGACTCTCGAAGCGAATAATTTTCTAGCCGACGGTCTTCTTCCTCGCGTCTCTGTTGATTTGCGCGGAGCCTTAACCGAACAAAGTTCACGAGCGAGAATCTATGAAACTGACAATGGCGTGTTTGAATTTTTTCTGGAAACTGTTGCTCCGCCCGTCTCGCTTTTGCTGTTCGGCGCGGGTTATGACGCTCTGCCGCTTGTTGGGTTTGCCGGGAATTTGGGATGGCGCGTTTCCGTCGTTGACCACCGGGCCGGCTGGGCAACTGCCGAAAGATTTCCTGAGGCGGACCAGGTTATCGTCTCGCGTGTCGGGGATTTGCCCGAAACTTTGTTTGGGGATAAAAATTCCGTGGCCGTTTTGATGACCCATAATTACGAACACGATCGCGAAATTTTGCCGCGTCTGTTAAATTCTTCGGTCAGATACATTGGCGTACTGGGCCCGAAAAAGCGAACTGAAAGGCTGCTAGCGGACATCGGCGGGAACTTTTCGGAGTCGCAATTGGCTAAACTTTACGCGCCTGTCGGTCTGGACATCGGCGCGGAAGCACCCGAACAAATCGCCCTCGCAATAACGGCGGAAATCCAGGGGGTTTTGGAAAATCGACCAGGTGGATTTTTGCGCGAACGGAGCGGGGGAATACATTAATATGAAGAAATACTATGACGGAGGATAAAGTCAAAATGAATCAGGCAGATTTTACTCTCCAGTCGCGGCTCACCACCCAACAATCAAACATCGGTTTAATTTTGCTTGCGGCGGGCGCGTCACTTCGCATGAAAAAACGTCCGAAACAACTGTTGGAGTTTCGCGGCAAAACTTTGCTTCGGCGGGCGGCCGAAACGGCTTTGGATACCTGTTGCTACCCGGTTTGCGTCGTTCTGGGCGCGAATGCCGAAAAATTGCGAACGCAAGTTGCGGATTTGCCGATTGTAATCGCAGATAATAAAAATTGGACGGACGGCATGGCTTCGTCGTTGCAAATCGGCATGGAAAAATTGTTGGAAATTGCGCCGGGGATCTCCGCCGTCTGCATTATGCTGGCAGACCAGCCGTTGATAAATTCCGAGACAATCAAACGTCTGATTGAAACGTTCGAATTCGGAGAAAATCCGGTCATGGCTTGTGGGTATGCTGAAACGATCGGAGTTCCGGCAATTCTGGCCCGGTCTTTGTTCGATGAAGTGATGAATCTTGAGGGCGATTCGGGCGCGAAAACAATCATCCAAAAATATACCGATGCGGCGGGGATTTTGTCCGTACCGGAAGCCGCGATCGATATTGATTCGCAACAGGATTATGAGTTGTTAACGTCAATGGGAAAAAAACGAAAATAAATTTGAAAATCGATTCGAAGGACGTATAGTCAGGTATATCGATTTAAGCGGCACCACTTGGAAGATTAGAAACTATCGCCTGAAGGCGGAACACCAAACTTCAAGGAGGAGAATATTTATGCACATCATTCTCGGCGGTACCGGCCACGTTGGCTCGGCCCGCAAATACTAGCTTTATGGGGAAGAGGGTTTAGTCTTTTTTTGGGAATTAAAAGTCAGATTGAGAAGGATGCTTACGGGAGGGGGGAATAAATGACAAGCGATCGAAAGGAGTTTGAATTATTGGCGAAAGATGAAGATCGGCAAATATTAGCCGATGAAGAGCGGTTACTTGACGAACTCGGTGTTTTCGGCGAGGCGAGGCGTCGGTTTTTAGGACAGGTTTCGTCGGCGGGCTTGAGCGTTTTGGCCTTGCAAACGCTTGCCGAACAAAACGCTTTTGCCGCTGTCGGCGAAATGGAAAACGCTGTTCTCGCGCAGATCGAGAACGCAGTCAAAGTTGCATTCAAGGTCAATGGAGCCGAAAAGAGTCTGAATGTCGATTCGCGGATGACCCTGCTTGATGCCTTGCGCGAGCGAATGCAGTTAACCGGCTCTAAAAAAGGCTGCGATCACGGGCAATGCGGTGCCTGCACCGTAATTGTCGACGGTCGGCGCGTCTTGTCGTGTCTGACTCTGGCGGCGACGTGCGCAGGGAAGTCCGTGACGACGATTGAAGGTTTGGCGAAAGGTGACGAACTTCACCCGGTTCAAGCAGCGTTTATTAAACACGACGGCTTTCAGTGCGGTTACTGCACACCGGGACAGATATGCTCTGCGGTCGCTTTGATGAACGAAGCTAAAAATGGCGAGGCGAGTTATGTCACGGCTGACGTTCGCCAAAAGCCACGTTCGCTTCAACTTTCCGACGAAGAAATTCGCGAACGAATGAGCGGTAATATTTGTCGCTGCGGCGCCTATCCGAATATTGTCGCAGCAATTAAGGAAGTTCACACCGGCAAGGATGTCGCGCAAACGTGGCAGTTTGCAGGCGAAAACGAAACGGCGATTTTTGAAAACGAATCAGGCAAGGAGGACGCACAGAATGAGACCGTTTAAATATACTCGAGCAAACGATGCAGTAAATGCAGTGCAGATTGTCGCGGCGAATATGCGTTCAAAGTTTCTGGCAGGCGGCACGAATTTGATTGATTTGATGAAGGAAGACGTGATGCGCCCCGACGAACTAGTTGACATCACCCGGCTGAATTTCACGCAGATCAAAACGATTTCCGATGGTGCGAACAAAGGAGGTGTAACTATCGGCGGGCTGGCAAAAAACACCGACACGGCGAACCATCCTTTAATCCGGCAAAATTTTCCGCTTTTGACACAGGCGATTTTGGCCGGAGCGTCCGGGCAAATTCGCAATATGGCGACCAACGGCGGCAATCTTTTGCAAAGAACTCGCTGTTCTTATTTTTACGATACGGCAATGCCGTGTAACAAACGCGAGCCGGGAACAGGGTGCGGAGCACTCGAAGGCATAAACCGAATGCATGCGATTTTTGGCTGGAGCAGGGAATGCGTCGCGGTGCATCCTTCGGATATGTGCATTGCTCTGGTTGCGCTGGATGCCGTCGTCAATGTGCAGGGCCCAAAGGGACAGACTCGTGCAATTCCCTTCGCTGACTTTCATCGTTTGCCCGAGAACAACCCAGAAAAGGATACGAATCTACAGCACGGCGAACTGATTACATCAATTGAAATTCCGAAAAACAATTTCGCGGGCAAATCTTATTATCTAAAAGTCCGCGACCGCGCGAGTTATGCCTTCGCTCTCGTGTCGGTTGCCGCCGCGCTCGAAATGGAGGGCAATCGAATCAAACAAACCCGAATTGCGATGGGCGGCGTGGCACATAAACCGTGGCGGGCGATGGAAGCGGAGAAATTTCTAGCCGATAAAGAAGCAACCGAAGCGAATTTAAGGGCGGCGGCCGATGCAGAAATGCGAAACGCGAAACCGCTCGAACATAATAAATTCAAAGTCGAATTGGGCAGACGCGCCATCGTCAGAGCTTTGACGCAAGCAATGAACGGAGGCAGAGTGTAGTTTTTGTGACATGCGGAAAAGAAAATGCAAACAAATATTATCGGTAAACCGCTGAGCCGTCACGATGGCAGGCCGAAAGTGACGGGAGCGGCGCGCTACACGGCGGATACGCCCGTCAATAACCTTTCCTATGCGGTATTTGCGACGAGCGCAATCCCGCACGGGCGCATCACGAAGATCGACACGAGCACGGCCGAGGCGACGCCCGGCGTGATAAAAGTCTTGACGCATCTTAACACGCCGAAACTCAAGGCGATTCAGCATCCGCCTGCGGGACAGTCTTTCATGCCGCTCCAGGACGACCGTATTCTTTATGACGGACAGCCAATCGCGCTCGTTATCGCCGACACTTGGGAGAGAGCGCGGCACGCGGCTGGTCTCGTCGATGTTGAGTACACGAGCATGCCGTTCATCACGGACTTCAAGGAGCATTTGGACAAGGCCATTACGGTCAAAGGATTCTTCGACTCGGACTCGAAAACAGGCAATTTTGACAGAGCTTTTACAAGCGCGCCCGTCAAGCTAAAGCAAAACTATCACCTCGCCGACCGCCACCACAACCCAATGGAGTCTTCCGCTACAATTGCCGAATGGCAGGACGGCAAGCTTGAAATGTACGACGCCGTGCAGGGCGTCTTTATTGTCCGCACAGTCGTCGCTCAGGCGCTCGGAATCAAGCCCGAAGACGTGCGGGTGATCTCAAAATACGTGGGTGGAGGCTTCGGCTGCAAGGGCTTCGTCTGGCCGCACCAGATTCTCGCGGCGGTTGCGGCGAGAGAGGTCAAACGGCCCGTCAAACTTGTTCTCACGCGTGCGCACGATTACACGTCGCACGGCTATCAGGCCGCCACCGAGCAAACCGTGACGCTCGCCGCCCGGCGCGATGGGCAATTGACCGGGCTGCGCCACGAAAGCGTTGCGCCTGGATCAATGTCCGACAACTACGTCGAGTATGGAGCAATAGCATCGCGGATTATGTACGCCTGTCCGGCGATCGAGACGAAGCACCGCATCGTGCGGGTTAACCGCGGCCCCGGGACGCCGATGCGGGCCCCGCAGGAAGGCCCGTCAATGTTTGGGCTCGAGTGCGCCATGGACGAATTGGCTTACGAACTCGGCATGGATCCGGTGGAGCTGCGGCTGAAAAACTATGCCGAGCGCGACCCGACAAAGGGCAAACCGTTCTCGTCGAAGAAGCTGCGGGAGTGTTACGCGGACGGCGCCCGGCGATTCGGTTGGAAGCGTCGCAATCCGAAGCCCGGTTCCATGCGCGACGGGCATGAACTCATCGGGTGGGGCATGGCGAGCGCGCTGATGGAGACCTACAGGTTCCCCGCCGCGGCCCGCGTCACGCTTGAGAGCGGCGGCAGCGTCCTTATCGAATCGGGTACGCAGGAAATCGGCACGGGCGTTTACACCATCATGCCGCAAATCGCGGCGGACGTGCTCGGCATCCCGCCGGAGCGTATCCGGCTTGTCCTTGGCGATACGACGCTCCCCGAAGCCGGGATGACCGCTGGATCATCCACGACGATGGGCGTTGGCTCCGCCGTCCACGACGCGGCCACAAAGCTTAAGCAGAAAATAACCGAGTTGGCGGGCGGCACTATCGCACCCGACGCTTACGCCGCCCTTTTAAAGCGCCGTGGTCTGGAAAAACTTTCGGTCGATGGCTCGTGGAAGCCGGAAGGAGAGGCCGGAACGGGCGAGTCTTCAAAATGGACGATGTACACATTCGGCGCGGTCTTCACCGAGGTGCGCGTTGACAAGAGCCTGCGTGTGCCGCGCCTGGCGCGTTGCGTCGGCGTTTATAGCGCCGGGCGTATCATCAACGCCAAAACCGCCCGCAGCCAGATGACCGGCGGCATGATCTGGGGCCTCGGCCAGGCGCTCTTCGAGCAGACGGAGTTGGAACCAAAGCACGGCCGCTACCTCGCCAAAGACCTGGAGAACTACCATTTGCCGGTCAACGCTGATGTGCCGGACCTCGAAGCATACTTCGTGGACGAGGTCGACGAGCACGCCAGCCCAATCGGCGCAAAAGGCATCGGCGAGCTCGGAGCGGTCGGAGTTGCATCCGCAATCGCCAATGCCGTCTATCACGCGACCGGCAAGCGTGTG
>Ga0136617_10001839_pt1 | contig 18932 bp, 18 predicted proteins | sample AntDrymUQ3222106_2_FD_129672 | JGI IMG/M metagenome (GOLD analysis project Ga0136617, IMG submission 129672) | Polar desert sand microbial communities from Dry Valleys, Antarctica - metaG UQ322 (21.06) | ecosystem: Environmental > Terrestrial > Soil > Desert | place: Antarctica: Dry Valley... | reverse complement strand
GCTCACGAGGGACACCGTGCCAGACAGGCGACGCTTCCCGCCTCGGCCCCGCCTACTTGGTCAGGTGCAGCTGGTCTGCCGGAAGGTCGACGTTGTTGCTCCGGGCGTAGGCGGACCTGAGGCAGGAGGGACTGCCGTTCATCTCGATGGTCCCGACGACGATCAGCGCCTCAAAGGTCGCCGCACACCCGTTGCCGTTCATCTGCAGCTTCGCACTGGGAGCGTAGATCGTGCCGCGGAAGCCCGACCCGCCGTTTCCGGTCATTCGGAACGTCGCCGAGTTGTTGCGATCGTAGACCAGGGCGAGCCCTTGAAGTGGGCCCGAGGTGGGAGCCTGAATGTTGAGCCTGCCGTTTCCGGAGGCATCGAGCGTGGCCCCGGTCTGACCGGTTGAACAGACAGCCGGGACGGCCACGGTGCCACAGGTGAAGTACAGGGTCACGCCCGATCCCTGGATCAGGGTGGAGGAGTTGCCGGCCATGTCCCAGACGCTGGCGATCCCACCGATCACGTACAGCCCGGGCTGGAGGTTGCAGGTCCGGTTGCGCAGGTTCACGCTGCCGTACTTCCCGGGGCCCTGGGTGCAGGGGTCCGTCTTCACCGACAGGCCGCTCGTGGCCGGCATGGTCATGAAGCCCAGGGGGTCCTCGATGGGTGGCTGGTTGGTCAGCGGGTCGGGGGTGTAGTTCGCGTAGGACCCGCTCGCCGTGCCTTCGACGGTGATCGTGCCGGTCGTCGCCACCAGACCGTTGTTGCTGACGCTCACGCTCCCGTTGAAGTGGATGTTCCCCCCGGATACCGTCGCGTCGCCGTTCTGCAGGTCGTGGGGCCCCGGTCCGATGACGCACAGCGCGCACTGGGGCACGGACTCCAGCCGGACACCGATCTCGGCCTCCGCGGCGACGTCCGTGCTGTCGATGCCGGCAAGCCCACCGAAGGAGAACACCACGTCGCGCGTGGGGATCCGCACCCGGACGGTGTCCGGTTTGGTCACGTCCTTCGTGGCGTCGGCTGAGTTCTGGAAGGAGATGCACTGTGTGGAGGCATCTGCGCGGCGCAGGGGGTCGGGATCCGTGCAGGAGGCCCATTCCCCCGCGGTGATGCCGTAGTTCTCGGCCGCGTAGTCCTTGGCAGCCTGAACAGCCTGGGTGTACCGGGGGCTGACGGAGTCGTTGTAGAGAGCGTTGCCCGCCGCGAGCGCAGAGGCGTCGGAGGCGTTCTGGGCCTCTCGGCGGACGTCCCGCGCGTGGCCGATGTCGACCACGAGCGCTGCCAGCATGACCATGAGCGTGAGCGACATCGCAACGATCAGCGCGACCATGCCGCGCTCATCTCTTCCGGACCCCCTCCCCCTGAGGCGGAGGGAGCTCAGTCGCACCACGACCAGTCACTCCCCCCAGTCTGTGCCGAGGAGCCGGAGGCGACGGTTGTGGTCTCGACCTCGATCGACATCCTCGTCTGCGACTTGACCACCCCACCGCTCGGCAGGGGCAGGGGCACGAAGTCGATGAGGGCATCGTTGACGTCCACCATCGCGCAGACCAGCACCGGCTCGCCGCGCTGCCAGGCCCCAGGAACCTCGACCCTGGCGTAGGCGGTGCCGGCGACCGCACCCACCTCCGTGGCCGTGTAGTTGGCCAATCCTTGGGCCGTGACGGGGGAGCCGAAGTCCTGGACGACCCCGCGGCGGGCCGACTCACGGACAGCCTGGCGCACGTTCAGCGACTCGTTGAAGAAGAGGCCGTAGTCGATGATGCCGAACAGCAGGGAGCACATGAGGGGAATGAGGATCGCGAACTCCACCGCGGCGGTTCCGCGGTCGTCGTATCGCCTCGACTGCGCTCTGCAGCTGCGCCTCACGGCCGCTCCCGCCTCTGAAAGGTTCATGCGCTCGTGTGCGGTCGCAAGCCGTGCACGGCGTTGGAGCCAATGTTAGGAGGCGAATAGAGGTGTATGTCGGTTTTAACCCAACTAGCTGCGCGGTCCGGTCAGGTTTTACGTGCCAGGTCGGCCGCGCCGATCATCCCCGCCGTGTTCCCGAGCTGCGCCTTGCGCACCTCCAGCTCGGGACGGGAACCACGCCCGGTCAGGTTTGCACGGAAGTGGGCTCGCGTCGGCTCGAGGAGCAGGTCTCCCGCCGCGGAAACGCCTCCCCCGATCACCACGACCGCCGGGTCCAGCGTGGCGGCGAGAGTCGCGATGCCCTCGCCGAGCCACTGGCCCAGCGACTCGAGCTGCTCGAGAGCGAAGGAGTCACCATCGCGGGCGGCTTCGGTGATCAGCGGTCCGTCGATGGCCATCGCGTCGCCTCCGGCACGGTCCAGCAGCGACTTCGCGAACAGGGAGCCCTCATCGACGAGCTCGCGCACCTCGCGGACCAGTGCGGTGCCGCTGGCGTACTGCTCCCAGCAGCCTCGACGTCCGCACCCGCAGATCCGGCCCCCCGGCACGATGCGGATATGCCCGATCTCGGCGGCGACACCGAAGGCTCCGCGGTGCAGGCTGCCGTCGATCACGATTCCCCCGCCGACACCGGTCCCCACCGTGACCAGGACGAAGTCGTCCACGTCGACCCCCGCACCGAAGGTGAACTCGCCCCAGGCCGCCGCGTTGGCGTCGTTCTCGACGACCACGGGTAGGTCCAATCGGGTCTCGAGTTCTGCCTTGAGATGCTCGTCCCGCCACGCCAGGTTCGGGCTGAACAGAACCGTCGCACGCGCCGCGTCGACGAAGCCCGCGGCGCCGACCCCGACCGACTCGATGTCACCCTTCACCCCCGGATCCTCTCGGAGCTCCGAGACCAGGTCTTCGATGGTCTCTTCGATCGCGTCGGTATCGGTGGCGGGGGACTCGCGGCGGGCCGTGGCCAACACCTGGCCGGACTCGTCGACGACGCCACCGGCGATCTTGGTGCCGCCGACGTCGATCCCCACCGAGAGGCTCATCTCTCCTAGTCCTCTTCCCAGGAGGTGTCATCGGTCAGGTCGATCTTCTCCACGGGGCCTCGGCTGCGGGACTGCGTGGCGGGAACCTCCGAGGCGAGTGCTCCCGCTGCTGCCTGGAACAGCGACGAGGCAGCCGAGCTCAGATGCGCCCTGACCTCGGGGCTGGTCTCGCGCACGGCCGAGATCACCTGGCACAGCGGGCAGTACCTGCAGTCCTCTCCCCCGGTGGCGATGTGCTCGTTGACCCTGCCGAGACTCGAGGCTGGGCTCTCGGCCGCGGCGGCCGCCGCTCCGGTGGACTCGGTGCCGCTCTCGCGCGCCCACGCCTGCAGGGCACCGAGCAGCTTCGCGGCCTCCTCCCCGACGTTTCCGACCGGATCCTGGCGTGGTTCGTCGGTCACGGGTGCCCTCCCACGGTGCCTTCTATTGGGTCTGCGAAACGGATCTGCAAGGCACCGTGCTCGACGCGAGCGCCCGCGACGGCGCGCGTGGACAGTGCCGCGGGAAGCGCGAGGACCCGTCGATAGGAACCGACCGTGACGACGAGCTCGTCACCGTGGCGGGCGAGGTCGATGTCGCTGCGCTCGGCGAACGGCAGCTCCAGCCGCAGGGTGGTCCCGGCTGTGGACCGCTGCAGTGTCATCGGCCCCTGGCCGACCGGCGTCGCGAGCGGGTCGTCGTCGCCGTACGCCGCCCTGGCGAAGTCGGTCAGCTGGTCCACGCCGACGGGTTCGCTCGGGCGGTAGGACGACAGCCAGATCGGCACCCCGGCGAACGACTGATGCACGTCGGCCAGGATCCGGCTCTGAGCGGCCACCCACTGCTCTCGCCAGGCATCTGCCCCCTGCTCGGGGAACACGCGGTTCGCGATCACCCCGTCCACCCGATACCCGAACAGCGACAGGGTCGTGTACGAGCGCCGCGCCTCGGCGAGCACGACAGCCTCCGGGGTGAGCACCAACCGCACGCTGGAGTCCTTGCCGGACAGAATCTGGTGCACCTCCTCCAGGTCAAGGTGCAGCCGCTCGACGGCGTCGAAGACCGCGTCGTGCGGCATGGGAACTCCGGCAGCCCGGGTCAGGATCGGCTTGAGCGCCTTCACGATGCGCCGTTCGGCCGGGAAGACGCGGTCCATGTACCAGCCCAGCGCCTCCGGCAGAGCGAGCAGCCGGAGGGTCTCCGCGGTGGGGGCACAGTCGACGACGATCACGTCCCACTCCCCCGACGTCGCATGGGCGCGCAGCTCGAGCAGCGCCAGGACCTCCTCCGCCCCGGGGATGACGGTGAGCTCTTCGGCCGTGATCGGGTCGACCCCCGCCGCGTCGAGCACGGACAGGAGGTAGCCCTGGATCTCTCTCCATGACCGCTCGAACCGGCGCTGGGCGTCGACCTGCGAGACGTACAGCTTCGTTTCGACCTCGGTCGGCTCGGCGGCGATCGGCACCCCGAAAGCGTCGGCGAGCGAGTGGGCGGCGTCGGTGGAGAGCACCAGGGTGCGGTTGCCCCGTGCGGCGGCGATCGTCGCCGTACCAGCCGCGGCCGTGGTCTTGCCCACGCCGCCCTTGCCGGTGAACAGGAGGGTGCGCAAAAGCTCAGGCGAGCGTCTCGACGCGCCGTTTCAGGCCCTTGAGCGCGTTGTCGATGATGACCTTCTCGGCTTTGCGCTTGAGCATCCCGATCATCGGGATCGCGATGTCCACGGCGAGCCGGTAGGTGACCTCGGTGCCGCCCTCGCCACGGTCGACGAGCTCGTAGCTGCCGTCCATCGCCTTGAGCAGCTTGCCCTCGACGAGGTTCCATCGCACCGCCTTGTCGGCGTTCCAGTCGTAGCCGAGGGTGTACTGGTCCTTGATCGGGCTGGCGTCGAGCTCGAAGTAGACACGGTCTGCGGTGCCGTCCGGGCCCTCGGCGACCACCTCCGCCACCTTGACCCCCTGCACCCACTCGGGGTAAGCGGCGAAGTCCCCGATCACCGCCATCACCGCGCCGGGCTCGGCGTCGATGACGATGCTCGAGGTGGTCTGCTCAGCCATTCGTTCGGTCCTGTCCGTCGCCTCAGTACTCCTCAGCACTGCGATGAGCGAGCCTAGCCGACGGATTCGCACCCGGTAACCTCGCCGAGAGATTGCCAGCAGGCAGACCGGGAGGCACGAACGTGCGTGAGTTCTCCACCCCTCTCGTCGCTCCCCTCCCCAGGACCGGCAACCTCACCGACGACGTCGTCGCGAACGGCACCGAGCACCCCGACGCGGTTGTGTGCAACCGCCGGGTCCGTGGCACCTGGTCGTCAGTCACGGCCGCGCGGTTCCTCGCCGAGGTCAGCGCCCTCGCGAAAGGACTCGTCGCTTCCGGCGTCGCACCCGGTGACCGCGTTGCACTGATATCGCGGACCCGCTACGAGTGGACGCTCGCGGACTACGCGATCTGGTTCGCCGGCGCAGTCAGCGTCCCACTCTACGAAACCGCGGCACGGGACCAGATCCACGCGATCCTGGCCGACTCCGGGGCCCGCGCGGTCCTCGCCGAGACCTTGGAGCACCGGACCCGGATCGATGCACGACTCTCCAAGCTGCCCGTCCTCGAGCACGTGTGGGTCCTCGAGGAGGATGCCCTCAACACGCTCACCACCCTCGGGGCACATGTCTCGGACGGGGTGATCGAGGACCGGCGTACGTCCCTGACCCCAGACTCGCTCGCCACCCTGATCTATACATCCGGTACGACCGGATCCCCCAAGGGGTGCATGCTGACCCACGGCAACTTCATGTCCGAGCTCAGCGCGGCGGTCGACCAGATGCCAGAGCTGTTCACACCTGACGACGCCTCCACGCTGCTGTTCCTGCCGCTGGCGCACGTCTTCGCCCGGGTGATCGCCGCCGGGGCGATCCGGACGCGCACCCGGCTCGGTTACTCCTCGGACATGGTGACCCTGCTCGAGGACCTGAGCGCGTTTCGACCCACCTTCCTGCTCGGTATCCCCCGAGTCTTCGAGCAGGTGTTCAACACCGCCTCGCAGCGGGCAGCCGCCGACGGGCGGGGTCGGCTCTTCGACCGAGCCGCGGACGCCGCGATCGCCTATAGCCGTGCTCTCGACACAGGTGGCCCCGGAGTCGTTGTGCGAGCCAGGCACGCCGCCTTCGACCGGCTGGTGTACGGCCGGTTGCGGACCGTGCTCGGCGGTCGATGCGAGTACGCCGTGTCGGGTGCGGCGCCTCTGGGGGAACGACTGGGTCACTTCTACCGAGGGATAGGCCTTACCGTGCTCGAGGGCTATGGGCTGACCGAGACCACGGCGGCGCTGACGGCCAACCTGCCGACGATGGCCAAGCTGGGGACCGTCGGGCGACCCCTGCCGGGCACCAGCATCCGCGTCGCCGACGACGGCGAGCTACAAGCGCGAGGCGGCCAGGTATTCCTCGGCTACTGGGCAGACGGGGAGGCAACGCGTGCCACGTTCACCGCGGACGGCTGGTTCCGCACCGGCGACATCGGCGAGATCGACGACGAGGGCTTCGTGCGGGTCACCGGTCGCCGCAAGGAGATCCTGATCACCACCGGCGGCAAGAAGGTCGCACCTTCCGTGCTCGAGGACCGGGTCCGCGCCCACCCACTGGTGAGCCAGTGCCTGGTCGTCGGCGACGGGCAGCCCTTCATCGCGGCGTTGGTCACTCTGGACGCCGAGGCGTGCGTGTCCTGGGCCGCACGGCGCAGCGCGGCGCCGCGCCACGCCGGGAACGACGTGTCCACCTTTGCCAGGGCGCCCGCCCTGCTCGCCGAAGTCGAGGCAGCCATCGATGCGGCCAACGCGTCGGTCTCGCCGGCGGAGTCGATCCGCCGGTTCAGCGTCTTGCCGGTGAGCTGGACCGAGGAGGGCGGGCAGCTGACTCCCAGCCACAAGCTGCGACGCAACGTCGTCCTGCGGGAGTTCCGCGCGGAGGTGAACACCCTCTACGCACGATGAGTGGCGAAGGGCGCCGCGACCGGCATCTCTGACTCTGGCCTAAAAGAACTAATTACCCCCATTCCCAGGACAGACCCGCCCCTTTTGTACCAATCTTTACCTCGGGCCATCGACGGCCTCGGGCAAGGGTGGCCCCCGGCCGCCTCGCCTTGATCCACAGGGCACTCAAACTTCAGGACAGGGTATGGGGCGCAGAACAGTTCTCTTGATCGTCGCGGCACTGATCGCGGCGTTGGGCAGCGGCTTGGTCATTCTCTACGTCCGGGGGGTCGATGCGCGTGCCGACGCCAAGTACGACGCCGTGGAGGTCCTCACCGCGGTGAAGATGATCGAGCCGGGCGAGACCATCGCCTCGGCGAAAGCCGAGGGCAAGATCGAGGAGACCTCGGTCGCCCGGGGCCAGGTGCTCTCCGGCGTCCTCACCGACACCGTCGACATGGGCGACGACGTGGCGCTGACCAAGGTCTTCCCCGGTGAGCAGATCGTCAGCGGCAAGTTCGGATCGCCCGGCGAGCAGGAGGTCCTCACCATTCCAGACAAGCTGATGGCCATCTCGGTGAACCTGACCGATCCCTCCCGCGTAGCCGGCTTCGTCACACCCGGTGCGGAGGTCGCCATCTTTGTCTCCGTCGAACCGCAGGAGTACCTGCCCGACGGTTCCACGAAGGGGCTTCCGGAGTTCACTCAGCTGCTGCTCCCCCGTGTTCAGGTGATCGGCGTGGGTGACACCACGGTGATCTCCCAGACCACGACCGGTGAAGGCGGCGAGCTGACGACCGAGGAGGTCCCGAAGACTCTGCTCACCCTCGCCGTCAGCCAGGAAGAGGCCGAGAAGGTCATCTTTGCCGCCAGGAACGGTGAGGTCGCCTTCGCACTCCTCACCGACACGTCGGACGTCGACGACAGCAAACCGGTGACCTCCGCCGAGATCTTCGAGTAGGCCTCGATGCCCATCATCGTCGAGAACCAGCCGGCGACCGCCGAGACGTTCGTGTCCGCGATCGGGCGTGCGACCTCGGTCGTCGAGAGCCTCGAGCGGCTCAAGTCCGAGCTCAGCGTCCATGCCGAGGAGTTCACCATCATCCTCGGCCCCAGCGTCGACCTCGAAGCCGCCGCGGCGCTCGCGGACACGCTGAGGGTGACGCGGCCCGCCACCAGCGTGATCCTGATCCGTCGGCGCGTCGACACCAGCGTGCTGGCAGAGGCCTTGCGCTCGGGGATGCGCGAAGTCGTCGAGGAGCGCGACCTCACTGGGCTCGGTGCGGCAGTCGCTCGGGCCGCATTGATCTCCGAAGCGCTCAACGGCCAGTCGGCAACGTCGTCGGGAGTCTCCGGCGGAAAGCTGATCACGGTGTTCTCACCGAAGGGCGGGGTGGGCAAGACGACCCTCGCGGTGAACCTCGCAATTGGGCTTGCCGACCACGGCAACAAGCGGGTCTGCCTGGTCGACCTGGACCTCGGCTTCGGCGACATCGCCATCACGCTCCAGCTCTTCCCCGCCCGCACCCTCGCCGACGCCGTGCCGATGGAGGCCGGGCTGGACATCGGCCTGCTCGAGACTCTGCTCACCGCGCATCGCGACGAGGTCTACGCCCTGGTGGCGCCGGTGCAGCCCGATGCGAAGGACTCGATTCCGGCTTCCTTGATCGGTAAGGTCCTTCGGTTGCTCAAGTCCAGCTTCGACTACGTGGTGGTCGACACCTCACCGAGCTTCGACGAGCACGTTCTCGCTGCCTTCGACGAGACCGACGAGCTGTTGCTGGTCGCCACCCTCGACGTGCCGACGCTGAAGAACGTCAAGATCGCGGCGGAGACCCTGGACCTCCTGAACTTCCCCAAGCCGCAACGCCGGCTGGTCCTCAATCGCGCAGACGAGAAGGTGGGACTGTCTCCCGAGAAGGTCGAGAGCACCCTGGACATGAAGATCGACGCCGCCATCCCGACCTCGACCCAGGTGGCGAACTCGACCAACTCAGGCGAGCCGATCCTCGGCATCCTTCCCCGACACGCCGTCAGCCGGGCGATCGCTGGGCTGGCCGCCACCCTCGAGGGGAAGAGCAGCGGCGCGGACAGTATCCCGGCCCCCCGCGCCTCTCGCGCCGCACCACCGCGGCGTGCCCTGCTTCGCCGGAATGGTAGGTAGCCGACACCATGAGCAGTCTCACCGACCGTCTCGCCGCGGCCTCTCGGGACCGGGTCACCACGGCCGTGGTCAGCCCCGATGCCAACCCGTCGCCGCACCAACGCCCCCAGCCCGTCACCGGCGCCAACGAGGAGCGCCTTACCGCGCTCAAGGCTCAGGTGCACGCGAACCTGCTCCAACAGCTCGGGCCAAAGCTGTACGACGCCGAGCTCTCCCAGTCCGACCTCGAGCAGATGGTGCGGGCCGCGCTCCAGGACGCGATGTCCGAGGAGGGCACCCCGCTCACCCTTGCCGACCGCAGCCGGATCGCCGAGGAGATCGCCGACGACATCCTCGGCTACGGCCCGATCGAGCCGTTCCTGCGCGACCCGGACCTCACCGAGGTCATGGTCAACGGACCGAACGACATCTGGATCGAGCGCTCGGGCAGGCTGTCCAAGGTCGACGGGCACTTCAACGACGAGGCTCACTTGCGCCGCACCATCGACAAGATCGTCTCCAGGATCGGGCGGCGCGTCGACGAGTCGAGCCCGATGGTGGACGCCCGCCTTCCCGACGGCAGCCGCGTCAACGCCGTCATCCCACCGCTCGCCGTGGACGGCTCTCTGCTTACGATCCGAAAGTTCTCGGCCGACCCCTACACCGTTGCCGACCTGATCGCCTTCGGCTCACTGTCGGAGCGCACCGCTGAGTTCCTCGACGCCTGCGTGAAGGGCAAGCTCAACGTCGTCGTCTCGGGGAGCACGGGCGCCGGCAAGACGACCACGCTGAACGTGCTCTCCTCGTTCATCCCCTCCGACGAGCGCATCGTGACCATCGAGGATGCCGCCGAGCTCCAGCTGCACCAGGACCACGTGTTGCGGCTCGAGTCGCGCCCGGCCAACATCGAGGGCAAGGGCGCGGTCGAGATCCGGGACCTGGTCAAGAACTCACTGCGCATGCGTCCCGACCGCATCGTGGTCGGCGAGGTCCGTGACTCTTCGGCGCTGGACATGCTGCAGGCCATGAACACCGGTCACGACGGCTCCATCTGCACCATTCACTCGAACGGTCCGCGAGACACGCTCGCGCGCATCGAGACGATGGTGCTGATGGCCGGCATGGACCTGCCGATGCGTGCGATCCGGGAGCAGGTCGCCTCGGCTGTCGACCTGATCGTGCACCAGGCGCGCCTGCGCGATGGCTCGCGCCGGATCACCCACGTTACCGAGGTGGAGCGGATGGAGGGGGAGGTCATCACGTTGCAGGACATCTTCCTCTATGACCACTCCATGGGCTTCGACGAGAACGGTCGAAGCCGCGGCTCGCTTCGCTCGACCGGGCTGCGTCCCAAGTTCATCGAGAAACTCTCGCACAACAACGTGCAGGTCGACCCGATGATCTTCGCCATGGAGCGGTTCTGAGATGAGCCCGCACCGCCGTCCCGCCGACCGAGCCATCGCTCGGAGGATTGCAGGCTTGGCAATCGCCGTCGGAGCGATCCTGCTCGCTCCGACCTCGGCGAGGGCCGACGAAAGCGGCACCATCGACCACGCGGAGACCGTTGACGGCGAGCTGCGCTTGACCTACTCGCTGCCCGTGCTGCCCGACGGAGTCGAACCCGACCTCGACTCGGTCGAGGTCTCCGTCAATGACGAGCCGGCCGACGCGTCGGCAGCACTCGTCAGCGACGGCACCGGGAGCGGTGCGACCATCGCGCGGACGACGATCCTGACGATCGACGTCAGCAACAGCATGCGCGGCGAACGGTTCGAGCAGGCCAAGGTAGCCGCCAAGGCCTTCCTCGAGACCGCACCACCCGACGTCCAGGTCGGCGTGGTCACCTTCGCCAGCGACGTCGAGACGGTGCAGGAGCCCACGCTGGACCGCGCCAAGCTGGCCGCAGTGGTCGACGACCTGTCGTTGTCCGCGGACACCAGGCTCTACGACGGTGTCATCGAGGCAGTGACCACTGGCGAGGTCGACGGGCAGAGGTCGCTGCTCGTGCTTTCCGATGGCAAGGACACCTCGAAGACCCCACTCGGCGAGGTCACCACCGCGATCGAACGGGCCGAGATAAAGGTCGACGTCGTCGCACTGGAGCAGTCAGGCAGCGCGCGCGTACCACTCGAGGAGATGGCCACCGCCGGGAACGGTGCGTTGTTGGGGGCCGACGACCCGGAGGCGCTGGTCGACCTCTTCTCCGACGAGGCCGCCGCCCTGGCCAACCAGGTGCTCGTCACCGTCGAGGTTCCCGGCTCCATCACCGAGCCCGAGGGCACCGTTGCGGTCTCCGTCGAGGCAGACGGGGTCATCTACACCGACTCGGCGTTCGTCACCCTGGAGCCGCAGGCGGCCACGGGCACAGGCGCCGCTCCGCCGCGAACCACGCCGAGCCTCGAAGGTGCAGCGCCGCCCAGGTTCGAGATCTCCCGCGACCTGCTCCTGGCTGGAGTCGTCGCCGCCGGTGTCGGGACGCTGCTGATCCTGCTCACGGCGCTCGGTGTGCTGGATCGCAAGAAGAAGGTGACCCTCGAGGACCGCGTGTCGGCCTACACCCGGGACGGTGCTCGCGGGCCGGGCCGGGCCGTGCCCGGCAGGGGTTCGGCGGAGCCCTCGAAGAGCGTCACGGTCTCCGCGGTCGGCATGGCACAGCGGGCTCTCGAGACCAACAAGGGCCTCGAGTCCGCACTCGGCACCCGACTGGACTCCGCGGGCATGTCCCTCAAGCCGGCGGAGTGGCTGCTCCTCCACGCGGGAATTGCCGTGGGGGCCGCCGTCGTGGGCTTCCTGATGGGGGGCGGGAACCTGGTCCTGGTCGGCATCCTCTTCGCGGTGGGCGTGGTGCTGCCCTGGATCTACCTCGGGATGAAGCGACGGCGCCGGCTCAAGGCCTTCGACGGCCACCTCGCCGACACCCTTCAGCTGATGTCGGGAAGTCTCTCGGCCGGCCTCTCGTTGGCGCAGTCGGTCGACACCGTTGTGCGCGAGGGCACCCAACCGATCTCGGGCGAGTTCCGGCGGGCGATCATCGAGGCGCGGCTCGGCGTGCAGATCGAGGACGCCCTGGACTCGATCGCCAAGCGCATGGAAAGCGACGACTTCGCCTGGATCGTGATGGCCATCCGGATCCAGCGCGAGGTGGGCGGCAACCTGGCCGAGCTTCTGTTGAAGGTCGCGAGCACGATGCGGGAGCGAGAGTACCTGCGGAGGCAGGTCAAGTCACTCTCAGCCGAGGGCAAGCTGTCTGCCTACATCATCGGCGGTCTTCCCCCGGCCTTCGTCGTCTACCTCACGATCGTGAACCCGGACTACCTCGACCCCCTGTTGCAGACAGGCATTGGATGGGTGCTCATCGGGGTGATGTGCGGCCTCATGCTCGTCGGAAGCTTCTGGATGAGCCGAGTCGTGAAGGTGAATGTCTGATGTCGGTAGAGAACCTGATCTTCATCGGCGGCGTTGCCGCCATCTTCGTCGGCCTGCTGCTGTCCCTCACGGCGATCGGCGTCTTCACCAACGAGGCGCGCGGAGTGAGCAAGTCGCTGGCCGTCATGGAGGCGTTCTCGACCGCCCCGGCTGTCATGCAGGCGGAGCTGGACCCGTCATTCCAAGACCGCGTCCTGAACCCGGTGGTGGACCGCTTCGTGGGGCTCGGCAGGAAGCTCACGCCGGCCGACTACGCGGACCGGATCAAGACGAAGCTCGACGTCGCAGGAAACCCGCCGAAGTGGACGGTCGACCGCGTCATCTCGCTGAAGTTCATCGGGTTCGTGATCGCCCTGGGGCTTGCGCTGGCCGCCAGCACGATCCTGGACGTCAGCACAACGCGGATGATGGTGGCCTGCGTGGTGGCGGCCCTCGTCGGCTACAACGCACCCAACATCTACCTGTCCCAGAAGGGCAAAGAGCGCAGCGCGAACATGCGCCGGGCGCTGCCCGACGCGATCGACCTGCTCACCATCTCCGTCGAGGCGGGTCTTGCCTTCGACTCGGCACTGTCCCAGGTAGCCCGCAACACCACCGGCCCGCTCGCGGACGAGTTCGCTCGCGTGCTCCAGGAGATGCAGATCGGCCTGGGGCGCACCAAGGCTCTGCGCGCGATGGGGGATCGTACGACTCTTCCGGACCTCCGGTCGTTCGTGTCGGCGATGGTGCAGGCGGACGCGTTCGGTATTCCGATCGGCCAGGTGCTCCGCGTCCAGTCGAGCGAGATGCGGGTCAAGCGCCGCCAGCGCGCCGAGGAGTTGGCCATGAAGATCCCGGTCAAAATCCTCATTCCGTTGATGTTCTGCATCCTGCCCTGCCTGTTCATCGCGGTCATGGGGCCAGCGGTGATCTCCGCGATAGACAGCTTCTCTGGATCGTGACATGGAAACCCTCGACCGGGTAATTCTTGCGGGTCGCGCCATCTGCCTGAGCGCCGTCCTCGGGCTCGGCGCGGTCGTCGGGACCCCGGAGGCGGTCAGCCGCACGCTGGTCGTGATCATGATCTCGGCTGCGGCCATCTGCATCAGTCTGGTCGCCCCACGCGCACTCTTCTGGGCGATCTTCGCCGAGGCGCTGCTCGTCGCCTCGGTGCTCGGGCTCGGCCTGCCGGACTCGGTCATCCTGTTGCCGTACCTGGTCGTCCTCTCGCTGATCGCCGGGCTGGTGCGTGGGTTGTTCGGCGCGCTCGCCGTGATCGTGACGGGGTGCGTGACGATGATCGCCGTGTCGGCGACCGAGGCGCCGCTGGACAGCCTGCAAGCCATGACCTCGGTCTTCGGCCCGTGGTTCCTGACCAGTCTGGGAGCCGGGCTGGTGGGCGCGTGGTTCAAGCAGATCGGCCTGTCCCCTCCCACCAGTGCCGTCGGCGCCTCCTACGAGTCCGCACGACGGTTGCTCACGCAGCTGCGCACCGTGGCCCGGAGGCTGTCCGCGGGACTCGACACGGTCGGCATGTCGGCGCAGCTGCTATCGGTGGTCCACGAGCACCTCCAGGACAGCCAGTCAGCCGTGTTCGTGCGGGGGGACGGCGACGTCCTCAACCCCCTCAGCTACCGCGGAACGGCGGCCCGCGAGTCGCTGATCCCCGACGACCCGGTCGTCGACGAATGCTGGACGAGGATGGAGCCGACCCACGCGATCGTCACCTCCGGCCGCAGCGAACGTCGGCGGTGGACCGTGCTTCCTCTCCGCGTCGGCTCACGGATGATCGGCGTCGTGGTCTCGGCATCGGGGGTGAACCCGAACGCCGCAGAGCTGCGCACACTGATGCGCCAGGTCGACGAGCACAGCCTGCGCATCGACACCGCGCTTGCCTTCGAGGAGGTCCGCACCCTGGCCACCTCCGACGAGCGGCGACGGCTGGCTCGGGAGATCCACGACGGCATTGCTCAGGAGGTGGCCTCGCTCGGCTACCTCGTCGACGAGCTCGCCTCCGCGACAAGCCATCCAGAGCAGTCTCGCCGGCTCGGTGAGCTCCGGGCCGAGCTCACCAGGCTGGTCAGCGAGCTCAGGCTCTCGATCTTCGATCTGCGCAGCGAGGCCACCACTGGGTCGGGCCTGGGCGCGGCGCTCTCCGACTACGTGCGACAGGTGGGCTCGAGGTCCACGATGACCGTGCACCTCACGTTGGACGAGGCCGCGACGCGGCTGACCGCGGGGGTAGAGGCTGAGCTGTTCCGGATCGCACAGGAGGCGGTGACCAACGCGCGCAAGCACTCCAAGGCCGGCAACCTCTGGGTCGACTGCCGGGTCCGTCCCCCGTTCGCGCGCATCGAGATCCGTGACGACGGCTGTGGCCTGCGCACCGGTCGCGCGGACTCCTTCGGTCTCCGCATCATGCAGGAGCGCGCGAGCCGCATCGACGCTCGCCTGAACGTCGAGACAGAGCGCATCGGCGCCCTCACCCAGGGAACCGTCGTCACGGTCACCCTCGGCGCCGACACCAGCGCCGAGCTGGTCGGAGAGGAAAGATAGCCATGGCCCCCACCCCGCAGTCCACGGTGCTCCTGGTCGACGACCACGATCTCATCAGGCAGGGGTTGGCTCGCGCCTTCGAACGCCACGACGACTTCGCCGTGGCCGGTCAGGCCGCCTCCGTCGCCGAGGGCCGCACCCTGGCTCAGGGCCTGCAGCCGACGGTCGTGGTCACCGACGTACGACTTCCCGACGGCACCGGTCTCGACCTCGTCCGCGCTCTGCGGCAGGACGACGACGTGATCGGTCTGGTGGTGCTCACCATGTATGCCGGCGACGAGCAGCTCTTCGCGGCGCTGCAGGCGGGGGCCTCAGCCTTCGTCGCCAAAGACGCACCCGCCGACGACGTCGTCGCCGCCGCCCGCCACGCCATCGTGGCGCCGCGCTCGTTCACCGCTGCAGACCTGACCGGAGCGATGCAGCGCAAGATGTCGCCCACCGGCCCGCAGCTCTCCCCCCGGGAGGTGGAGGTGCTCGAGCTCCTGGCGCAGGGGATGGGAGTCTCGGCGGTGGCCCGCCGGCTCTACGTCAGCGCGTCGACGGCCAAGACCCACATCTCGAAGATCTACGAGAAGCTCGGCGCCGCCAACCGGGCCCAGGCCATCATGAACGCCATCCGCGCCGGCCTTCTCGCAGAGGACTTCCCCACCTGAGGTCCCCGCAGGCCACCAGTGTCGTCTAGGCCTGGCGCAGCGTGGGCTGGGTTCCCGTCTGCCTAGCAGGTAATGGCTGCCGATGAGCAGCAAAATCTGCAATTAGTACTTTTGGGTCAGGGTGGGTCCACCCGAACGCGGGTGCCAGTCCAGCCGTTCCACCGATACCGACAACCATCGCAAATAGGACATGCTTCTCGGGTTGGGTCTCACCCACGAGGTCCAGCTCGACACTCAATCCTGGGAGAATCTCATGCTGCAGTACATCGCCATCCAGCTCCGCGCGCGGACCTCCGAGCGCGGCGCGACCGCCGTGGAGTACGGCCTGCTCGTGGCCCTGATCGCCGCCGTCATCGTGACGGTCGTGGTCCTGCTCGGCCAGAACGTCAACGACGGCTTCACCGCCGTGAACAACGAACTGCCGTAACCCAGCAACAAACCAGCAACAACCGCCCCACCATGGGCGAGACGGTGGCCGCACGCCCACGGCGTGCGGCCACCAGCATCGGCACCGCCCACCACCACGCGAGACGCCAAAGAGAGCGACCACCATGCGACGCACCCGAGCCCACGAAGACGGCGCCACCGCCGTCGAGTACGGGCTCATCATCGCCCTCATCGCCGCCGTGATCATCATCGCCGTGACAACTCTTGGGGTCAGCGTCGACGACTGGCTCGACCGCCCTTGCCAGGAACGCGCGGCCGCAGGCGTCCCCTGCTAGCGCCGCTCCGAGCCCCCCTCCACGATCTCGCGGAACCGGGCACCCACCGCTGACCACGACGACGCGGCACCCACCAGCACCGCGCCGGCGCTCGTCCCCTCACGCGCCCGAGATCGGCCGAGGGCCTCGACGATGGCGCCGGCCACCTCCTCTCCGCGGCTCGGATCCACCAGCATCGCCATCTCCACCTCGCCCAATGTCTCGCCCAATGTCTCGCCCAGGGCTTCGGGCGCTCCGCCGGAGTCGCCCGCAATGACGGGCAGCCCACACGCCCGGGCCTCCAAGAACACGATCCCGAAGGCCTCAGCCTCCAGCCCGAACCACCGCGTCCGGGACGGCATGGCGAAGACGTCCCCGGCGTCGGTATAGGCAGGGATCTCCTCCCACGGCACCGACCCGGCGAAGGTCACGGCACTCACGACCCCGCAGGACCGAGCCAGGCGCTCCAGGCGACGACGGTCCGGACCGTCTCCCACCAGCAGCAGACGAGCCCCGGGCACAGCCGCGAGCACGTGCGGCCAGGCCCGGAGCAGCGTGTCCTGCCCCTTCCGGCGGACCAGCCGGGCGGTGCAGACCACCACGGGAGCCTCGTGCGCGATGCCGAGCCGCTGACGAACCTCGCCACCTCCGGCTCCCGGATGGAAACGCTTGAGGTCGACGCCGGGTGAGAGCGGCTGCATGCGTGCGGCGGCCTCGGGCGACAGGGCGGGCGCGATGCGGTCACGGCACCACCGGCTCACGTAGGTCATCACGTCGACGGAGTCCCCGATCCGGCGCAGCAGCGCCGCCGTGAGCGGGACACGTGCCCACCACACCTCGTGGCCGTGCGTCAGCGCGACGATCCGGCGCGCGCCGGCACGACGCAGTCTCCGTCCCAGCAGTCCCAACGGCGCCGAGGCCCCGAAGACCACCCGGTCACACCCATGTGCACCCATCACCTTCTCCACCCGACGACCCACCGCGGGCAACGGCAACAGCTTGGACGAGGGGTCCCGGTAGACCGGGAACGTCAGCGCAGCGTCGTACTCCAGGCCCCCGGACATCGACGCGGTGTAGACGACGACGTCGTCCGGGTCCAGCTCCCGGCAAAGGGCGAGCACGAACGACTCGATGCCGCCGCGCCGGGTCGGGAAGTCGTTGGTGACGAAGAGGAGCCTGCTCACCAGAGTCTGCTCATCGGGCGTCCCGGAGCGAGCGAGGGAGCCCACCCCGCTCCAGTGCCGTCGGATGCGAGCCGAACCACACCTGGCTCCACCGAGGCGGGTTCGGGTCGTGCAGCGCGGAGACCGCGAGCGCCTGCTGCACCGACACGAACGTCCGGTCCGCCCCGGTCGCGGAGATGGAGTCCCGGTCCGCGCGGGCCTCGACGGCACGGCTGACGAGGTTCTGCGCGGGACTCGAGACGACAGCTCCCACGGCGACCAGGGCCACCAGTGCGGCGAGACTCGCCGGGTCAGCGGCACCGGTGGTAGCGGTACGCCGGCGCAGCCACCGTGAGTCGAGGGCGAGTGCGAGGACAGCCACCCCGAGCACGCTGCCGATCGCGCCCAGCAGCGTCCCGACCGCGACGTCGCGGTTCTCGGCGTGCGCCATCTCGTGCGCGATGACCACGCGCGCCTGGTTCGGAGGCAGGTCGGCGAGCAGGTTGTCGTAGACGACCACCCGTCTCGTGCCGCCGAGGCCCGAGACGTAGGCGTTCAACGTCGTGGTGCGACGAGACGCGTCGGCTACCAACACGTCGTCGACCTCGACTCCCTGCCGCTCGGCAAGCGCGAGGACCGAGGTCTTGAACGCCCCCGGCTCCATGGAGGTGAACCGGTTGAACAGCGGCTCCACCGCCACGGGGTAGAGGAACGAGCCCCCCACGGTCAGCACGGCTGCCGCACCGCCGGCCCAGGCGAACCACAGCCGAGGAGAGCGGCGGGCAGCGGCCACCACCAGCAGTGCCAGGAGCGCCGTGAACACCCACGACACCCCGAGCGACTTGAGGATGTCCACCGACCACGCCGGCCATGACTGGCCGGACAACCCGTAGTCCAGGTTCCTGTGGTGGGCGGCGAGGGAGAGGGGAAGCGTCAGCAACCGCCCCACCGTCAGCAGGGCGAGCACCCCCAGCGGGACCGCGAGCCACCAGCGCAGCCGACCCTGCAGCCGGCGGAGCAGCCGGGACCCGAGGGAGGTGAGGCCCAACGCGAGGGCGAACAGCAGCGACAGCGCGTACGACGCCCACCCCAGGTAGCGCTGTCCCGAGGAGAATGCCTCGGCCCGGGCGATCTCCGCAGGTGTGAACATCTGCGACTCTGCCAGCGGGCGCAGGTCGCCGCCAGGGACCCAGTCCCACGGGACCACCAGCACCGCGGTCAGCGCGAGAAGGCCGGTGGCGAGGATCGCGGTGAGCGCGGCCGCCCGTCGAGCGAGAGGCCCAGCCACAGCCGCTTCGTCCTCGACAGTGCTCACCGCTCCAACCCTGCCACGCCCCGCCTAGGCAGCGAGACGACTCAGGTAGCCCTGCCAGGCCCTGGTGAAGGCACGCGGGTCGGTGTCGAGGAACCTCGCGAAGCCGGCCCG
>Ga0136617_10001838_pt1 | contig 18932 bp, 18 predicted proteins | sample AntDrymUQ3222106_2_FD_129672 | JGI IMG/M metagenome (GOLD analysis project Ga0136617, IMG submission 129672) | Polar desert sand microbial communities from Dry Valleys, Antarctica - metaG UQ322 (21.06) | ecosystem: Environmental > Terrestrial > Soil > Desert | place: Antarctica: Dry Valley... | reverse complement strand
GCCCGACCCGGTTGACCAGGCCGGCGGGCAGACCGAGGCGCCGAACTTCTTCGCGCCGCCGTTCGCCCCCGAGGCGCCGTTCGTCAAGGAGTCCAGGACGGACGGCCTCGTCCCGGCGTCTGCGGCGTCCGGCCGGGCACTCGGCCCAGGCACGCGACCTCAACATCGCGGGGCTGCACCGGATCGCCGGCGGGCTGCTGAACGCCAGCGTCATCCGCACGATCGACCGGCCGATCATCGACCGCCCGTGTGGCGAGGAGCTGCTGGTCATCACGAACCCGGCGACGCTGAGCGCCGCCAACACCCACGCCACTGCGCGCCGCGCGGCCGGCTTTCTCACCTCGGTGCGTCAGACCGGTGCGCCGGCGGGCCAGATCGGCACCACCGCGGCGCAGATCCAGACGTACGTCCGCTCGCGAGTCAACCACCCGTTCTGCATCCGCCCAGCTACGTGACGATCATCGGCGACGACGAGCTCGTGCCGACGTTACCAACGGGCCGGGTGCGATTCCGGCCGACAACCCGTACTCGACGAAGAACGACAACGACGAGCTGCCCGACGTGGCCGTTGGTCGGGTTCTCGGCAACACGCTCGCCCAGATCGACGCGCAGCTGGCGAAGATCATGCACTACGAGACGTCCCCGCCGACCGGCCCGATGCTGAGCAAGGCGACGATCGCCGCGCAGTCCCAGGACACCGACGCGTGGGCGAGGTCAACGACGGCCAGGAGGACCGCACCTTCGTCCAGTTCGCCGAGACGGCGCGTGACGGGCTCGTCAAACGCGGCGTGGCGGTCGATCGCATCTACGAGGACAGCCCGAACACGAACCGGTTGAGCTTCAACGACGGCACCGACCTGCCGCCCGGGCTGAAGAAGCCCACGTTCGCCTGGGAGGGCGACGGCGCGGACGTCAGCACGGCGTGGAATGAGGGTCGCTTCATGGTCGTCCATCGCGATCACGGCTGGTCGGACGGCTGGGGCGATCCGTTCTTCACCACTACGGAGGTGGAGGCGCTGACGAACAACAACGACAACCTGCCGGTCGTGCTGAGCATCAACTGCGCGAGCGCGCGCTACGACGACGACGAGACATCGTTCACCCAGAACGCGCTCGTCGAGCCCACGGGCGGCGCGGTGGCCGTGTTCGGCGACACGCGCAACTCGCCGTCATGGCACAACTCGCAGCTCGCGCTCGGCTTCATCGACGCGCTGCTGCCGAGCGTCCTGGCGGGCGAGGGACCGGCGACCAAGCAGCGCACGGGCGAGGCGCTCACGCCCGGCAAGCTGCGACTCGCGGGTCTCGCGCCCCCATCCGGCCCTGGAATCGCCGGGGGTGACGGCAACACCCGCAACGAGCTGTACCTGTGGCACTACTTCGGCGACCCGACGATGCGGCTGTGGGGCGGGGGCACGAGGCCGATCGTCTTCAACCCCGCGCAGTTCGTGGTGGTCTACCGGGAGCTGCCGATCCCCAAGCCCGGCGATCCGCCGCCGTTCTTCGTGGAGATCACGATCCCGCGCGGTCTGGCCGGACAGCCGATCAGCCTGCTGCGCAACGGCCAGGTCATCGGCAAGGCGCTCGCAGGCGACGGGTCGGCGACGGTGCCGGCGACGTTCAACGACGGCGCGCCCAAGCGGGCGAGCTCGAGGTCGCGCTCGAGGCCGACGGCGCGGCGCCGCTGAAGATCCCGGTCGGCGGCGTGCAGCGCGCCGACGACGCTGACGCAGAACTGCCCGACGGCCAACCAGCCGGTTCCGTTCGGCGCCAGCGCCACGGTGACCATGACCGGCAACCTCGCGGGCGCGCCGGCGGGCTCGATCGTGGAGGTCTTCGTTCAAGCACCCCGACCCCCCGACCAGCGGTCCGCCGGTCACCGGCCGTACGGAGGTCGTCCAAGCGGTCACGGATGCGGCAGTCAACTGGAGCGCGTCGGTGACGTCGACCGAATTCTCCGATGCCGTCGGTACATGGCAGGTGTCCTCGTCCTACGCGGGCACCACGCAGCACGCCGCCTCTTCGGCGCCGGCCTGCCCGGTGATCGTCTACGACAACAGCTGAGGAGCCGGGCGGCCCCCGGCCCTGCCGGGGCTCGGCGGCCGCCGGGTTGCGGTGGACGATGCGCCCGGCGCTCGACAGACCCGTGGCGGCCCATGGGCCGCCACCTTGCTCACATCTGTGGGCTCTCGGCGGCTCGAACCAGAACGTGAAGCCGTCGTCCACTCCAGCGGGTGCGGCGGTGACGACGTTGACGCGCGCGCGGGTTCCGGCAGCGCACCCGCCGAGCGCCTCGCCGGGCAAGACCGACACGCCGGCGATGCCGGCGTCTCGCGACGCGCGGCTACGCCTAGGCGCAGACGACCCAAACCTCCGGCCTGATCCCTGCCACGACGCCGCCGGACAGATTGCGCGCCGTGATCCGCCAGCCGGTGAAGCCCCCGCCGTCGATAGGCGGTTCGGTGTTCCCCGTGCTGATCGCGGGGCGCGACGATGTCACCGAGGTCTGCTCGGAGTCCGTGGCGTCGCCGCGCGCCCCTCCGCCGAGCGCCTGCTTCCCGGCGGGGCAGAACGCGTTGTAGGACTGGCTGCTGCCGTCAGCGAGGTCAGCAGCGGCCTGCTCGAACTGCACGGTGGCCGCGCCGGTCGTCCCAGTGGCGCCCTGGATGCCTTGCGGGCCCTCGGCGGGCGCGCCCTTGGCGCTCGCCGGAAGCTGCCCGGCCTTGAAGTCGACCGCCAGTAGCCCGGCGTCCTTCACCTTGTCGGATGTGACGGCGTTGGCGCGCAGGTCGCTGTTGGCGACGGCGCCCTTCTTGATCTGCGCGCTGCCCACGCTGTTCTTCGCGAGCGTCGCGGCGTAGCCCGTGCCGGCCATCGCGAAAACGAGCGCGCTGAGCGACGTCACGTTCGAAAAGGACAGGTGCCGGCGGATCCGTTGCGGCATGGTGCAGGACCTCCTTTGACCGGAGGCGAGGCCGCGCGACCGGGAGTCGACGAAGCGGTCTAACCGTGACCGTTGTGCCGAGTCTCTTCGCGCCAAACGCCCGCTGTCAACCGCAGAAAGCTCAGGTAGGACGCACGAAACCGCTTTTCTGCCGATCGTCTGGACGGATGTCGTAGGCGCCCTGCTCCCCAGTCGGCCTACCCGCCGTCGTACAGCCGCGTGAACTCCGCCTCGTAGCGCTCGTAGACGACGTTGCGTTTGACCTTCAGCGTCGGCGTGAGCTCCTCGTGCTCCTGGGAGAGGTCGCGCTCGAGCACGGTGAACTTCTTGACCTGCTCGATGCGGGCGAACTTCTTGTTCGTCTCATCGACCGCCGCCTGCAGCACCTCACGCACAGCGGGATCCTGCGCCAGCGCGGCCGGGTCCGGCGAGGAGGCGCCGACCTGCTCGGCGAGCGCGCCCGCCTCGTCGGGGTCGAGCGTCAGCAGCGCCGTGAGGTACGGGCGCCGGTCGCCGAAGACGACCGCCTGCGAGATCCAGCGGCACAGCTTCAGCGCGTTCTCGATGTTCGACGGCGAGATGTTCTTGCCGCTGGACGTGATGATCAGGTCCTTCTTGCGGCCGGTGATGCTGAGGTAGCCGTCGGCGTCGAGCTCGCCGAGGTCGCCGGAGTGCAGCCAGCCGTTGGATGTCAGCGTCTCGGCGGTGGCCTCGTCGTTGTTGTAGTAGCCGGCGAAGATGTTCGGGCCGCGCATGAGGACCTCGCCGTCGTCGGCGACCTTCACCTCGCAGACCGGCAGCGGCTTGCCGACGGTCCCGAAGCGATGCTCCTCGATCGTGTTGAGCGACTCGACCGCGCACGTCTCGGTCATGCCGTAGCCCTCGAGCACCCAGATCCCGGCGGCGTGGAAGAACTCGAGGATGGCGGTGTCGATCGGCGCGGCGCCGCTGAGCGCGAGCTTCACGCGGCCACCGAAGAGGTCGCGGATCTTGTGCAGGACGAGCTTGTCGGCGAGCGCGTGCTGGGCCTTGAGGACGAGCCCCGGATGGCCGCCGCGAGCCTCGCGCCGCGCGACCTCGCGGCCGACGCCGACCGCCCAGTGAAAGAGCTTTGCCTTCACGCCGCCGGCGGCGTCGGCCTTGGCCGTCGCGGTCGTGTGGATCTTCTCGAAGATGCGCGGCACCGACGGCAGGTGGGTCGGCTTGATGATCTGCACGTCCTCGACGATCTTCTTCGGGTCGCGGCGCCAGTAGGCCATCTCGCCGCCCGCATCGATCGCGAACAGCTGGACGATCCGCGTCAACACGTGGGCGAGCGGCAGGAAGACGTACAGGACGTCGTCCTCGGGCGTGATCTTCAGCCGCTGGTGGATGCCGTCGACGTCCGCGCACAGGTTGCCGTGCGTGAGCATGCAGCCCTTCGGCGGCCCGGTCGTGCCGGACGTGTAGACGATCGTCGCGAGGTCGTCGGAGCCGATCGCGGCGACGCGCGCGTCGAGGTCGGCGTCGGAGACCTCCGCGCCCGCAGCTCGCAGCTCGTCGAGCGTCATCGCGTCGCCGCCCTCGCCGTCGAAGCGCAGCACGTGGCGCAGGCCGGGCAGTGCGTCGCGGATCTGCGCGAGCTTGGCGAGCTGCCCGTCGTCCTCGCAGAAGAGCGCCGTCGCGCCCGCGTGCTCGAGCACGTACTGGCACTCGTCGGGCGAGTTGGTCTGGTAGACGGGCACGACGACGGCGCCGGCGCAGATCGTGCCGAAGTCGGCCAGCGTCCACTCGGCGCGCGTGTTGGAGAGGATCGCGACGCGGTCGCCCGGCGCCACGCCGAGCGCGATCAGGCCCTTGGCGATCGCGCGCACGTCGGCGCCGAGCTGCGGATAGGAGGTGCGCCCCCAACCGCCGTCCTGCGGGTAGCGCATCGCGGTGCTGGTGTAGCGGGCGGCGGCGCCGAGGGCGAGCGCCGCCAGCGTCCGTGCGGGCACGGCGGCCTGGGTGGGAACGGCAGTGGTCTGCGTGCTGCTGTCGTCCGTGCTCATGACGAAGGATCGTACGCCCTGAGCGCGTCTCCGGCACGACGCTTCGGCCGCCACGCCTGCGAAGCACGAACGGCCCGCATCGCGCGCGGGCCGTTCGTCGGAGGTCTGCGTCGTCAGCCGGGCGGGTGCTCAGCCGTCGTCGGCCGTCGCCGGCTTGGCGGTCGCCTTGGCGTCCTTCGCGGGCGCGGCCTTGGGCTCGGTCCCCGGCTTGCGTGCGTACTTCGCGATGAAGTCAGCCGTCGCCCGGTGCGCCGCGTCGTCGGGGCGCTGGTTCATCGGCGACTTCATGAGGTAGGAGGAGGGCCCGTCGAGCTGGCCGCTGAGGCCGTGGTTGAGGGCCAGCTTGCAGCAGCGCACGGCGTCGATGACGATCCCGGCGCTGTTGGGCGAGTCCCAGACCTCGAGCTTCAGCTCGGCCGTCAGCGGCACGTCGCCGAACGAGTTGCCCTCCAGGCGGATGTGCGCCCACTTGCGGTCCGTCAGCCACGGCACGTAGTCCGACGGGCCGACGTGGACGTCCCCGGGCGGCAGCTCGTGGCCCATGATCGACGTCACCGCGTTGGTCTTGGATATCTTCTTGGACTCCAGGCGCTCACGCTCGAGCATGTTGAAGAAGTCCATGTTGCCGCCGACGTTGAGCTGCGACGTGCGCATGAGCCTCACGCCGCGGTCGTGGAACAGGCGCGCCAGCGAGCGGTGCACGATCGTCGCGCCGACCTGGGACTTGATGTCGTCGCCGACGATCGGCAGCCCGGCCTTCTTGAAGCGCTTGTTCCAGTACTCCTCGCGCGCGATGAACACGGGGATGCAGTTCACGAAGCCGCAGCCGGCATCGAGCACCTGCTCGACGTACCACTTCGTCGCGTCCTCCGACCCCACGGGCAGGTAGGAGACGACGACGTCGGTGTGCGTGTCCTTGAGGATCTGCACGATGTCGGCCGTCTCGCCGGGGGCCTTCTCGATCTTCTGCTTGAGGTACTTGCCCAGGCCGTCGTGGGTCATCCCGCGGTGGACCTCGACGCCGAGCTTCTTGGGCACCTTGGCGAACTGGATCGTGTTGTTCTGGCCGGCGTGGATCGCCTGGCCGAGGTCCTTGCCGACCTTCGTCTTGTCGATGTCGAAGGCAGCCGTGAACTCGATGTCGGAGATGTGGTAGCCGCCGAGGTCGACGTGCATGAGGCCCGGCACGTCGAGGTCGGGATCGGCGTTCTTGTAGTACTCGACGCCCTGGACGAAGGCCGACGCGCAGTTGCCGACGCCGACGATCGCGACGCGCACCTTGTCCTGCTGGTAGCGCGCGGCGCCGTTGGTGGCGGCGGCGCCGTTGCCGTTGCCGTTGGTGGTGGTCATGTCAGGTGGGTTTCCTTTTCGTCTGTGCGTTCCGGGTCCATACACCCGGCGAGGGAGGGTCGTTACAGGGGCGCCTGCGTGAGCTGGCCCTTGACGTGCAGGATGCGCTGCACGACGGTGATGGTCGACAGCGCGGCAAGAACGTAAACCGCGGGTTCCAGCGCGCCGAGCGCCGCGAACACGAGGCCGGCCGAGAGGATGACGACGCGCACGAGGCGATCGGCGATGCCGACCTTGCACTCGACGCCGAGCGCTTCGGCGCGCGCGCGGGTGTAGGACACGACAAGCGAGGACATGACGGCCACGACGACCGCCGCCACCGCCAGCTCGTCGCCGCGCTCGGTGAACGTGGTGGCGACCGCGGTCAGCACGATGCCCTCGACGATGCGGTCAAGCGTCGAGTCCAGGAAGGCGCCGAACGGCGTGCCCTTGCCGGACATCCGCGAATAGCCGCCGTCCAGGGTGTCGCAGATCGACCCGACGATGAACACGACGCCGCCGATGAAGAACTCGTGCTGCCAGACGAGCAGCGCCGCGATGACGTTGAGCGTGAAGCCCGCCATCGAGATCTGGTTCGGCGTCAGACGCGAGGCGATCAGCCGGTCGCGCAGAACCTCCAGCCGGTTGCCGCCCGCGCGTGGCCGCGAGGGCTCGCTGGGGCGGGCGGGATCCGGCGTCGGCGGCGGAGGCGTTCTCGTGTCGGCCGGGCTCAAGGCGCCGCCGTCGCCTCTGCCGTTCGGCACGGCAGGACCGTCGCCTCGCGTTGTCCCGTGGGGGCGAACGCCCAGGCGTGCGGCCGCGCCCGCGCCAGCGTGCGCGCCCCGAGCGCGCCCAGGCCGGCGGCGATGGCGCCCAGGACGGCATCGGCGATGAAGTGGTTGGCGGTCACGACGATGACGAACACGACGATCAGCGGGTAGATCGCCCAGAAGACCTTCATCGCGCGCCAGCGTACGAGCCGCGCGAGCGGCACGCCGATCATCAGCGCAAAGGCGACGTGCATCGACGGCACGGCGGCGTAGGGATTGAAGAGCTCGTTGATCGTCACGCTGTCCTGCGCCACGCCGGTGAAGTCCGAGACCGCGTCGAAGAACCCCCACTCCGGGAAGAAGCGCGGGGGTGCCGTGGGGAAGATGGTGTAGCCGATGAGCGCCAGGCCGAACGCGACGAGGAACATGTTGCGCACGAAGTAGAAGCTCTCGTTGCGAAAGAGGTACAGCCACGCGATCGCGCCGAGCGTGATCGACGTCTGCGCGTTGATGTACAGCCACGAGGCGCCGTCCAGCAGCCAGCCCTGGCCTGATGCGAAGGCCTGCATCGACGGCTCGACGAAGATGTTCAGCGCCTGCTCGATGTGGATGAGGTCGCGCGCGTTGGAGAACGCCGCGTTGGCCGCCCCGGGGTCGTTCGCCAGCCCGCGCACGAGGCGGTAGAGCTGGTAGGCGGCGACGAACAACACGACTTGGCGCACGACGTCAAGCGGGCCGTGCGGCAGGAAGCGCGCCTGAACCGTGCTGAGGCGGGCGGACATGGGGCGCTCGTCATGTTACGGAAGATCACCTGTCGCCCAAGGGGCGTTGCCGAGCATCGCCGAGCGGGCCCTTGCCCGGGGCCGAAAGGGGAGGATCGGTGCCCCCTCAGCGCCGGCAGGACGAGCCGGTCAGCCGCGCCTCGATGCGCACCGTCCCGCGCTCGAGGACGCGTACGCGCGTCAGCCCGCCGGGGGCGGCGGAGACGCACGCGCGTCCCCGCGTGACGCGCCACCAGCGCGTGTGGTGCACGCGCACGAGGACGTCCCCGGGGCGCGCTGCGCGCAGCGTGACGGCGCCCGTGCCGGTCAGTGTCGCGGCCGCGCTGCCGCCGGCCAGCGGCCTGGGCCGGCGAACGGCGTACACCGTCCAGTGCTCGCCGCGCCAGGCCTCGTGCAGGTACGGCAGGCCGCCCTCGATCAGGCCTGCCTCGTCGTGCGCCGCCACGTCGAGCGCGACATCGGCAACCGCGACGTAGGCGACGGCACGGTCGTCCAGCCAGCGGCGGTAGCTCGCCGCGTCGAGGCTGTCGTCGTAGAACAGCGCGCCGTAACGGCGGTCCAGCTGGCGCTCCCAACCACGCGCCAGCGCGAACCGCGGCGCGACGTGGCGCGCCTCCCAGTGGATCTCCGTGAACGGGATCTCCACGCGAAAGCCGCCCCGCCGCGGACGTGACTCCAGGTACCGCAGCAGCGGCGCGTAGTAGCGCGCCTGCAGCGACGGGTCGCCGCTGGCGCGGGTGACGTCGCGCACCGCGGGATACACCGGCCAGTAGGCGAACGGCAGCGCCAGCGCGGCGAGCAGCAGCGCGCTGCGACGGCCCGTCAGCGCGCCCAGCAGGATTGGACCGGCCGCGAGCGCGCCGAGGCGGCCGGCGTTGCCTCCCAGCGGGTTGGCGATCGCGAACGCCGCGACGAGGGTGGCGGCGTAGAGCAGCGCGCCGATGCGCAGGGTGCGCTCCTGGGCCGGCAGCAGCGCCGCCACGAGTAGCGCTCCCGCCAGCGCGGGCCAGAATGCGGAGGCGGCGAACGGCTCGCTTCCGCCCTGCGGGAAGAGCAGCAGCATGATCGCCGTCGGCGCCAGCGCCGCGAGGGCGATCGCCGCGCCGGCCGGACCGCGCGCGCGCCGATCCGCAAGCCCCCAGGCGACCGCCGCCAGCGCGACGAACAGCCCCGCGACCGGGCTCCCCAGCGTCGTCGTCGCGGCCAGCGCCGCAGCCGTCGCGCGGCGGTCGTGCGCGAGCGCGAGCAGCGCGCCGAGTCCGATCGCCACCCCCAGCAGGAACGTCAGCCGGCCGGTCAGCAGCACGGCCGTCGTGCCCGCGGCGAACCACAGGGCGGCCGCGCCGGCGGCGGCGAGGCGGTCGCCCCGCCAATGGTGGTGCGCGAGCGCGGCGAACAGCCCGGCGGCGGCGACCGCCGCCAGCGCTCCCGTCGGGCGCACTCCGAGCAGACCGCCGAGCAGCGGGAACAGCACGCTGTAGCCGGGCGTGTGATGCCCCGCATACCAGCCGTTGTTCCAGACCACGAGGCCCAGGTCGGCGCGGTACTCCTGCGCGGCGAGGTCCGTGCTCGGCGGCGCGACGAGCAGGTACACGGCGGCGCCGACGGCCGCGACGAGGCACGAGATCAGGATGCGGCGCGGCACGCCGCAACCCTCGCAGGATCCAGATTCAGTCCGCGCTGAGGTGCTCGACGATCCGCGTCGCCAGCTCGGGCCGGTCGATCCACGGCCAGTGGCCGGCCTCCGGGACGACCTCGAGCGTGGCATCGCCCAGCGTCGCGGCATAGCCGGCGCCGAAGCGCTGCGGGATGTATGACTCCTGCGCTCCCCACAGCACAAGCGCCGGCGCGCTGATCGCGCCGAGCTTCGCGCCCGCCTGCGCGAGCAGCTGGGGCGACGCGCTGCGCAGCAGCTGCAGCGTAGCGCGCTCCGTGCCGAGGTCGAAGTTCGCGGCGACGTCCGCCACGAAGAGCTCGGGCAGCGGCCGGTTGCCCGCCGATGCACGTCGCGAGACGTGGCGCAGGATGCGCTTCGTCGCCGCGCCGACGGCGAGCGGCCCGACGAGCGGCATGCGCACGAGCCGTGCCGGGCCGCGCCAGGTGAAGCCCGGCAGCAGCGGGATCGCGTTGATCGCGACAAGGCGCGCGACGCGGTCGGGCTGCTCGCTCGCCCAGGCCAGGCCGACGGCCGCACCCCAGTCGTGCATGCACAGCCGCACGCGGTCCAGGTCGAGCTCGTCGAGCAGCCGGCCGAGGAAGCGCACGTGGCCGGCGAGCGAGTAGTCCAGGTCGCCGCGCTTGCCGCTGCGCCCGTAGCCGGGCAGGTCGACCGCGATGCCGCCGCCGAGCGCCAGCGGCGACAGCCAGTCAAACGAGCTCGTCGGGATGCCGTGCAGGTAGAGGATCGGCACCTCGTCGTCGCCCGCGCGGCGCAGGAAGACGGGCTGGGCGTCGATCTCGAAAGTCTGCTCGATCAGCCGCGGCATCGCGGCGGAAGATAGCCTCACGGCGTGCGCGCTCACCGGATGCGGACACTGTGCTTCGGCGAGGCCATCGTGGACCTCATCTGCCGCCGCCACGTCAGTTCGCTCACTGAGGCCGACGCCTTCGTGCCGTCGCCCGGCGGCGTGACCGCGAACGTCGCGACCGCTGCGGCCCACCACGGTGCGTCGGTCGCGCTGGCCGGCGGCGCCGGCGACGACGCCTGGGGCGCCTGGATGCGCGACCGGCTCGCCGCGGCCGGCGTCGACCTGCGCTGGTTCGGGCTCGCCGCCGGCCAGGCCACCGCGGTGGCGTTCGTCACGCTCGACGAGCGCGGCGAGCCGACCTGGCAGCTCTACGGCGACGGCGCCGCGGCGACCGTCGAGGCGCTCGACGGTCGCCTGCAGGAGGCCGTCGAGTCGACCGACGCGTTCTTCTTCACCTCCAACACGCTGGCCGGCCAGGCGGAGGCCCAGCTGACGCTGGCTGCCCGCGACCACGCGCTCGAGCTCGGCCGGCCGATCGTCTTCGATCCCAACGTGCGCCTGCACCGTTGGCGCGGGAACCCCGGGCGCGCCGGCAAGAAGGCCGGCGCCTGCGTGCCGGGCGCGTTTCTTGTCAAGTGCAACCAGGCCGAGGCGCGGCTCATGACCGGCGAGGCCGAGCCGGAGGCGGCGGCCGCGTCGCTGCTCGCCGCGGGCGCCCAGCACGTCATCGTCACGCGCGGGGTCGGCGGCGCGATCCTGCGGGCGAAGGGGATGCGCCTCGACGTTCGCGCGAGGCCGGCGACGGTGCTGCGCAGCACCGTCGGTGCCGGCGACGTGTTCCTCGGCGTCCTGATCGCACGGCTCGGCGAGACCGCCTACTACCCCTCGGCGCTGGCCGCGGCGCTGCCCGAAGCCGCCGAGGAGGCGACCCGCGCCTGCGAGCGATGGGGTGCGCTGCAGTGAAGCGCGCGGGCACGAGCCCGCCCGCCCGCGCTGGAGTGACGCGCGCGGACACCGGCCCGCCCGCTCGCCCTGCAGTGACGCGCGCCGGGTGGCGGCGGCCGACCCGCGCGCGGGTGGCGCGGATCCGCGCGCGGCTGGCGGAGGTCTACGGCGTGCCGGTCGCCGAGCCGCACGGCGATGCGATGGCCGAGCTCGTCCTCACGGTCCTGTCGCAGTCCACGAACGACCGCAACCGCGACGTCGCCTACCTGCGCCTGCGCGAGCGCTTTGCCCGCTGGGAGGCGGTGCGCGACGCGCCGCTCGAGGAGATCGAGGAGGCGATCCGGCCGGGCGGCATCGCCAAGGTGAAGTCGGCGCGGATCCAGGCGATCCTGCGGGCGATCGGCGACCCGCTGGACCTCGCGTGGATGCGCTCGGCGCCCGTGCTCGAGTCGCAGCGCTACCTCTGCGCGCTGCCGGGCGTCGGGCGCAAGACCGCCGCCTGCGTGCTGCTGTTCTCCTTCGGCCTACGCGACGTGCCGGTCGACACGCACGTGTCGCGGGTCGGGACGCGCCTCGGGCTGTTGCGCCCGAAGGCGTCCTTCGAGGAGCTGCACGACGCGATGCTCGCGCTCACGCCGCCGGGTGCCGAGCTCGAGCTTCACGTCAACCTGCTGCGCCACGGCCGCCGCACCTGCCACGCGCAGCGCCCGGCGTGCCGCGAGTGCGCGCTGCGGCGGATGTGCCCGAACCGGCGCGACTGAGCGCGTCGCGACTACGGCTCGAGCGCCGCACGCCGGCCGCAGGCGACGGCCGCCGCCACGACCGCAGCCAGCGCCGCGAGCGCGAGCATGCCGACCGCGCCGCCGTGCGCGAGCGCGCCCGCCGCGGCCGCGCCGGCGGCCAGGCCCGCGCCCTGTGCGCTCGTCAGCCAGGTCAGCGCCTCGACGGCGCGGCCGCGGTCGACGATCTCGTCGAGCAGCTCAAACACGCGACGTTCAGCAGCCCGAAGCCGGCGCCGGCGACGAGCAGGACGGCGCTGATCCCCGCGAGCGTCGGGACGAGCACGCAGAGCGGGAGGAAGGCCGCCAGCACGACCGCGCCGGCGCGGTAGCGCTGGGCGGCGGGGCGCCGTGCGCCCCCCGCTCCCGACCACAGCGACAGCGCGACGCTGCCGATCGCGAAGAGCGCCCAGCGGCAGCGCGGCCAGCGCCCCCGTGAGCGCCGGTCCGGCGACCCGGGCGAGGTCGCCGAGCACCGCGTTCAGCGCGTGCCCGGCGCGCGCGAGCTGCGGTCCGGCGACGGCCGGCCAGAGCGAGCGCGCGGTGGCGATCAGCGGCGGGACGCACGCCCCCGCCAGCGCGGCGCTCGCGACGAGCAGCGCGGCGCTGTGGGACGCCGCGCATCCGAGCACGAGCAGCGCCAGCGCCGCCGCGTGCGGCGCGGCGAAGACGGCCACGGCACGCGGTCCGCGCCGGTCGACGAAGCGACCGCGCACGGGCGCGAGCAGCGCCGCGCCCGCCGAGAACGCGCCGACCGCCGCGCCCGCGACGGCGAACGAGCCCGTCGCGGCCTGCACCGCGAGCACGATCGCCAGGCCATAGCTCGAGAACGACAGCCAGCCCAGCGCGCACGAGAAGGCGACGGCGCGCGCGCCTGTGCGCGCCAACAACGCCCGGTAGGACGACACAGCTCACCTCAGATCCCGCCGACGACGCGGCGGCTCGGATCGACACGACGCGATGCGTTCACCCGTGCAGCGCCGTCAAGCGCTGCGCAGGACCGCGATCACGGCGGCGTCAGGCGGAGGTGGGAGCGCACGATGCCGTGGATCCTACGCCCCCGGCACGTCAGGCGCTGGTGTCGTCGAGGTGCTGCAGCAGGTCGTAGGCGGCGCGCTCGACGGCCTTGTGGCGCCACTCGGCGGCGCGGTAGACGCAGGCGATCAGGCCCGAGCGGTGCACACGCCGCAGGTCGCCGTACACGAACGCGTAGCGCGCCTTCGTGTGCTCCGTCGCCCCCTCGGTCAGGCCGAGGTGCCAGGCCGCGTACTCCTCCCAGGAGCGACGTTCCAGGTAGGCGTTCTCCTGCGGCGCACGCGGCTGCACGTCGCCCCAGTCGCTGTCGAGCACGTACTGGCGCGCGTCGATCAGCCGGCGGGCGTGCTCCACGGCGCGATCGTTGACGGCGTAGGAGGCCATCGGCGCGGCGCCGGCGTCAAGCCGAGGCCTGCAGCGCGTCGACGGCCTGGAGCATCTCGTCGTCGTGCGTCTTTGGCGATGCCTTGGGGATGACGTGGCGCACACAGCCGTCCGCGTCGATCAGGAACGTCGCGCGCTGGGCGCCCATGTACGACTTGCCGTACATCGACTTCTGCACCCACACGCCATACAGCTCGCAGATGGCGTGGTCGGCATCGGCCAGCAGCGTGAAGTTCAGATCGCGCTTGTCGTGGAACTTCTTGACCTTCGCGACCGGGTCGGGCGAGACGCCGATGACCTTCACGCCGGCGGCCGCGTAGTCGGCCTCGCGATCACGGATCGAGCAGGCCTGCGTCGTGCAGCCCGGCGTGTTGGCCTTGGGGTAGAAGTACAGGACGACGGTGCGTCCGCGCAGGGCCGACAGACGGACCGGTTCGCCGTCCTGGTCGGGCAGTTCGAAGTCCGGAGCTGGTGCGCCTGGGCCGATCATCGGCTGATGATCGCATTTGTCTAGCCTGGAGTGCGACCGTGGCGCATCGGCACAACGTATCCGAGGTATGAGTGTGAACATCAAGATCCACGAAGAGACCGCTCCGCTTCCAGCCAGCTCTCGCGAAGCCGTGCCGCAGACCCGCGGCTACGAGGCGGCGGTCAGCGCGGCCGTCGAGGCGCTGCTGAACTGCTACACGCGTGAAGGCGGCGAATGGCGTCCGGTGCCCGCCGCCAAGGTGCCGGAGTTCGCCCGGGAGGGCGACGAGTTCATCGCGGTGCTGCCCTTCCCCGACGAGCGCACCGCCGTCCTCGCGGGTGTGCGCCACCTCTCGCCGACGCACCGCCACCGCTTCCGCACGCCCGCGTACGTCGCGATGGCCGGCGGCAAGCCGTGGGCGGTGTCGGTCGACACGCTCATGGGCATGCTGGCCGACGAGCTCGGCGCGACCCTCTTCGACGACGACATCTCCGCTGCCGGCACGCGTGGCCCCGATCCCACGTTCCTGCTCTCGCGCGTGCGCCAGCACATCACGACGCTGGGCGCGTTCCTCGATGCCCGCGCCGACGACATCGACGAGCTCTGGAGCGCCGGCCCGCTGAGCTTCGTCGACAGCGAGCAGGCCGGACTGCTGGGCCACATGGCGCACCCCGGGCCCAAGAGCCGCTGGGAGCTCGACCCCGAGCAGACCGCCGCCTACGCACCCGAGGCGCAGGCGCGCTTCGCACTGCGCTGGCTGGCCGTCGATCCCGCGCTCGTGCAGTCAGACAGCGCCGGCGGCGCGTCCGCCGCCGAGCTCACCGAGCGGCTGCTGCGCGACGACCCCGCCGTCGACGGCGCGGCGCTCGACGCGGCGCTGGCTGGCCTCGGCGATCGCGTGCTGCTGCCCGTCCACCCCTGGGAGCTCGAGCACCTGCGCGGCCAGAAAGTCGTCGCGGGCCTGCTCGAGGACGGCCGCATCGTCGACCTCGGCGCGCTGGGCAGCGACGTCGCGGCGACCGCGTCGCTGGCGACCGTCTACAACGCGCAGTGGCCGTGGCAGCTGACGTTCCCGCTGCACGTTCGCCTCGGCGACGATCTCCAGATCACCGCTCCGCAGGAGCTGCAGCGGGCCGTGGACATCGCCCGCCAGCTGGCCGACGGGCCCGGCGGCGAGGGGGCCGAGCTCGCGCCCGGGCTGACGCTGCTGCAGGATCCGGCCTACCTCGCCGTGCAGGTCGATGGGGCGCCCGTCGAGGGCCTGTCGGTGCAGCTGCGCGAGAACCGTTGGCGCGGCGACTCCGACGCGGACGTCAGCGCCCTCGAGGTGCTTCTGCAGGACCACCCGTTCGGCGGCGTGAGCCGGCTGGGGCAGATGGTCGAGCGCCTGGCGCAGGAGAGCGGGCGCCCGGTCGCCGACGTCGCGCGCGAGTGGTTCGCCCGCTACGGCGAGATCGCGATCGTGCCGCTGCTGCGCCTGTACGCCGACCGCGGCCTGTCGCTGCAGACCGATCAGCGCAACACGCTGCTCGAGCTCGAGGGTGGCTGGCCGGCCCGTGCGGTCCTGCGCGACGCTCGCGGCACGCTCGTCGGCCAGGCTGCGCACGACGACGTCGCGGTCGTCGGCGCCGGGATCGGCGAAGGTCCGTTCCTCGACAACGCGCTTGCCGTCATCAATGCGCTCGGCGTCGCCGGATCGATCGAGGAGAGCGCGCTGCTCGCCGACCTCAAGGCGCTGCTTCAGCGCGAGCACGATCGCGCCGACAACGCGGCCACGCTGCTGCACCGGCTGCTGACGGCGCCGACCTGGCCGTGCCGGGCGCAGATGCGCTCGCGCCTCAACGAGGAGCCGACGGTCATCCAGATCCCGAACCCGCTGCACGGGGTGCGCGACTGACGACGCCCGGGCGGTCGCTGTCGCAGCGCGCTACTTCAGCAGCCGCGACAGCCGCCGGTCCTTGAGCACCTTGCCCTGCGTCTGCTCGGCGGGGCAGTAGCACATGACGTAGTCCTCGTAGTGGACCTGCTCGATCGTCGTGCCGCAGCGCGGACACGGCTCGCCGCCCTTGCGGTGAACCTGCAGCGGCAGCGGCAGCTTGTCGGGGATCGGCAGCGCGATCACGCGCTCGTAGTGCTCGATCGCGCCGTCAAGGACGGTGGCGATCGCCTCGCGCAGCGCCAGCGCCTCCTCGTCGGAGAGGTCGTCGCCGCGCTTGAACGGCGACAGGTGTGCGGTCCAGAGGATCTCGTCGACCCACGACCGGCCGATGCCGGCGATGACGCGCTGGTCGCGCAGCATCGTGTGCAGCGGGCGCGGCGCCTTCAGCCGCGTCTTGAGGTCGTCGGGCGGCTGGGGCCAAGCCTCGGGCCCCAGCGTCGCGATCAGCTCGTCGTCGTCGATCGCGGCCGTCGGGAGGAGCTTGACCCAGGCCGCCTGCTTGGTCCCGAACTCGCGCAGGCGCAGCTCGCGGGGGTGGTCGGGATCGGCGATCCGCAGCAGCAGCCGCGACGTGCGGTCGCGCGGGCCGGCGCGCTTGTCGTAGAGCTGCAGGCGCCCGGCGCTCATGAGGTGCACGAGCAGGGCGAGGTCGCCGGCGACCTCGATGACGAACTGCTTGCCGCGCCGCGTGATCGACGTGATCGCGCGCCCCTCCAGCGCCGACAGGGGCGGGTCGAACGTCTTCAGCGCGTTGATCCCGGGCGCGAGCGCCGACTCGATCGTGGCGCCGCGCAGGGCGGCGTCGAGGCGGCGCGCGGTGATCTCGACCTCGGGCAGCTCGGGCATGCGTGGTTCAAGCGTAGAGCGCGCCGGGCGCCGGCGGATGGGGGTGGGCGGCCACGGCGCACGCGCCGCGGGCGAGTTTGTTCACGTCTCAGGACAACACATCGCCCCGGCCACCCCGCGCACTCGTGCGGGAAGCGTCGGCGCTGCGTAGGACCGCGCATCACTCGCCCCGAACGCGCGCTCGCGCCCATCACGGCGGACCGGCTCGCCCATCCGCGTACGCTTCGCACCCATGGCCAAGGAGCGACTGGCGATCGTCGGCGGCGACGCGGCCGGGATGAGCGCGGCGAGCAGCGCGCGCCGCCGCGACCCCGACCTCGAGATCGTCGCGTTCGAGCGCGGGCCGTACACGTCGTACTCCGCCTGCGGGATCCCGTACTTCGTCGGCGGCCTCGTCGAGGACGCCGACCGGCTGATCAGCCGCAGCCCCGACGAGCACCGCGCCAACGGCATCGACGTGCGCACGCGCTGCGACGTCGTCGCGATCGACCTCGGCGCGCGCCGCCTGACGGTCCGCAGCGCCGCCGGCGAGGAGGCGCAGGAGCCGTTTGACCAGCTCGTCGTGGCGACGGGCGCCGAGGCCGTGCCGCCGCCGATCCCGGGTGCCGAGGCGATCGAGCCCGCGCAGACGGTCGACGCCGCGCAGCGGCTGCGCGCGGCCCTCGAGCGCGGCGGACGGACTGGTCGCAACGCGGTCGTCATCGGCGCGGGCTACATCGGCCTGGAGATGGCCGAGGCGCTCGTCGACCGCGGGCTGAACGTCACGATGATCGAGATGGCCGCGCAGGTGATGGCGACGCTCGACGCCGACATGGCCGAGCACGCGCAGGACGCCGCCGAGGGCCACGGCGTGCGCGTCGTGCTCGGCGCGGCCGTCGAGGAGATCGTGCTCGACGAGGCCGGCGCGCCGGTCGCGGTGCGTACGGCCGAGGACCGCTTCGAGGCCGACCACGTGGTCATCGGCACCGGCTCCAAGCCTGCGGTGAAGCTCGCCGAGGCCGCCGGTCTGCGGGTTGGCGACAGCGGCGCGCTGCGCGTCGACGACCGCCAGCGCTGCCCGGGCCACGACGGCGTCTTCGCGGCGGGCGACTGCACCGAGAGCCACCACCGCGTGCTCGGCAGCGACGTCAACATCCAGCTCGGCACGCACGCCAACAAGCAGGGTCGCATCGCCGGCATCAACGCCACCGGTGGCGACGATCGCTTCCCCGGGGTGATCGGCACCGCGGTATCGAAGATCTTCCGCTACGAGATCGGGCGCACCGGCATCGGCGAGCGCGAGGCGCAGCAGGCGGGCATCGAGGTCGTCAGCGCGACGATCAAGGACCGCACGCGCGCGGGCTACTACCCCGGCGCCGGACCGATCTGGGTCAAGCTCGTCGCCGCCCCGGACAGCGGGCGCCTGCTGGGCGGGCAGATCGTCGGGGTCGAGGGCGCCGCCAAGCGGATCGACGTGCTCGCCACCGCCGTCTGGGCCGGCCTGCCCGTCCACGAGCTCGCGCTGCTCGACCTCTCCTACGCGCCGCCGTTCAGCGGCGTCTACGACCCGCTGCTGATCGCCGCGCGGGCGACCGCCAAGCTGCTCTGAAGGGCAGGCAGGCTCAGCGGGACGCGGCGATGAGGCTGATCTCGCGCGGCCGCAGCAGCACGAGCAGCTCGCCGCGCCGCGCGCCGCGCATCCGCAGGCCCGCGATGCCGCCCTTCTTCATGTCGACGTCGCCGCGCGTGAGATCGTGCACGACCTGCGCGAAGTCCGGGTTGTGGCCGACGAACAGCACGCGCTTGTCGTCCCCCGCGCCGGCCGCCAGCTCGAGCGCGTCGTCGACGCCGAAGTCCGCGTCCAGCGACTCGTCGATGACCATCCGCTCGTGGCCGAGCCCCTCGCAGGCCAGCCGCGCCGTGTCCAGCGCGCGCACCCGCGGGCTGGACAGCACGAGCTGAAAGCTGATGTCGAGCGCCGCCAGCGCCCGCCCGGCCGCGCGCGACTGCTCCTCGCCGCGCTCGGTGAGTCGCCGATCCTCGTCGGGGCGCGCATCGTGCGGCTCGGCCTCGCCGTGTCGCAGAAACCAGAGCTGTTGTGCCACGCGCTGCAATCTAAGTGCTCCCCGCCGGAAGTTCGGTCGTAGTCAGGCGGCAAGCGCCACCGTGGATTCGCGTTCGCGCTCGTCGAGGCGTGTAAGGAGGTCTGCGAGGTCCTCGCGGGTGAAGTTCCAGT
>Ga0136617_10001837_pt1 | contig 18937 bp, 18 predicted proteins | sample AntDrymUQ3222106_2_FD_129672 | JGI IMG/M metagenome (GOLD analysis project Ga0136617, IMG submission 129672) | Polar desert sand microbial communities from Dry Valleys, Antarctica - metaG UQ322 (21.06) | ecosystem: Environmental > Terrestrial > Soil > Desert | place: Antarctica: Dry Valley... | reverse complement strand
GCGGCAGCCAGATGACGCCGACCGCGACGACGAGCAGCACGAGCGCCTCTGGCAACCAGACCGTGAAGAACGTGTCGTCGATCAGGCCCTTGAGCCATTTCGCTGTCGAGCCACCGGGTGACTTGAGGACGAGCAGCGCCACCCCGGCCCAGACGAAGGAGAGAGCCAGCGTGACGATGATGTCCGGCACGCGGGTGAGGACGACGAGGAGGCCGTTCACAGCCCCGATCAGCAGACCCAATACGAGCACGAAGACGACCACGAGCGCCGCGAACTCCTCGCTCTGACCGGTCATCAGCGAGGCGGCGGTCACGTTCGTCAGCGCCATGACGGACCCGATCGACAGGTCGATCCCCCCGGAGATGACCACGACCGCCTGACCAACGGCCGCGAAGGCGATGGGCAGGGCGCCAATCGCGAGGGACTCCAGCTCCGATGCGCCATACGTTGGCTTGATCGCCCGCGTCACCACGAAGAGCAGGAGCAACAGCCCCACGAGCCCGAAGGTCCACCCGCTCCGCCACAGCGCACGGATGGTCCCGGGACGAGAGCCGCCGCCGGGGGGCCGGCCGGCGGCTTCTGCGACCGCGTTCACTTGCGTGGCTCCACGGCCGGAGCCACAGCGGCAGGATCCTCGCGTGGCTCGGGCGGAACCGCGCCCGCCGTGTCGGGGCCCCCGTTGAGATCCGCATTGGCGGTCTCGACCGCGACGGCCTCGGCCACGATCTCCTCCGGCGTCAGAGCACCGGGCGGGAGGCCATAGGCCGCCCGGAGGAGCGTGGGCTCGTCGGCGCCCGCGGCCGCCATCTCGTCGACCACGCGGCCTCCGAAGATGACCACGACGCGGTCGCAGACCAGCGGGATCTCCTCCAGCTCCGAGGTGTAGAGCAGCACCGCGGCCCCGGCCGCTGCCAGCTCCCGAAGCAGGTCGTAGATTTCGCGCTTCGTCCGGATGTCGATGCCCCGGGTCGGGTCGAAGCACAGGAGCGTTCGCACGCCGCCGGCGACCCAGCGGGCGATGGTGACCTTCTGCTGGTTGCCGCCGGAGAGCCGACGGACCTCGGACTGCGCCCGCGTGTCGATCTGCAGGCGGTCCACGGCCGATGAGATCCGACGGGCCTCCGTGGACGTGTCAATGGGACCCCAGCGGGGCAGCGGCGCGGAGAACGGCAGGGCGATGTTCTCGCGGACGGATCGCTGCATGAGGAGTGCCTCGGCGCGGTTCGCCGGAACGTACACCAGCCCCACGCGGATGGCGTCGGCGGGGTGTCCAAATCGAACGGCGCGGCCATCGACGAGCAGCTCGCCCGCGGCCGGACGTGCGGCGCCCGCCAGAACATCGAAGAGCTCGTCCTGGCCTTGCCCCTCGAGGGCGACGATCCCCAGCACCTCTCCGGTATGCAGCTCGAACGAGACGTCCTCGAGCTTGGTCCCGGCGCGGAGGTTCCTGACCGCCAATCGAGGGGCGCCGTCCGCGCTGGCCGTTCCCCGGCCGGACGACCGCGGATCGTCGGCCGCGACCGGCTGGCCGGCACCTGGGCCGAGCATCAGCTTGACGATCTGCTCCTCGGTTCCCTTCTCGACGTCGAGGACGCCGACAGTCTCACCATCGCGCAGGACCGTGGCCCGGTCGCAGATGGCAGCAATCTCGATCATCCGATGCGAGATGAAGATGACCGATCTACCCGCGTCGCGCTGGCGCCGGATCGCATTCATCACGTGCTCCGTGAGGTCGGCCGGCAGCGCCGCTGTCATCTCGTCGAGCAGGAGCACTTCCGGCTCTACGGCCAGCGCTCGGGCGAGGTCGAGGACGCGCAGGACCGCAAGCGGCAGCTCGCGTGCCGGGGTGCGCAGGTCGAGGTCCGGGATCCCCAGGTCCTCGACCCAGCCGCGAAACGCTCGAACGGGCGTGCGGGTCAGCGTGAGGTTGGCCTGGACGCCGAGGTCCGGGATGAGCGACGGTTCCTGGTAGACGGGGATCAGACCCGTCCGCCGCGCCTCGTCGGGTGAGTGCATGCCGTGCTGCCGGCCGCGCAGCGTGATCGTTCCGCTGTCCGCCCGAACGGCGCCGGTGAGGATCTTGACGAAGGTGCTCTTGCCGGCGCCATTAGCGCCCATGAGCGCGTGGACTTCCCCACCCCGCACGCTGAGCGACGCGTTGCGCAAGGCCGCCACCGCGCCATAGCGCTTCGCGACACCGGTTGCCTCGAGCAGCAGGTCGGTCAATGGGTTCACCCATCGAGGATGAGGCGGGGGACGCCGGCGGTGCCGGCATCCCCCGATTGCTGGGGTCGGTGGGACTACTCGCCCGGGCCCTTGCAGGCCAGGAGCTGCTCCTTCGTGTAGGTAGTCCAGTCCGGGATGCTGATGTTGAGCGGCCAGAGCGGGTCGATCGATGGATCGACCGCGCCCTCCAGGCTCGCCTTTCCCTCGGGCGTCTGATTGTCCCAGACCTCCGGGGTCAGAAGCTGCTGCTGCTCGGCCGGCGGCTCGCCGTTGAGGACCCGCAGGGCCAGCGCGACCCCGGCGCCGCCGACGGCGGCGGGATTGGTGACCGCAGCGCCGACGAGGCCGTCCTCGTTGATCAGCTGACTGACGAACTCGCTGTTGTCCGCGCCGACGATCGGCACGTATGGCTTGCCCGCCGTCTTGAAGGCACTGACGATCGACGAGTCGACACCAGAGGTCCACACGCCATCCACCGGCTGGCCGCCGGCGAGGAACTCGCCGATCTGCTGGACCGCGGTCGCGGGATCCCAGTTCGTGGCCTGCTCGGCGACAACCGTGATCCCCGGGTTCTCGGCGAGGGCCCGCTTGAAGCCGGTGTCACGATCGGTGTCCGCCTGGGCGCCGGCGATGCCGCGCTGATAGACGACATTGCCCTCACCGCCAAGCTGCTCGAACAGCCACTTCGCGCCGAGGTACCCATACGCCTCCTGATCGTTCGACATCAGGTAGGCATCGGCCTGGTTGACCCCCTGGTCGACGGCCACGACCGTGATGCCCTTGTCGACAGCCTCGTCGAGCGCCGCGGTGATCGCGTCCGGGCTGACCGGGTTGACGATGATCGCGTCGACATCCGAGGCGATGAGGTTGCGCAGGTCGTCGAGCTGGCCGGCCGCGTCGGTTGTCCGATGCGCGATGACCATCTTCGAGACCTGGCCCGACGCAAGCGCCTCTGCCTTGGCCGAGCAGATCATCTCCTCGCGCCAGCCATTGCCCTGGAGCGTGTTGGAGACGCCGATGACGTACTCCCCATCGCCCCCGCCGCTGCCCGACGGCTGGCTGCTGGCCGCGCTGCCCGACGGCTCGGCGCTTGTCCCGCTGCTCTGGTCCGGGCTGGCCGCGGCCGTCGGCGACGCGCCCGATGTGGCGACCGGTGACGATGGCGAGGCGCCGCCGCCGGTCGTGCACGCGCCAACGGCCAAAACGGCCGCGGCAATCGCCGCGAATAGCTTCGCGGCTCGTAGGTCCTTCATGAACACTGCTCCTCCTCTGAAGGCGCCCGCCCCATGGTGGGATACCGGGTCGGCCTGGATCGAATGCCTTGTGAATCGTGCTTCGTCACCCACCTCCGTCACTGGTCGATCGCACGAGCGATCCGCCTGGCGTGCTCTCGATAGGCCTGATCGAACAGCGTCCGTGACCGCTCCCGACCCACGACCGATGCGCGGGTGATGACGGGGGGCATGGCGCCGCGCTCCACGAGGAGCTCGGCGACACGGACCTTGATGGCGTTGACGATGGCGACCGCGGCAATGGTCGAGCCGGGTCCCACCGGGGTGTCGAGCCCGTCGACGGCGCACAGCGCGTCGGCGGGCGGGGTGCACAGGTCGAGCACCAGGTCGGCCTCGTCGAGGAGCCTCGCACCGGCGGCCGCATCGGGCTCGCCGGACATCGACTGCTCCACCGAGGTCACCGCGATCACCCGCAGCCCGCGGGCCCGGGCGCCGCGAGCCATCTCGACCGGCACGGCGGTGTGCCCGCTGGCGGAGAAGACGACCAGGACGTCGCGCGGCCCGAACCTGAAGTTCGACAGGATCACGTCGGCCAGCCCGGGGGTGCGCTCGATGTACATCGCCTGGCGCTGGCCGTTCGAGCCGACGACCTGCGTGTGGAACGTCATCGACAGCTCGACCATGGGGTTGAAGCCGGGGTACGAGCCGTAGCGCGGGAACATCTCCTCGACCGGGATCCGCGAGTGGCCGGTGCCGAAGAGGTGCACGAGCCCGTCGGCCACGATCGCGTCGGCGCACCACTGGCTGGCGGTCTCGATTGGCTCGGCCTGGGTCGCCGCGACACGGTCCAGGAGCGCGCCGGCCTCGGCGAGGAACGGCGTCCTGAGGCCGGTGCTCGTCACGAGCAGGCCGCCACTGGCACCGGCATCTCGGCGACCGGCTCCCACGACCCGCTGCGCATCGAGCGGTAGGCGGCGTCGAGGATGGCGTTGACGATGAAGCCGTCCCGGAACGTCTCGCGCGGCGTCGTGCCGGCGCGGAACGCCTCCACGACGTGCTGCATCATCGCGTCGTGGCCGTGGACGTGGGTCTCGTCCGGGACCGGGAAGACCCACCCAGTGTCGGCGTCGGCCTTCTCCCCGATATAGCCGGCGGGTCGCTCGATGAAGGCCCGCAACGGGGTCGACGTGATGTCCTGGATGATTCGCCCCGCGTCGCCGTAGACCTCGAACCGGCCCTCGAGACCGCCCTTCGACGACCACGAGACGTCCATCGTCGCCGCCCGCCCGTCCTCGAACCGCAGGACCATGATCCCGTTGTCCTCGCCGGTGGTCTTGTCGCCGTGGACGAGCGTCGCCCCCCAGGCGAAGACGTCGCGGACGGCGGCATCCTTGCCGAACACATAGCGCGCGGCCTCGGCGCCGTGCGACGCCATGTCGATCAGCGCGCCGCCGCCGGCCAGCTCCGCGTCCCAGAAGTGCGCCGCGTGCGGCCCGCTGTGGCCTTCCCGGGCGCGGAACGTGGTCGGCCGGCCGATCGCCCCGGCCTCGACCATCTCGCGCATCCGGACCATCTCGGTGCCGAAGACCACGTTCTCGAGATAGGCGTTGTAGAGGCGGGCTTCCGTCACGAGCCGCAGCATCTCGCCCGCCTCGACCGCGTTCCGGCCCAGCGGCTTGGTGCAGGCCACGGCCTTGGCGTTCGCGGCCGCGGCGCGTACGGCGTCGAGGTGGAGGTGGTTGGGCAGGGAGACGACGATGAGATCGACCTCGGGGTCCGCGCAGAGGGCCTCGATCGAGTCGAACGACCGGCTGCCGAAGCGCTCCGCGAACCGCTCTCGCCGTTCGGCGCCGGCGCCGTAGTTCGCGACGACGCGGGCATTCGGGATGTAGCGCAGACCCAGCGTGTGGAACTCGCCGATGAACCCGGAGCCCAGCATGCCGATGCCCACGTCCCGCATCAGTAGCCGCCCTCCGTCGAGCCGGCGCCGCTCGCGACGCCCTCCGGTGCGGCACCGGCCTTGCGGACTCGGAGGTCGTCGAGGATCGCCTTGGTCTGGGTCGCGCCCACACGGGTCACGCCCAGCGCGATCACCTCGAGCAGCCCGTCGAGCGTCCGGACGCCGCCGGCGGCCTTGACCTGGATATGCGGCGAGACCGTGCGCCGCATGAGCGCGAGGTCCTCGTGCGTCGCGCCGCCCGGGGCGAAGCCGGTGGAGGTCTTGACGAAGTCTGCGCCGGCTGCCTCGGTGGCGCGCGAGCCGCGGACCTTCTCGTCGTCGGTCAGGTAGGCGTTCTCGAGGATGACCTTGACCAGCGCGCCCGCGGCGTGGGCGACCTCGACCACGGCAGCGATATCGCGCGTGACATCCTCGTCGCGGCCGGACCGCAGCGCGCCGATGTCGATGACCATGTCGAGCTCGGTCGCCCCGTCGTCGAGTGCCCGGCGGGCCTCGAAGACCTTGGTATCGGTCGTGCTGCTGCCATGCGGAAAGCCGATCACCGCGCCCACCGCGACGTCCGTGCCGCCGAGGATCGCCATGGCTCGGCGCACGTCGACCGGCCGGACGCAGACCGAGGCCACCTCGTACTCAGCGGCCAGGCGGCAGCCGGCCTCGACGAATGCGTCGTCCAACTCAGGCCTGAGCAAGGAGTGGTCGATCGTTTTCGCAACGTGTTGATAGGAGAGGTGCTGCACGTCGATCGGCTTCATGCGTTGGCAACCTCAATGGCGTCGTGGCACCCGCTTACCGAAGGCCGAGGCGACGCGCCTGCGAGCCATCGGCCTGCGGTCTCGATGGTCTTCGCGACCTGACGCTCAGTGAGGGTCGCGATGCGCCTGTCAGTCACTTGATGAAGGGCCTCAGTACGTCGCGGGCGAGCAGGAACCCGCGCTTGACCAGGTCCTCGTCGACCTCGAAGTCGCGGTCCTCGTGCTCGATGATCACGTCGCCGTCGTAGCCGGCGCGCCACAGCGCGGAGAAGATCGGGCGCCAGTCGGCCTCGCCGAGCCCCGGCAGCCGCGGGATCTGCCAGCCGATCCCGCCCGAGAGCGTGCCCCGCTCGTACAGCCCGTCGCGGTCGATCTGCACGTCCTTGGCCTGGACGTGCAGGATGTGCGGGCCGAACTCGCGGATGAAGCGGGGCTGGTCGATCATCAGCCAGACGAGATGCGATGGGTCGTAGTTGAGCCCGACGGTGCCGCCCCAGTGCTCGATGATCCGGCGCCAGATGTACGGGTTGTAGGCGATGTTGTGGCCGGCCGGCCACTCGTTCCGGCTGAAGATCATGGGGCAGTTCTCGATCGTGATCTTCACCCCGTTGTCCCTGGCGTGCGAGACGATCTCCGGCCAGACGCGGAGCACCTCCTCCCAGTTCTCGTCCTGGCTCTTCGCCTGATCGCCGCCCATGAACGTGTTGGCAAACGGGACGCCCATCTTGCCGGCGGCCTCGATCACCAGCTTGAGGTGATCGATCGCGGCGCTCCGGACCTCCTGATCCGGGTGCAGCGGGTTCGGGTAGAAGCCGAGACCGCTGATCGTGAGGCCCTTCGACTCGACCTCGGCGCGGATCTCGCCGGCCCGCTCGTCTGACAGGTCCGTGACGTCGATGTGCGACGTGCCGGCGTATTTGCGCTTGACCCCGCCCGACGGCGGCCAGCAGGCGATCTCGATGCTCTCGAACCCGCTCTCTGCCGCCCAGTCGGCGATGTCCATGAGGGGCAGGTCCGGCAGCGGCGCGGTCAGGAACCCCAGCTTCATCGGGCGGCGCCCTCCAGCTGCCTGCTGGGGCTGTGGTCGACGTCCACCCAGCGACCTTCCCGGGAGCTCCGCAGCACGGCATCCCCGACGAGCATCTCCGCGTGCCCGTCCTCGAAGCGCGCGTACGGCGGGTCGTCCGACTGTCCGCCCGCGGCGATGTCCGCGTAGACCGCCCGGAACAGCGCGGGGAACGTGTCGCCAAAGCCCTCAACGTGACCGCCGGGGAGCGTCGACGCGGCCCGCCCGGCGCTGCTCATGAGGGCCGGGTTGCGGAGCATGACCTCGTTGGGCCGGTCGCGGTGACCCAGCCAGAGGTGATCGGGCGTCTCCGAGTCCCACGCCGCCGCCCCGGTCGCGCCGTCGATCTCGTACTGGAGCGAGTTCTTGCGACCGGCGCTGAGCTGCGAGATCGCCACGGTGCCGCGGGCTCCGTTCCCGAACCGGAGCAGGATCGTCGCGACGTCCTCGGTCTCGATCTCGCGGTCGACCGTCTCGGCAGCTCGCTCCGTGGAGAACGTCTCGACCGGACCGACCGGCTGACGGCGGATGGGGATGAACGTCGCGAGATCGGCCAGGACGGCGGTCACGGGCTGACCGGTGACGAAGGTCATCAGGTCCAGCCAGTGCGACCCGATGTCGCCGACCGCGCGCAGCGCGCCGCCCCGCCCAGGCTCGAGCCGCCAGTTCCAGTCCGTCTCGAGCAGCAGCCAGTCCTGAAAGTAGTGGCCGGTGACGAACCGGACGTCGCCCAGCCCGCCGTCGCGCACGACGTCGCGGAGGTGCTGGTTGAGCGGGTAAAAGCGGATGTTGAAGTTGACCGCCGTCACCCGACCGCTGTCGGCGGCGAGGCGCACCAGCTCCGCCGACTCGTCCGACGTCATCGCCAGCGGCTTCTCGCACACGACGTGGCGGCCGGCGGCCAGGATCTGCCTGACGTGTGGGTGGTGCAGATGGTTGGGCGACGTGACGTGGACGACCTCGACCCGGTCGTCGTCGAGCAGCTCGTCGAGGCTGGCGTAGGCCCGCGGCAGCCCCAGGGCATGGGCCTTGGCTGCGGTCCGGTCCGCGGACGAGCCGAGCAGGCCGTGGATGGGCACGCCCATCCGGCGCAGGCCCTCGACGTGGACGGTGCCGATGAACCCGCTGCCGATCACGGCCGCGCCGATCTCGCTGACACGCCTCATGAGCCCAGCGGTCGCCTCCTCCGTGACGGTGCTCGCCGGCGGCCGCTGCCCCCGAGCCGACGCAGTCTACCCGGCGACTGGTCTAGACGGCTAGACAGCGTCGGGTTGGCCGCGTGTCCTCTCATCCTACTTCGGCCTGTCAAGAGCCAAAGTCCGGTTGTCGCCATCCGAACCGGCGGTATGATCCGCACCGATGGAGCGCGACCGACCGGACCAGTCCAGCCTGCCCGACGAGGCCCTCGACGCGCTCCTGGCGGTGCTCGACGAGATCCGGTTCGGGCGTTCCCGGTCGCGCGGCGAGCTGGTCGCCCGGGCCGGGCTGAGCCGCGCGGTCGTCGCCCAGCGTGTCGCCGAGCTTGTCGACCGCGGCCTGGTCGTCGAGGGCGAGACCGGACCCAGCACCGGTGGCCGCCCGCCGCGCCGGCTCGCCTTCCGCTCCGACGCGGGCCACCTCCTGGTCGCGGATCTTGGTGCGACCAGCATCGACGTGGCGCTCACCACGCTCGATGGCACGGTCCTCGCCCATCACGATGAGCCGTCCGACATCGGCGAGGGACCCGAGCGCTGTCTCGGGCGCGTCGAGGAGCTGTTCGACCAGCTGCGCGCCACGACCCGCTCCGTGCCGGGCCGGCCGTGGGGTGTGGGGATCGGCGTGCCCGGCCCGGTCGAGTTCCGGACCGGACGGCCCAGCTCCCCGCCGATCATGCCCGGCTGGGACGGCTACCCGGTCCGCGAGCGGTTCGCCGCCCGGATCGACGCCCCGGTCTGGGTCGACAACGACGTCAACCTCCTGGCCCTCGGCGAGTGGCGCTCCGGGGTCGCGGCCGGTCACGCGGACGTCGTCGTCCTCAAGATCGGGACGGGCATCGGAGCCGGGATCATCTCCGGCGGCCGGCTGCACCGCGGGGCGCAGGGCAGCGCCGGCGATGTGGGCCACATCCAGGTGGTCGACGACGCGGCCGTCGTCTGCCGCTGCGGCAACATCGGCTGTCTCGAGGCGCTGGCGGGCGGGGCGGCGCTGGCGCGTGACGGCGAGGCCGCCGCGCGCGAGGGTCGCAGCGTGCAGCTGCGCGAGGCGCTCGACCGGCGCGGGGTCGTGGGGGCCGACGACGTGGCGCGGGCCGCCTCGTTCGGCGATCCCGTCGCGGTGGCCCTGGTCGGCGCGGCGGGGCGGCGGGTGGGCTTCATGCTGGCGAGCGTCGTCAACTTCTTCAACCCGTCGCTGGTCGTGGTGGGCGGCGGCGTGGCCAAGAGCGGCGATCAGCTGCTCGCCGCGATCCGCGAGACCGTCTACCGGCGATCGCTGCCGCTGGCCACCCGCGAGCTGCTCATCCAGCGCTCGTCGCTGGGCGGTCTGGCTGGCGTCATCGGGGCGTCGATGATGGTCGTCGACCAGCTCTTCGCCCGGGATTCGATCGCCCGCTGGATGCCCGAAGGCGGTCCCAGCGGCATGCCCGAGGTCGCGGTCGCGAGCTGATCGGCCGCACGGCCAGGTGGCCGTCCCGTCAGATTCCGTCGCGGGCCCCGCGTATTCGTCCGGATCTGGTCAGCACCGCTGACAGGCCGGCTGCGGCAGGCTCGTCGGCCAGGACCCGGAGCGCCGGATGCCGGCGCAGAAACGACGCCGGGCAGTCCGGCGTCTCCGGCGCCTCGAGCGCTCGGGCGAGGACGGTCGCCTTCCGATGGCCGGTCACGAGCAGCCAGATCTCGACCGCCTCGAGCAGCCGGGCCAGGCCGACGGTGACGCCGCCGGCCGGGCGGCGGGTGGCGCCATAGCGCCCGACCGCGGCGTTGAGCGTCGAGTGGTCGAGCTCCACAACGCGGGTGGGGCTGTCGGCGGTCGAGCCCGGCTCGTTGAACCCGACGTGGCCGTTCGTCCCCAGGCCAAGCAGCGCGAGATCGAGCCCCTCGGCGACGGCGACGTCATGGGCGGCGGCCGCCGCCTCGGGCTGCAGCTCGTCGACCCGGATCAGGTGCAGGTCGGACGGACGGCCGACGCGGTCGAGCAGCTCGTGCCGCAACCGGGTGTCGCAGCGGGCCGGATCACCAGCCGGCAAGCCGAGCCACTCGTCCAGCAGCACCACGGTCGCGGAGCCGAGCCCGGATCGTGCCGCGGCGAGCGCCCCGGGCAGCGCGGCGTAGACCGGCGCCGGCGTGTCGCCCGTCGGCAGGCACAGCCGGAGCGCCGGCTCGGCTCGGAGTCGGGCGGCCAGCTCGTTCGCGACGAACGTCGCCCAATCGGCCGCCGGCAGGACGTCGAGCCGGACCGTCACGACCCCGCGACGACGCGGTCGACGAAGTCGCCGGTCTGCGGGTGCTTGAGGATCAGCTTCTGACGGCCGTCGGGCAGGAGCTCCCGCTTGATGACTACGTGGCCGTCGTACGTCTCCGGGTTGGACGCGATGCGCTCGCGGGTCGTGCCGCGCCACTCGAACAGCTCGATGGGCTCCCACTGCCGGCTGCGCGCCGAGCGGTAAGCCGTGTCCATGATCGCGTTGACGACGTAGCCGTCGTAAAAGGTCTCCTGCGGCGGGCGACCCTCCTCGATGGCCCGGAACATGTCGGTGAACATGTCGACGTAGCCCAGCTCGACGACCTCGTCGCCCACCGGGAAGAGCCAGCCGGCGGCGGTCTCGGCCTTCTCCGCGACGTAGCCGCTGCTGCCGCCCGCGGTGAACATCTCGAAGCCGGTCCGCAGGAAGTGGTCCATCCAGATCGTGCCGTGGGTTCCGGCGACCTCGTCGCGCAGGTCCATCCCGCCGCGGAACGTCCAGCTGACCTCGAACTGCCCGATGGCGCCGGACTCGAAGCGGATCAGCGCGATCGCGTTGTCCTCGTCGGCGATGGGATGGACGAGCGTGTCCGTGTGGCACACGACCTCGACCGGCCGGTTCTCCTTGCCCACGAAGTTGCGGATGATCTCGATGCAGTGGCAGCCCAGGTCGATGATTGCCCCGCCGCCGGTCAGCCGGCCGTCCCAGAACCAGGCCGAGTGCGGCCCGGGGTGCGTCTCGCGCGACCGGACCCAGGTCACGTCGCCGATCGCGCCGGCCTTCACGGCGGCGAGGGCCTTGAGCGTCTTGGGCGTGTAGCACAGGTCCTCGAGGTAGCCGCCGAAGACGCCGGCCTGCTCCACCGTCTCCAGCATCGCCCGCGCTTCCTCGGCGTTGCGTCCGAGGGGCTTGGTGCACAGCACGGCCTTGCCGGCCTTCGCGGCCGCGGTCACCGCCTCGGCGTGGAGGAAGTTTGGCAGGGCGACGACCACGACGTCCGTCTCGGGATGCTCGACGGCTGCCTTGAGGTCCGTCGTGGACTCGGCGATGCCCCAGCGCTCCTTGAAGGCCTCGCCGCGCTCAGCGCTGCGCGAGTAGACGACCCGAACGGTGTCGCGGCCGCGCTGCCCGTGCAGCGTCATCGTGTAGAAGTCGCCGATCAGCCCGGTGCCGAGCATGGTGATCTGCTGCTGCTGCATGGCGGGACGCGTTCCTCCTGCTGCGTGACGCGTCCATGTTGGCGCACCGGGGCCGCGGAGGGTGCCGCGCGGTGCGTTTGACCTCGGCGGCGAGGGCGATGACCACCTCCGCGACCATCCAGTGGGCAAATGGACCGCACCGGGGGCCTCAGGGGCGCGCGATCCGGTCGCCTACGAGCGTGGCCGAGCGGAGCGACGGCCAGCTCACGGGCCGCTAAGGCCTCGAAGTCATCCGTTTGACCATGGGCTGGTCGCAGCGACCGGGACGCCGGCGACGGCGCGGGCCGCGGCGGGTCCGCGCTGGGGCCGCGGCCTACGTCGCGCGCATCCGGTTGTTCTTCGGGTCGTGGGTGACCTCGGCCAGCCCCAGCGCCTCGAGCAGCGGCGGCAGGTACATCCCGAACCTGCCGCGATAGCCCTTGCGCAGCCCGTACCAGCCGCCCACCGGGTTCGATTCGGAGCGGCCCCAGGCCTCGACCGTTCCGTCGGCGGCAGGCTTCATCTCGTCGGCTGCGCCCAGCGCCACCCAGTCGCCCTGCTCCCTGAGCCACGCAGAGAGGTCGTCGATCGCTCGCGCGTTGTAGGTCAGCTTCGTCGACCCCACCTGACAGACGATCTGTGGCGGATCGGCCGAGTCGTCGCGGTACATCGTGTACTCGGACGTGCCCGGCGGGGTCTTGAGGACCCACGGGTCGTCCTTGCTGCCGGTGCCTGTCGCCATAGCCAGTCCTCCTCCTGTCAGCCTTCGATCGCCACGTCGCCCGGACCGCCGCCGGCGGCCGCGATGTAGTGCGGCAGGAGCGTCGCCCAGCCGCCCTTGTTGCGTTCGCGCCAGGTCGCGCCGTCGGCGCCGAGGCGCTCCCAGCCGCGATGCTCGATCTCGACCCGGGTCCGGTCGCCGAGGTCGACGAACCGGATCTCCACGTCGGTCGCATCGGTCCGACCCCGTCGCAGGTGCCAGAGGTAGCCCAGCCGGCTGGGCGGCTCCCAGACGGTGACCTCGCCCCAGTCGTGCTCGGCGCCGGCGGCGGTTCGCTCGAAGATGCGGCCGCCCAGCCGTTCCTCCAGGACGACCTCCAGACCGGCCTCGCCGGTCACCGTGTGATCGGCCGGCCACCAGCGCCCGATCCGGCGCGTCCACGTCTCGAACGCGTGATCAGCCGGGGCGTCGACCTCGAACGCGAGGCGCAGCGGCTCGGTCACCGTTCCGTGCGCTCCGGCCGGGTGTTGCCGGCAAGCAGCCCGAACCGCGCCGCGGCCTCGCCCCACACGTCCGCGAGATAGGCCCGAACGGCGTCCACGCCCTGCTCCTCGAGCCGGTACACCCGGCGCGTGCCGCGGGCCTCCTCCGTCACCAGGCCGGCCGTCTTGAGCAGGCGCAAATGGCGCGACACGGCCGGGCGGCTTATCGGCATCGCGCCGGCCAGCTCGCCGACGGAGCGCTCCGCGCCGCTCAGCAGGGTCAGGATCCGGCGCCGGTTGGGGTCGCCGAGCGCCTCGAACGGATCGCCGTCCGGGCCGTTGGGCGCCGCGCCGCCACGGGCCGCAGCGCGACCGCGATCAGCCGCCATACTGCACGCCTTGGTCGTCGGTCATCGCGCGCTGCCTCCGGGTCCGGTGCGGTAACTAGCACGTTACGGTAGCACAGCGGTTACCCACCGGTAGAGCCGCGCGGTTCAGCCCGCCTAGCCAGCCCGTGCGAGCGACGGACCGAGCACGTCGAAGGCCTCGGTCCGCTCCACGACCGCATCGCCGCCGAGCCGGAGCCGCTCGCCGCCGCCGGGTGCGTCGCCCAGCACAGACCGCCAGCCCGCGCCGTCGAGCCGCTCCAGCGTATGGATCGCGGCCTCCGCCACCGCCCCGGCGTGGGCCGCGGCATCGCCGCTCAATCCGCGACCCTCGTACGCCGCGGCCAGCTGTGCGGCCACGCCACTCGCGGCGCGGCTGGCCCGTACGCCCGCCAGCATCGAGCCGTCGGTGGGGCGGCGCAGCACCATCGCGGCCGGCTCCGCCGCCGGCAGCACCCCGGCCAGCACGAACGGCCAGGCCGCCGCGAAGTGGGGCGTCGTAACCGGCTCCTCGAACGTGAGCGGATGCTCGGGCAGGAGCGCCCGGCGAAGCGCAACCTCGGCCGCGGCGCGCGTGGCCGGATGGGGCTCGTCCGTCAGCCACAGGGGCAGCGCCCCGAGGAGGATCTGGTGAGGCGGGAGGCCATCGCCCCGCGCCAGTGCGACGCCGATCAGCTGGAGCGCGAGCGCCCGGCCAGAGCGGCTCGCGGCATTCGACGGGACCCCGCTGGCCAGATCCGGTCCCACGACGAGCGGACCCGCGCCCAGGAGCAGGGTCCCGCCCGCGCGCCGGAGCAGGCGGTGCGCGAACACGTGATCCGTGATGGCCCGGTCCGGGTCCACGCTACCGGCCACGATCTCGGCCATGACGTCGGCATCGACGACATCGATCCGCTCGAAGCCGGCCACGATCGACTGCTCGGCCGCCATCAGCGCGGGCGCGGCGCTCGCCAGGCGGACGTACCCGCGCCGGTCGGCGGCGGCCTCGTCGAGCGCGCGACGAATCCGGGCCAGCCCGCGCTGGCTGCCGGTCGGCGCCGGCTCGTTGTCATCCTGGCCAGCCGCCTTCGGCCAGCCGGGCTCGGTCGAGGGCCAGGCCGGCCACTCGACGCCAGCCGCCCGAAGGCGGTCCGTGAGCTCGCGACCCAACGGGACCTCGACGCGCAGCAGGTCGAGCCCCTCGCCGACGCGTCGGCGAGCCTCGCCCAGCGCTTCGTCCACGACCGGCTCGACGAGCGTCGTCGCGATCCAAGGCCGGCCCGGATCGCCGAACAGGGCGAGCAGCTCCGTGCGGGCCGTCCGGTTGGCATCGATCCGGGCCACCGCGGCGGCGGCCAGGCGAGTGGCTTCCGCCTCGGCGAGGAGGCGCCTCCCCGGCTCGCGCAGAAGCTCCGCCTCGAGCCCCAGGTCCACCGCGCCCGAGGCGACGTCCAGGGCGAGCCGCTGGGGTGCGAGGTCGTATTCGAGCAGGCCCATCGCGAACGGCAGGGCGATTCCCCGCCCCAGCTGGCCCGGGTCGCGCCCCACGTAGCGGCTCACCACCTCGCCGGCGAGCGGACGGCCGGCGGCATCGACGCCGTTGACCCCGAACAGCCGGAGGACCGCACGCTCCTGGCCGCTCGACGTCAAGCCCCGCGCTCGCGCGCCCCACGACCCGGCCAGCGTCGCGGCCAGACTGGCCAGCCGGTCGAGCCGGGCCGCGTCGAGGCTCATGAGCGCGCCGCCCGCGCACGAGTGAGCGACGGCACGTCAGGCGCTCGCGATCGAGGCGAGGCGGATCCCGGCGAGGAAGCCGCGGTACGCCGTCACGATGTCCGGCGCGATCACGCGCACGCCGCGGTCACCGAATCGCTCCGAGCCGGGCACGAGCGCGGCGTGGTCGGCCTCGCCGCCGTGCCGGTACTCGACTTCGAGCCGGACGGGCGTCTCGACCCGCAGCGGCAGGAGCTCGCCGGCGCTCGCCCGGCGCAACGCACGTGCGGCACCGTCGCGCACGAGCTCGCGCGCCGCGGTGGGATGGAGCGACGCGGCGGCGCGCCACCCGACGGCCTGCTTGACGACGACCCGCTCCGCCCACGGCAGCCACTCGGCGACCTCCTCGGCCAGCCGGTCGTCACCGGCCACGAGGCCCACCGGCACCCCCCACGCTCCGAGCACAGCGGCGTTGATCCCGGTCTCGCCCACCGGCCGGCCGTTGAGCGTGGTGAGCGTGGGGCCGCTGGAGTACGTGTGCGCGATCGTCCCGCCCGGATGCCCGGCCCGCGCGTGGTAGCCCACGAACAGCGCGACGCCGAAGGGCTGGTCGCCCACCAGGCCGGCGTCCGGGCCGGCGCCGGCGATCATCGACCACGGCTTCTGGCCCTGGATCACGCGTGCCCGGGGGTCGAGATCGGCCGGCACGAGGTTGTACATCGAGCCGTGACTGTCGTTGATCACCACCTCGCCCGCGCCGCCCGCGTACGCGCCCTCGACGGCGGCGTTGGCCTCGCCGACCATGAGTCCCACGGCCGCGGGGTAGCCGTCGTTGCCGCGCTCCGTCGGCGCCGTGTGGCTGACCCCGGCCAGCCCCTCCATGTCGACGCTGAGGTAGACCCGCATCACGACCCGTGGCCGGCCGCGTCCGGACCCGTCCTGGCCGGCTCCCCGATCCACACGTGCCCGTCGGCGAACCGCTCCGCCTTCCAGATCGGCGCGCGCGACTTGGTCTCGTCGATCGCGTAGCGGGCGGCGTCGAAGGCGGCGTCGCGGTGGGCCGCGCAGGCCACCACCGCCACGCTGGGCTCACCGAGCGGAACCGCGCCGGTGCGGTGGACGATCGCGATCCGCGCCACCCCGAAGCGGGCCTCGATCTCGTCGGCGATCTCGGCGAGCGTCCGGAGGGCCATCGGCTCGAGCGCTTCGTACTCGAGGCCCTCGACGGACCGGCCGGCGTGGCGGGCCGCCGCGGCTTCCTGGCCCGGCGCGGGCGTGCCGGGCGTCCGTCGCGTGCGGCCCAGGAACGCCACGACGCCGCCGTCGTCGTCAGTGGCCAGCCGATCGGCCAGCTGGGACAGGATCGCCGGCTCGAACGGCGTGTCGCGCAGCTCGAGGATGCGCGCGCCGTCGCCGCCGCTGACCGGCGGGATGCAGGCCAGCTCGTCGCCATCCTCGAGGCGATCCGCCGCGTCGGCGTACTCGCCGTTGCGGGCGAACCGGACCGCCGTTCGACCCGGCTCGAGCGCCGGGAACTGCTCGACGAGCGCCCGCCAGGCGGTCTCGATCGTGGCCCCGGGCGCAAGCTCGAGCGCGACCTCGCGGGTCCCGGCCTGCTCGCGCTGCATGGCGAAGAGCCGGACCCGGACGCGCACGGCGGCCGGCGCGGTCATCCGCGGTAGCCCGCGACGAGCAGGCCGTCGCCCACGGGCACGATCGTCGCCCGGAACCGGGCGTCGCGGAGGAGCGCCTCGTCGAACGCGCGCAGCGCCGTCGTGTCGCCGTCGTCGGGGCCGGCCGAGCGAGCGCCCGAGACGCGGCCGCTCCACAGGACGTTGTCCGCGACGAGCAGCGCGCCCGGCGCGAGACGGGGCACGAGCGCCTCGACGTAGGCGCCGTACTCGGGCTTGAGGGCATCGACGAACGCCAGGTCGAACGGGCCGCCGAGCTCGGGCCGGTCGCTCCCGAACGCGTCGAGCGCCCGGGCCGTGACGACGGTGATCCGCTCGTCCGCGATGCCCGCTTCGCGCCACCAGGCACGGGCACGGTCCGTGCGGTCCGTGTCGGGGTCGATCGTCACGATGGTCCCGTCGGCCGGCTGTCCGAGGGCCAGCCAGAGCGTCGAGTACCCGATCGCGGTGCCCACCTCGACGATCCGTGGCCGACCGGCGGCCAGCGCGGCCAGGACGCGCCCGCTCGACCGGTCGACGATCGGCACGTTCGCCCGCTCGGCGAGGTGCTCCATCTCGAGCAGTGCCGCGACGGGCGGCTCGGACGTCGACTCGATCCAGTCGAGATCGCGTTCGCCCGGGATCCAGCTTCGATCGCTCTTCATCAGACCAGCAACCCCGCTCCGAAGTACAGCCCCGCCGCCAGGATGGTCCCGGCCGCGATCGAGCCCACATTGATGTACAGCAACCCGGTCGCCGACTCCATCGACCGGCTGCGGGCGGTCTGGATCGCCGCCCACGAGACGATCAGCGGGAACACGAGGCCCACGAGCAGGCGCAGCCACACGAACAGGGCCCACGGGCCCACGAGCACCGCGAACGGCGCGGCGCCGGCCGGCCCGGCGCCCGTGGCGACCCACACGACGAATAGGGCCACCTGGAGCGCCAGCACGGCGGTCAGGGCCCGGGCGAACAGGATCAGCGGCCGCTCGTTGAGCCTGGGGGTCACGAGGTACCAGTGGCCCAGGATCATGGCCGCGAACACGCCCCCGATGGCCGCCGTGAGCGCGCACAGCTGGACCAGCAGCGGGACCGCGTTGAGCAGCCCGTCGCCCCAGCCCAGCGCGCCGAACGCCAGCACCGCGACCCCGGCCGCCAGGCCCGCCAGAGCCAGCGGCGCCGCGCGCCGGCCGCGGGCCAGGGTCACGACACCAATCGCCACCAGCCCGCAGAAGGCCCCAAGGGCCGCCCGGCGCGGGAGCACCCAGGCGGGATCCGCGGCCACGCCCGAGCCGCCCGGCGAGGCCGGCAGGGCCAGGTCCGAGGCGAACGCCAGCAGCCCGAAGACCAGCGAGCAGACCGCCGTGAAAGCCAGGAAGCCGCGGGTCGATTCCGTGCGCAAACGGGCGAGCACGACCGCCCCATAGCTGCCGACGGCAAGACCCGTCAGCACCGTCCAGTTGATGAACGCCAGGTTCTCGGCGATGCGTTCGGCGGGCACGGCCCGAGTGTAGCCCCGGTGCCGCCGCGAACGACCGCGGACCGCCGCTACGATGCGCCCTGGAGGTGCGCCCCTTGGCCCTTGACCGCGACACCACGATCACCTGGTACGGCCACTCCTGCGTGGAGATCCGCACGCCCGGCGGAAGGACCGTCCTGATCGACCCCTGGTTCGGCAATCCGAAGAGTCCCAGGCCGCCCGACCGTGTCGATCGGTGCGACGTCCTGCTGGTCACGCACGGCCACGACGACCACTTCGGTGACGCCCTCTCGATCGCCAGCCGGACCCGGCCGGCGTGGCCGGCGATCCACGAGCTGTCGCTGTGGCTGGGTCGGAACTATGCCGGCAAGGACGACGTGGTCGGCATGAACAAGGGCGGCACGGTCGACGCGCGCGGGATCAAGGTCACCATGACCCACGCCGACCACTCGGCCGGCGAATTCAAGGGCGACTCCGAGGTCCCTGTGTATCTTGGCGAGCCGGTTGGCGTGGTGCTCGAGCTCGAGAACGGGTTCCGCGTCTTCCATGCCGGCGACACCGACGTCTTCGGCGACATGCGGCTCATCGCCGAGCTCCACCGCCCGGAGCTCGCGCTCCTGCCCATCGGCGGGCACTTCACGATGGGCCCGCGC
>Ga0136617_10001836_pt1 | contig 18940 bp, 18 predicted proteins | sample AntDrymUQ3222106_2_FD_129672 | JGI IMG/M metagenome (GOLD analysis project Ga0136617, IMG submission 129672) | Polar desert sand microbial communities from Dry Valleys, Antarctica - metaG UQ322 (21.06) | ecosystem: Environmental > Terrestrial > Soil > Desert | place: Antarctica: Dry Valley... | reverse complement strand
TCGGGCTGTGCGCGCGGTGGTGGCCGATCAGAATCCTTGCCTGTTTCTCGTCGGCCGTCGCGACCAGCCGCATAGCCTCCGCCACTGTGGGGGCGATCGGTTTTTCGAGCAGCATCGGCACATGGGCCGCGATGCACTGCAGCGCGTGCTCGACGTGCAACTGATTCGGCGTCGCGAGAACCACGCCATCGGGTCGGTCTTGGCGGAACAGCTCGTCCAATGACGCGTACAGCGGCACTCCCGTCTTGCCGGCGATATCTGTCGCGGCGGACGCCGGATCGACGATGGCCGACAGCATGCAGGTCGGGCTTTGCTGCGAGACGCCCATGTGCGCGAGGCCGATGTAGCCGGCGCCGGCGACGGCGATGCGGGTCTTGATCAAGGACAGCGTTCGAAAATAGAGATGAAAACTTCCTGTCCCGCCGCGCGCGGCGCAAACTGGCGCGGCGGCAGGATGATCGTCTCGCGGCGCACGAGGAACATGCTCTAGGTCAGCGACACGGTCAGCTTGTCGATCAGTGTCCGTGTCTGGGGCCGGACACCGCGCCACCAGGCGAAAGCTTCAGCCGCCTGCTCGACGAGCATTCCGACGCCATCGGCAAGTCGCTTGACGCCGGCATTCTGCGCCAGCCGCAGGAACGGCGTCAGCCCCTTGCCGTACACCAGCTCGTAGGCCAGGGCATCGGTCGCGAATACGTCCGGCGCGATCGGCGGCAGTTCGCCCTTGAGACTCGCCGACGTTGCGTTCACGATGATGTCGAAGCTGCCGGCAATATCGCGATAGCCGCATCCGACGATACGGCTGCCGGCGCCGACCGCACGGGCCAGCTCCTGCGCTTTTTCCACGGTGCGATTGGCGATCGCAAGCTCGGCGGGTCGCTCGGCGAGGAATGGCAGCAGTGCGCCGCGCGCGGCGCCACCGGCGCCCAACAGCAGCACACGCTTGCCTTTGAGCGCAACGCTCAAGTTGCGCTGGATGTCGTTGACCAGACCGACGCCATCAAAGTTGTCGGCGAAGATGCGGTCTCGCTCGAACTTCAACGCGTTGGCGGCGCCCGCCAGTTGCGCGCGCTCGAGCTTGTCGGTGGCCAGTTCGAACGCCTGCAGCTTGAATGGTGCAGTGACATTCAGGCCGCGTCCGCCGTTGGCGCGGAACGCATGCACGGCTGCGGCGAAGCCGTCGAGCGGCGCTTCGATCGCCGTGTACTCAAGATCCTGGTTCGTGGCCGTGGCGAAGGCGCCGTGGATCAGCGGTGACTTGCTGTGGCCGATCGGGCTGCCGATGACGGCGTAGTGGTCGCTCATGTTGTGTCCATCGGTCAGGAGGTGCTTTAGCTGGCAGTCAAGCGATCGACCGCCGCTTCGGCGTGCAGCACGCCGTGCAGCACAGTGTCGATTTGCGCGGCCGAGTAGCCGAGCTGCGCGGCGTAATCGCCACGCTGTTCCTGCTGCGTAAGGCGAGGGCCCACCGAGTGTCGCGTTCCGTTCGGCCCGTCTAATTCGTGATCGCGCTTCCGCCATTTGCGCGAAGCGGCAGGCTGCGCCGCGGCACCTGTCCGACCAGCCACTTGACACTTCGCCGCGCCCGCGCGGCCACCGTGGCGAGCGGCAGTTGCACGTAGTCGTCGTTGAAGACTTCGAAGCTGTAATCGCCGCGATAGCCGTTGTCGTCGATACGGCGCACCAGCTTGGAGATGTCGCTGCTATGCACGCCTTCGCCCGGGAAGACACGGAAATGCCGCGCGGTTTCACGCCGCTCCTCGGGCGATTGCGTCTCCTGCCACATGAAATCGGCCAACTGTACGAACAGAATCTTTTCCGGGTCGACGTCGTCGAGGACGTCGAGAGGAGTCGCGGTCGCGAGCATGTGATATGAATCGATTGCGAGGCCTAGGTTGGCACGATCGGCGCGTTCGACGATATCCCATGCCTGTGCGACCTCGCTGACGTAACGTCCCCACGACAGCGCTTCGTACGCGACGCGGATGCGCAATGGAACCGCGAGCATTGCGAGCTTGCGCAGGTCGCGCACGAACGCCTCAGCATCGTCCGCCGCGTGCGCGAACGTCGTCGAACAGACCAGCAGGACATTCGCACCGAGCGCGTGGCAAAGCTTCAGCATGGCCTTGGCGATGTCGACCTTGTACAGGTGCAAGTGCCCGGTCAAGCCTTCGAAGTCGCGCAGCACTTGAAAGCCGGTCACCCGCAGTCCGCTCTGGCGCACCGCCGCGACGGCGGCGGCCTCGCCGCCCGGGTGCCCGACGACGTCGCGCGCCGAGAGCATGATCTGGGTAAACCCGGCGTCGCGCACCGCACGCAACTTGCTCTCGAGCGGGCCGGCAAGCGTGATCGTGTTCATGCCGAATTGAGAGAGGTTCATTTGGTGCGCGTCGCCGGACGATCGGTGTTGCCATCGAGATGGCTTTTGACCAGCTCGAAGGTGACGCTACCCAGAAAGATCTGCGTCAGTGCGCCTTTGTCGCTGGCTTGAATCGGATCGCGGTCGATGAAGACCACGCCGCGCTCGCGCAACATGTTGGCCGCGGCCACAACGTCCGGCGCGCCGATGCCGATGCGCAGCAACCGCTCCTCCCACTCGATGTCGCCCGATCCCGGAGGCGGCTCGAGCAACTGAAGGTAAAACTTGCCACACGGACTCTCGAGCAAGGTCCCCTTGGGCAGAGTGCCGAAATACTGACCACCTGGAAGGGCGGCGAAGCCGAACAATTGCGCGTAGAAATCGATCCAGTCCTGCGTGCGGTCGCCGTGGATCGATTGCACGACACCGAAGTAATGCATCGCGGCGAGGGCCGGAGGGTGGGGATCGACACCCGGCAGAGCGACGAAGTCCACGTCATAGATCGAAAAATCGCGATGGCGATCGACGAAGTACAACAGACTATCGCCGACGCCGTGGATGCCCGGAATGTTAAGTTCCATCGAGGACGCACGCGTCGGCATCTCCCAGGCGCCCAGCTCCAGCGCGTGGCGCCACGCGTAATCCGCGTCGCGCACGCGAAGCGCGATCGCCGAGAGCGTAGGACGGTTGCCCGGGGTGGTGAGTCCAGGCAACGCATCGGGATGCGCATTGACGATGAGGTTCATCGGCCCTTGCCGATAGAGCATCACTTCGCGCGAACGGTGGCGCGCCACGGGCATGAAGCCCATCATCTGCAGAACGGCCCCCAGCGCCTGCGGCTGGGACGTCGCATATTCGATGAACTCGATCCCGTGGAGCCCGACCGGATTCTTGGGTTCGGGGTTTTGCTCGCGAATGGGCATCGTCTCTCTAAAGCAACCGGCGCGCGGCGGCACGCCGATTGCATCGACGTCTCGGCTTGTCCTCAGAAGGCCCGGCTGAGGATTCAAGAATACCATCGGGCGGGCGAAGCGATGTTGCCGGTGCCTCTCGAACGGCAATGGAAGTCTTGAAGGGATTGTCTACGCGCAGAACACTGCAGGAGATGCGCCAATTTCACGCACCTTCATCGGTAATAAATTCACGGTGAAGGGGTGCGCGTGTACCGTTGTTTGAAATCAGACAAGGATTCTAGAAGTCGTAGCGGATCTCGCCTCGAGCGAAGGTGCCGTGGCTCGCTGAAAGAAATGCTGAACCAGGCATGAAGTAACCCAACATGAATTCCAGTCGCAGATTCGGAATACCTCGATACCCGACGATCAGATCCAATTCGGTACCGAGCCTCTTGCTGCGGCCGGACGGATCGATATTCAGCGCTGAATCCCGGATCGACTTGCTCGCCCTGTGCTGGGTATAGTGATGGTAGACGAGGTCCAGCGAAGTCTTGCTCGCCACATAGGCGCCGATGCCGGCGGTGAAAATCTTGAGATTGCTAAGCTCCGGATCGAACAGCTCACCGTAATACCGGAAGCGGGTCACCCCGTTGAAGCTGGCTTCGTTGCCCTGCAAGCCGGATTGCCGGAAGTTGCGATCTACCCCGTCGTTCGGATCAGCATCCCCACTACCCGACGCGTAACCAAGCGTGAACGAGGGCCGGAAGGGCGCCACGATTTCATACGTCATCCCCACATCGAAACCAAAGCCGCGAATGTTGCTTGAGCCGTCACGTCCCCGCGCGTAGGCAAGCTCGAGCCAATATTCGAAACGTTCGACCGGCTTGCCGCTCGCGCGCAATCCGAAGAGACGCGGACTCTCCCGTCTCGCCGAGCGGTCGTCACGCGCCAGAACGTAGGCGGCGAGTTGTTGCGTGGCGTCCAATGCATACGCGCCATAGACCATATAGTTATTGATTCGCCCGTGTTGCTCGTGCTCCAACAGATCCTTGTCGAGGATCTCTTCGCGAGTCGCTGATAACTCGAATGCGAAACGGGAGTGCTGGTAGAACCCGCTCACGCCATCGAGCTCTTCATCGAACAGCCACTCGCGTGAGTCGCGGAAACGTTGCCGCCCGAGTTGCAACGAGATACCGCTGTTCCGCCAGTGTTCGAAACGCATGAAAGCGTGCGTCAGTTCTAACTTGGGCGAACGCTCCTGTTGTTGTCGTTGCTCCAACGCGTAGTCTCGCGAAAGCTCCAGCTGCACGAATGACCGGAAATTCCGATCAGGGTGGTAGGAGATAGCGAGCGCGACCTTTGGTTCCAAGATGGACTCCGTGTCACGCCTGCCGGAATCGAGATCGAGGTTGCGCTCGAATCGATAGTCGCTTTCGAGCCTGCCCCCAAGACTAAGATAGGACGTCAGTCGGTTCGGCGTGTCCAGCGATTGATCATCGACGGATGCATAGCTCGGGAGGTTCTTTGCCAAGAATGCGTCGTCCGGCGCGGCAAGGACGGATCCTCCGATCAGCGCCGCGAGCAACGCGGCCACGATGCTGCCCAAATCCCGAATCCGGGCAAACTTCGTCGTCATAGACTGCGGCGTGTCCTCGGTCCAACTCATGCAGCGGCCGCCGCGCCGCCGGTCGACACTCGCGATGTAAGCCATCGACGGGCCCAACGCTGGATCAACGCTCCGATGATCGACATGATCATACCCGCCGGCTTGAATCGTCCATCGGGCAAGCACGCTACAAGATATGCCGTCCGATCCACCACGCCACCGCCGCGATAAAAGCCGAACATGGAATAGTCAAGATCCACGCCCAGACAATGCCGCCAGCAACCCCCCACCGCACTGCGGATAGCTTTCGTACGGAACCGACGCCGACGATCGCTCCGGTGATCGTGTGCGTGGTCGAGACGGGTATGCCGGCCCCGGTCGCGAGGAACAGCGTTATCGCCCCGCCAGTCTCAGCACAAAATCCGTCGACGGGCTTTAGTTTGGTGATCTTTTGCCCCATTGTCTTGACGATGCGCCAGCCACCGAACAGGGTCCCGAGACCGATCACCGCATAGCAGGCAATGACGGCCCAAGCTGGAACGGGTTCATTCGTATTGCTGACTCCTGCAGCGATCAACAGCATCCAGATAATTCCGATGGTCTTTTGGGCATCGTTGCCGCCGTGCCCGAGGCTATACATGGAAGCCGACACCAACTGCAAGCGGCGGAACCAGCGATCGACTTTGTGCGGAGTGGCGCGCCGGCAAACCCAGGACACGATGATCATCAACAAGGTGCCAAATAGGAAACCCAGCGTGGGCGAGACGACGATAAAGGCGATGATCTTGACGAGCCCGCTCGCCACCAGTGCGTCGATACCACTTTTCGCGAGAGCCGCGCCGACCAGCCCGCCGATGAGCGCATGCGACGAGCTCGACGGTATTCCATACCACCAGGTAATGACGTTCCAGGTAATCGCACCCACCAGGGCGCCAAATACGAGATAGTGATCGACGATCGACGGATCGATGGTGCCCTTGCCGATCGTGCTCGCAACCTTTAGCTCGAATATGAAGTAAGCCAATACGTTAAAGGAGGCGGCCCATACGACCGCCCATTGCGGCTTCAATACCCTGGTCGAGACGACGGTGGCAATCGAATTGGCCGAGTCGTGGAAGCCATTCATAAAGTCGAAGGCAAGCGCCAGCGCCACTAGAAATACCAGGACCTCGAAGCTCATCGTCGGTCCTTTAGGCGTTTTCGAGCACGATGCCTTCGATAATGTTCGCTACGTCTTCACAGCGGTCGGTTATGCTTTCCAACAGCTCGTAGATCTCCTTGAGCTTGATGACCCGCATCGCATCCGACTCCTCCCGAAAGAGCTTCGCCATCGCGGCGCGCATCACCTGATCGGCATCACTTTCCAGGCGATCGATTTCCTCGCATAAGTTCATGATCGCCGCCGCGTTCTCCATCTTGGACAAAAGAGATACGGCGGTCTTCACTTTCTCCGCGCTGGCAACGCAGATGTCGGCAAGTTGTCTTGCCTCGGGGGTCGCCGCACGGATGTCGTAAAGAAACATCGAGTGCGCCACATCCTCGATCAGATCGAGAATGTCATCCATCTTGGTGATCAGCTGATGGATCTCGTCCCGGTCGAGTGGAGTAATGAACGTTTTGTGCAAGAGTACAAGCGTGTGTCGCGCGATCTTGTCCGCGTTCTGCTCGATCGCCTCGATGTTATACGCGCGACGCTGCAGATCATCGACACCCGACATCAGCGCGACCAGTTCATGGCTGCCTTGGACGACCTGCTCCGCATGCTGGTTAAACAGGTCAAAGAATTTTCCTTCCTGCGGTATGAAGCGGCCAAACATGGTGTTTTTCCTTATGGGGACGACTCCGACAACTTGCTCAAGCCGGATGACTCACAGACACCACCAGGTCTCGGGGTGAATCGCCGGTCTTGCGCTGAGTATAGCGATGGTAGCGACGTACGGTTGTTCAGCAGAGTCTCGCGCACCAACCTGCGTCAGCTTAAGCTTGGTAGGACGCTCATGATCCCGTCGTCGATCCAGCGGAACGGGCAAATGGCATCGTCAGGCATGTCCGGCGTAGATCAGATTCGCGCGGGTACCAGCCGGCTGGGGAGGCGCATCGCCAAGATGAGCGCATAGACCTCGGTGATAGCGGCGAGGCCGATGCGTACTCCAAACACCGCCACGATACCCCAAGTGCTCCACAGTAATCCCGTCAGGATAGGGCCCACGATTTCGCCGGCATCATCGCCCATGCTCATCAAACTCATGGTGCGAGCGCGGCGCTTCCGGTCGAAGCTCGCGACGTAGGCCATCAGCGAACCCCAAGCCGGATTGAACGCCGCTTTGCCGATGTCATCCACGATTTTTCCGGTGGCGACCCCCGCCAGGTTAGGCGCGACGAGATAACAGACCGATGAGACAATGTTGGCGATGCTACGCACCAACAACACCGCTTTGCCGCTGACATTGTCGGACAGCCAGCCAAACAAAGGGCCCGACACCAAGATTACTGCGGTCGAGGCAAGATAGATAAGCCCTGCCTCCGCCGCACTCAATCCCGCGTATTGGGTCGCCAGAACGGGGAACAGGCCGTGCAGCATCTTGGTCGTCGCGCTGATCAGAAAACCCAACCCCATGAACGGCAGCACGGCTGGGCCGCCGCCTGGCGAGTCGCCAACAGGTCGAGCCCTTTCTGCGACAGATGCTTCGGGCTTGAGTGTGGCAACGGGCGAGGTCGTTTCGGTGCGTCGTTCCTTCACATAGCGCATCACCACAAAGAGCGGCAGTGCGGAGAGCACGAACGAAACCAGAAAGATCAGCGAGAAATTGGATGCGGTGAGCGTAAGCAGAATCCCGGCCGCCGCTTTGCCCAGCGCGCCGGCCATGCTTTTCGCCGTTCCGTACCAAGCGAACGCCGAAGCGACCGCTTTTTTGCCGCCATGCTCCGCCAACAGCACATTCACCGCCGGATTACGCAGCGATTCGGAGACTCCCTGCAGCGCTCGGATACCAAACAACTGCCACGGTATCGCAGCGAAGCCAAGCGCGAGCGCCACGACACTGCGCAAGCCGATCGCGGTGGCTAGGCTTCGGCGCAAACCGAATCGGTCGACTACTCGTCCGGTGAAACTTTTGAAGATCAACGCGATAATGGCATTGAGTGCAATGAGAAAACCTATTTCACTGAGACTCAAGCCCAGATGCAGTGCATACAGCGGCAGTGCAAAGCTGACTAAGCCAAAGCTCAAGCGTGACGAGAAGCCTTCCCCGATCACCACCAAGAGCGATGAGTTGGTAACCAGGCGTTTCATAGCTGTTCCTAGGCGGCCGTAGACGCCGTTTAGGCGCCAAGCGGCCGATGCACTAGCCTCGCGTTTGCACAAGGTCCGGGCGCTGCAGTTCCTCACGCAGGCGTTCATGCACAACGCGGCGGTCATGGCCTTGATGCAACTCAACTTCGAATTGCTCGCGCACCAAACGGCGCAGAATGATCGGAATGTAGGCAGTGACCACCGGGGCGGGGTATCGCGCCATCAGCGCGTTTGCGACCTCCTTTACGCGAGTGCGCGCGACCCGCCCTTTCAGATCGCGGCATACTTGTTCGACGACTCCGTTCACCAGCGGCGCGACGATGGCGTCGGTCTGTACCTGTTCAGATTGCATAGTCGTGCTCATGGCGTGTCCCCTTCGCGTTAACCTACTCGTCGTTCATCCCGCAAGTCCCTGTGTGCATTGACGAAGCTCATCCCACCAAGCTGCGCGACACCCTCGTCGTCATGCTTGTACGTATGCATCATCTGCAGCAAGTCACCCGCATCCGAGCGGTCGCTTAACGGGCCTTGCAGCAATGTTTTCATGCCGCGGTCGCACTTGGAAAACGAAGCCAACCGCTGAATCGGCAAATGCCGCTGCAGATCCTGAACCCACGTCGGAAGCTCGCCGGTGTACTTGAGTTCCATGACGATTGTGTCTTCTTCTCCCGCCGGCGCGTGTGGAATTTCGTTGAGGCTCGGATACCCGAACAGGAACCGGCCGGCGAGCCGATACCGAATATCCCAGTCGATCGATAACCGGTCGGTCGCGTTCTCGAATGCGACGCGCTGATAACTGGCTAGCAGAATCGGCTTCAAAGCTCTTTCTTCGACGATGTCCTGCAGTTGTTCGTAGAGCGCCCGGCATGCCTCTTCGCCCAGATGCGAGGAGTTGTAATCGCACACCCGCGGCGTGACCGGCAGGCCGTGCAGAAGACCCCGCAGGTCGTTCGCAGTGAGGTTGATCCGCTCCTTCTTGCGGGTCTCGCCTTGCCGAATTTTCAGTTCGAGCCAGTAATACGAATGTGCGGGTTCCGAGTTGTCATACTCGTATTTTCTGGCCCGCACGCGGAGGTGGTCAAAGCGATTCTCCAGGCCTTGCCGCAACAGGAAACAGTCCTCACTGTCGAAATAGATCGTGTTGTTGTGAGTGATCATTTGACCCGGGACGTATTCGTGGAGCGGTATATAGCTGCCAATGGTCTTGATCAGTTCGGGCACGGCTAGTACCGGTAACTTCACTTCGAACTTGCTTTCGGTTCGTTCCAGATAAATATTGCTCGTCATCACGGTTTTCTCCTGTAGTCGATGACTAATGACGGACCTGCAGTTGTGTTTCAAGACGCTCCATCCCGCGCTCGAACTTCGAAAAATCTTTCAGCTCTTCCATCTGGCATAGACGCTGGAGGCGTCGCATCCATCCGGGAAACTCACCGTCCGGATACTTGATCTCCAGAAGCGTCCGCGGTTCGCAACCAATCGGCGTATCGACGACACCATGGAAAGGGTTGCCCTGGTGGATATCCGAGTTGACCTGGAAATAGCCGAGATCCCAATCGAAGGAAAGGCGCTCGTAGTTGTTCTGGAACGCAACCCTTTTATAGCTCACCAACAATGCAGGCTTTAGTTGATGCGCTTCCAGTAGTTGACGGACGGTTTGGTACGAATGACGGATCGTCGCGGGATCGGCCGCCATGCGGTTGTCGGCGATGACGATGTGCTCGACATCTTGGCCAGCCAGGAATCGGTCGAGGACTTCTTCGCGCAGGCGGAAGCGCAGCTTGGTCACATACCCGTTCTTGATCTTCGCTTCCATCCAGTAATCCGGCGCGGCTTCGCAATCTTCGTAACTGTACGTGCGCAGTCGGACTTGAATATTCTGACCGAGGGGGTCCGGTTGGTGGCGCCACAAGTCGCGGGATTCAGAATCGTAATAGAGACTCTTCGTCCATGTGATTCCGTGGCCAGGAATGTATTCGTGCAATGGGATGAAACGGCTTACCGTGCGCAGCAGTGATGACAAACGCTCGCCTCGTAGCAGCACCGCATACTTTTGCTCGATGCGCTCGATATGACATGGGTTGCTGCCATTCCGTCCAGCGACCGCATGCGATGATGCAAAAAGGGCAGAGGAGGGTTGATTCAGAGTGTCAGTCATGTCTTGCTTCCAGTAACTCAGTCACGATTAGCGCCAACTTTGGCAGCGACATAGGTTTGTTCAGGACGACGTCCGCGCCACGGGTTTGCGCTTCCGCAGTCAGGGCGGGTGAGCCGTACGCGGTGAGGAGAACGATCCGCGTCTTCGGATAGTGCTTGTGCGCGCACGCCACGATTTCCAGGCCGTCCTGATTGTCGCTGCCGCCCAAGCGCAAGTCCGCGATGATTAACGGATACTCCGCTGCGCGCAGCAGTGCCTTCGCTGACGCCAAGTCGTTGGCGCAGTCCACTTTGTAGCCCAAGGTTCCGAAGTACTCGTCCATGGCGAACAGGATGGATTTCTCGTCGTCGACAATGAGGAATCGGGCATTCACGCTTATCCCATTGCAACGTACGTGCCATGCTGCGCAAGCCGAGGCCGAAGCTGGCCAACTGCTTGTAACAAAAGTGTAAAGAAAGGGAATCCACGAATGGAGGGAGCGAGGTGCGACCGCTCGGGACACAGCGGAATCTGGAATCGGGACGGTATTTCTAGACCATGGACAAAATGATCCGCTGTTGCTGGAGCATCTGATGGGGGCGCTGCGCGGAATGCCCAAGCGGGTCGCCGCCTTGGACTACGTGACCGCTTTCCTCAGAAGACGGTCGATGTGAGCACGTTAGAGTTCTTCCAACGTGAGAGTCGGTGCGCCGACTGCGGTAGTCGCTGTCGCTGGATTGCCTGAGCGCAAATCGTTGCGCTCGAGGACGCTCTTGTCGCTACGTCTTAGGAGAAGTCCACGTCTCGCTCCTCGCCACGTCAGCAAGCATGCGGAGAGCACGCTCGCGCCTTTCAAATGAGCAGACCGCGGAGGTGTTCCAGCCAGTAATTGCGCGGCTGCTGATCGAACCGTATCGGGCGCCGGCCACCGGGCGCGACGCCCTCGCTGCGGCAGGGTAATCAATGCACGGTACGCGTCCGCACATGGAATCCCCGCCACTCGCTGTCTACAGCCTTTCGCACTGATCCTCTTTGCTGGATGCCTGGGTTGCCGCTCCCGGTGGGCGCGGGTACGTTCTCCTTGCATTGAAGGTTTCCCTTGATGCGGTTATTCACCAACCTCACCCCGCCTTCGTTCTGGAACGCCTGCAAATTGCCGCCGACCTGGTTCGCGGTCGCGTCAATCCGGCCGTCGTTGGAATCGAAGTACAAATCGCCGTTGATGCGCGCCCGGTCGATCGTGGCAGCCCGTCCTTGGACGATCTGCACCGAACCACCGACGGTCGAGAAATTTAGTAGGGCAACGCTTGCAGCACCTTCGGCCTGGACGCTGCCATTCACGCTGACGCCTTGCGCAGTGAGCTGCGCCCCGCGCCCCACTACAATGTTTCCGTTGAGGCGGGTACGGTTCAGCGTACATGCGCGTCCATCGGGCACGAAGACGTTATCCAGTCTAACCGCCCCAATGGTGCCAGTGCATTGCGTTTCCTCAGCGTGCGCGGCGACTGCGCCGACGCAAAGCATTGCAGCAGCGAGAGCGGAAAGACGAACTCTCAAAGCCCGTCCGCCGTACTTGCGCCCTCCGCGGGTAGCTTGCTGCAGTTCTTCAGTGTGCAAATCACGCATGGCTATCTCCAATAAGTAGGATTGCGAAGAAAAGTGTCTCAGGGGGAGAAGTCTCGTCGCCGGTAACGCCGGTCGCGCTGACAATCCCTTCACACCCGCAGTGCTCTTGGAGCCAAATCTTGACCTTTAGGCACAGCACACCTCGCTAATTGCAACGTGCATGCCAAGGCCGCTTTGCGCGGCCGGCAACTCTGCTAACTGTTTGCGTCGAAAAGGATTGTGGGAAGAGGCATGGCGGGCTTCGGACACCGCGACAAGCCGCAGACCGCGCAAACTCTGAAATCCGGACCGGGTTTCTAGACCTTGGAAAAGACGATCCGGTGTTTCTGAATCTTCTGATACAGGGAGCTGCGGGGAATGCCCAAACGGGTCGCCGCTTGGGCCACGTGACCGTTTTCCTCCCGCAGAACACGCTCGATGTGAGCGCGTTCCAGTTCTTCCAACGTGAGAGTCGATTCGCCCATTGCGGTAACGACTGTCGCGGGATTGTCGAAGCGCAAATCGTTGCGCTTGAGGAGGCTCTTGTCGCTCAACAAGACCGCACGCTCCAGCACGTTGCGCAACTCACGCACATTGCCGGGCCATGGATGTTCCTGCAACGCACGTTGCGCATCAGGATCGAGCCTGACCTCTCGGCGCGGCAAGTCGTTAGCAAGTTTCTGCAGCACGTGGTTGGCGAGAATCGCAATATCCTCAACGCGTTGCCGCAACGCGGGAACTTGCAGAGGAATGGTGCTGACGCGAAAGTAAAGATCACTGCGGAATTTCCCGTCTTTTACGCGCTGCATTAAGTCCTGGTGGGTTGCGCAGATCAACGTGATATCGACGACTCGATCGCGCACGTCGCCCAGCCGCCGAAAGCGCTTTTCTTCCAACACTTTGAGTAGCTTGGGCTGCACTTCCGGCTCCATGTCACCGATTTCGTCCAGGAACACCGTGCCGCGTTGCGCGATCTCGAGCAGTCCGGGTTTGGTCGCCACCGCCCCGGTAAACGCTCCCTTCTCGTGGCCGAACAACTCGGTTTCGAGAAACTCCCGAGACAAGCCTGCGCAATTGAGATCAACAAATGCTTCGTCAGCGCGCGGGCCGTTTTGATGCAGCCAGCGCGCGAGCACTCCTTTGCCGCTACCTGTTTCACCTTGAATGAGAATCGGGCTCTCAGTGGACAATACCTTCCGAGCCTGCTCGGCCAGGCCGCGAATCGCCGCGCTGGTCCCACTGAATGGATCGATGGATTCCCGCGCCTCTCGCGTTCTGCCGACGAGGCGTTGCTGGCGATTGCGCTGGTTTTCGAGCAGGCGCTGCAGGATGACCAACAACGCTGAGAGCTCCAACGGCTTAGTAAGGAACTGCTCCGCTCCCTCCTTTATCGCGCGCACCGCGACGTCGATCGAGCCATGGCCGGTCAATACTAGCAACGGCACGGTTGGATCGATGTCCTTGAGCCGCGGCAACAAGCCTAACGCGTCGCCGTCGGGCAACTGGTAATCGATGATAGCGGCATCTGGACGATTGGCGCGGAACGCTTCTTCCGCGGCGCGACAGTTGTCGGCGTCGCTGACTTCATAGCCGTGCGATCGCAGGAACTCGCCGATACCGAAACGTATTGACGCTTCATCGTCGACCACCAGGATTTTATTGCGGGACATCGGCCGCAATTGTCGATGCTTCGCGCGCGCTGCTCAGCGCTACTGGTAAACGAACGATCACAACTGCTCCGCCTTCGACCCGGTTCGCCGCGACAATGAAGCCACTGTGTGCCTCGACGATGCGCTGCACGATGGAGAGCCCCAGCCCGGTGCCGCCACCGCGCCGCGTAAAAAACGGCTCGAATATGTGCGGTAGATCGTCCAGCTTGAAGCCTGGGCCGCTATCCCTTATCACACATTCGACCCAGGGCTTACCGACCTCGCCGACTACTTCCGCTGCGATGGTGACGACCCCTCCGCGCGGCGAATAGTGGATGGCGTTTTCCAGCAAGTTTTGAAACACCTGCACGAGGCGCCTGCGATCGCTGAGAACCGATGGAATGTCGGGATGGATGTGCTGGGTGATTGCAACTCCCGTGTTCTCCGCCAAGGGCGTACAGGCGTTGACCGCCCGCGCAATGAGCTCTTTGACGGATGCCGGAACAAGCTCCAGCGCAGTGGGTTTACCGTATTCGAGCAGGTCGCCCATCAGCTTATTCATGCGATTTACTTCTCTATGCAGCACGTCAACGTACCGCTTGAACTCGGTTACGTTGCTGAAACGCGCCTCCATCGCATCGAGTGTGGAGGAAATGCCGAATAGCGGATTGCGCACTTCGTGGGCGACACCGGCGGTCAAGGCGCCCATAGCGGACATCGTCTCGCTCCTGTGCAAGTCGGCCTCTAAGCGGGCACGTGCATGTTCCGTGCGTTCGCGCTCCGTAACTTCGTGACGCAAGTCCGTGACAGATTGTTGCAGTTTCGCTTCGCTCTCCACCAGCAGTTCCTTTGAAACCGTTGTCGCCTCCAGCTGTTCAGACATCTGATTGAAGCGATAGGCCAGTTCACCGAATTCGTCATTCGTCGCCCTGGGGATCCGGTACGCGAAATCACCCAGGCCGATAACCTCGGTTCCCATCGTCAACGCGTGGAGTGGCCGGGTAATGGAGCGGGTGAAGAGGAATCCCACCAATCCCGCGCTCAGCAAGAAGCCGGGAATCAAATAGAGCATGGTTTGCTTTACTCTTTCGGCGGCTTGTTCTGCCTGTTGCCTGGGTACGTCAAGCGCACGCAGCGCAAGCGGCTGAATCTCATTGTCGAGCAGTTGGTCCATCGCGACCCGTAAGTCGATGAACTGTTGGCGGTGTTCGACGATGAAGTCCTCCAGTGCCACGACCTCTTTGATCGTATCTGCAGTCTGCTCGAAGAGACTCTGGGTTGCGACTGCCAGTCGTTTTTCTTCGGCCGTCAGGTTGAGTCTGTTGAAGCGGATCAGCCCTTCGCGGAATTCCTGCAGCTTGTCAAAGATGAGCGCTTTGGATTCCGGCTTCGGATTGCGCGCATAGTTTGCAACCCAGAAGCCAAGTTCGGCGATGTCTGCTTCCAGGTTCGCCGCGACGATGGCCTTGTCGTACCAACGGGCGCGCGAAGCCCCTCCGCGTTTGATAGCGGGCTGCAGCTGCCCGTCCATGAGCTGATCGATCCCCTCGATATTGGCCGAACCCTTTGTGAAGAGATCCTCCTGCTGATCACGCTTTTGCATGAGTCCATCGCCCAGGGTCTTGAACTGCGCATACAGCACACCGATCCGCTCGCCAAGTTCCTTTTCCCGCACGCTTCTTGTCAAGGTCATGTAGGTGGCATGATGATTTCGGAAGTCGACGTGGTCCTCCGCAACTAGTGCGCTATATTCCGGGCTCCGAGTCGCCAAGTATTTCAGAACGGCGAACCCGATGCCGTTCACGTTGACTTCCATCTCGTAGGCCGCGGCGTTGAAAGGCGCTTCCTCGCTCGCAAGTTTGTGCACCGCTCGCTCAACGGCATTCAGTCCCGCATAGATGATCAGCATCGCAGTGATGCCGATGAGGGAAATGGCGCCAAGGCCGATCGCGATCTTCTTGGCTACGGTAAGGCGCATGATTGCGGCCCCATCAAAGTTCCCAGCCGAACGCCGTTGGGCACGCTGACGGAGGGAATGCGTGTCGAACGTCGGGCGGGAGCGCAACTGACGCGTGCCGCAATCGGCCCAGCGGCGAGCCGCTTTCGACCGGCGTGGCGCGCTTGCTTTCTAATAGTGCGAAGTCACGCACGCGCTTTAGGTGACACCGACTATCGTCACTTCCAGTAATTCAAATACCCCCAGAGCAGGATCAAAGCTCCGATGATCGACATGATCATCCCCGCCGGTTGGAATCGTCCGTCGCGCGAGCGCCATAGCAGGCTGCCGATAATGCCGCCGACCAGGGAGCCTCCGATCCCGAGCAAAGTGGTCATCCAGAAGCCGAGCTCGACCGCGCCTGGATAGAAAAACCGGGCAAGCACACCAACGATGAAGCCGATGATGATCATCCAGACAATGCTTAAAATGCCCATCGCGTTCTCCTTAATTGCTCGTTGCAAACGTCCGCTCCCCGCCAAGCCGCGGCTCCCGGCGAGCGGCGATGCTAGCACGCACCTCGTGTAAGGAAGGTGACCCTCGACGCGACTAAACCACATGCGCGCATCGCTTTCAATCCATGGCACCTGCCTCGGGATTGCCGTTGCCGCACTCGGGCTCATTGTGGCCACCCTGGCAATCGCGGTCGACGCGGCGCCCGCCTGCACGTCGACCAGCGGACCGCAATTGAGACCCCTGGTCGAATTGTTCACATCGGAGGGTTGCAGCAGTTGTCCGCCGGCCGACCGTTGGCTCACCGCGCAGTTTCCGGCCGCGCGCTTGGGCGCAGATGTCACCGCGCTCGCCTTTCATGTCGACTACTGGGATCGCTTGGGATGGAAGGACCGTTTCGCGTCCGCGCAGTTTACGCAGCGTCAGTACGACGCAATGCGGGCGAACCGCGCGACCTTCGTGTACACGCCGCAGGTCTTGATCCAGGGGCGCGACACACCGGAGTGGAAACGCGGCGCGGCCGCTTCGCTCGCCGCAGCGGGAAAGCGCCCGGCACGCGCTTTGGTAACGCTCGACGCCATGCACGAAGGCGGTGCTTACAAGGTGCGCGCAAGCGCGAGCGTCGCCGATGCCGCGTTGCGGACCAACGCCGTACTGTGGCTCGCGTACGCGGATAGCGGACTCGTCTCCGACGTCAAAGCCGGTGAAAATCGCGGCGTTCGTCTGGTGCATGACCATGTCGTGCGCTCGCTGCACGGCCCGTTCGCGGTGAACGCGAAAGGTGAAGCGGCGACTTCGGTGGCGATACCGATGCCCGCCGAACGTGGCCGGACGCCTGTGCTCGTCGCATTCGTCCAGGACACGAAGAATGGCGACGTATTGCAGACGTTGATACTTCCTGCCTGCGGCGGAACTTGAGGCTGTGATCGAGGTACTCTGCGGCAGCTAAGGATGCTGCTTGCCTACGACTTAGCCACGCAGCGTAGACAGGAGAACCAAATCAACGTGAAACGGTACGAGCTCGCATAGCGCTGACCTTTTTCCAAGCCGCGCCCGTCACGCTACGAGCAATCGCGGTGCCGTACCTTGCACGTCGCGAGCACTTCGTCGGGATCGCGCTTCCACCAGTTATTGGCGGAGAAGATCTCGACTTCGTGCATGCCGCGATAGCCGCCGCCGTCCATCCAGGAGCGCAGCAACGGCAAATCGATGACGCCATCGCCCATCATGCCGCGATCGGTCAGGAGATCCGTCGTCGGCACCAGCCAGTCGCAGATGTGATACGCAAGGAGGCGCGACGTGCCTTTGCCCGATGCGCCGCCGGCCGCCCGTTCGATCTCGCGTTTCAGATGCGGGTCCCACCAGACGTGGTAGGCGTCTACGGCAATCCCGACGCCGGCGCCGAGTTCGTCGCATAGATCATTCGCGTGTTCCATCGTGTTCACGCAGGCGCGATCGGCCGCATACATCGGGTGCAACGGCTCGATCGCGAGCGGCATTCCGGCCGGCCGCGCGTATTCGAGCAATTCGCCGATCCCGTCGCGCACCATTTCGCGCGCGCCCAGGAGATCCTTCGAGTCGATGCGGCCCTCGCGATTCTTGGGCAACCCGCCGACGACGAGCACCAGGCATTGCGCGCTGAGGGTGAGCGCTTCATCGACCGCGCGCTTGTTGTCATCGCGTGCCGCACGCCGGCTGGCGCCGTCGGTCGCGGGAAACATCCCGCCGCGGCAATAGCCGGTCACCGTAAGTTCCGAATCGCGAATGCGCGCGGCGACTTCCTTGAGTCCCGCTGCGGCGACCTGGTCGCGCCAGGGTGCGATACCGCGAATGCTATGACGCGCGCAGCCGGCAATGATGTCGGGTAGCTGCCACTGTTGGCGAACTGTCGCGGTGTTGAGCGAAAGAAGCTTTTCGTCCGGCGCGCCCATCAGTCGGGTATTCCGTACACGTTGAGCAACGAGCGCATCCGCGCGGCGGCAACGTGCGGATCGCGCAGGAGCCCGGCGGCGTCCGCCAAGCGGAATAATTCGGCCAGATGCAAGAGGCTGCGGGTACTTTGCTGTCCGCCGACCATCGAGAAATGCGTCTGGTGTCCGTTGAGCCACGCCATGAAGACCACGCCCGTCTTATAGAAACGCGTCGGCGCCGCGAAGATATGGCGCGACAGCGGCACGGTGGGAGCGAGGATCGCATCGAAACGGGCACGGTCGCCGGCAGCGAGGGCCGTCAGCGCCGCCGCTGCTGCCGGCGCGATGGCATCGAAAATGCCGAGCAGAGCATCGGAATAGCCGCTCGCGTCGCCGCCGATTAGCTCTGCGAAATTGAAGTCATCGCCGGTGTACATGCGCACGCCCGGAGGAAGGCGCTCGCGCAGCGCAATTTCCTTATCCTTGTCGAGCAGCGAAACCTTGATCCCATCGATCTTGGAATGGTTGGCTGCAATAGCGCTGACGCAAACATCCATTGCCTGCGCGTGATCGGGATCGCTGCGGCGACCTTGCGCGCCGACCCAGTACCCGGCAAGCGCCGGATCGAACATCTCACCCAACCAGTGGATGATCACCGGTTCGCGCACTTGCGCCAGCACGCGGCCGTACACGTAAGCGTAGTCGTCGGGCGCTTGCGCGCACGCCGCCAGCGCGCGGCTGGCCATGAGGATGATGCGCCCGCCCGCCGCTTCCACGTCGGCGCACTGCTCTTCGTAAGCCGCGACAACTTGATCGAGCGTCGTCGCTGCCGACGCTGCGAGGTGATCAGTGCCGGCGCCGCAAAAGACGACCGCACCTTCGATTGCGCGGGCCTCAGCCACGCTCCGCTGGATGAGCTCGAGCGACGTCGGCCAGTCGAGCCCCATCCCCCGTTGCGCGGTATCCATCGCTTCCGCGACCGCGAATCCATGCGCCCACAGATGCCGCCGGAACGCGAGCGTCGCGTCCCAGTCGATCGC
>Ga0136617_10001835_pt1 | contig 18942 bp, 15 predicted proteins | sample AntDrymUQ3222106_2_FD_129672 | JGI IMG/M metagenome (GOLD analysis project Ga0136617, IMG submission 129672) | Polar desert sand microbial communities from Dry Valleys, Antarctica - metaG UQ322 (21.06) | ecosystem: Environmental > Terrestrial > Soil > Desert | place: Antarctica: Dry Valley... | reverse complement strand
GGGTTCCGGATCGAGCCCGGTGAGATCGAGGCGGTGTTGGCCACCCATACCGGGGTCAGCGAGGTAGCGGTCATCGCCCGGGAGGACCAGCCCGGTGTCAAACGGCTGGTCGCCTACCTGGTACCCACCCCAGACACCATCACAGACACCGTGCCGGGCACCGCGCCCAGTACCGCACAGCTGCGTAGCCACGCCGCGCAGGTGTTGCCCGACTACATGGTGCCCGCGGTGTTCGTGGTGCTCGACGCGCTGCCGCTGAACACCAGCGGAAAGCTGGATCGCAAGGCGCTACCCGCCCCCGACCAGCAACCGGTGCCAGCCGGGTACGTGGCACCCAGCACCCCCATGGAAGACGCGTTGGTCGAGATCTGGGCCGAGGTACTAGGACTCACACAGGTCGGCGTCACCGACAACTTCTTCGAACTCGGCGGCGACTCCATCCTCAGCATCCAACTCATTTCCCGTATCCGAAAGGCCGGGTTGGAGCTGACGTCCAAGGATATCTTCTTCCACCAGACCGTCGCTGAGCTCGCGTTGGTGGTCACCGCGGCGGACGGCCAGCAGGACGACCGGGAACCGGTCATCGGTTCAACCGCGCTCACTCCGATCCAGCACTGGTTCTTCCGAACGCACCCGGTCAATCCGCACTATTTCAACCAGTCAATGACGGTAGAGCTGGACGAGAACGTGGACGAGCGGTCCCTCGAGCAGGCGCTCGACGTGTTGCTGGTGCATCATGATGCGCTTCGAATGCGGTTCAACCAGGTCGACGGGCAGTGGCAGCAGGACAATGCCCCGCCGAGACCGACGAAGGTGCTCCGCCGGGTCGATCTGTCGGATCTGGCTGGCGAGGACCAGACAGCGACCATGGAGAAGATCGCCAACGACATGCACGCGAGCTTCGATCTCCGGGAGGGGCCGCTGCTGAAGGCGGCGCTGTTCGCGTTCGGCGCGGGGCGGGCATGTTATCTGTTCCTGGCGGCACATCACCTCGTGATGGACGCCGTCTCGTGGCATATCCTGCTCGACGACCTCGACACGGCCTATCACCAGGTGGTGCGGGGCGAGGCGGGTCACCTCGGGCCCAAGACGACCTCGTTCCGGGACTGGGCGCACCGGTTGGGCGAGCATGTCGCCAGCGGCAGCCTCGACCACGAGCTGGACTACTGGGCAAACACGTCGCAGGCGGGAGAGTTGCCGGTCGATCCGGCAACCGGGGAGCCAGCAGGCGAGCCGCGGAGCGTCTCGCTGCTGCTAAGCGTCGAGGACACCGACGCGTTGCTGCGGTCGGCCCCCACTGCCTACCGGACCCGGATCAACGACGTCCTGCTCAGTGCGCTCGCGTGGGCGCTGTGCCGGTGGACCGGACGGAGCCAGGTGGCGATCGACCTGGAGGGCCACGGCCGCGAGGAGATTTTCGACGGCGTCGACGTGTCCCGCACCGTCGGCTGGTTCACCACGATGTTCCCGGTCGCGCTGACGGTGCCCGACGGCGCTGTCGAACCCCAGGAACACGAACCCCAGGACTACGAACCCCAGTGGCGCAATCTGGTCAAATCGGTGCGCCGGCAGCTACGTGCCGTGCCTAACAACGGGTTCGGCTTCGGAGCGTTGCGTTACCTGGGTTCCCCAGCGGCCCGCCAGCGCCTCGACGGGGCTGGGCCGGGGCCCCAAATAGGGTTCAACTACCTCGGTCAGTGGGAGGCTGCGCCCCGGGACCCAGCGGCCCAGGGCTCTGAGCGCGGCCTCTACCGGGCCGTGCACGGCTCGATGGGGCAGGCTCACGATCCCGCCGACCCGGGCGCACACCTGCTGGAGGTCGTGGGCGCGGTGCAGAACGGACAGCTGGGGTTCTCCTGGCTCTACCAGCCCGATCGTCACTATCAGGCGAGCGTGCAGATCGTTGCCGACGATTTCGCCAAGGCCCTACGGGGTATCGCGCGAGACTGCCGGAACCCGACATGAGCACCGCGCCCGAGGGGCAGAGCGTTCCCCTGTCCCGCAACCCCAACTACCAGCTGCTGTGGATCAGCCAGGTGCTGTCGGGGGTGGGCTTGAGCGCCTCGGTGATCGCTTTCCCACTGCTGGTGCTCGCGCTCACCGGTTCGGCGGCCGCGTCTGGACTCGTGCTGGGGGCGATCGCCGCCGGGCAACTCCTCGCCGGACTGCCGGCGGGAGCTCTGGCGGATCGCTGGGACCGTAAGACGATCATGCTGAGTTGTGAGGCGACACAGGTGGTTGCGGCGGTGAGCCTCGTCGCGGCCCTATGGTGGGACGTCGCCCACATCGCGCACCTGGTCGTCGTGGCAGTGGTGATGGGAGTAAGTGCCGCCCTGTTCAGACCGGCGGAGGACGCGTGCCTGCCTCGGGTGGTACCGGCCGAGCAGCTGTCCACGGCGGTGGCGCTGAACGCGGCACGCGCGTCCATGGCACAGCTGTCGGGCACCGCGGTGGGCGGGTTCCTCTTCGCCGTCGCCCGGTTCGTGCCGTTCGTGGTGGACGCGCTGGCCCACGCCCTGGCCTGCACTCTGCTGATGTTCCTCCGGGTGCCACCCCGGGAGATACAGCCGGAGCCGACCCGTCACCTGGGCCGGGAGATCATGGCCGGCTTCCAGTGGGTGTGGGGTCACCGCCACATCCGGGTGACCGCGCTGTGCGCGGTCGTGCTCAACTTGTTCTTCAGCGCCTTCTACCTCATCGTCATCGTGCTGGCCGTGGCCCGGGGAGTGCCCTCGGGGCAGATCGGCATCATGGCGGCGATGCTCGGCGTGGGCGGGCTGCTGGGCGCGCTGGCCGCGTCGCGTCTGTCTCACCTGTTGAGCCCTTACGTCTCGATCATCGCGGTGTTCTGGGTGATGGCGGCGCTCACCCCGGTGGCGGCCTTCGTCGACAGCGGCTACCTTCTGGGAGGGTTGTTAGCCGCCATGGCGTTGTTGCCGGCCACCGCGAACACGACGATCATCACGCGGCAGCTGCTGCTCACCCCGGACGATCTGCGCGGCCGGCTGAGCAGCGTGCTGGGCATCGTCACCGGTGTCGCCGCCACGCTGGGTCCGGTGTTGGGTGGGCTGCTGGCCGCGGCGGTTTCGGGTACCCTCGCGGTGCTGGTGTGCGCGGGCGGCATCGCGGCCGCCGCGGTGGTGGCGACACTCAGCCCCACCCTGCGGGGGTTCCCCCGGCACCCAGTCGTCGCGCAGACCCCAGGGTCCGAACCCGAGCCCAAGCCCGAACGGCACCGCGGTCCGTAGTGCCGATCATCAGAATGTTCCCAACAAAAGGAGATCGAGGACATGGACGACGACGCGAGGTACGAGGTGCTGCGCAACGACGAGGAGCAGTACTCGCTGTGGCTGGTCGGTCTGGATGTGCCGGCGGGCTGGTACCGGGTGGGCAAGGAGGGCAGCAAGGAGGAGTGCTCGACCTACGTCGACGAGGTGTGGACGGATATGCGGCCGCGCAGCTTGCGCGAGCAGATGGACGGCACCCAGTCCTGATCAAGCCCAGTCCTGATCAAACACAGTCCTGATCGGCGGAACTCACCATGACCCGCTCGTGCTGGGTGCAGGTCAGCCGGCCGCGGCCGGCCGCGCGGCTGCGTCTCATCTGCCTACCCCCTGCTGGTGGCGGCGCGAGCAGGTACCGGGACTGGCCGGCGCACCTCCCCGATGATGTGGAGGTCGTGTCGGTCCAGCTTCCCGGTCGGGAGAACCGCTTCAACGAGCCTGTGATCGAGTCGATGGAGGAGCTGGTCGGCCCGCTGCTGGACGGGTTGGTCGGCCATCTCGTCCCCCCGTTCGCGCTGTTCGGACACAGCATGGGCGCGCTGATCGCGTTCGAGCTGGTCCGCCGGATGCGCCCGCGGGGCGTGGCGCCGGTGCACCTGTTCGCCTCCGGATGCCGAGCCCCCCACCTGCCGAGCCGGTCACCGGATCGGCACACCCTGCCCGCCCCGGAGTTCCTCACCGCCATCCAGGAACTGGGCGGGATCCCACCGGAGCTGCTGGCGGAGCGCGAGTTCCTGGACACGATGCTGCCATCGCTGCGTGGTGACTGCACCCTGGTCGAGACGTATGCGTTCCGCCCGCAGGCCCCACTGAGCTGCCCGGTATCCGCCTTCGGTGGCCTGCTGGACGAGGAGGTGCCTCCCGAGGACGTGGCGGCCTGGTCGTGCCACACGACCGGGCCCTTCCGGGTCCACCTGCTGCCGGGAGACCACTTCTTCGTCAACTCGGCGCGCCCGGACCTGCTCCGGCTGGTGGTGTCCGAGCTCGGATCGGCCGGTGCCGACCTGAGCGGAGCAGCCAGGGTGGGACCTGCGTAACCGCGGTGGCTGGGTTCGAGGTCGAGCCGGTCGCAGTGTCGAGCCGGTCGCAGTATCGAGCCGGTCGCAGTATCGAGCCGGTCGCAGTGTCGAGAAGGAGGTCAGTGGTGATCGAAGCCGATGAGGGCGGCGGTCCTGCTGGCCGTGGTGGTCACGGCAGGATGCTGTCGTTCCTGGCTGAGGGCGGCCGGATGGGCGAGCTGATCGCCGCCCACGACTGGGCGGCCACGCCGATCGGGGCGATCGCGGACTGGCCGCACAGCCTGCGTACCGCCGTGGGGATCTGCGTGACCTCCCGATACCCGATGGTGATTTGGTGGGGCCCGGAGCTGGTGCTGATCTACAACGACGCGTGGGTGCCAATTCTGGGACCGAAGCACCCGGCGCTGGGCAAGCCCGGGGCGCAGGTGTGGCCGGAAATGTGGCACATCATCGGCGCTCAAATGCGGTACGTGCGCAACAGCGGCAAGGCAACCTGGTCGGACGACCAGCTGTTGCCGGCGTACCGGTACGGCTACCTGGAAGAGGCGTATTTCACCTACTCCTTCAGCCCGATCCACGACGAGACTGGAGCGGTGAGCGGGGTGTTCACCGCAGTCACCGAGACCACCACCCGGGTGCTGGGCGAACGCCGGCTAGGCACGCTGCACGCCCTCAGTGAACTGTCCGTGGTGCAGACCACAAGCGTGGAGCATGCCTGCGCCGCGGCGATGGAGGTCCTCTCGGGCAACCGGGCCGACATCCCGTTCGCGCTGGTCTACCTCCTGACCTCGGACGGCACTGGCGGGCGGCTGGCCGCTCAGGGCCTTGCCAGCGATCAGGCGATACCCACGTCTCTGCCGAGCCTGTCGATCGGATCGTCGATCTGGCAGGCCGTCATCTCGAGGCAGACGCAGGTCATCTCCGAGATCGCGACCCGGCTACCCGGGCTGGCCCAGCCGGGCGCCAGCGAGGTCGGTGACACCGACGTCGACACTGTGCTCGCGATGCCGCTGGCCGGATCCCGCCAGCGGGATCGGCCGATCGGGGTGCTGGTCGCCGGCGTCAGCCCGTACCGGGCATTCGACGAGGACTACCGGGTGTTTCTGCACCTCGTCGCTCGCCAGTTCACCACCGCCATCATCGACGTGCAGGCCTACGACGCCGAACGACGCCGCACCGAGGCACTCGCCGAGCTGAACCGGGCCAAGACCGCATTCTTCACCGGGGTCAGCCACGAGCTGCGCACCCCGCTGACCCTGATCGCCGGTCCCGCCCAGGACGCCCTCGACGACCCCGACCACCCCCTGCCCGGGCCGCAGCGGACCCGGCTGGAGCTGATCCGGCGCAACAGCGGCCGGTTGCGCCGGCTGGTCGACACCATCCTCGACTTCGCCCGGCTCGAAGGCGGCGAGCTCGTCCCGGACCGCATGGCGGTGAACCTCGCCGCTCTCACTCGTGGCATCGCCGAGTCCTTCGCCCCCGCTGCCGCCCGCGCCGGCCTGGAGTTCGTGCTCGACTGCCCGGAGCTGCCCACCGGGGTGCTGGTCGACCCCGACATGTGGGAAAAGATCGTATTGAACCTGCTCTCCAACGCGGTCAAGTACACGCTCGAGGGGCGGATCAGCGTCCACTTTCGCGTCGGCGCCGATGACACTGTCGAGCTGGTCGTCGCCGACACCGGGGTTGGGATCCCGGCCGCCGACCTGCCACGGGTGTTCGAACGCTTCCACCGGGTCCGCGGCGTGCAGGCGCGCAGTTTCGAAGGCTCCGGCATCGGCCTGGCGCTGGTCGCCGAACTGGTCGGCCTGCACGGGGGTGACGTGCGGGTCGGCAGCAACCCCGGCACCGGGTCCACCTTCACCGTCCGCCTCCCCGCCTCTGCGCGCACCGACCTGCCGCTGGCCGGCACCCGGGCGTCGTCGTCGGTGGGCCTGTTCCTCGACGAGGCGCTCCAGTGGAGTGACGCCCACGAGCAGGCCGAATACCTGGACGGGGTCAATCCCGCCCGGGTCGACACCGGAATCACCGCCGGCGCGACCGTGCTGGTCGCCGAGGACAACCCGGACCTGCGACGGTTCATCGCCGGGCTGCTGCGACCCCACTACACCGTGCGCGTCGCCCCCGACGGCAAGATCGCGCTCGACCTCGCCCGCGACGATGGTGTCGACCTCGTGCTCGCCGACGTGATGATGCCCCACCTCGACGGATTCGGGCTGATTGCTGCGCTGCGTGCCGATCCCGCCACCGCCGGAATGCCGGTGATCATGCTGTCGGCCCGTGCCGGTGAAGAGGCCGTCGCCGAAGGCCTCGCCGCCGGCGCGGACGACTACCTGACCAAGCCGTTCTCCTCGCACGACCTGCTCGCCCGGGTCCGCTCCAACCTTGAGCTCGCCCGGCTGCGCAACCACGAGGCCACCTGGCGCACCGCCATGGTCAACTCCCTGCAGGACGGCTTCTACATCTTCGATCTCGATTCCGCCGCCATCATCGAGATCAACCCGGCGATGACCGAGTTACTGGGTCTGCGCCCCGAGGATCTGCCCTGTGCGCCGCCCTACCCGTTCTTTCCCACCGACGAGGAGGACCCCCAGGAGCCGGCGCGGCTCTACGACACGTTCGCCGCCGCGACCACCACCGACCGCGGCCAGATCGTGGTGCCCCTACGCCACATCATCACCCGAGCCCGGATCTGGGTGTCGATCTCCTACAACGCGCTGCTCGACCGCGACCAGGATCGCCGGCTGTTGATCGCCACCATGCGCGACATCACCGCCGCGCGCCTGGCCGGCGACCGGGACGCCGCGCTGGCGCACCTGGCCGGGCAGCTCACCGGCATCACCGACAGCGCCCGCATCCTCCGGATCGGCCTGGCCGAACTCCGCTCGCTGTGTCACGCGCGGCGGGCCTCGGTCATCACCTGGAACGGGCACGGTGAGCCCCGCACGGCCGCCACCACCGACGCGACCACACCCCCCATCTCGGAGTTGCCAGCCGCAATAACACGCGCCGTCCTCGGAGCCGGAGACACTGCCGTCGTCACCCACCCCCACACCACTGCCGCGGACCAGGTGCCGGTTCTCGGCGTCGGTGCGGTGATCTCCGACGGCGCCGAACCCACCATCGTCTGGCTGGAGCTCGCAGGACCGCGACCGTTCCCCGCCGCGGACCGCTCCCTGCTCACCCTGCTGTGCGGGTACCTGCAGCGGGCCCTGGCCCGGGCCCGCGCCTACGACGAGCAGCGCACCGTGGCGCTGGCCCTGCAGCGTTCCATCCTGGGGCCCACCGACCTGCCCGCCGGTTTCGCCGCCCGGTACGAACCCGCGTCGGACACCCTCGAGGTGGGCGGCGACTGGTACGACGTGATCGCCCTGCCCGACGGCCGGATCGGTGTCGTCGTCGGTGATGTGGTCGGCCGCGGCCTGCCCGCCGCCGCCGTCATGGGGCAGCTGCGCAGCGCGGGGCGCGTGCTGCTGCTGGAGAACAACACCCCCGCCCAGGTGCTCACCGCACTGGACAGGTTCGCCGCGCTGGTGACCGGGGCGCGCTGCAGCACCGCGTTCTGCGCCGTCGTCGACCTGCGCGCCCGCATCCTGCGCTACAGCAGCGCCGGGCACCCCCCGGCGATCCTGGTCGACACCGCCGGCGCCCACCGCCTGCTCGAGCACGCCCAGTCGCGGCCACTGGCCGTTGCCAACGGCCGCTACCGTCCCGAGGCCGACGCGGCGCTGCCTGCCGGGTCCACCCTGCTGCTCTACACCGACGGCCTGGTCGAACGCCGCCGGGAATCCCTCGGCATCGGCATCGGCCGTGCCGTCACCGCCCTGGCGGCGGGCCGGGAGCTGGCCCCCGACGACCTCGCCGACCGACTCACCGCTGCGCTGCTCGCCGACGGCCACGCCGACGACGCGGCTCTCCTGATCTACCGTCAGCCCCGCCAGCCCTGATATGAGCCGTTCTGGCGGCGCGGATCACGGTGAGCCAGATCAGCCCGGCGCCCGGCGGCGCGGATCAGTGGCTTCTGGGTCGGAGCGCGGCGAGCGACTCGAACCCCGATAGCTCGACTAGTCGGCGGGTGGGCGAGTCGGGCGGCACGATGAGTTCCAGCACGATCCGCAGCGCCTGTAGCTGAGAGGCCAGTGCGAACAGGATCCTCACTCCGGCGCTGTCCATGTAGGTGAGATCGGTCAGGTCGACCGACACTGTTGTCGGCTGATGAGATACCGCCTCGCGGATCTCCTCCTCGACGGCTGCGGCGTTTGCCAGATCGATCTCACCGCTGAGAGCGATGCGCATCGACCCATCCGCGACGCTGGTCTCAATCCTCGCGGCGGTCATTGAGGTGCCTGCCCGGCGAGGCGGCGACGGATGACGACGTTGGTTCCGGTAGGGCCATGATCGATACGCAGATCGTCGCTGCAGTTCCGCATGAACAGCGTCCCCCGTCCTCGGCCCTCACCGCTGGGCGGGCGCCATCGGCCCGTATCGCGGACGGTAGCCAGCACATCCGGCAGTTGGAGCTCGATATGCACCGTCACGGTACCGCCACCAGGTCCGTAGGCGTGCTCAATGGCATTGGTGCATGCTTCACCGACAGCGATGAGCAGGTCAGCGACCGCACGCGGCGCGGCATCGGCTGCCGACAGCCAGCGGCGCACCGCAACACGGATATCCCTCAGCGACCAGGGCAGCGCCGGCACCACGAGGTCTAACGGACCGATCTCGCCGCTGTCTTGGCGGCGCACTGCCAGCATCACAATATCATCGCCAGGGGGATCATCACCCACGAGTCGGGCCATGACCTTCGCACAGACGGTGTCCACAGGGCCAGCCACTACCGACTCACACAGGCGCTCGAGGCCGGCGTCAAGCGAGGTGTCTCGGTTCTCGACCAAGCCGTCAGTATAAAGGCAGAGCAAAGCTCCCGGCGGCAGGGTGATGGTAGTTCCCCGGCGTCGCAGCCCACGCGGCACACCCACCGGATGGTCGCTCGGCACGTCGAGGAGGGCCGCACGTTGATCGGGGAGGGCAAGCACCGGTGGAGGATGGCCGGCCGAGGACAGGTGCAGCCGCTCAAACGATGGTTCGAACATCGCCAATAACACCGTGGCCATCATCTCGGGCTCGAAGTGCTGCACATGCTGATCAAGTCTGCCAAGTACCTCGGTGGGATCACCGCCAAGGAGTGCGTAGGCGCGCAGCGCGTTGCGCAGCCGGCCCATCACGTCGGTGGCAGCAAGGCCGCGCCCGACCACATCTCCGATCACGATGCACAACCAGCCCGATGGAAGAGTGAATACGTCATACCAGTCACCGCCGACCCCGCCATTCTCGGCCGGAACGTAGCGGGCAGCCAGCTCGAGGCCCGGCACCACCGGCAGCCGCGCTGGCAGCAGGCTGCGCTGAAGCACCGCCGCCGCAACCCGTTCGACCTCGGCGCGCCGGGATTGGGTAGCCAAAGCGACCCGGTCGGCCACGATCTGGAGCAGTCCGACGTCGTTGTCGGTGAACCGGCGGGTGGCGAGTGTACCGACGTGAAGGACCCCGATGAGCGTCCCGCTGCTCAGTAACGGCACCCCGAGCAGGGAACAGATCCCATGCTCCTGAAGGGTCGGATAGAGCACGTTCGTGTGATCAACTCGCTCAATGATCACTGGGCGCTTCTCTGCCGCGATGCGACCGGCGAAACCCTTCCCCATCGGGATGCGAATCCCCTGACGGACCACCGCTTCGATCCCTCTGGCAGCGATAGCGACAAGCTGCTGAGAGGAGGAGTCAAGCAGGAGCACGGTGGCTGTGTCGACCGCAAGGAGCTCGCGCACCCGGTCGAGCAGCTCGACCAAGAGGTCCTCGACGTCGAGGTGGGCGAGCGCCGTGTCGGCCACGGACCCGATCCGGCGCAATCGGTAGTCATCGATGCCCGACATGTTGCTCGGCTCGCCCGGCGTCGACATGATGGGAGTGTAACGCATATTCGGTGCGTAAACGGCTTGGTCTGGCCTTTTATGACTGAACCTGATGCTCAGCTGCCAGTGCCGCCAAACCCATTGGTAGCAGTGTGTGATGTTGGGCATGTCGTGAGCACGGAGACGGCACTGCGTGAGGACAATGCGGTGGCCGCGTGGTCGACAATAGCTGGTGATCCGTTCGATCGGTGGGTACGGGTTTGCGGACATGTTCGCGCTGGTCGCGGGCCGGTTCGCCCAGGTGGAGTCCCCGTCGCCGGGGCCGATTGTATGTGCTGGGAACGCTTTTCGGGGGCGGATCGGAAGAACTCCTGGACGATCGCCGATCAGGCCGGGGACCTGACCCCGGACGGCATGCAGCGCCTGCTGAAACTTCTACTCCTGGGATGCCGATGCAGTGCGCTATGACCTGCGTGGGCATGTGCTGGATCAGGTCGGTGATGCTAGGGTGGTGGCTGATGAGGCCGGGTTCCTGAAGATGCCGGGTTCCTGATAAGGCACGAAATCCGCGTGAGTTGTCTGTGCTGGCATCCTGTACGACGACCGCGATCGGTGCCTGCCAGCCGGTATCGGGTGGTGACCGCGGTGGCCGAGCGGAGGTCGCTGGCGGCCGACTGGACGGTGAGCCGGTCGAGCGCACCTCCGACACTGCCCTGACCGGCGGTGACCTGACCGGCGGCCCGCGCGCCCCCGGCCGCCGGTAGCGATTTTGGGGTCGGCGTATCGGACCGGGGTCTGATCTCGAATCCCGGACCCTGCTCCGATGTGTGTGCGCCTCGCGCGCGGCAGCATTGCTGGCATGAGCGAGGTACGCGAACTGACCAAGGACATCACGGAAACCTCAGTGCGGGAGCTGACCGAGCGTTTCGGGGGCGATGTGTTCGTGCGCTCACCCCGCCGCAGCGGGTTGACCAGGGTGCTGGCCGGCATGGGTGCGACGGTGCTCGCCGAGCCCGGCGGTGGGCTGTCGGTCACCGGCTTGGACGCATGGAGGATCGCGTCCGCTGCCGCCGCGCACTGTATGCCGATCCAGGAGCTGACGCCGCGCAGCGCGTCCCTCGAGGACGCCTACCTGAATTGACCGACGCCAGTGTTGAAGACCGCGCGCGATCCGCCGGCCATCTTGACCGTCGCCCGGCGAGTTGATCGTCGGTGGCCGTCTGGAGCCGCTCTGCTCCTGGCCGTACTCGTCGACGGAGTGGCGGCGTCGCTCGGGCTGACCGTCCGACATCCACCTGGCGCCGTACCTCCCGAGTGATCGGTCGAAACACCGCTGCCATTTTCCCGATCGAGAGTTCATCGCGCGGTTGGTGGTATGAGGTTGGTGATATGAACGGTGTTTCCTGTGAGGTCTTGGAGAATCTGTGAGGTCTTGGAGAATACTGGCTCAGACCAAGCCGGTCTCGTATCCCACGATCACGAGTTGCGCCCGGTCCCTGGCGTCGAGCTTGGCGAGGAGCCGGCCGATGTGTGTCTTGACGGTCCCTCGGCTCAGGTGCAGATGGTGTTCGATCTCGCTGTTGTGCAGTCCGCGTGCAATAAGGGTGAGCACCTCGCGCTCCCGGTCGGTGATGCCGGCCAGCGTGCGGGCCGGACGCCGGGCCGGCTCCGGGTGTCGAATGAACTCGGCGATCAACCGCCGGGTGACGGTGGGTGCGAGCAACGCCTCGCCGGAGGCAACCACTCGCACGGCGTCCAACAATTGGGCAGGGGGTGTGTCCTTGAGCAGGAAGCCGCTGGCTCCGGCCCGCAGCGCGGAGTACACGTATTCATCCAGATCGAACGTGGTGAGCACCAGGATTCTCGGGGCGTGCTCGTGGGCGGTGATTCTCCGGGTGGCCTCGATGCCGTCCATGTCCGGCATGCGCACATCCATCAGCACCACGTCGGGGCTGCATGCCTGGACCCGCTCGACTGCCTCCGCGCCGGTACCCGCTTCGCCGACGACGACCAGGTCCGGCTCGGTCTCGATGAGTACCCGCAGGCTGCCCCGCAGCAGCGCTTGATCGTCGGCGATCAGCACCCGGACCAGTACGTCAGTCATGCGGCTCCGTCATGTGGGCTCCGTCATGCGGGCTCCGTAATATGGGTTCCGTCATGTGGGCTCCGGGGTCTTGTAGGGCAGGCGGGCGTGCACGGCGAACCCGCCGCTCGGTTGCCGACCCGCCACCAGGGTTCCGTGGTGTAGGGCGGCTCGCTCACGCATGCCGATCAAGCCGTGCCCGGGCTCGTCGACCGGGCAACGCGGTATGCCGTCGTCGATCACCGCCAGGTGCAGTTCACCCAACTCGGCCGTGATGCGAACGGTGCACCGGACTGGTGCTGCTGCATGTTTGATGACGTTGGTCAACGCCTCCTGCACGATTCGGTACGCGGAGAGTTGGACCGCCGCGGGCAGTGCTGGGATGGTCTCGCGGTCGAGCTCCACCCGGACGTCGGTGAGCCGGGCGTTCTCGACCAGTTGTGGTAGCTCGTCGAGGCCCGGGCTCGGCGCCAGGTGGGCCTCCCCCGCCGACCGCAACGTACCGAGCACACGCTGGATGTCGGCGAGCGCGGCGCGACTCACAGACTCGATAATGCCGAGCGCTTCCTGACTCTCCTCCGGACGCGTGTCGTACACGTGGTTGGCCACGGCAGCCTTCATCACGATCACGCTCATGCTGTGCGCCACCACGTCATGCATTTCCCTGGCGATTCGCAACCGCTCCTCGGAGACGGCCGTCTGCTCGCGGTGTTCGGCGACCTGACCGGCGTACGCACGACTCGCTCGGATACTGCGACCCAGCGTCCAGCCCGCACCGATGGTGATCCACGAGGAACTCAGCGAGGAAAGCAGATCGGCATGGAACGACTCCGTATTCTGGGCGACAACGAGGAAGTGGGGATCCAGCACGGTCGCCGCGAGCACTGCTGCCAGCGTGACACCCAGCAGCGCCACGCCGAGAACGACAGCTGAGCCCCGCCTCCCCACGGACAGCGCGACCGGGTAGAGCGCGAGCGCGACAGCCAGCCCGGTTATCGCAACCGACATGCCCAGCAACACGGCGACGATCGCCGAGGCGAGAACGACGCCGAGCACCGGAATGGGCCTGCGCCTGCGGACCGCAAGCGGAATGCCGATCGCAAGTGCCACCAGCCACACCGCGACGACCGCACCGCTGGAAAGCCCGAGCGCGGTGTTGAGGGTCGCGTTGGCGGTGAGCAAAGCGATCCACACCGCCGGCAACAGGTCAATCACGACAAACTGCCGCAGACGCTGCCGAAACCGCGGCGGCCACACCCCGGAATCAACTCCAGCGGGTTCGGTCACATCCACCACGGTAGCCACAAACTCCGGACCAGCGCATCGGACCTGGGTCCGATCCCGAACCCCGGACCCCACTCCGATGCGTGCGCCCCCCGCACGCGGCATGGTTACCGGCATGATCGAGGTGCAGGCACTGACCAAGGACTACGCAGACAAGCGCCCGGTGAACTGGCTGTCGTTCACCACCTACCCGGACCTGGCGACCGAATTTCTCGACCCGAACTGCTCGCGGACGTCGACCACCATGCGAATCATCTTCGGTCCGGACGCCCCGACATCCGGCGCAGCGCCGGCGAGCGGCCAGAGCTGCGCCACCATCGACCGGCCGATGCACACCGTGGGAGTACTGCTCGACGCGGGCGCGATGCACGGCGGACGAAGCGTGTCGGACCACCTGGAGTTCCTGGTGCGCAGCAATGGCATCGGCTGGCGCCGGGTCGCCGAGGTGGTGGGGCTTTCCGAGGTGGCCGGGAAGCGGATCCGTGATCTGATGCGGTCGCTGGCAGCTCAGGGTCGGACGGTCCTGGTGTCCAGCCGCCACATGGGTGAGATGGCACTGACCGCCGACCCGCTGCTCATCATCGGGCGTGGTGAGTTGATCACGGGGAGGTCCATGCAGGATCTGACCGAGCGGTTCCGGCGGGACGTGTTCGTGCGCTCACCCCGCCGCGGCGGACTGACCAGGATACTGACCGGCATGGGTGCGACGGTACTCGCCGAACCCGGCGGTGGGCTGTCGGTCACCGGCCTGGATACATGGAGGATCGCGTCCGCCGCCGCAGCGCATTACATCCCGATCCAGGAGCTGACGCCGCGCAGCGGGTCACTCGAGGATGTCTACCGGGAACTGACCAACGCCAGCGTCGAGGACCACGCGCGGTCCGCTGGCCATCTCGACCCTCGCCCTGCGCGTCGGTGATCGGTTGGTGGGCCCGAGCAGGACGATGGAGCAGGTCAAGACCTGCTCCGGCTGGTGGCGTCCGAGCTCGGCGTGGGATCACCGACCCCGTCCGCGGAGGCCGTTCGATGATCTGGCTCGCCCGTCTCAGCAGCTGTCTCCCTGGCGGGGCGAGCGTTCTGCGCTGAAGATCGGGTTGTTGCCCGCCGCTGCCGGTTTGTCTGTGATCGTCGGAGGTCGTGTCGCAGCAGGGTGCTGAGGATCGCGCTAGGGGTGCGCCTGAGTCCCGCACGAGGGCGAACTGGGACGGCTGCCGGGTGAGGTCCGGGAAATCCGTGCCGGAGACCATCCCCTCGACACCGCGGCGACGCACCGCGAAGGTCCATTGGTCAAGGGACTAAGCTGACAGAGTCGGGTGGGGTGCACCACACGCGGGACGTTTCTGAAGTCCTTGTGGTGGTGGTCCCGGGGTAGATCTGTCACCAGGCGGGTTGCCGCCCGGCTAGCGGAGGAGACCGTAGCGATGAGCTGGTCCGGAAGTCCCGCAACCACCAACGGCCAGGGCGATTTCGCCGCGGCCCAAGTGGCCTACTCGGCCGTTTGTGACAGCCAGAACCGGCGGGCGGCGCGGGTTGTCGCCGGCCGTTCCGCCGATGCCGAGGACTGCGCCGAGATGCTGGCGATGCTCGGTCTCGACGCGGCCGAGGGCAGACGCGCCGGCTGAGCGGTCAGGGCATTCCGGTCCATGCACGCGGGGTCGGTCCCCGTTCACGCCGGTCAGGCACCGGTCCTCGCCAGCGCCAACTCCGCAAGGGTCCGGATCGAGCACGGATGCCGTTCGGGGTGGGCGTCATGCATCCGACATCACCTGCGGGGTGTCGCGGGGCCACCGACCCGGAGCAGTGCGCGCACGGGGCTGCCTGCACCCGGAGCATCTCGTTGCTCCAGCTCGCCGAGGTACTCTCCCCGTCCGCCATCGGGGAGCTGGTCGGCGCCGGTGCACCTGGCGGGGGCTACGAGGCCCCGCGTGCCTGCCGCTGCGGGTGGACAACCGCAACGTCACGCACTGGCCCTCAGCTTCTTCAGTGCAGCTCGCGATGTCGGCGGCCCGGTGGCCGCGCTGACCTTCACCGGCGAGCTCGGCGTCGCCACCCTGGCCGAAGCCGAGCAGGCGGTCGCGGAAGCCGAGTGAACCAGGCCCGGCGTCCTGCTCGGGGACCTCTCCGGGCTCGGGTTCGTGGATTTCTCAGGCGTGCGGCTGATGCTGCAGGCCAACGCCAGGGCCCGGGCGGCCGGCAGGTGGCTGGCGCCGGCCGTGAGCTGACCCTTGCGTACGGATGAGTTACGACCAGACGACTACCCGGCTGTGCGCGGGGTATCCCGCCTTTGCGACGTCTGACGACTCTGCGGGAGGTTCGATGCTCAGCAGCGATGACCGCCAGCGGCTGGCCGATATCGAACGGCGGTTGCGGGCCGAGGATCCCGGTCTAGTCGCGGAGTTCGAGGCCCGGATCGCGGTTCCGGCCTGTCGTCCGTCGGCAGTGTCGGTGCCGTCCTGGCTGACCGCCGCGGTCGTGATGCTGGGAGCCCTCGCCGCGATGAGTTTCCTGCTCGGGCTGGTGTTCGCCGGGCTGATGTTCGCCGGCCTGGCGGTGCTGGCTTATCGGATCCGGCGCACCGGCACGTGGCCGCCGTGGCGCAGGATGAGGACGTGATCCTCACCCCGATCCGGCTACCGGTGCTGGTGCCGCCCCCGATCGACCTACCACCCACGGCGGCGGTCTTGCGCGCGCAGGTACGGGCGTTCCTCGCCCAGGAGCAGGCCGCCGGTGCGTGGCGTCCCCGGGCGGACGTCTGGCTGTCGGGTTGGGACGAACGGTTCACCCGGGAGCTGGCCCGCCGCGGCTGGTTGGGCATCACCATCCCGGTCGAGTACGGCGGGCACGGAGGCTCTTCGCTGGAGCGCTACGTCGTCACCGAGGAGCTGCTCGCCGCCGGTGCTCCCGTCGCCGCGCACTGGGTGGCCGACCGACAGATCGGACCGACGCTGCTGCGCTTCGGCACCGAGGAGCAGCGCCGGCGTTACCTGCCCCGGATCGCGACGGGGGAGTGCTACTTCGGGATCGGGATGAGTGAACCCGACGCCGGATCGGACCTTGCGGCCGTCCGGACGCGCGCGGAGCGGGTTGATGGCGGCTGGGAGCTCACCGGCACCAAGGTGTGGACCTCGGGCGCGCATCGCGCACACGCCTTCTTCGCCCTCGCCCGCTCGGCTCCACGAGACGAGGCCGACCGGCACGCCGGGCTCAGCCAGTTCATCGTCGAGCTCGACTCGCCCGGTGTGGCGATCCGACCGATCCCGCTGCTCACCGGCGCGCACCACTTCAACGAGGTGGTGTTCGACGCGGTGTTCGTCCCGGACGCGATGGTGCTGGGCGAGGTCGGTGCCGGATGGCACCAGGTGACCGGCGAGCTGGCGTTCGAACGGTCCGGCCCAGAGCGGTTCCTGTCGACGTTCCCGCTGCTCACAGCCTTGGTGGGGGAGTTGGTCGGCAGCTCGGACGCCGGCGTCGAGCGGGATCTCGGGGCGCTGGTCTCGCGTTTGTGGACGCTGCGGCGGATGTCGCTCGCGGTGGCCGGGTCGCTGGCCTGCGGGGAGGCGCCCGAGCTGGCCGCCGCCGTCGTCAAGGATCTGGGCACGCGGTTCGAGAACGAGATCATCGACACCGCGCGCCGGCTCGTCGCGATCCCGCCCAATCCGGGCGCCGAGCACGGCTACGCCCGACTCCTCGCCGACGCGGTGCTGCATGCGCCGGGTTTCACCCTGCGCGGCGGGACCAACGAGGTGTTACGCGGCATCGTGGCGCGTGGGATGGGGCTGCGGTGATCGGGGCCGGGGTGAGCGAGCTGACCGAACTTGCGGAGTCGATCTTCACCTCCGCCGCGAAGGATGGTGATCCCGCCGGCGGGGGCGTCGAGGACACGGGCGTGGATGCCGCACTCTGGGCGACCCTCGATCAGGCCGGGCTGGCCCGGCTCACGTTGCCCGAGGCGGTCGGTGGCAGCGCGGGGACGTTGATCGATGCTGCCGCGGTGCTCGCCGCGGCCGGGGCGCACGCCGCGCGGGTGCCGCTCGTCGAGACCGATCTGTTGGCCGGGTGGCTGCTGCACGCGGCCGGGCTTGCCGTGCCGGCCGGACCGTTGACGGCGGTGGCGGCTTCCCTGGATGTGCAACCCTCCGGCGACGGCTGGGTTGTCCGGGGTGAGCTCGCACGGGTGCCGTGGGCGCGGGCCGCGGCCGGGATAGCGGTGCTGATCGGGGAGCAGGTCGTGTTGCTCGACCCGGCGGCCGTGACCGTCACCAATGGGGTCAACCTGGCCGGGGAGCCGCGCGACCGGGTCGTTGTCGACCTCGCGCCAGGTCTGATCGCCGGCTCCTCTGGCGGCGCGGCGGCGGAGCTGCGCCTGCGCGCCGCGCTCGGGCGGGCGTTGCTGCTGGCCGGGGCCGCTCGCGGGGCGCTCGCGTTGTCGGTGCGATACGCGGGGGAGCGGGTGCAGTTCGGCCGCCCGATCGGCCGTTTCCAGGCCGTGCAGCAGCAGCTCGCGCTGGCGGCGGCGGAGGTGGCCGCGGCCGGGATGGCGGCGCAGGCAGCGGCCGGGGCGGCCGAGCGGGACGGCTTCGGTGCCGGTTCCACGTCGTTCGCGATCGCCGCAGCGAAGGCCCGCACCAGCGAGGCGGCCGGTGTCGTCGCGCGGATCGCCCATCAGGTGCACGGCGCCATCGGTTTCACCCGCGAACACGCATTGCGGTTACTGACCACTCGGCTGTGGGCGTGGCGCGACGAGGACGGCGCGGAGGCGGAATGGCAGGCCGAGCTCGGCGCGCGGGTGTTGGGAGCAGGCCCGGACGACCTCTGGCCCCTGCTGACCGGCGCCCCGTAGGACACAGCGGCGCGACCTGCCCACGTTCCTCAGTGCAGTACCGCAGAAGTTCATCGGGGGTCTGGATCACGCCGTCAGCTCCGTGATCGCCGAACGGGAACACGGAGCCGCATCCGCGCAGCTCCCCGTACCGCGACGCTGATCTTGGCAGGTCATCGTGACTGCGATGGTGGCGTGACCATCGGTGGGAAACCCGGATCCGCACTCGGTACGGCTGACACCTGACACCTTCCGCCCACCGGTATCACGCGGCTGCTTCAGCTGGCTGTCCACGCTGCATGGTTCCCCGACGGTACGGATCGCCGGTGTCGGACCGGTAGTCCCACGTTCGGCCGACGAAACCGTCCGGAGTGCTGGCCGACCGCTAACCTTCACCTGACCTTGATCCCGGACGCGGAGGTGCCCGTGACCCGCTCCCCCCTGGCCCGCTCCCCCCTGGCCCGCCCCCCCCTGGCCCGCTCCCCCCCCCCCCGCCTCCCCCCGGCCCGCTCCCCCCCCCCCCCCCCGCCCCCCGCCCTGCCCCCCCCCC
>Ga0136617_10001834_pt1 | contig 18943 bp, 16 predicted proteins | sample AntDrymUQ3222106_2_FD_129672 | JGI IMG/M metagenome (GOLD analysis project Ga0136617, IMG submission 129672) | Polar desert sand microbial communities from Dry Valleys, Antarctica - metaG UQ322 (21.06) | ecosystem: Environmental > Terrestrial > Soil > Desert | place: Antarctica: Dry Valley... | reverse complement strand
CAACCGAATCTACTACGTCAACTCGAAGCGTTACCGCTTTCATAAAGACTTCGTCAACGGCACCTATCTGTCGCTCGAACGGGGGCGCGAGTTTTTCGAGAACAACTATTTGAAGCCGAACCGCCGATTCATCCTCGGCACGATCGCGTACCAGACCCCTCTGCGGCGCTGGACTTTCGAATTTTGGGAGGGCGACCTGATACCCGCCGCGCAGATCAAGCTCGCGTCCGAGGTCATCAATCGGACGTTCTTCGAGCGCGTCGCGTACAAGCCGAATTCGCTGCGGCAGGAAGAGGCTTCCGCCGGCATCGAAAAGCTTGAGCGCGTTTTGCAGAGCGACCTGGCGCGCGAGCAGGAGTATCAGGCGCTGAACGTCGCGCGCGGCATCGGACGCATCCACATCATCGACAAGCTGGATGATCACGTCGAGATCGGCTCAAATGAAATTTTGGTACTCAACGAAGTGCCCCTCAACATCCCGCCAGTCGCCGGCATCATCATCGCGCGACCGTCGACGCCGCTGTCGCATGTCAACCTGCTGGCGAAGTCGTGGGGCGTGCCGAACGCTTACATCAAGAACGCGCACCAGCTTTTGAAACAGTATGACGGATGGTGGGTGACGTTCGAAACCGTGCGCGATAAGTACACGATCAAGCGCGCCGACGTGAACCAGTTGGACGAGTATCAAAAGCGCCTCGCCGTGCGGCTCGACGTGATGACGCCGCGCTTCAATCTATCGATCAGGCGACTCGCAGGTTTGAGCGAGCAGCGCGCGGTGATGGCCGGGGTCTACGGCGCGAAGTCGGCGAATCTCGGCCAGGTCACGGGCGCGCGTTTGAGCGGCATCGTCGTGCCGAATGGGTTCACGATTCCGATCTTTTACTACGATCAGTTCATCAAACAGAACAAGCTCGAAGATTCGATCTACGAGATGATGAACGATCAGCGTTTCGTCCACGACCCGGCGTACCGCCGCGCGCGCCTCGCGGAGTTGCGCGAGCGCATCCGGCGCGGCGAACTCAACGACGAACTCCGCGTGGCTGTCCTGAAGCGTGTGCGTGCCGAGTTCGCCGACAGGGGCGTGTTCGTGCGCAGTTCGTCGAACGCCGAGGATTTGCCGAACTTCAACGGCGCCGGACTCTACTCGACCGTGCCGAACGTGCGCGGCGAGTCGCAGTTGGCCGAAGCGATTAAAACCGTCTGGGCGTCGCTGTGGAATTTCGAAGCTTACGAAGCGCGCGAGCGTGCCGGAATTGACCACGCGAAAGTTTTCATGGCAGTGCTGATCCAGGAAGGAATCAACGCCGACAGCGCGGGCGTGATGATTACTACCGACCCTTACGACCGCGACAACCGCGGCGCAATCTACATCAGCGCCAAGCGTGGCCTCGGCAGCAAAGTCGTCGATGGGGGAAAGAGAATCGCCGAACAGGTTATCTTTCGCCCGCGCAGTAATTCCGTCCGCGTGCTGACGCGATCCGACGAAGAGAGTCTGCTGACGTTCGACGAAAGCGGCGGCGTTAAAGAGGTGCCGATCATCGGCGAGCGCGCGGTGTTGACGGACGCAATGGTGCGACGCCTGGCACGCGCCGCAACGTCCGTCAAGCGAATCTTCGGCGGGCGCGAGCAGGACATCGAGTGGGTCTATATGGGCGGGCAGCTCTACATCGTACAGTCCCGACCCTTCATCGAAGGGAGTTGAACAGTGTCAAAAAGAATTCATGCCCGATGGCTCCTCCGTGGGCAGTTGTGCTGGGCGGTGTGTGTGGCGTTGTGTGCGATCACGTTCGGCGCGTGCCACAGATCTGCCCGGCCCGCTGCCGATTCCGTCGCCGGCGGGACGAGCGTCGCAAACTCTTCGAGCGTGCCGGCGGCGAAACGTTCGAATGAAGGCCCTGGCGCGTCGGTCGATCCATCAAGCTACGACGCCGAGATTGCGGACCTTGAAAAGCAAGCGGAGAAGAGTCCGTCCGATGACGCGCTCGCCGACGCGCTCTCCCGGTCCTACGTGCGTCGCGCGCTGGCGCGGCGACAGGCGGGTAACTTCCGCGAAGCGGAGCGCGATTATCAGAACGCTCTGCGCCACAATCCCGACAACGAAGAAGCCCAGCAGGGCGTCGCCGACATCACATTGCAGACGGGGCGCGAGGCCACCGGCGAAAACGGCGAGCCGGCCCCATTGCCGATCACTCCTAACGCGGCGACCACGGGCGAGGAAGACGACGCCGCGCCCGCACCGGACGCCGCGCCTTCACCGGGGAAAAAGAGGCCGTAGAAAGGACTAAGGAAATGACTGACGACGAAGCACAACGGAAGATGGATTTCATTCTCGAACAGCAGGCGCATTCTTTTTCCTGAAGTCTACGATTCGGAACGATGCTGATTATTCCCGCCATTGATTTGAAGGACGGACGGTGCGTGCGCCTCACCCAGGGGCGCAAGCAGGATGTAAAGGTTTATGACAGCGACCCGGTCGAAATCGCCGAGGGTTTTGTCGACGCCGGGGCGCGGATGATTCACGTCGTCGACTTGGACGGCGCGTTCGCCGACGCGAATCCGCAGAACCGTAAGGTGGCGCGCAAGATTATCCGTGCGGCAAAGATTCCGGTGCAGTTTGGCGGGGGCCTGCGCGCTGTCAGCGACGTGCAACAGATGATCGAGTTCGGCGCCGCGCAGGTGGTGATCGGAACGCTGGCCGCCGAGTCGCCGGAGACGCTCGAAAAGTTTGTGCAGCTTTTCGGCTTTCGTATCTGCGTCGGAATCGATGCGCGACATGGCCAGGTGATGACGCATGGCTGGGAGCGCGTGGGTAAGCTGACGGCACTTGATTTGGCGCTTCGCGTCGCTGATGCCGGCGTGGATCGCATCGTCTACACCGACATCGCCCGCGATGGAATGCTCGGTGGTGTCAACATTGAGCAAACGTGTATGATTGGGCGCGAATCGGGCTTGTGCGTGACGGCTTCGGGTGGCGTTTCATCGCTGGCCGACATCACGGAACTGAAGGCGGCGCGACACTACGGCGTCGACAGCGTGATCGTTGGGAAGGCGCTCTACGAAGGGCGGTTCACTCTGCAGGAGGCGCTGCGGGCGGCGTAAAGGATCAAATGAACAGTAGTTTCTTCGCCGACGGGCTGTTGAATGGGCGCGTTGCTTTTGTGACCGGCGGCGGGACGGGCATCACCGGCGGTGTGGCCCGCGCGCTCACCGAGGCAGGCGCCCGCGTCGCGCTCGTCAGTCGCCGCGCCGAACATCTCGAACCCGCCGCGGCGCTGATTCGTGAGAAGGGCGGCGAGGCGCTGGCGGTGCCCGCCGACGTGCGCGACGATGCGCAGATCGAGCGTGCCATCGCGGCGACCGTCGAAGCCTACGGGCGCATTGATGTGGTGGTCAACGGCGCGGCCGGTAACTTCCTCTGTCCCGCAGAAGAGCTTTCGCCGAACGGATTCGGCACGGTCGTCGACATCGACCTGAAGGGCACGTTCAACGTCTGTCGCGCGGCGTTCGCAGAATTGAAAAAGAATCGCGGCAGCATCCTGAACATCAGCGCAACGCTTCATTACGGCGGGACGCCACAGCAACTCCACGTGTCAGCGGCCAAGGCGGGCGTCGACGCGCTGACGCGCAACCTCGCGGTCGAGTGGGGCGCTTACGGCATCCGCGTCAACGCCATCGCGCCGGGACCGATAGAAGACACCGAGGGGATGAAGCGGCTCGTCCCGCCGGAGATCAAAGCGCGTCTGCTGCGGCGCATCCCGCTTGGCCGCTTCGGAATGATTAAGGACATCGAGCACTGCGCCGTCTTCATCTGTTCCGACGCCGCCAGCTTCATTAACGGCGCCGTCATCGCCGTCGATGGAGGGCACTGGCTGAACAATCAATGATGAAGGATGAAAGTAAAAACATATCACCTTCTGTGATTCATCCTTCATCCCTCATCCTTCACCCTTAGCTTTTATGATTGATCTTCAACCCGCATCGTTTGCCGAGTTCGCGCGAGAGACGGAGCGCGGCAACGTCGTTCCGGTCGTCAGAACGGTGCTCGCGGATTTGCAGACGCCGGTTGGCGCGTTGATGCGCCTCGCCGGTGACGCGCGCTACGCTTTTCTGCTGGAGTCGGTCGAGGGCGGCGAGCGAGTCGCGCGTTACTCCTTTCTTGGTGCTGAACCAGAGATGGTCGTGCGCGGTCGCGGCAATCGAACGATCATCGAGCGCGGCGAGACCATCGAGACTTTGAACGATGTGCGCGCCGTCGATTACCTGCGCGACCACTTTCGTCAGCGGAAGTTGGCGAGGCGCGCCGGGCTGGCGCCGATGGCGGGCGGCGCGGTCGGCTACCTGGCTTACGACGCGGTGCGCTGGTTCGAGCCGGTGTTGGATGACCGGGCGGGAAGCGATTCCGTTGACGAAAATGGGGACGAGCGCGACGACGCCGTGTTCATGTTCTATCGCACCGTGCTCGCGTTTGACCGCGTGCGGCAGCAGATCGAAATCACTTCGGTGGTGTTGACGGACGAAGCGCGCGGCAGCACTTCTCGTTTGCAGATGCTCTATGAACAAGCCCTCGCTGAAACGGAGCGGATCGAGCGGTTGTTGCTGACGGGGTTGCCAATCGCGCACGCCGCGCCGGACTCTTCGAAGGCGACGGCAGCAACGGAAAAACAGACGGTGGGGTTCACTTCGAATTGGACCAAAGAAGAGTTCGAAAGTGCCGTCGAGTCGATCCGGGAGCACATCGCCGCCGGTAACTGTTATCAGGCCGTCCTGTCGCAGAAATTCTCGACACAGGTGACGGCCCCGCCTTTAGAAATCTACCGTGCGTTGCGAGCCACGAACCCTTCGCCGTACATGTATTTTTTGCGGATGGGTGGCGATGAAGCGGTGGTTGGCGCGTCGCCGGAAATGCTCGTCCGGTGCCGCGGTCAGCGACTTGATTACCGCCCGATTGCGGGCACGCGGCGGCGCGGCGCAACTGAGACGGAAGACTGGCTGCTCGGCGAAGAGATGCGCGCCGACGAAAAGGAAGTGGCCGAGCACACAATGCTGGTCGATCTCGGTCGGAATGATCTCGGTCGGGTCGCCGATTACGGCTCAGTAGAGGTCGACGAGTTGATGGCGGTCGAGCGCTATTCGCACGTGCAGCATCTGGAGACACGTCTGCGCGCGCGACTGCGAGAAGGGGCCGACTGCTTCGACGCGCTGGCCTCTTGCTTTCCCGCCGGGACGGTGACGGGCGCGCCAAAAGTGAGGGCGATGCAGATCATCCGCGACCTTGAGCCGAACCGCCGCGGCATCTATGCGGGTGCGGTGCTTTACATCGATTACGCCGACAATCTTGATTCGTGCATCGCGATCCGCACGTTGGTCATACGCGGCGTCGTCGCCGAAGTGCAGGCGGGCGCCGGCATCGTCGCCGACTCGGTGCCGGAGCGCGAGTACGAAGAGACGATCAATAAAGCGAAGGCTCTGTGGCGTGCGGTGGAACTAGCGGAGCGAGGGTTGTAAGTAGACAGTTCTCAATCTTGAGTTTTCGGTTTTCAGTTCAAAACTTAAAACTAGAAACTGAAAACTGAAAACTGTCTAAGCTTTATCGCAGGTGAGCATAGTGTAAAGGTTTTCTTAATGACATTGAGTGTCTTTCCCGACAACACTCTCGATGACGGAAGTACGACCGCGACTAAACTTCTGATCGTCACCATGTTGCTGCTGCTGACATTGGGCGTCGCGCCGGCCTGTCTTCGGCGTGAGAGTTTCGCGCCGGACCCGGACGTTGCGCGCCGCGAGTTGATTCTGCGCGGCAATTTATTCAAGGAGCCGATCTTCGTCGAACGCGCGGGCGAAGGTGACCTGGTCGCGGTGAGACTCTTTCTCGCCGCCGGGATGGGGCCGAACATCAGGAACGAGCGCGGCGACACCCCTCTGATGGCAGCGGCCCGCAACGGCTACGCGAAGATCGTCAAGACGCTGCTCGACGCGGGCGCGGACCCCGGCGAGCGGGATGGGGCCGGACAGACCGCGTTGATGCGTGCGGTGCGCGCAGGCTCAATCGATACGGTGCGCGTGCTGCTGACAAAACAACCAGACTTGAATGCGCAGTCGCCTGACGGCTCGACGGCGTTGATGTATGCAGTGTGGAGAAACGACGCGGCGATTGTGTGGACGCTGCTCGACGGCGGGGCCGATGTCAACACCAGTGATCGTGATGTCGGAACGGCGCTCACGTGGGCGGTCTTTTACAACCGCGCGCCGGTCGCGCAGACGCTTCTGGAACGAGGCGCGGACCCGAACGTGCGCAACGTTGGTTACGGGGGGACGCCGCTGATGCTGGCCGCCGCGAACGGTTATACTGAGTTGGTGCGGATGCTGCTCGTGGGCGGCGCCGACCCGAACGTGAAAGACAATCAAGGCAGGGACGCGCTGAGATGGGCGCGCGACAACAAGCGCACCGAAGAAGCGCGTCTGCTAATCGAGTGGAAGACTAAGCAGATTGTCAGCAATCAATAGCGTCGGCTGACGACCATTGATACCAGCGAAAAGATGATTTTAGTAATCGACAATTACGATTCGTTCACATACAACCTCGTCCAGTATCTCGGCGAGCTTGGCGCGGAAATAGAAGTGCGCCGCAACGACGAGGTGACGGTTGACGAGGTCGCGGAGCGTCTCCATCCGGAGCGGATTTTAATCTCTCCGGGGCCGGGCACGCCGGACGAGTCGGGCATCTCTCTGGAATTGATCGAACACTATGCGGGCCGCGTGCCGATTCTTGGCGTGTGCCTCGGTCATCAGGCCATCGGCCAGGTTTTCGGCGGTCGCGTGGTGCGCGCGCCGAAGCCTGTCCACGGCAAGCCGGTGGAGGTTTGCCATGACGGGAAGACGATTTTTGAGGGCCTTGAATACCGCTTCAACGCGGGCCGGTATCATTCGCTGATCGTCGAGCGCCGGACGCTGCCTGAGTGTCTGGAGATTTCCGCAACCACCCCGGACGGTATCATCATGGGGCTGCGCCACCGCGACATGAAAGTAGAGGGCGTGCAGTTCCATCCCGAATCAATTTTAACGACCGAAGGAAGAAAGCTACTCGCCAACTTCCTCAAGCTGTGATCTGTGGATGAAACCCGCTCTTCGTTTGAACCGTCTACTTCAACCCTTGAACCGCTGACCCAGTGACGGTCGCTCGATGCCTAACGAAACACCGACGCCTGACGAAACACAGACGCAACACAACCGCCCGGCGTGGCTTTTGCCGACGCCACCGCGCCGTGACGAAGCGGGCGCGCCTCCCTTGCGGGCGTTGCTACTGCGTCTGATGCGCGGACAGAACCTGGCACGTGCGGAGGCCAACGCGCTACTCGACGCGCTGCTCGACGGAACGGCGACCGACGCCCAAATCGCGGCGGCGCTGGTCGCGCTGACCGTCAAAGGCGAGACCGTCGAGGAACTCGCCGGGATGGCATCGGCGATGCGCGCACGCGCGGTGCCGATCAACGCGCGCCACAAACGTTTCATCGATACCGCCGGAACGGGGTCGAGCAGCGCCAAGACTTTCAACGTTTCGACGGCGGCGGCCTTCGTCGCGGCGGGCGCGGGACTGCCGGTCGCCAAACATGGCAGCCGCGCCGCGACCAGTCGCTCCGGCAGCGCCGACGTGCTGGCGGCGCTCGGCGTCGGCGTGACGGCGGCGCCGGAAGTTTCGGAAAAGTGTCTTAACGAGATCGGCATCTGCTTCATGTTCGCGCCGCTCTATCACGGGGCGACAGCGCGCGTCGCAGGAGTGCGGCGCGAACTCGGTGTGCATACGACATTCAATCTGCTGGGGCCGCTGACCAACCCGGCGGGCGCGCCGCGGCAGCTGATCGGCGTGTGGCACCCGGCGCTGACCGAGCCGCTGGCGCGCACGCTGATTGCCCTCGGCACAGAACGCGCGTGGGTCGTGCATGGTTCGGACGGCCTCGATGAAGTAACGCTTAATGGGGAAACTCTGGTGGCCGAAGCGTACCACGGAGAGGTGCGCGTCTTCGCGATGACGCCGGAAGACTTCGGCCTTGAACGCGCCTCGCTCGAACTGTTGCGTGGCGGCGATGCGGCGGACAACGCGCGCATTATCCGCGGGGTGCTCGACGGGTCACGGCGCGACGCCGCACGGTCGCTGGTCATTGCCAACGCGGCGGCGGCGTTGCTGATCGGCGGCGAGGCCGAAGACACACGCGATGCCGCACGTCTCGCCGCGACGAGCATCGATGAGGGCGCGGCACTCAGTAAGCTGGATCAATTGATCCGGGCGACCAACTCTTGATGGGCATCTCGAACTTTCTCGACACGATCATCGCCGGCACGCGCCAACGAATCGCGCGTGTCCGCGAGCAGCACCCTGAAGAAGTCATTCGCGACCAGGCCGTCGAAGCGCGGCGCGATGCCACCCGTTACACTCTCCGCGCTACCTTGCGAAACGACATCGGCATTCGTGTGATTGCCGAATTCAAACGCGCCTCGCCGTCGAAGGGGAGCATCCGAACGAATGCCAGCCCCGACCAAATCGCGCGGGCTTACGAAAAGGGCGGGGCGGCGGCCATTTCGGTGCTGACCGAAGAGGCGCACTTTCTCGGCTCGCTCGACGATTTGCGCAGCGTCCGCGCGGTGGTCAAGCGTCCGGTGTTGCGCAAAGATTTCATCATCGACGACTATCAGGTTTACGAGTCAGCCGGGGCCGGGGCCGACGCTTTGTTACTGATCGTTGCGGCGCTCACGGACGAAGACCTGTTGCGACTGCGTCGTCTGACCGAGGAAGAGTTGGGGATGGACGCGCTGGTCGAGGTTCATACCGCCGAAGAGTTGCGCCGCGCGACCGATTGCGGCGCGACGCTGATCGGCGTTAACAACCGCGACCTGCGCACGTTCGATGTTTCCCTTGATGTGTCGTTCAAACTCGCGACGCTAGCCCCGAAGCACGCGCTACTGGTCAGCGAAAGCGGGTTGCGGAACCGCGCCGACATCCAGATACTCCAGTCGCACGGCTACACAGGCTTTCTCGTCGGCGAAATGTTGATGCGCGCCGACGACCCCGAAGAGGCTTTGCGACAGATGATTCGCGGAACTAAAAAATAGGTAAGCGATCAGCAGTCAGCGATCAGCGATCAGCTAAAACAAAATAAGCGCGGGCCTTTCGCTCTCGCTGAACCAGGCGCGCCATTGAATGACCGGCGCGGCGCATGACTGGCTGACCGCTGAATGCTGAATGCTGAATGCTGATCGCTTACAAGTTTTGTTTGCTGTTTAGCGAGACATGCGACAAACTAAAGCTCGTCAGACATTTTTATCGAACCTTTGGAGACCCTGTACAGAGGGCTGAGCGTCGATGAATATCCAGGCCGAGGCGAATCGGCAGCAAAGAATCGGTGCCGCGCAACGCGTGATGACCCGCGTCAAAATTTGTGGCATTACTAATGTTGAAGACGCGCTGGCCGCCATTGATACCGGGGCATGGGCGCTCGGCTTTAACTTCTATCGAGGCAGCGCACGCTACCTGACTCCGCACAGCGCGCGTCGAATTATCGAGCAGTTGCCGTCGTCGGTCTTAAGCGTCGGAGTATTTGTCAATCAGGGCAGCCCCACCTCAGTCGCGCAGGCGATTGACGAGTCGGGGGTCGGCGCGGCGCAACTGCACGGCGACGAATCACCCGCTTTCTGTCGCGCCCTCGGTCAATACAAAATCATCAAGGCCCTTCGCGTCAATCGAGGATTCACGACGGAGCAGGCCGCGGAATACCAAACTGATGCCATGCTGCTCGACGCCTTTTGCGAGCAGGCGCGGGGCGGGACCGGCAAGACTTTTGACTGGACGGTGGCGCGTCGCGTCCGAGATTGCGTTCCGAAACTTATTCTCGCGGGAGGCTTGACCGTTGAGAATGTCGAAGCGGCCGTCAAAGCCGTCGAGCCGTACGCCGTCGATGTGTGCAGCGGCGTCGAATCCGCACCGGGGCGCAAGGAATCCCACTTGATGCGGGCCTTCGTCAACGCCGCGCAAAGAACAATGGCTTGAATCCGAAGCCGCCGCTGTTCAATAAAGTACGCCACTCTCAAAAAGGAAAACACAACGGCATATAAGTTAATCAAAACCTGACAGTAATCATCTGACCTTTGTACTTGTCTCACAATGAGTGCCTTTATAGGATCGACCGAGCGTCAAGGCTCGCCAGCACGCGACCAGGGACGCATCTTGTTAATCACCGACGACCCGGCGTTAGACCTTGGCGGCGACGAACTCGAACGCGCCGGGTTCGCGGTCGTCGGCGTGACGGGCGGAGCGAAAGCGCTCGTCGCCATCCAGCGCTCTCGCCCGCATCTGGTTGTCGCTGCCGTCGAGTTGAAGAAGATCAGCGCCGGCGAACTGGCGCTGTTGCTGGGGCAAACGCAGGACGGCATTCCGCTGTTGTTGGTCGGCAGCGGAATGGCGACGTTCGAGTTGCGCAAGGATGCGTTCACGTTCGGCGCCTTCGATTACTTTGAGCTACCGGCGGAGCGCGAGTTGTTCACCGCGCGTGTCGCGCATTTGATTGCGATCAAACAGTCGATGGATAGTTTACGCGGCGAAGCGGATCGGGATTTTCTTACCGGATTGTCTAATCGACGCCGCTTCCGCCTCGCCCTCTCTCATGAGGTTGAACGGTGGCGACGCTATGACGTGGCGTGCTCGTTGCTGCTGATTGACATCGACAATCTGAAAACGATTAACGATACTTTCGGGCACCCGACGGGTGACGTCGTGATCTGTCATGCCGCCACTGCCATCACGCACAGCACGCGCGGTAACGACACCGCGGCGCGCCTGGGCGGCGAAGAGTTTGCTTTGCTGCTGGCCGGTGCCGACAGCGCGAAAGCTCTGCTGGCCGCCGAACGACTGCGGCACAGCATTTCCGCCAAGGCGATTGACGGTGTCGGGAACGTGACCGTCAGCATCGGCGTTGCCGCGTGTCCGACGCATGCCAATTCCGAGCGCGCGCTTTACGCCGCAAGCGACGTCGCGCTTTATCTCGCTAAGAGCAGCGGTAGAAACCAAGTGGCCGTGACCGACGCCATTTCGTAAACATGAACGGCGTCTGGCGGGGTGATTAGAGTTTTATGTCTGAAGCAAATCCAATCATTACCTTACATCAAAAAACTGTTTCACAGCCCGACGACCGCGGACACTGGGGCGTCTACGGCGGGCGCTTTGTGCCTGAGACGTTGATGGCGCCGCTCGAAGAATTGACCGAAGGATACGGACGGGCGCGGCGCGATGAAAAATTCACTCATGAGTTCGCCGCGCTGTTGAAAGATTTTTCGGGCCGCCCGACTCCGCTCTTTCACGCCGCGCGGTTAAGCGAAGCGGCCGGGGGCGCGGCCATCTATCTTAAGCGCGAAGATTTGTCACACACCGGCTCGCACAAAATCAACAACGCGCTCGGCCAGATATTGCTGGCGCGTCGGATGGGCAAGCGGCGCATCATTGCCGAAACCGGGGCCGGGCAGCACGGCGTCGCGACGGCCACAGTGTGCGCGCTGTTCGGTTTGCAATGCGTGGTCTACATGGGCGCGGATGATGTCGTGCGGCAGCGTCTGAATGTTTTTCGAATGCAGTTGCTTGGCGCGGAAGTGCGCGAAGTCGAAGGCGGTTCGCGCACGCTGAAGGACGCGATTAACGAAGCACTGCGCGACTGGGTGACGAACGTCGCAGACACTTATTACTTGCTCGGCAGCGCCCTCGGCCCGCATCCGTATCCGCTGATGGTGCGCGACTTTCAGAGCGTCATCGGGCACGAGGCGCGCGCGCAGTTCATCGAGCGCGTCGGGCGTCTGCCGGATGCGTTGGTCGCGTGCGTCGGCGGCGGCTCGAACTCCATCGGCTTGTTTCATCCTTTTCTGGCGGACCAGTCTGTGAAGATGTACGGCGTCGAAGCCGGCGGCAGCGGCGACCGTATCGGGCAGCACGCGGCGCGCTTTAACGAACGCGGCGGCGGGCGACCCGGCGTGTTGCAGGGGACGATGAGCTACGTGCTGCAAGACGAAGGCGGGCAGATTGCTTCGACCCACTCGATTTCCGCCGGACTCGACTATCCATCTATCGGCCCGGAGCACGCTTTTCTACATGACGCCGGGCGCGTCGTCTACGTCTCGGCTTCAGACGATGAAGCGCTTCGATCCTTCCAAACTCTTTCGCAACTCGAAGGCATCATTCCGGCACTCGAATCGGCGCACGGCGTCGCCTATGCGATGAAACTCGCGCGCAAGTCCGGTCCCGGTCAGAACATCATCGTTAACCTTTCGGGCCGCGGCGATAAGGATGTCAACACGGTCGCCGACCGCTTGAACGGTGAACCGCGTTGAGCCGCATCGCTGAAACTTTCTCACACCTGAAGTCCGTGTCGCGTCGCGGCCTGATTCCGTTCATCACCGCCGGTGATCCTGACCTCGCGACGACGCGCGCGCTGATAGTTGAACTGGCACGGGCGGGCGCGAGCGTGATCGAGTTGGGCGTGCCGTTTAGTGACCCGGTCGCCGACGGCCCGGTGATTCAACGTGCCTCGGAACGCGCGCTGCGCCTGCACGTCGGCGTCCGTGATGTCCTCGCCGTGGTCGCCGACGCGCGTCGCGAGACCGATGTGCCCATCGTCCTTTTCAGCTACCTCAACCCGCTGCTCCAGTTCGGGATGGAGCGCCTGGCAACGGAGACGAAACAAGCGGGCATCGACGGCGTGCTGGTGACCGACCTGGTGCCGGAAGAAGCGGGTGAGTTTGCCGCAACCCTCGCCGCGCACCAACTGGATCAAATCTTTTTGGCCGCCCCGACGACCTCCGATGCGCGTCTGTCGATGATCGCGCGGCGCGCGCGTGGATTCATCTACGCCATTTCGCGCGCGGGCGTCACGGGCGCGCGTTCGGAATTAAGCGGCGAGGCAGAAAAGCTCGTCGGACGCCTGCGCCGGGTCACTGACCTGCCAATCGCCGTCGGCTTCGGCATCTCAAACAGCGAACAGGTCGCCGAAGTTTGGCGCTATGCAGATGCCGCCGTCGTCGGTTCAGCCCTCGTCGCCGAGATTGAGCGGCGCGACGGGGCGGTCGATCTCGTCTCCGGTGTCGGCGCGTTCGCGCGTGCTTTGCTACCGCCGGTGTCGCTCCCTCCCAATGGTTGATGGCGACGGTTGACGACACGTATAAAACACTGCACTAATCCGGCGGCGGTGGTAGAATCCGCACCTCAGATTTCCAACCTCACCTCCTGCTTGTTAAGGTGGTAATTAAAATCGTTGCATCCATGAAACGTTGTTCCATTCTCGTGCCATATGTGCTAAACTCGCCCTCGTTTTGGTGAGACAGCATATACAGCTTGAGAAAAGGGGACGAAGAAAGTGATAGGAACAATGGCTGATAGCAAAGCGGGCGCGGATCGCAGTAAAGCGGTTGAAGCGGCCCTCCTCAACATCGAAAAGAAATTTGGCAAGGGGTCGATCATGCGGCTTGGCGAGCGCGAAGTCTCGGACATCCCGGCGATTTCGACCACCTCTCTGAGCCTCGATGCCGCGACGGGTATCGGCGGGGTTCCGCGCGGGCGCGTGATTGAAATTTTCGGCCCCGAAAGCTCCGGCAAAACGACGCTCGCGCTCCACATTGTGGCGGAGGCGCAGAAGGCGGGCGGCGTCGCGGCTTACATCGATGCCGAGCACGCGATGGATTCTGACTACGCCGGGAAGTTGGGCGTTAACATCGACGAGTTATTGATCTCGCAGCCGGATTCGGGCGAGCAGGCGCTGGAGATTGTCGAAGCTTTGGTGCGCTCGAACGGAGTGGATGTGATCGTCGTCGACTCGGTGGCAGCGCTTGTGCCGCGCGCCGAGTTGGACGGCGAGATGGGTGACAGCCTGCCCGGTTTGCAGGCGCGTCTGATGTCGCAGGCCCTGCGCAAACTGACGGCCGTCGTTGCGCAGTCGAACACCTCTCTGATCTTCATCAATCAGATTCGCGACAAGATTGGCGTCATGTTCGGCTCGCCGGAAACAACGACCGGCGGCCGTGCCCTGAAATTCTACTCCAGCCTGCGCGTCGACATCCGTCGCATCGGCGCGATTAAGGACGGTGATCGCGTCGTCGGTAATCGGACCAAAGTCAAGATCGTGAAGAACAAAGTGGCGCCGCCGTTCCGCGAGTGCGAGTTCGACATCATGTATGGCGAAGGCATCTCGCGCGAGGGCGACGTGCTCGACCTGGCCGTGGTCCACAAGGTCGTCGAAAAGAGTGGCGCGTGGTTCTCTTACAAGGGCGAGCGGCTCGGTCAGGGCCGGGAAAACTCGAAGCAGTCGTTGAAAGACGACACCAATCTGCTGTCCCGCATTGAGAACGAAGTGCGCGTCGCGCTCGGCATTCCGGTGACGGGCGAGGTGGAAGAGACAGAGACAAAGGCCGCGCCCACGCCAGACAAAGACAAGAAGTAGGGCCTCGGTCATGAGGTGAATCTTCTTGGAACGACGTCAGCGTTCAATTGCCAATCGCGCGCGGGTTAGTTTCGCTTGCATGACGCGCCGGCAATTGAACGCTTTTTTCTTTACGGCTTTCTTTGTGTCCTTGCAGAAAGGAGGCGTGAGATCAGCATTCATTTGTGCGTCACGGCTGAATGAACTATACGATTTTCCTTTCCACATGTAGAATTGCTGCCCTACGCAGCAATTAACTCTCCCTGAATAGACGCCGTTAGGTCATCCTGAAGACGTCACAACTCACTAATCACGCTCACCTTGCAGTGAGCGCTGAGAGGTTGTGTGCTTTCACACAACTTACAAGGAGAGAAAAGAATGTCCACTGTAAAATCAATCAAAAGACAAACCGTTCTAGGGGTGTGCCTACTGGCCCTTCTCATGCTTCTCTACTCGACGGCCATCAGACCCACCTCGGCGCTGAAATCGTCTGCCGTCGTCGCCTTAGAAGATCCCGCGCCAAGCTGTCACGATGACGAGTTTCATCCCACGGCCAGAAACCGACCTGTCGGCCCGCTCGGAACACCGCTCGAGTGCGCTACCTTTATCGACCCGACGGTGCAGATCACACGGCCCAGAGACATCGACCTCCACGGCCAGATATACGTCGGGCCATTCGCCAGATTGCTGGCCCGCCAAGGCGCCAAAATCAAGATTGAGGGAGAGTCGAATGTCCAAGACAACGTGACCATCCATGCTCACTTCGGGAGGCGCAACCGCGCCGACGAAGAGCGGATCAAAGCCATCGGTCTTGGTGAAGAAGGGGAAGGGGTAGAGATTGCCGAGCGGTCTATTCTGGCGCACGGCTCGACCGTTAAGGGGCCAGCCAAAATCGGCATCGGCGGCACCAATATCGAGGCCGATCCGCACCACGAACAGAACGTGTTCATTAGCTTCGGCGCTGAAGTTGACGGAGCTATTTTGGAACGCAACACGGGGCTGAGCGCGCTCGCGCGAGTGGGGCCTGGGGTGATACTCAGGAGCGGCCACCTAGTGTTGCCGGGCAAGAACGTGACAACGCAAGCCGAGGCTGATGATACGACGAGCGAGAACCGCAAAGTGCGCTTGGTTACCGAAGCCGATGTGGCATTCAACATCGCCGTCCTCGAAGTCAACGTCGGCTTGGCAAAAGAGTACAGCCGACTGGCGATAGAGAATCCAAACAGTGTCCTCGGCATTAACGTCGATCCGGGCGGCAACACGTTCGACCCGCAGCGAGATGCGCCGAAGCTGGCTGGCTTGACGACTATCGATCCATCTTTCCGCAATCGGATCATCGGCGACGTGATTATGGGAGACAACAGAGAGACTCTTAACAGGGTCATGGGGGCACGGATTTCCCTGCGCGCAGATGAAGGCGGCCCGTTTATCGTCCGGCGCATCACTTCGATGGCAGACAACTGTATCTTCCACGCCCTGGAGAACAACGATCTGGTCGTTGGTAACAACGTCACCTATGGCGAGCGCGTCATCGTTCACGGCGGCGGGAGAATCATAGTGGCAGGTGAACCGGAGGACCCAACAGTGATCGGCAACAACGTCACGCTGAAGAATCAGGCGGTCGTGTTCCGCTCTTTCGTCGCGCGGAATTCAGTGATTGGAGAGAAGAGCGCTGTCGTCGGTTCTGATCTTACTCCGGGACAAGTTATCCCTGACCGAGTCATCTATCTTAACAATGAGATCTTCGGAACTGTCGAGTGGTAGAAGCTGTGAGAAGAGCGGCTGGTTCGTTGAACATGAAAACGAATCGCATCGAAGGGCGGTCTCTACCAAAGGGACTTCCCTTCGTGCAAACTAAACTCGCGTTGATGCTGCTGCTGACGTTGCTAGCGTCTTCCTGTGGCTGGCCATCTCCTCCGCCTGGTATGAGGAGCCATGTTCAGCACAGCTCGCCGAACGCACCGCCGGCGAGGCTTCCGCCGATTGAGAGGTTCTGGACAACGCTCGAAGACGAAGTGCGTGATATTGGTGATGACCGCATCAGGTGGTCTACCTACTGGAAGCTTTGCTGGGAGAAATATCCTGAGGCAATCGCCTATGAGTTGCAAACCATCACCGGCGAGGGATCGTCGTCGAAGTTGCGCCGTCAAAGCGAGATATGCTTTCGCCTTGAAGTCGCCGCTGGCGAGAACAAGCGTGCACAAGGTCTGCTGAATCGCGAAGAGATGCTGGGGCTGCAGGAAGGGCAGCTTAGTTATCGTGTGCGTGCGATGTTTAGTAATAACGGTGCAAGCGAGTGGTCCTTGCCGATGGCAGTCGGCAAAGCTACATCTGTTACTCCACAAACCAAGCGATGACGCAAGTGTGAAATTCTGCAAGCTGGCTTGCCGCAAGCTCACCTTTCTTTGCGGCTCGCATGACGATCTGCCGGCTGAATGTTCACGAACTCTCGACTGAAGTATTGCACCCATCCATGTCAGTCAGCGATTCGATTCTGATTAAGGGCGGAACGATCATCACGATGGATGATCGGAACTCCGTCGTGGCCGGCGACCTGTTTGTGCGCGACGGGCGCATTGCGGGCGTCGGACGGATTGACGCGGACGCCGCCGATGAAGTGATTGACGCGCACGATTGCGCCGTGCTGCCGGGATTCGTGCAGACGCATGTGCATCTCTGCCAGACTTTGTTCCGTGGCGCCGCCGATGATCTGTCCCTGATCGACTGGCTGAAGAAGCGGATTTGGCCGATGGAGGCGGCCCACACGCCGGCATCTGTCAGGGCATCGGCACGGCTCGGAATCGCGGAGTTGATTAAGGGCGGGACGACGTGCGCGCTGACGATGGAGACGGTCAATCACACCGGCGAAGTCTTCCGCGTCGTCGAGGAGATCGGCTTCCGCGCGACCGTCGGCAAGTGCATGATGGACGCCGGCGATGAAGTCCCGTCGGCGCTACGCGAAAAGACAGAAGCATCTATCGGCGAGTCCCTCGCTCTGCTCGAAGAATGGCACGGCCGCGGGGACGGTCGCCTGCGTTGCTGCTTTGCGCCGCGTTTCGCGATCAGTTGCACGCGCGAACTGCTCGTCGAAGTATCAAGGCTCGCGCGCGAGCGGAGCGTGTTGCTGCACACCCACGCCTCGGAGAATCAGACGGAGATCGAAATCGTTGGGCGGGAAACCGGGCAGCGCAACATCCACTACCTCAACGCGATTGGTCTCGCCGCGCCGCACGTCGTTCTCGCCCACTGTGTTCACGTCGATCAGAGCGAGATCGACGTGCTGGCTCGCACCGGCACGCACGTCGCGCACTGCCCGTCTTCGAACTTGAAACTCGGTTCGGGCATCGCACCAATCACGGAAATGCTCGCGCGCGGGATTTCCGTTTCGCTCGGCGCTGACGGGGCGCCCTGCAACAACCGTCTCGACATGTTCACCGAAATGCGAACCGCGTCCCTGCTGCAAAAAGCGAGGGCCGGATCGGAGGCACTCCCAGCGGGGCGCGTGCTTCGGATGGCAACGACCGATGGTGCGCGGGCATTGGGTCTCGAACACGAGATCGGCAGCCTCGAAGCTGGCAAGAAAGCTGACATTACGATCATCGACTTAAACCGCATCCACCTGACGCCGCACACAGATCCCGTCTCGGCGATTGTTTATGCGGTCCAAGCTAGTGATGTCCGCACCGTCATTATCGACGGACGAGTGGTATTAAGGGACAGGGAACTTACAACCGACAATGAGATTGAACTGATAACCGAGGCGCGGCAACAGGCGAGCCTGTTGGAAACTCGCTTGCAGTCGCCGGATTGAGCGCACGATGCAAATCAAAGTCTGGAAGTGCGGAGGTCATTCACATCTTTTCAAAGATTCGCGGCACCGAGTCACGATTCACTTGATTGAGCAGCAAAGCAGTTAGGACTTACGCAGTTAAACGAAGAATCAACAACTTACCGGAAATCATAAGTCCGGTAAGCCCTATGTTTTCAATAAAGCCTTATTTCAACTGCGTAAGTCCTGCAGTATTGATTAATGGTAGTCTGAAAGCGGAAGAAATGACTGGTGGCTGAAAATAGCGATGCCAGCTTAGAGGGAGCGGCTGTGGGGGGCACAATCGGCGTCTAAGCTGGCACTGGCGGGCACCAAATAGTTTTCAAGCGGTGGTTGTTTAGCCGAGGAACCTTTTTAAGGTCAATCAGCCCCCAACGCGACGCATTATACACTCGTAAATAACCAAGTCAATGATTATTTTGTGATCTATCTGACAAAAACAGCTTCGCCCGACACTCGGTTGACAGTCATCAAAGGTCTTCTTATACTGACGCTTCTTCTGCAAGGGTAAACAGAGTGGCCAGGTAGCTCAGTTGGTAGAGCACCTGACTGAAAATCAGGGTGTCGGCGGTTCGACTCCGTCCCTGGCCACCATCAATTCGGGAGTTTGAAGGGCAACCCACGGGTTGCCCTTCTTCCTTTTTGGGCGAAGCGATGAATTGTCTAAACT
>Ga0136617_10001833_pt1 | contig 18950 bp, 12 predicted proteins | sample AntDrymUQ3222106_2_FD_129672 | JGI IMG/M metagenome (GOLD analysis project Ga0136617, IMG submission 129672) | Polar desert sand microbial communities from Dry Valleys, Antarctica - metaG UQ322 (21.06) | ecosystem: Environmental > Terrestrial > Soil > Desert | place: Antarctica: Dry Valley... | reverse complement strand
GGCCACGCTGCGCATCTCCTTCTCGAAGGCAGCCAGGTCCTCTGGTGTGAAGGCTTCGGCAACCTCGAAGTCGTAATAAAAGCCATCCTCGATCGCGGGCCCGAATCCGATCCTGGCATCCGGCCGCAGTCTGCGCACCGCTGTGGCGAGCGCATGCGCAGCGGAATGGCGCAGCACGTCGAGCGCTGGGGACTGAGTACTCCCGTCGGCGTCGCGTTCGGTGAGAACCTGGAAAGTTCCTCCCTTTCTGAGAGGAGTTACGAGATCCTGCACGTTGCCGTCGACGCTGACGGCAATGGCCGCGCGCAGTAGCCCGGCACCAATGGAACCAACGACTTCACGCGGCAAAGTGTCGCGCTTCACCGTTCGCGTGGTTCCGTCTGGGAGCGTCAGAACGATTTCTGATTGTCCGGGGCTATGAATCATTGGAAGGAGATATCGTTCGCATGTATGAGAGGTGGCTGGCTTTTTTCTTGCACCCCTCGCGTCGCCTCACGGCAGGCGATACTGTTCCGTGAGTAGGCGAAAGTTACCGCCACACCAAGACCACCGCCACAGGTCCGCATATGCCTGCTTTTCGATATCGCGATGAAGATGATTCGCTCGGCCGCACCCTTGCGGGACTGACAATTGGCGCGCTGGCCGGCTTCGCGGTTGGCGTCGTGGTTGCGCAGAAAGTTGGAGGTGTGTCTGCCCTGACGGACCGCTTGCGTGAGCGGCTCGGATTCGGATCCGTCACAGATCCTGAAGCGGAGCGCGAAGCTGCACTTGCCGCGCTCGGCGACGAAGAGGTTTTCGGTCTCGAAGAGGATGAGTTGGATGAGGATGAGTTCGAAGAGGAGCTCGACGAAGATGCTTCGCTGGAAGACCACGTACTCGAGGCATTCCGCAACGATCCCATACTTTCCGAGCGCGCTGTGGACATCGGTGCGATCGGGGATGGCGTCATCGAGCTTAGTGGCTGGGTAAATATCGACGATGAGTCCAGGCATGCCGTGACGATTGCTCGCGGTGTTCCCGGGGTGGAAACGGTCGTGAACCGCCTGGTTGTCGGTGATGAAGAGGAGCTGTTCGAAGACAATGCCCGACGGCTTGCTGAAGGTGATCCGTCTCTGTCCCACGCCCAATGGGAAGGCCAGCACGTGGGAACTGGACGGCGCAGGCAAGGTACTTCGGCGGAGTACGATCGCCACGCGGACCCCAAACCTGTAATCGAGGAAAAGTGGCTGGATGAAGTACAGGCGATGAAGAACGCCGCTGAACCGACATCCGGCATTGCGGAACGGCGAGAACGTGCCAAGAAAAAGCCACGCGGCGATCGCGCCGACGGGAGCGGCGTGTCGCCCAGCGGAGTGCCAAAGGCCGATCACGTGGTCGATCCGGTAGCCGACTAGCTCCATCCCGAAGGGGCGCTCGTGGCGCGCGCACTCCCTTCGCCTTTTTCGCTCAGTTAGCTTACGGCTCTCATGCCGAATACCCTCCGGGAGCCGGAACTCGCACCGCAATTTGATCCAGCCGCGACCGAGCGCGACGTCTACGCTCTTTGGGCCGCGGCTGGTGTTTTTCACGCCGATTCCGGGCAATCCCAACGCAACGGCGGTGACCGCTTCCCGTTCACCCTCGTAATACCCCCGCCTAATGTCACGGCTGTACTGCACATGGGGCACGGGCTGAACAACACGGTGCAGGACGTGATTGTGCGATGGCGGCGTATGGCTGGAGATGAAGCCCTGTGGGTGCCGGGCACGGATCACGCCGGCATTGCAACGCAGAATGTCGTAGAAAAGGCGCTCGCGTCCGAGGGACGAACACGCTTCGATCTTGGTCGTGAGGCATTCGTCACGCGAACCACTGCGTTCGTCGCTGAAACAGGCGGCACGATTCTCAAGCAGCTCGAGGCGATTGGCGCATCGTGCGACTGGTCACGCACGGCCTACACACTGTCGCCCGAGCTCTCGCTCGCGGTGCGCGAAGCGTTTGTTCAGCTGTACGAAAGGGGGCTTGTGTATCGCGGCCACCGCGTCATTCACTGGTGTCCCCGCTGCCTTACATCGCTCAGCGATGAGGAAGCCGAACACAAGGAAACCGTCGGGAAGCTATACCACATCAGTTATCCGCTCGCCGATGACTCCAGCCGTTCGATCACTGTCGCCACAACGCGGCCGGAAACCATGCTTGGCGATGTAGCCATAGCCGTGCACCCGCAGGACCACCGTTACCGCGACCTGGTGGGCCGTATGGCGATGCTGCCGATCGCGAAGATCGGGATCCCGATAATCGCTGACGATTACACCGACCCGGCTTTCGGAAGTGGTGCCGTGAAAATCACTCCGGCGCACGATCCGAACGATTACGAGGTCGGGGTGAGGCATTCACTACCGATGCCCGTCGTCATCACGCCAGAGGGGCGGATGGAGGAAGTCGCAATCGCGTCTGGCAGGGTACCGCTAGAGCTGCGTGGACTCGACCGCTTCGACGCGCGCTCCAGAATCGTCGAGATGTTGCGAAGCGAAGGACGGCTGGAAAAAGTCGAACCGCATACGCATTCGGTGCGACAGTGCTACCGCTGCGACACTGTAGTAGAGCCGCGCCTGTCTGACCAGTGGTTCGTACGCATGGCACCCCTCGCCCGCCCAGCGCTCGAAGCGGTTCGGAGCGGAGAAATACGGATCCTCCCCGAACGTTGGGAGGGAGTATACACGAACTGGATGGAGAACATCCGGGACTGGAACATATCGCGGCAACTCTGGTGGGGACACCGCGTTCCGGTCTGGTATTGCGTCGCGTGCTCTGGCACCATCGTCAGCCGGCTGGACGTCGCCGTCTGCCCCACATGCGCCGGCCCCGTGCATCAGGATGAAGACGTGCTGGATACGTGGTTTTCTTCGTGGCTTTGGCCGTTCTCCACGCTAGGGTGGCCGAAAGAAGACGCGCCCGACATTCGCGCGTTTTACCCGACTGATATGCTGGTGACGGCGCCGGAAATTCTCTTCTTCTGGGTCGCGCGAATGGTTATGGCGGGGTACGCGTTCATGGGACGCGCACCATTTCACACCGTGTATCTGCACGGAACCGTGCGCGACGCAAACCACATGAAGATGTCCAAGTCGCTCGGCAACGGAATCGATCCGCTGGACGTCGTGAGCTTGTACGGCGCAGACGCGCTGCGTTACACCGTGATAGCTGGTATGGGAATGGGAGCGGACATCATCCTCGATCCACATGATCTGGAGAAATCGTTCACTCCGGGGAGAAACTTTGCGACCAAGCTATGGAATATCGGCCGCTTCCTGTTGCATAACATTGGATCGGATCCCCTGCCGGCGCTCGCGGATATTGACCAGTCACGACTATCCCGCGCGGATCGCTGGATTGTCGCGCGCCTGCATGACGCGATCGTCGAGTGCGACGCGGCGCTTGGACCCTCGAAACCATCCGGTGACGGTACGTGGCGTCCCGAGCAGCGGTACGAGGGGTTGCGGCTGAACGAGTATGTAGAGACGGCGCGTCGCTTTGCGTGGAATGAATTGGCGGACTGGTACGTGGAGTCCGCGAAAGGGCACCTTACTGACGGTTCTCCGGATCGCGACGTTGCGCGAGCCGTTTTGCTGCACGTCTTTGATCAGGCGCTCCGCCTGTTGCACCCGGTGGTGCCGTTCATCACGGAAACCCTGTGGCAGCGACTTCCCGGTCGCGCAGGTGGAGAGTCTCTGGCTCGAGCGGAGTGGCCGCGAGCCACCACACCAATGGCAAGCGGCGCGGATTCATTCGATCTCGAGCGTTCCATGGTCAGTGCGATCCGTCAGATCAGGGCGGAGTACAACGTGGCTCCCGGCAGGCAGATCGATGTCGTCCTCGTGAGAATCGCCGGAATGGGTTCACCTGCCATCGCCGAAATCACGGACACCGTTGGTCGTCTCGCGAAGGCTCGCGTGAGCGTCGCGTCACATCCACCAGATGGTGCGGCGGCACACGCGCTTGTGGGCGAAGGTTGGGACATTGTCGTTCCGCTGGCGGGCGCGGTTGACGTCGGCCGGGAGTGTGCGCGGCTGCGCTCAGAACTTTCTCAGCTGGTCTCGCAGATTGACTCGCTGACCCAGCGCCTCTCCAACGAGCGATTCATCGCACGCGCCCCCGCTGCCGTGATATCCGCGGAGCAGGAAAAGCAGCGGGACTGGACAGCGCGGCGAAGTCAACTGACGAACAAGATCGAGATTCTGTGCGCCGGCTCCTGATAGTTCTCGCCGCCGCGCTCGGTTGCGCTTCGCAAGGGTATCCACCGGGAGGACCGGAAGACAAGGCAGCACCTGCCCTGGTCTCCACGTCCCCCGACAGCGGTTCAGTGAGCGCCAGACCGAGCAAGTGGGCGGTCTTCAAGTTCGACGAAGTCATAAGTGAGCGGCCGCAAGGAGCAGCCACGCTCGATATGCTGGTGCTCATTTCGCCCAGGGATGGCGCGCCGCGCGTCGACTGGCGGCGCTCCTCGCTCGCCGTCCGGCCGCGGCAGGACTGGAAATCCAATACCGCGTACACCATTACGATTCTGCCAGGGATCTCGGATCTGCGAAACAACGTTCGGCGTGAACGCTCCACCGTCATATTTGGAACTGGCGCGGTCATTCCCGCTACACGTATTTCGGGAGTCGTGTTCAACTGGGTCGAAGGGCGATCTGCAGTGGCTGCAATCGTGGAAGCCATCGCTGCTGATAGCACGACGTACGTGGCCGTCACAGATTCGACCGGAAATTTCGCGCTCCTGCACGTGACTCCTGGCGTGTACACGCTGCGCGGATTTCTCGATGCAAACAACAACCGCGCTCTGGACCCAAGGGAGGCGTGGGACAGCTCGACGGTTACCGTGAGCGACAGCGTTCGAAGTGACATCTACGCTTTTCAGCATGACACTGTGGGACCACGCATCGCCACCGTGGATGTCAGGGATTCCCTCACACTTCGAGTCGCGTTCGACAAGCCGATGGATTCGCGGCAAACGATCGACATCGCGATGTTCAGCCTGAAGGGCGCCGACTCAGCGGTTGTCCCGATCGTTCTCGCGCGTCCGGCCCTGGAGTACGAGCGAGCCCGGGCAGATTCCGTCGCTGCACTTGATTCAGCCGCCCGGGCAAGGGATCCGTTTTCTCGACCGCCTCAAGCATTTCCAGGCGGCCGGCGGCCTGGCGTGGATTCGGCCGCGGCCAATTTGCCGCGGCTGGCGCGGCCGGTTCCGACATCCGAGGTGATCCTGCAGGTGTTCCCGCCCCTCCGCGCTGGCTCATCCTACCGGTTGACGGCGCTGGGCATTCGCGGCCTGCTTGGCGCCACGCAAACGAGCGAGCGATCACTGATTGTGCCGAAGGCGCCGGTTGCTCCTCCCACTGCAGCCGACACCTTGCGTCAGGCCAGGCCGCCGGTGCGCCCACCCATCCTGTGAGCGATCCGCGGCGCGCGCTGCCGAGCGTTAACGCGTTGCTCATAAGTCCGGCACTGCAGTCGCTCTTCGCGCTGGCGACGCGCTCCGATGTCACGGCCGCAATCAGGTCCGCCGTCGACAATGCGCGACTCGAGCCTGGGAATGCGCCCACCGGCGACAGTGAGTGGGCAGCGGCGGTGCAAGATGCGCTCGCCTCGCGCCGCCGCCGATCGCTACGACGTGTACTGAATGCAACTGGCGTCGTTCTGCATACGAACGTCGGAAGAGCTCCCCTGCCTCGCGCCGCCATTGATGCGATTCGCGAAGTAGCCGAGGGTTACTGCAACCTCGAGTACGATGTAGAGCGTGGCGAGCGGGGCAGCCGCTACACGCATTGCGTTTCGCTTATCCGGGAGCTCACTGGCGCCGAGGACGCGCTTGTGGTGAACAACGGCGCGGCTGCGCTGGTTCTGGCCCTGAATACATTCGCTGACGGCGCGGAGGCGATCGTTTCGCGCGGCGAGCTCGTGGAGATCGGCGGGAGCTTTCGCGTGCCCGATATCATGGCAAAGAGCGGGGCGCGTCTGGTGGAGGTGGGAACAACCAATCGCACTCACCTGGACGACTACAAGCGAGCGCTTTCGCGAGGAACGGGAGCGATCGTGAAGGTACACCGCAGCAATTTCACGGTAGCTGGCTTCGTTGCCGAAGTAGAGGTGCGCGATCTCGCACCTCTGGCGATTGAAGCGGCCGTGCCACTGCTGCATGACCTCGGCAGCGGTTTGCTATTGCCACTGGACAAATACGGTCTTGTTGGAGAGACGATTCTGGCGCAGTCCGTTCGTGAAGGTGCAACAGTAGTAACGGCGAGCGGCGACAAACTGCTGGGCGGTCCGCAGGCTGGGCTGGCCATCGGGAGCGCTGACGCGATTGCACGCATGCGCCGCAACCCCCTTACCCGAGCGTTGCGCGTGGATAAGCTCACGTTGACGGCGCTCGAGGCTACGCTTGCCCTGTACCGCGACCCGGAGACCGCCCTGCGCGAGATACCCGCACTCGCAATGCTCACGGCACCTGTGGACGCTATTCGCGCTCGTGCAGTGCTTCTGCGAGACCAGCTTTCTCTCGCGGGCGTGCAGATGGAGGTCGCTGATACTTCGGCGAGTGTGGGTGGTGGCGCCTTTCCATCTGCCGCGATCCCATCCGCTGCGCTCGCGATCACCGGGGATGCGGCTGCCCTCGAGGCTAAGCTGCGCGACGGTGACCCACCGGTGATTGGACGAATCGACAGCGGCAGACTTCTGCTGGATCTTCGCTCAGTACCCGAGACAGATGATCAGGCTCTCGCAGCAGCGGTGATCGCCGCGCTCCAATGACAGATGGACGTGCGGCCGTTTTTCTCGACCGCGATGGGACAATCATCCGTGATACGCATTATCTCTCCAGTCCGGAGAATGTCTATCTTCTTCCTGACGCGGCATCGTCGATAAAACGTCTGAATGAAGCTGGACTGCGGGCAATAGTCGTGACCAACCAGTCCGGGATAGGGCGTGGATATTTCACCGCCCACGACTTTCTCCTGGTTCAGACCCGCGTCGAGGAACTCCTGCAGGAGGGCGGAGCGCACATCGACGGGGTATACATGTGCCCCCACTCCCCCGATGGCGCGGGCAACCGTGTGTGCGAATGCCGCAAACCCGGCACAGCGCTTTTCCTGCGCGCGATAGGTGACCACGGCATTGACCCGGCATTGTCGTGGTTCATTGGAGACCGGTGGCGCGACTTGCACCCAGCAATCCTGCTCGGCGGCAACGGTATTCTGGTACCGACATACGAGACACCCGGCGCCGAGATTATTCTCGCGCAAGACGAGGCCACGGTTACGGCCTCATTGGAGGAAGCGGTGAACAAAATCATCACCCGCCTGTAAGTTACCGGGGCCACGGTAACCGCGCAGTACCAACCGAGCACCGAGCACCGCACTCGTTGCGCGAGAACTCGCCGAAGACGCTCTGTCAACGCCCCTTTCCGCACACCAAACCGTCGAATAAAATCCCGCCCCATGTCGTCGAGCATTGCTGTACTCGCCTCGGGGCGCGGATCGAACCTCCAGTCCCTGCTCGATTATCTGGCAATGCATTCGTCCAACGGGACGGTTACCCTCGTAGCGTCTGACAGGCCTGATGCCGGTGCCCTCGCCCTCGCGCGAACCCGCGACATAAAGACATGCGCGCTTGACATGGGCACGCGGCATGAGGCGTTGCTCGCAGCTCTACTCGACCATCACGCAGCCGACATTATCGTCCTCGCCGGATACTTGCGGCTCGTTCCCTCGTCAGTCATCCAGTCTTTCCGGGGACGCATGCTCAACGTGCATCCAGCGCTGCTGCCGGCATTTGGTGGAAAAGGCATGTACGGGTCGCGCATTCATCGCGCCGTGCTTGCCTCCGGTGCACGCGTGAGTGGTGCCACGGTTCATTTTGTTGACGAGGTGTATGATCGCGGGGCAATCATCGCGCAGTGGCCAGTTCCGGTTTATGGCGATGACACCGAGACAACATTAGCGGCGCGTGTTCTGCGTGCAGAACACGCGCTGCTGCCGCGAGTCGTCGATCGCGTTGCCGGCGGCCGGATCGCATTGGGAGCCGACAACCGGGTTCGCGGCGTGATGGATACTCCGGCCCCGGAAGACGCGTTTGCTTTAGCGGACGGTACGGGGCTCGGCGCCGCAATTGATGCAGCCCTCGCGCTGGCTGGCTCCTAGCGCCAGCTTTGCGCACATGCCTCGTGCACTTCTTTCCGTCTCCGACAAGCGCGGCGTGGCCGAGTTTGCGAAAGGGCTTTCCACGCTCGGCTGGGAGCTTGTGTCCACTGGTGGAACCAGCAAGGCGCTTCGCGAGGCCGGGCTGTCGCCTATCGACGTCAGCCAGGTAACCGGCTATCCCGAGCTGATGGACGGCCGAGTCAAGACGCTACATCCGGCGGTGCACGGCGGGCTCCTCGCGCGTCGCGGATTACCCGAACACATGGGTGCGCTCGGCGATCATCGCATCGTGCCAATTGATCTCGTCGCAGTAAACCTGTATCCGTTTCGAGATACGTCCGTACGCAAGGGCGTATCGCCAGAGGACGTCATCGAGCAGATCGACATCGGAGGCCCCTCGATGCTTCGCTCGGCGGCCAAGAATTTTGAGTCAGTAACCGTAGTTGTGGATGTACAGGATTACCCGCGAGTTCTTGCAGGAATTCAAGCGCAGGACGATGACATGGACCTGCGCCGCCTTCTCGCGGCCAAGGCGTTTGCCCACACGGCCGCGTACGACGCGGCGATCGCCGCATGGTTCTCGCGGCAGCGTGGAGAGCAGTTCCCCGAGCAGGCTATACTGTCGTTTGAATCAGCCCAGGCGCTCCGTTACGGGGAGAACCCCGACCAGAAGGCCGCCTTCTACGTCGAGCGGCCGGGAGCTGGCCTGGCGGGACTGGTTCAGCGAGGGGGCAAGGAGCTGTCCTTCAACAACCTGCTGGACCTGGAAGGCGCATTGATAGCTACCGATGTGTTCGGTGACGAGCCCTGCTGCGCGATCGTGAAGCACACGTCCCCTTGCGGACTCGCGACTGGCGCGAGTGCAATTGATGCATACCGCAAGGCCCTCGCGTGCGATCCCGTGTCGGCATTCGGATCTGTAATTTCATTTACGGTCCCGGTGGATGGAGCTGCGGCGGACGCGGTTGCGAGTCTCTTCGTCGAGTGCGTTGTCGCGCCGGAGTTCTCCGACGAAGCTGTCGAAATTCTTGGGCGCAAAAGGAATCTTCGCGTTCTGGAGGGAACGGCGCGATGGAATGCAAACGCTCTCGACTTCAAGCGTGTGCGCGGCGGCATGCTCATGCAGGAACGGCCGGCCACCGTATCGGAAGAGGGCTGGGAAACGGTGACTCGGAGATCACCAACCGCCGGTGAGCTCGAGGATCTTCGCTTCGCCTGGCGCGCTGTGGGAAGCGTCAAGTCGAACGCGATCGTGCTCGCGCGCGCGGGGGCGACCATAGGGATCGGGGCCGGCCAGATGTCCAGAGTCGATGCGGCGTTCGTTGCCGTTCATAAAGCCCGCACAGTGGGGCACGAGACCTCGGGCGCCGTGCTTGGCTCCGACGCGTTCTTTCCCTTTCGCGACGGGGTCGACCAGGCCGCCGAAGCCGGAATCACCGCGATCGTCCAGCCCGGCGGTTCCGTGCGTGACGCGGACGTCATCACAGCCGCGGATGAACACAACATCGCGATGGTTTTCACCGGCAAGCGCCAGTTCAGGCACTAGCTGCCCGGTGTTCGGTGCCCGGTTGCACTGCGCGGTGATAGGTTTCCACGCTCTGAGTTGCTCACCTGACCCCGGGACCACGGTCAAACACTTCAATGCGCAAGGCGCCCATCAGGGTTAATACCGAACTGGATTACAGGCCCTCGTATCTCGCGGCAGGTGTCACGGGCGCGGCGGTCCTGCTGTTGTATCTGATAACACTCGCTCCCACTACAGCCATGTGGGATACCAGCGAGTATATCGCGTCTGCGTTCGTGCTCGGCAATCCTCACCCGCCTGGTAATCCGCTCTTCGTGCTCATCGGCCGCGTGTTCGCGGTGTTGCCGATTCCCGCAACCAGCGTAGCACAGCGCATCAACATTCTTGCCGCAGTCACGAGCGCTATTTCTGCCGGCATGTGGTTTCTCGTGACTGAGCGCGTTCTAGTCGGATGGTTGGCGGAACGGTGGCAACGCGTCGTTGGTGGCGCGTTGGCAGCTGTAATCGGAGCTACAGCGTTCACCGTCTGGAACCAATCCGTCGTTAATGAAAAGGTGTATACCGTCTCGCTCCTCGGCCTCGCTGTGATCTCCTGGCTCACGGTGCGATGGTCCGACGATCCCGATGGACCGTTTGCCGATCGCACCCTTGTATTGATTGCGTACGTGCTCGGTCTTGGGTACGCCAATCACATGATGGGCTTTCTTGCGGGTCCGGCGGTGGTGGTGGCTGTCATTGTTCGCCGGCCCGACACGCTTCTGCGCTGGAAGCTCTTGCTACTGCTGGCTGGCGCTGTTGTGCTGGGAATGACTGTCTTCGCATTCCAACCGATCCGGGCAGCGCACTTCCCCGCGATCAATGAGGGGGAACCGACCACCTGGGACACCTTTTGGTACAACTTCAACCGCGGCCAATACGGCAAGCCTTCAACCTTTGAGCGGCAAGCACCACTGGCTGGGCAGCTTGGGATGTACTGGCTGTACTTCAAGTGGCAGTGGCTCCGCGACATGCGCGGAACGATGGCCCTCTGGCAGAATCTGCTCGGCGCTTTCTACATGGTGCTTGGCCTTTTCGGTGGTTGGGTGCACTGGAAGCGTGACAGGCGGTCCTTCTGGTATTTCGGAACCTTCATGTTCACGCTGACGCTACTGCTCATTTACTATCTGAACTTCAAGTATGGGCATTCCCAGTGCGTCAACATGCCCAGCGCAACGGATGCCGCCTGTGAGGTTCGAGACCGGGACTACTTTTTCCTGATCAGCTTCTCGGCGTGGGGAGTCTGGGCGGCACTTGGCTTCGTCTTTCTGTGGGAATCTCTCGCGAAACTCCTCGGATCCGAAGACACGCGCGTGGGAGATGAGACGCTGGCCCTGCCCCGGCGCCGGAGCTGGAAGATCGCCGCGCCGATGCTCCTCATAGCGTTCGTTCCGCTCGTGGGTAACTGGCGAGCCGCCTCTCGCGCGGGCCAGACGGACACACGCGATTTCGCGTACGACATGCTCAATTCCCTGGAGCCTTACGGAATTCTTGTCGCGGTCGGCGACAACGACACCTTTCCCCTGTGGTACGCACAGGAAGTCGAGGGAATTCGGAAGGATGTTCTCATCGTCAACACCTCTCTTGCTAACACTGACTGGTATGTTCGGCAGATTATTCGCCGGCCCATCTTCGAGTACGATGTGGCCAAGGGGCCTGCGCTGTATCGAGCCGGCAGCTGGAAGAAGCCAGCCGGCTCACCACTCAAAATGTCCATTGCAGATGCGGACAGGATCCCTCCCATGATCGAGCTTCCGCAGCCGCAGCGCTTTCTCAAGGAGACACCGGCGGGAAGCATCGACGCCGTAATTCAACCAGGCTATCTCGAGCGCGCCGATCAGGTGGTGCTGCGGATGATTCTCGACTCGTATCCCGAGCGGCCGTTGTATATCAGCCGCACCGCCGGCGGGTATGGCGAAAAACTCGGACTCACTAACCACCTTGTGGCACAAGGACTCGCGCGCAAGCTCGTGCCAGGAGTTCAGGTCGCGGAGAATGGCATCATGCGCCTGCCTCGCGAAGGGTGGTTCGATCTTCCACGGTCGCGCGCTCTTTGGGACGACGTATTTCTTGCGCCCGGTGCTTTGCTCAGACGCGGAAGCTGGGTGGATCAAGCTTCAGTCGGCATTCCGCTGCTTTACGTGACCACGGCTGTTAGCCTCAGCGAGGCGGAGCAGCGCGCAGGAAACGCAGCTGCGTCGGACGCATTCATTAAACAAGCTGAAGCACTCGCGAAGGCGGTGGGACTGCAGTAGGTGTCGCTCGGCAGGATGCTGCGCGGCTGCCCGAGTTAACTCCATCCACGGTTGCAAATTACCACGAAATCTCTTCAAACAACCCGGGCAACCATTTTAGCGATACTCCCGCCAACTCTCGACATCCCGCCGCACACGCAGATATTCGTCCTCGCCTGCTCAACGCTTCAGCCCGAGGACCACAATGATCGGACCCTTCGTCACTTCCCGCCGCGCCGCGAGGATGTTCCTCGCTGCAGCCCTTGTCGCTCCGCCTCTCATGCATGCCCAGCTCCCCAGCATCACCAATCACACCCGGGCGATGGAAAGACGGGCTGGCTACCTTCCCTTCTACTGGAGCGAGGCGAGCGGCAAGCTGCTGATTGAAATTGCCCGGCCCGGGGAGGATTTCCTGTATCTTCGCTCTCTAGCTACTGGCGTCGGGATTGCCGGACCTGACATCGACCGGGGCCTGGTGGGGGACGAAGCGATCGCGCGCTGGGAGCGAGTCGGGCCGCGGGTGCTGCTTGTGCTGCAGAACCCGCGCTTCCGAGCCACCACGAGCAACGACGCGCTTACGCGTTCCGTGCGCGAGTCCTTCCCCACCTCCGTGATGGCCTCGCTCGAGATCGTGGCGGAAGAAGGTGGTCGGCTTCTCGCGGACCTCACTCCTTTTGCGCTCAGCGACGTGATGGACGTACGTGGAGCCCTGCGAGATGCCGGCGAGGGCAACTGGCTGCTCGACCGGGATCGCGGCGCTGTCTTCCTCGAGCGGACGAAGGGGTTTCCGCGCAACACCGAGGTCGAAGCTTCCCTCACCTTTGTAAACGATAATCCGAGCGCGCGCATTCGCGCCCACACTCCTGATGGCCGGGCGCTAACGCTGCGCGAACACCACTCGTTCGTCGCGCTCCCAGAGCCCGGCTACCGCGTTCGCAGGTTCGACCCGCGCGTCGGAGTCAATCCAATCTCGGTGTATGATTTCGCCAAGGGATTCGATGAGGAGTACGTAACGCGCTATGCGGCGCGGCACCGGCTGCAGAAAAGAAATCCCGAAGCCGCGATGAGCGAGCCCATTGCGCCCATCGTCTACTACCTGGACCGCGCGGTCCCCGAGCCATACCGCACGGCGTTCAAGCGAGGTGGGATGTGGTGGAACTCCGCGTTCGAGGCCGCAGGCTTCCGGAACGGTTTTCGAATCGAAGACATGCCGCTGGACATGGACCCGCTCGATGCGCGTTACAACGTCATCCAGTGGGTGCACCGAACCCAACCCAGCTCCTCCTGGGGGTCTTCCTTCGTCGACCCGCGCACGGGCGAAATTATCAAGGCCGCTGTGCGCATGGATTCATGGCGCTCGGCAGTCGACTACAACATCTATGCGGGCGCTTTCGACACTGCCGTTAGCGCTGAGGCCTTTACGATGGTGCGGCGACGGCAGCATGCGGCGCACGAGATCGGACACACGCTCGGACTCGCGCACAATTTCATTGCGCACAGCTACGGCCGCGGCTCAGCCATGGATTACCCGCCTCCCATGCTCAGACTGGTGAGCGGACGCGTGGATGTGGCGGAAGCATATCGCGACGAGCTCGGATCGTACGACACGCTTGCGATCAGATACGCATACACGGAGTTCCGCACTCCTGAGGAAGAAGCCACGGGGCTCGAAGCAATCGTCGGCGAAGGTATGCGCAGAGGCATCACCTTCATCACCAATCCGGACGAGTCAGGCGCCAGCTCACACCCGGAGGCGACAACGTGGACACTGGGCGCGGACGCCGTCGAGGAGCTCGCGCGCGTCATGCAGGTGCGGCGCGCGCTGCTGGATCGATTTGACGAGGGAGCGATTCGCAAGGGGGCGCCGATGGTGCTCCTTAACCGGCGCTTCGTTCCAGTGTACCTCCACCATCGCTACTCACTCGGCGCAGCAGCAAAGGCAATCGGCGGAATGGAGTTCCGATATGCCGTTCGCGGAGATACCATCGCTCCGACGAAAATAGTGGCGCCCGCCAAACAGCGTCGTGCGCTGGAGCTGCTGCTCGATGCAATTCAGCCGGAAGAGCTCGCCATTCCCGAGCGCATAGTGGCGCTCATGGCTCCGCGTCCATACGGAGACTTCGCGGGTGAGCCGCGCGCGTTCCAGTCCGCGGCTGGTCCCGCATTCGACCAGATTGGCATCGCGCGTACGCTTACGACAACCGTGGTGCGGGACATTCTGGCCCCGGAACGCGCGGCAAGAGTTGTGGCGTTTGCAGAGCGAGTTCCACGCGCACCCACTTTGACGGAAGTCGTCGGGCGGGTTATCGATCGCACCTGGGGTGGAGCAGCGCCACAGCGACACGCCGCGCTCAAGCGTGTCGCGGAGCGTGCAGTTGTGGACGAGCTCATGCATCTGGCGGCTGACAGCGCGGCTACAATTGAATCGCAGGCAGCGGCAGTGTGGGGGCTTCGGCGCATTGCGCAGCGGATACGCGGTCCAATGCCTGCTTCCACCGAGGTGGCGGCGCACAGAACGCTGGCCGCGTCCGACATCGAGCAGTTCCTCACCGACCGCCGGCGCGGCACGTCGCCACGCGGAAGGATGATTCCAACGCCGCCGGGCACTCCGATTGGGCAATGACTAGCGGCGCGCGCGGTGGAGTAGTGTCGGACCTGCGGCATGACCACTAACCGGTCCCCGGTGCTTGCCACGATCGCCACAATTCTGGTGATCGCGGCACTCAAGCTTGGCGAGGTCGTACTCCTTCCGCTGGTGTTGGCGGTCTTTCTTATCATCGTCGGCTGGCCTATTCAGCTCAAGCTGGCGAAACGCATTCCGCGAGGACTGGCCTTTATTGGTGCTCTGCTCGTAATCCTGGTTGCATCGGCGATCATTGTGGCGGCGCTGGTCTGGAGCATTCAGCGACTGGCCACTCGCGCCCCGCAGTTAGCTGAGCGATTCCAGGCGATTACCGAGCAAGCAGTGGCGTGGGCACGGGCTAATAATCTTCCGGTACCCGTCAACGTAGCCTCTGCAAGTTTGGGGGAATGGCTCTCCCCGGTCGCCGGGAAAGCGTTCTATATCTTCTATTCCACGGCTGCAATGCTCGGCCTCGTTCTCGCCTATCTCGTGCTGGGACTGCTGGAGGTTGGCGATTTCGAGGCGAAGGTGGCACAAAGACTTCGGCACCGACTCGGCGACCGCGTTCTGGACACGGCGAGTGTGATAAGCAGCAAGGTGCGCCGCCATCTCGTAGCGTTGAGTATCACCAGTGCCATCAGCGGAGCGGTGACAGGCATCTACGCCGCGGCCCTGGGACTCGATCTAGCCATCATCTGGGGAATTGTCACTTTCCTGCTCAATTACATTCCTACCCTCGGCCCTCTTGTAGCGATAGCTCCACCCACACTGTACGCGCTGCTTCAGTTCGATGGGTTCAACCGGCCGCTGGCTATTTTTCTGGGCATTGGCGCCATTCAATTTTTCATTGGAAATTTTGTCGACCCGAAAATTGAGGGGCGCGTTCTGTCGCTTTCGCCTTTGGTCGTGCTCTTCTCGGTGGCTTTCTGGGGCTGGGTCTGGGGGATTTTCGGAGCATTTCTGGCTGTGCCACTTACAATGGCGATCGTGGTCACTTGCCAGCAGTTTGACACTACTCGCTGGATAGCGGCGCTGCTGTCGGACATCGACGACGATGAAAAGAGAAATGGTGCCGGCGCCGGGGGAGAGAGCCCGGAATGGAATTGACTCTCGGGGAAAGGCCGCGGCTCATACGCACCCTACGCGAAACTCTTGAGCTGTCGGCGTGGCGCCCAGGCGTGCGGCGTGCGATTTTTCGAGTCGCGACGCCAAGGGGACGCGGCGACCGTCAACATTTGGGCAGGTGGCAGAGCGGTTGAACGCACCGGTCTTGAAAACCGGCGGACCTTAACGGGTCTCGTGGGTTCGAATCCCACCCTGCCCGCTTTTTGGGACTGATTTGCTCCTGGATGTCCGTTCACCGCGGCATGACACTGATCGACGCGGAGGGAACAACGCAGGCCGCGATCTCTTTATGCAGTCACGAAGTTTCTGAAGTTGATCGCTAGCGCCGTTTAGTGGAATTGCAAACCATAGCCGACCAATAAGGAGTTTGACTAGCTAAGCTGGTCGCGGCCGCGCGATTGACTTACCCAGCGATCACTGGCGGCAACAAGACCTTCAAAACCGCTCCAAAACTCTGAGCACGATATCGAAACAGCTCCGGGTATTTTTCCCAATAGCTTGTAAAGTGAATGAGCTGTGCTCATCGTTGACGCTCTCTCCGTCCACAACTAACTTTCGCCCCTCATTAGGCTTGCCCGCGAGTGGCAGGTGTGGGGTGCCCTGCACTGGGAGGGCGTGTTACGTTGCGCGAGTTTGCCGAGGAGAGATGGCCGAGCGGCTGAAGGCACCGGTTTGCTAAACCGGCATAGGGGGTCAACCCCTATCGAGGGTTCGAATCCCTCTCTCTCCGTTACTAAACAACAGGGGTCACCGATCACCGGTCAGGGATGAGCAACCAATCCCGGTCCCCGATCGCTGACCCCTGTGCCGTCTCTTTTCCGAAAAAGAATGACGCTCGAAGGTTCACCACCGCGGGTACGTTTCGCTCCATCTCCCACTGGTTTTCTGCACGTGGGTGGCGCGCGTACAGCTTTGTTCAACTGGCTCTTTGCACGCACGAATGGCGGGGCCTTCCTGCTCCGCATCGAGGATACGGATAGGGCTCGCAGCACTGCTGAAAGCACAGCGGCCATATTCGAGGGACTTGAATGGCTGGGTCTCGACTGGGATGAGGAAGTCGTGTACCAGGCGAAGGGGTTGGCGCAACACCAGCGGGACGCGGAGCGCATGCTCGCGAGTGGCGCTGCATACCGTTGTTTTTGCACGCCCGAAGAATTGGCGGAACAGCGCAAGGCGCAAATTGTCGGGAAGGAGAGCTTCAAGTACGACCGGCGTTGCGACCGCCTGCCTGCAGAACAGCGCACGGAGCGCGTCAAGGCGGGTGTTCCATTCGTCATTCGCTTTCGCGTACCTGATGGTACGACCGAATGGGACGATCTGGTTCACGCGCGAATCAGCTTTCCAAACAAGGATATCGAGGATTTTGTAATTCTTCGCTCGGACGCCACACCGATCTACAATATGGCGGTCGTCTCCGATGACATATCGATGAGGATCACATTGGTGATGCGGGGTGACGATCACATTTCCAATACTCCAAAGCAGATTCTCCTGTATGGAGCTCTCGGTGCCGCGCCACCCCAATTCGCGCACGTTCCTATGATTCACGGCACCGACGGCAAGAAACTCAGCAAGCGACACGGCGCTACAGCTGTCGCTGACTATCAGAACGAGGGGATTCTTCCTTCGGCGATGGTGAACTTTCTTGCGCTGCTGGGCTGGTCGCCCGGTGGCGATCGCGAAGTGATGACACTCCGGGAAATGACGGAGCTTTTCTCTCCGGATGGTTTGCAGAAGAAAGCGGCCGTTTTTGATCCGAAGAAACTGGAATGGATGAACGGGCAGCACCTGAGCCGCACTCCGGCGGCCGATCTTGCTCCCCTGGTGACACCGATGCTCATTAAGGCGGATATAATCACCGAGGCCGAGCTCGCAGGGCGTCAGAAGTGGTATCTGGCCCTGCTGGATCTGTTGAAAATTCGCGCCCGTACGACGCATGACATGGTCCGGCAGGCAAGACCCTACTTCGCCGCCGATATTTCCTACGATCCCGATTCCACCGCCAAAGCCTGGAAGGACCCGGAAGAGTCCATAGCTCTACTTGCCGCAGCCAGCGAGCGCCTGGCGCAACTGGCGGAATGGCGTCCGAACGTCATGGAAGATGCCCTGAGGGCACTGTCAGACGAACTCGGAATTGCGGCCGGCAAAGTCTTTCAACCGCTTAGAGTTGCGTTAACGGGAATGAGTGTGAGTCCGGGCATATTCGAGGTGCTCGAGGCAATGGGCCGCGATCTCGCTCTGGCGCGTCTTTCGCAGGCCATCGTTCACATCCGCGGCAAATAATTCTTTCGTTACAACCGTTGACTCAACTACATCTATTTACGACCTTTAATGTAAATAATTAGGGCGCAAATCAGCCCTGCCTTCCCCCCGAGGCCATTATGAAAGACACACTGACAACCACAGAGCGAAAAGTCTACAACTATCTGCTGGACTTTCTCGCAGAGCATACCTACCAGCCAAGCGTGCGCGACATCGGCAAGCGGTTCAAGATAAAGTCGACCAAGACCGTTTCGGAGCTTTTGCAGTCGCTAGCCGATAAGGGCTTTATCGAGCGCGACCCCTCACGCTCGCGTGGTGTAAAGCTTCTCGGATTCGAGGTTTCGCGAAACACCAGGCCGGTTCCGTACTACGGCAAGATTGCCGCGGGTGATCCGCATCTCGTGGCGGACAATCGCATCGGCTTCATCACGCTGGATCGTCGCTTCGTGCCGGCGGACAATTCTTTCTTTCTGAAGATCATGGGAGAAAGCATGATAGGCCGCGGTATCTTCGACGGCGACTATGTAATGGTCAATCCGGACAACGATCTGAAAGATGGCGAGATAGCAGTAGTGCGAATCGGCGAGGAGGCGACGGTCAAAACGCTGAGGCATCGGGACGGCAATGTCGTCCTCGAACCGGCGAATCCGAAAGAGGAAGAGATCGTCCTGATTCCAGGAGTCGATGACTTCGGCTTCCTTGGCAAGGTGTGCGGGGTCTTTCGGCCCTTCTGCGAGGAAACGCTCAAGGAGCAGGCGATAGACGAGTAACGCATGGGCAGTGGGGAGAGACAGAAATTGTTGCAGGCTCTCCCCGCTTGCCTCTCCAGCGAAAGCTGTACTCTCTGCTGCTCCGCGCCTCGAACTTGCCGACTCGCTACGGAGTAGCTATTTCCGCCGGCGCCACCTTCTCCGCCTCGCGCCGCTCGCGGTCTTTTCGCTCCCGAATCCGCTTTACCGCCGCCTTGAATT
>Ga0136617_10001832_pt1 | contig 18950 bp, 11 predicted proteins | sample AntDrymUQ3222106_2_FD_129672 | JGI IMG/M metagenome (GOLD analysis project Ga0136617, IMG submission 129672) | Polar desert sand microbial communities from Dry Valleys, Antarctica - metaG UQ322 (21.06) | ecosystem: Environmental > Terrestrial > Soil > Desert | place: Antarctica: Dry Valley... | reverse complement strand
TCTATTCATGTGCTTCTGGTTCTGGACTGAAGGTCGAGAGACCGTGCTCGATCAATGGCGCGATGAGCTAGCCACTGAGCCTGAGATTGGCGCATTGCTATTCCCTCAACCTCGGCGTCGGAAAAAGTCTCAAGGAGAACGGTCTCAATCGCCTCCGACAAGTCACACTCCCTGATTTTCAGAACTCGTTTGGCGTTAGTCATTGACGCCGCCCCTTTTCGCTACAATCGAAAGGGGGCCCTGCCCGCCCTTTGTAACACTTGAAAACCGGACAGCACCTCGACGCAGCGCGGGTACTTCGCCTCACACATCGACCACCCTGTCTGACAATCGGACTGACTGCTTTCCGCAGTATACCCGATCGTGACCGATAGCCACGGATTTCCGTGGGGTTCAAACCAGCCGACACGGCGACAGCGCCTGCTGCTCGCACTCGGCATCGCGGTGTGCGTAGGGCTGAATCTCTACATCACCCAGGAGAAATACGACAGCACCCGCTCCGACTTCAGCCTCATCTGGTTCGGCGCACGCGCACTCCTGAACGGCGCGGATCCGTACCGCCTGGTGGGGCCTGGACTTGTGTTCGATTCACAGTGGACTTCGCTATACCCGGCGACGGCGTATGTGGTAGGCATTCCGTTCGCGGCTCTCCCCGAACGCTGGGCATCGATCGCCTTCGTCTCAGCTTCCTCATTCCTGCTCGCCTACGGAATAACGCGACACAGCTGGCACCTGCTGCCGATTTTCCCGTCCGTGCCATTCATCTTCTCCGCGCAGGTCGCGCAGTGGTCGATCCTCGCGACCGCCGCGATCTTCATCCCATGGATCGCCGCTGTCGCAGCGGCAAAACCACAGTCGTTCATTCCGATACTCGCGGGGTCGCGGACACGTACTCCGATCATCGTCGCTGCAATCGGCTCGCTGATACTCTTCGGGCTGAGCCTACTGCTGCTACCGTCGTGGCCGTGGGAATGGCTCGACCTCGCCCGCCATGCAGATCACGTGCGGCCACACGTGCTGCGACTCGGTGGAGTGTCCATACTGCTCGTGCTTCTCAAGTGGCGTCGTCCGGAAGCGTGGATCGTGGCGGCAATGGCAGTCATGCCCCAGACCTGGTATCCGTACAACACGCTGCCGCTGCTGGCTCTGGCGAATACATACCGCGAAGCGTGCGTGTTGTCGCTGCTTGCATCGGGTGGTGCATACCTCACAGGGATCTTTTTCGGCGGGCTTCCACCCGTCGAGGCAGCGGCTGCCGGCGGTCAGATGGCGATTGCTACCGGCTACCTTCCGGCGACGATCATGATTCTTCGCCGGAGCAACGTTGCCGAGCCACCGGCCGCAGTCCGTACCTTTCGGCGTGCGCTTCGATTGACGCGACAATCCGAACGCACATCGCACTGATGCGCCCACCATTCGCCGCCACGTGCTCCGCGGTTCGATTCACTCCAGCTCGACGAGCGTCATCCCTTTCTCGACCGCCATTCCCACAGTGACGGCGATCGACCGCACGCGACCCGCCGAGGTTGCCCTTAGCTCGTTTTCCATCTTCATCGCTTCCATCACGACCATGCCCTGCCCTGCGGCAACGGTATCACCCACGGCAACGTTCAGCCTGACGATCAATCCCGGCATCGGAGCGACGACGGGTGCCGGACCCGCCGGTTTTGCAGTCGCGGCCGAGATGTCACGTATGGCACGAGTGCGTTCGTCCAGCGCTTCCGCCTCGAACCTGTAGCCGTCGACCCACAACGAATAAATGCCGCGGCCCTTGCCGCGCTTCACTACGACGCGGTGCACTTCGTCACCGATTGTCACCACCCGCAGAGGTGTGCCCGCTACGTCGGCAGCTTGCGCTGAAACCTGCTGCTCATCCAGTGTGGCGGTGCCACCGTCGAGCGACACCTCGTGACGCACACCGTTCAGGGTCACGATGTATTTCATGAAGCGCGCGGCACGAGCTCGCACACGGTCTCGACATGTGCTGTCTGAGGAAACATGTCGAAGGCGACGAGCGACGCGATTCTGTAGGCCGGCAGCCGCGCGAGATCACGCGCCAAGGTGGCTGGATTGCAGCTGACATAGGCGATGACGCGGGGTTTCAACGGCGTGCGCTCCAGGAGGTCGGTCACTCTGGTGTCTGTTCCGGCACGGGGCGGATTCAGAACCACCGCGTCGGCCGGGAGTGCCCCCGATAACGCTTCTTCGACCCGTGCTCGCAGCGACACCGATCCTTCCGGCAGTCTCAGAGCGCACCAGCGCGCCGCGTCGTTGTCGAGCTCAATGGCGGTGACTCTCGCGCCCATCTTCGCGAACGCAATGGCGGTGTCCCCTGCACCGGAGTAAGCATCGATCACCGTTGATGGCGCATACGCTGAAATTGTCTTGAGCAGATGGGCGCGCAGCTCAGCAGTCACATCCGGGTTCACCTGGGCGAACGACATCGCCGGCGGATGAAGCGCACGCGGCGGCCGGCGGTCGCCGACGAGTCGTTTCGATCCCTCCTCGTTCTCCCACCATGCAGCGGCGAGCGACCGGGTCTGCTCGAAAAATTCGTGCGCACCGCTCCACCGCGTTCCTCCGGCGAGCATGAACACCGGGCCGTCGTTGGTGAGACGCACACTTCCGCGCAACGACTTCACGTTGGGAAAAAGCTGCGAATGCGACATGACTTCGCCCCACGCGGACAGCACCCGCCGGTCCGTGATGAGACAATCGGCAAGGGCGAAAACTTTTCCGGGCTCGTCGTACGGATGGAGCCCCGCCACCCACTGTCCCTCGGATGGACGCTCGATTGCGAGCGACAGTTTCACCCGGTACCGCCACTCGCCGTCGCTCGCCCTGATTTCGGGTAACGCGATCGGCGTCTTGCCGATTCGCTCGACTGCGTCGCGAATGATGCGCTGCTTGGCGCGCAGCTGCGCTGGGTATGCAAGGTGTTGTATCTGGCAACCGCCGCAACGATCACGCGTGTAATGCGCACATGGCGGCTCGATTCTCTCTTCCGACGCGCGAGCAATGGTGCGGAGGGCACCTCGCGCGAAAGTTCCTCTTCCGTTGACGCGGGCCGTGATGAGATCCCCGGGAGCGGTGCGCGGTACGAACACTACGAGTCCGCTGTTGCGACCCACGCCGTCACCGCCCGCGGCAATGGACTCTATCTCCAGCGGAATCATCTGCGCCATCAGCGGAGCGCCTCGCGGCGCGCCAGGACTTTCCAGGTATTGTTCCGATCTCCATCCGATTTTACATCGGACGGCGCTCCCGCGGCGACCTGACTGAAGCCGCGACTTCTGTCTTGCTCCGCGAAGAGCGCTGCCGCGATCGCCGCCGCGCGGGTGGCTTCAGGCGGAGGTGCAACCGCGGTCAGCGACGGCAATTTTTTCTCGAGCCATTGAATGTCGATATCACCGCGCCGGAACTCGGGATCTTCCATCAACCGCAGGTGAAAATCCCTCGAGGTCTCCACGCCGTCGATGGTCAGCTCGAGCAATGCCCGGTGCATGCGCTCGACGGCCAGCTCCCTCGTGCGCGCCCAGACTATCAGCTTGGCCAGCATCGGATCGTAATGCAATCCGATCTCGCTTCCGGTCTCTATTCCGCCATCCCATCTCACTCCAGGTCCGCCCGGCAAGTGCAGGTAGTCTATGCGCCCGGTGCTTGGGAGAAATCCGTTGGCGGTATCCTCGCTGGTGATGCGGCACTCGATCGCCCACCCCCTCGGCACCAGATCCTTCTGCGCGAAAGGCAGTGCTTCTCCCGATGCGATTCGCAGCTGCCACTCCACAATGTCGATGCCGGTCACGAGCTCCGTCACCGGATGCTCCACCTGAATCCTCGTGTTCATCTCGAGGAAGTAGTAGCGCCCGTCCCGGTCGAGCAGAAACTCGCACGTGCCGGCGTTGACATAACCGGCAGCACGAGCCGCGCGAATCGCCGTCTCGCCCATCTCGTGCCGCAGCTCCGGCGACACCGCAATGCTCGGTGCCTCCTCCAGCATCTTCTGATGCCGGCGCTGCACCGAACACTCACGCTCCCCCAGTGACAGCACCTTACCATAGTTGTCCGCGAGAATCTGAATCTCCACGTGGCGCGGACCGTCGATGTATTTCTCGACGTACACAGCATCGTCACCGAATGAGCTCTTCGCCTCCCGCTGCGCTGATGCCAACGCGGATTCGAGCTCTCCGTCGGCCTTCACCAGCCGCATTCCCTTCCCGCCGCCGCCCGCTGCGGCCTTGAGCAGTACCGGATAGCCGAATTCAGCAGCGATTTTTTTCGCGGCATCCGCGTCGCGGAGCCGTTCCGTCGTACCGGGAACGACAGGCACTCCATTGCTGACCGCGAGCGTTCGCGCTGACGTCTTGCTTCCCATCGCCGCAATCGCTTCCGCCGGGGGTCCAATAAACGTGAGGCCGGCATCGCGAACGGCGCGTGCAAACCATTCGCGCTCGCTGAGAAACCCGTAACCCGGGTGGATTGCGTCGGCCCCCAGCGTCCTTGCCGCCTCGATGATCCTGTCGCCAAGCAGATAGCTCTGGCTCGACGGCGGCGGACCGATGTTCACGGCCTCGTCCGCCTCGCGCACATGCGGCGCGCGTATGTCGGCGTCGCTGTATACCGCGACGCTCCGCACGCCCAGCTCCCGGCAGGCGCGGACGATTCTCAGCGCGATCTCGCCGCGGTTGGCGATGAGAACCTTCGAAATCACGACGCGTTACAGTGGGATGTTGCCGTGTTTCTTCGGCGGATTCCGATCGCGCTTCCCGCGCAGGCTCTCCAGCGCATCGATCAGCCGGGGCCTCGTATCACGTGGGTCGATGATGTCGTCGACATAGCCGCGACCCGCCGCGATGTACGGGTGGGCGAATTTCGCGCGATACTCTTCGATCCTCTCCTCCGTCGCCATCGCAGGATCATCGCTCTCCTCGATCTCCCTCCGAAACAGAATCTCCACCGCGCCCTTCGGCCCCATCACGGCGATCTCCGCCGACGGCCACGCAACGTTGAAATCTCCCCGGATATGCTTCGAGCTCATGACGTCGTATGCACCGCCGTACGCCTTGCGGGTGATTACAGTGAGCTTCGGCACAGTCGCCTCGCAGTACGCGTACAACAGCTTTGCGCCGTGCTTGATGATACCGCCATGCTCCTGCGCCACTCCCGGCAGAAATCCCGGGACGTCCTCGAAGGTCACGACCGGGATGTTGAACGCGTCGCAAAACCGGATGAAGCGCGCCGCTTTCACCGACGCCGCGATGTCCAGCACGCCCGCCAGCACCGCAGGCTGGTTGGCGACGACGCCAGCGCTGTAGCCGCCAAGGTGCACGAAGCCGCAGATGATGTTGTTGGCAAAGTCCGGCTGCACTTCGTAGAACTCGCCGTCGTCCACTACGCGCCTGATGACGTCGTGCATGTCGTAAGGCTTGTTCGGATTGTCGGGAACGACGTCCAGCAGCTCCTCATCGCGGCGATCGCGCGGGTCCGCGCCTGAGCCACGCGGCGGTTCATCCACGTTGTTCGACGGAACGAACCGGAAGAGATCGCGGATAGCCTGGATGCATGCCGGTTCGGAGTCATGTGCGAAATGCGCCACACCCGAAATTTCGGTATGGGTTGCGGCGCCGCCCAGCTTTTCCATCGTCACGTCCTCGTGCGTGACTGTCTTCACGACGTTGGGGCCGGTCACGAACATGTACGAGCTTTCGCGGACCATGTAGGTGAAGTCGGTAATCGCCGGCGAATAGACGGCCCCACCGGCGCACGGGCCGAGAATGGCGGATATCTGCGGCACCACACCCGACGCGAGTGTATTGCGCAGAAATATCTCCGCGTAGCCGCCGAGTGAGACCACACCTTCCTGAATTCTCGCTCCGCCGGAATCGTTTAGTCCGATAACCGGAGCGCCGTTGCGTACGGCGAGGTCCATGATCTTGCAAATTTTTTCCGCGAACGCTTCCGACAGCGAGCCGCCGAACACGGTGAAGTCCTGAGAAAAAACGTAGACCAGGCGACCGTCGATGCGGCCATGGCCCGTGACCACGCCGTCGCCGAAGAACTTCTGGTTCTCCAGGCCAAAGTCGGTCGAGCGGTGGACCACGAATCGATCCAGCTCCGTGAACGATCCTTCGTCGAGAAGAAGGTCAAGCCGCTCTCGCGCCGACAGCTTTCCCTTTGCGTGCTGCGCTGCAACCCGCGCAGCGCCGCCGCCTTCCTCTGATTCGGCGCGGCGGCGCTCGAGGAGATCCAGTTTGTCGCGCATTGTCATCGCGGCGAAAAGCTAACGCTCATCCGATAACGCATCCACCACTGGGCCACGCAGCGCATCTGGCGATGTGGTCCAGCGATGAGTGATAAGTTTCGACATCGCGCGCACGTTCCTGCACCATCCCCCCGGTCCTGACTGGAGAACGAACGGCCGAGCCCAGCGCTCTAACCCCAGCGCGACGCCCTGAACGTTCGTAGGTCGCCCGGGCTGGGGTTCGCTAACGCGCTGAGCAAATGGACGCGCTGGCGCGTAGTTAATGAGTGTAAACTCAATCTGCCAGCCGCGTGTCCAATGCTCGACTCTGACAGTGTGAAGATGCCCATCCGCCGAATACTTCTCGCCGCCATCATTCTTGCCGCGACATTTTCGACCGCGGCCCGCGCTCAACAGGCGGATGTGATCAGAGGCCGCGTCACCGGCCCCGACAGCGCCATGACCGGTGTCAACGTCACCGTCACTTCTATCTCCGGAAACGTCAGCCGCACCGCCCGCACCGACTCCAACGGCCGCTTCACCGTCACTTTCCCCGGCGGCGACGGTGACTACATGGTGTCGTTCACCGCCCTCGGCTACGCGCCGAAACGATTCGAAGTGAAGCGTACCGCGGACGAAGATATCCTGGTCGCTGACGCAAAGCTGACGCGCGTTGGCGCGGTGCTCGACGCCGTCACTGTGCGGGCGGAACGGGAGAAAGTCCGCCGGAACGACGTTCCTCCGGACGTCAGCGGAACGGAACAACCCCTGAGCAATGCCGCTGTTCCGGCCGATCTGATGGGCGACCTGGCCGCCATGGCCGCGTCGTTGCCGGGCATACAGTCAGTTCCGGGGCAGGACGGCGCCGCCGATGGCTACTCGGTACTCGGCCTCGGCGCCGACCAGAACAACACCACGCTGAATGGAATGCAGTTCGGCGGTTCCAATCTCCCCCGCGATGCCGCTGTCGGAAGCTCAGTTGTCACGTCTCCCTATGACGTGTCGCGCGGAGGATTCAGCGGGGCGCAGATGACGCTCCGCACGCGCTCCGGATCCAACTTCATCACAAGGGGAATGAGCGCCAATGTCGACGCGCCACAGCTCCAATGGAGCGACGGCGCCGCGCGATCGCTTGGGCAGGAGTATTCCAACTACTCGCTCGGCGGCGTCGTATCGGGCCCCATCAAGTTCGACAAGTCGTTCTACAATGTCTCCTATCAGCTGGGACGTCGCGCCAACGAGCTGCACACGCTGCTGACGACTGACCCGCAGGGTTTGCAGGCCGCCGGTGTGTCTTCCGATTCGGTCGGGCGCCTGCTGTCGATTCTGGGAATGGCCCGGGTTCCGTTCAGCCTCGGAGACGCGGCTACCGATCGGCTCGGTGACCAGGGGTCTGTTTTCGGAAGCCTCGATTTCGCGCCGCCCTCTTCAACTTCCGGGCAGGCGCTCAACGTCTCGTTCAACGGGAACTGGAGCAGACAAAGTCCTGCCACTGGTCTGGCGACGGAGCTGCCGGGACATAGCGGCGACCGGACCAACTGGCGGGGCGGATTACAGACAAGACACAACGCGTACTTCGGAGTCGGTATACTCAGCGAGACGTCGCTTGGTGTCAGCGCCTCCCGAAATTCGTCGTCTCCATATCTACAGATGCCGGCGGGCCGCGTACGCGTCAGCTCCAGCTTCGATGATGGTGCAAGTGCCGTACAGAATCTGTTTTTTGGCGGCAACCAGTCGCTCAACAGCACTCAGACGACGAACAACGTCGGATTGCTGAACCAGATGTCCTGGTTCAGCACGAACAACAAGCACCGCCTCAAGCTCACCACCGAGCTGCGCCGCGATGGATCCTCGCTCGAGCAGGCGTCAAACCTGCTGGGCACTTTTGCCTACAATTCTCTCGCCGATCTCGAAGCAGGCATCCCTTCATCCTACTCTCGACAGCTTGGCACCCGTCAGCGCGACGTCAGCCAGCTGGTGGGAGCTTTGTCGCTCGGAGATTCCTGGCGGCGCACGCCCAATCTTCAGATTCAATACGGACTGAGAGTGGACGGCAACAGATTCCTGTCGCAGCCGCAGCTCAATCCTGAAGTCGAGTCCGTGTTTGATGTGCGCAACGACCTAGGGCCGGACAGAGTGTACTTGAGCCCTCGCGTCGGCTTCTCCTGGTCCTATGGGACGGCGGCGCAGATTGCTGGTTTCGAGGGAGCCGCGCGGGGGCCGCGTGCAGTTGTACGCGGAGGGATCGGACTTTTTCAGAACATGCCATCGACGAACCTGATCGGTCCGTCCATCGATAACACCGGCCTCCCCGGCGCGGTTCAGCAGCTGATGTGCGTCGGGGCGGCAGCGCCGGTTCCCGACTGGAGCTCGTACGCGGCCGACGCATCGGCGATTCCGGATCGCTGCGCAGATGGAACTACAGGATCCGTGTTCGCCAATGCGTCACCCAACATCAGCCTGTTCGGCGAAGATTATTCCGCGCCGCGAAGCATACGGTCGAATCTGCAATGGAGAGGTCCAACCTTCGGCAATCGTCTCTCTACCTCGATCGACGCAACCTTCTCGATGAATAGAAACCAGCAGAGCACCATCGATTTGAATTTCAGTCCCGTAACGCGGTTTACGCTCGCGGATGAAGCCGGACGGCCGGTATACGTTCTACCCACGAGCATCGTGCCTGCAACCGGCGCGATTGCCTCGCGCGACGCGCGGGTGTCCGGAAAGTTCTCGCGCGTTTCGGAGATCGTTTCCGACCTGCGTTCCCAAAGCCGCCAGCTGAGCGTGCGATTCTCGCCGACGCGCTTCAGCCAGAGCTTCAGCTGGGGGATGTCGTACGTCTACTCGAACGTCCGGGAACAATCACGAGGGTTCAACGGCACTGTCGGCAATCCGCTCGCGGTGGAGTGGGGCCGGTCGTCGTTCGACTCGAGGCATCAGATCGTCTACAACCTCGGATACAATTTCTTCGATTTCGTTCGGGTCAACTGGTTCGGACAGTTCCGGTCCGGTTCGCCATTCACTCCGATGGTGGCAGGCGACGTGAACGGCGACGGATACTCCAACGACCGTGCCTACGTTTTCAATCCGGGTTCGGCACAGGATCCGGCGCTTGCGGCGGGGATTCAGTCGCTCCTCGACAACGGGTCCGACGCGGCCAGAAGCTGCTTGTCGAAACAGCTCGGACAGCTTGCGGCGCGCAACAGCTGCCAGAGTCCGTGGTCGTCCAACGCGTCGATGTCGATCTCGTTCAATCCCGTGAAGGTGAGAATGCCGCAGCGCGCTACCCTCTCCTTCCAGTTGTCCAATCCGCTTGGTGCAGCCGACCTGCTCATCAACGGATCGGGCAACCTTCGTGGCTGGGGTCAACCGTCATTCCCCGACCAGTCGCTGCTCTACGTTCGCGGCTTCGACCCGAAGCCGGGCCGCTACAAGTACGAGGTCAATCAGCGTTTCGGATCGACCAATCAGGCTTTCGGTGCATTCAGAGTTCCGGTGACACTGACCGCGATGCTGCGCTTCGACGTCGGTCCAACCCGTGAGCGCCAGCTGCTGACACAACAGCTGGACAGAGGCCGCCGCACGAACGGCACGAGAGCACCGGAGCAGATGTTACGCGCAATTTATGGGAGTGGCGGGATACCAAACCCGATGGCCACGATTCTCCGGCAGCAGGATTCGCTCAAGCTCACTGCCGCGCAGGCTGACAGCATCGCCGTTCTCAATCGCATGTATACAATCCGGAACAACGCGGTGTGGAGCCCGGTGGCGAAATACTTCGCCGATCTCAGGGATTCGTACGATCACGACGCGGCGTACGACAAGTACATCGAGGCGCGAAAAGCGACGGTCGATCTGATGATGAAGCTCGGACCGACGGTGAAGGATCTGCTCACTGCGGAGCAGAAGCGAAAGCTGCCCGCTTTCATTGCGGGTTACCTCGACCCGCGGTACCTGGCATCGATTCGGAATGGCACTGCCGGCTTCACGGGCGGCGGCATGTTCGGTGGTGGGGCTCCGGGAATGTTTGCCAGCGAGGCCGCTCTTTCCGCCGGCGGCGGCGACCGGATAATCATCAGGCAATGATCGGGAGCGCTCCGTGTTTCCAAATCCACTTCAACACTCAATCAAGTGATCATGAAAACCTCCGTATGTCTGACAAGCTGCGCGCTGTTCGCTCTGGCAGCGTCGCCCGCGTTCGCACAGCAGCGGCCGCCCATCCGGCCGCTCGGCGCCGTCGTGGCGCGAAGCGCCGAGCCCATGTCGAACGTCGCGGCGGTTCGTGCGCTGTCGTCCGGGCGCGTGCTGGTCAACGAGCCGCAGAAGCGTCGCGTCATCCTCTTCGACAGCGAGCTCAAGACGTTTGCGATCGTTGCTGACTCGACTGCTGCAACCGGAAACGCTTACGGCGGTCGCATCGCGGGGCTTATCGCCTACCGCGGCGACTCCAGTCTGTTCGTCGATCCTCAGTCGTTGTCGATGATGGTGATCGACCCGGCCGGCAAGATCGGGCGTGTGATGTCGGTGCCGCGCTCGGAAGACGCGGGAATGCTCGGAGGCGGTTTCGGCGGCGCTTCATTTGACGGAAAGGGAGGGCTCATCTACCGTGCCGCGCCTCGCTTCAATTTCCGCGGAGCCGGCCCCGCAAGCCGTGACTTCGTGCCGCCTCAACAGCCGGATTCGGCGGCGATTGTCCGAATCGATCTCGCAACTCGCAAGGTCGACACGCTCACGTACATAAAGACGCCGAAGATAAAGATGGACGTCACTCGTGACGCCAACGGCGGAATGACCATGATGTCGCAGGTGAACCCCCTCCCGATCGTTGACGACTGGACTGTCCTGCCCGACGGCTCGCTCTTCATCGTACGCGGGCGCGACTATCATGTAGACCTCGTCGCCTCCGACGGAACGAAGTCATCTGTCGCCAAGATTCCGTTTGACTGGCAACGCCTCACGGACGAGGACAAGATCGCGTTCATCGACTCGGTGAAAGCCGCGCGCGCTCGCCTCGGTCCGAATGCCCCGGGCGTCCAGCTCGGCGGGCCGGGCGGTGCGGGTGCTGCAGCCGGCGGTGGCGCGGGTGGCGGCGGCGGACCGCAGATCATGATGCGGATAGAGGCCGGCCCCCCGGCGGGCGGTGGGGCGGGTCCTGAGCGGCGCCAGGGCGCGCCGCAGATGCAGATGAACTTCGTGCCTCCGACAGAGCTACCCGACTACAAGCCAGCCTTTTTCGCGGGATCGGTCCGCGCCGACACCGAAGGCAACGTGTGGGTGCGCACGATTCCCACTACGGCAACTCCTGGCGGACCCGTGTTCGACGTGCTGAACAAAAAAGGCGAGCTGGTAGAGCGCGTGCAGATTCCTGCGGGACGCGCGATCGCCGGTTTCGGAGCGGGCGGAATCGTGTATCTCACGGCGCGAGAGAACGACAAGGTATTTCTTGAAGCGGCGAAAATCCGGTAATAGTCCACGACGCGAAATTGCGCCCCCATTTCCCGGGTCATACTATGGGAGCGTGACGCCCCCTGACTACACATCATTGCTCGATCCTCCCCGGGGCGACGAGGTACGCGCGTGCATTACAGCCTTCGTTCATCGCAGTCGCTCCATACAGTTGCAACAGCTCTCTTTTCCCTCACGCTAGCCGCTTCACTTTATTCTTCCGCAGTCTACGCTCAACAACGCGGGTCCAGCGGCGGAATAGCCGGCGTGGTCGTCGATGACAACGACCGCCCGCTGTCGGGCGCATCGGTTCGGGTCGCCCGCAGCGATGGTTCCGCATCGGCAGATGCGATCAGCGACAATGCCGGCGCGTTCACTGTGCCGGCGCTTGCGCCCGGTCTATATCGCGTAACAGCTCGACGCATCGGATTTCGCGAAGCCCGACTGCCATTCCTGAGAATCACCTCCGGACACACCTCGGCGATCCGGGTGATTCTGTCTGCGTCGGCAACGCAGCTGTCGACCGTCACAGTGACCGTAACTGCCACGTCGATCGACGCTTCCACAACGGAGCTCGCGCGTCGGATTACTGTGGACGACGTGAAGTTGATTCCCCTGGCGCGAGACGCGGCGAGTCTTGTCGAGCTGGTGCCGGGCGCTCGGAAAGGATTCGTGTGGGGTGGCGCCGGCGATGCCGCCAACAACTATCAGCTCGACGGAGTGAGTGTCAATCATCCGGGAGTCGGGGGAGATTTTCTTTCGCCGAGTATCGACTGGGTAGAGGCCCTCGAGGTGCGCGGTCTTGGTGCTGGCGCCGAGTATGGAAGCTTTCAGGGTGGAATTCTGAATGCAGTGACGAAAACGGGAACGAACGATTTCCGCGGTGCACTGAGAGTCAACTATGTCTCGCCATCGCTTACGTCGACGAACCTCCGCCCGAATGAAGAAGGCATCGAGCAGACAAGGCGCGGCGAGGTGAGCGGCGAGATCCGCGGGCCGATCTTCCGCGATCGCCTGTTCTATTTCATCGGAGGCCAGATCGTAGATCGCAGCGTCCGTGTTCCGGACCTGACGACGGCGGTGTCTGCCATCCGCGCCGATCGCCAGGAGCTCCGCGATTCGCGCGGAATCGCCAAGCTCACTCTGCATCCCGGCCTGCGTGACCGAATCGATTTGCTGGGCGGCTACAGCAGCAACGACACCGATAGGGCCGAGCTGAACGGCATCAACGACCCTTTGTCGGCGCGCAGAGTGGAAGCTCCGGCTTCCTACTATTCGCTGGGATGGACTCGCACCGGCACGGCAAGCTCGCTCGATTTTCGAGTCGCGGGATTCAACGCGACGGAAACACGGCGCGGCTACGGGGCGAACGCGCCCGCGCTGCAGGTATTCTCGGTCGGACGTCAACCGGTTTTTCAGAACTCCGTCTTCAACGAACGACTCGAGCCGCGGAGTGTCAGCGGGAACGCGACCTGGAAGTCTCAGCATTCGCTCCTCGGCGGAGAGAATCGCCTCGTGATTGGCGCCGACTACACCCGTGGCTGGTGGCGCAACGAGAGGCTGCGGAATGGGGGACTGACCTGGTTTCCCTACCCCGACGTGGTAAGCCAGACAATCGATGCCACGCGCCCCGCGACGTGGCCCGATGTCGGCAGCGAGTGGGGCGGAGAAATTCGCCTGCAGTCTGACATCGAGGAGGGTGCGGTATTTCTCCAGGACTACTTCAGTCCAGGTCCGACGCTGACATTCACTCCCGGTCTTCGCTACAGCGGCTGGGCGGGATGGCTCACACCATCGGATTCCGCCGGCACCCGCTTCCTTGCCGCACGTCACCAGGCGTTCGACCCTCGCTTCGGAGTGGTCTGGGATGTGTCAGGCACGAACACGTTCGTTTTGAAGGCGCACTGGGGGCGGTATCACCAGGGGATGAGCTCGCTGTTCTTCGACCGGGCGCAGGGCGCCGATGTGTACTCCAACCAGCGGTTCTATTTCCAGGGTCCCAACCTGACGGACAGCCGCACCGTGTTCACGGCGGCGGAACGTGATGCAATGCTGAACACCTTTACCGGCTTCTCCCCGACGTTCGTCGAATCGATTCTCAACGAAGCGGGCCGGGTCGAAAACTACCGGCAGCCGTTCGTCGATCAGGTCACGCTGGGCGCGGAAAAAACTTTCGGCTCGAGGTGGAAGGCTGAGCTCGCCTACACGAACCGGATCAACAGGGACGTCGCCGGCCTTGTCGACAGGAATCTGGCGTCCAACTACAGCCCTCTCACCGATGTTCGCGTTCGGCAGCGAATAAGCTTCGGTCCGGTCTATGACCAGACGGGTGACAACCTGGTGCTGCCTGTTCTGTGGGTTTCGAACTTCGACCTGCGGCGCGAACTGATCAGGCGGCGTGATAATCGCACTCCCCTGCCGCCGGTGCCGGGCTACACCTTCGCCGACATCGATCGCCTGTCGTTTGATCGCGACATAGTGTTGTCTACGGTTGACGAAGCACGACGGCGCTTCGACCAGCTGTCGCTGTCGGTGCGCACGGAACAGCCGCGATGGAACGCCCTCGCTTCGATGACAGCGACTCGGCTGGTCGGCAACGTTCCGGGGCTCACTGGTTTCGGCACGAATGGAACCAGCTTCACGGCAGGTCCCGGTGTTCGACCGAACGAGGCTCTCCGGAATGAAGGTGAGCTGCCGAATTTCCCGGCGTTCGAGAGCAAGCTATGGCTCAGCGGGCAACTGCCATACGGACTTCAGGGAGGTATTTTCACCGCATTTTCTCTGGGCGAGTATTTCACGCCGGTTTTTCAGCTGACTCCCCGATTCCGCCTGCAGGCCTCCGATGGCTCGCTTCTTCCAGACGATTTGGTGGATGGTGTCAGAGGCCAGACCATCCTGCTTGAAAATCGTGGAAGCCGCAAATATCAGGGTCGCACTAATCTGGATGTGAGGCTCGAGAAGCGGTTCCAGATTGGAGACTTTGCATGGTTCGTCACTGCCGATCTGTTCAACGCGCTGGGATCTGACGCCATCGTGGAGCGCAACCTGACGATCAACGATCAGATTTCAACGGACCCGACCTCGACTTTCGCCGCGCCGCGCCAACGTGTCACGCCCCGCGCGCTGCAGGTCGGTGGACGCATCGAGTTGTAGCAAGAGTGCGCAGAGCGCTGCACGACACAGAGGTGCAGAGACACAGAGAATCAAAGCTTTGAGCACTGGATGGAAAGCTGTATAAAGGTTGCAAAGGTCAGCGATAATTGAATTTCAGTAATGGACTCTTCAAAGAGTCATTTTCTTTCACCCGCCCTCACATGAAAAACCGACGAGACTTCGTAAAGACATCTGCCGCCGCCGCTGCCCTTGTAGGATCGCGCGCCGCATTAGGACAACCGCTGGTCCAGCGTCCCGCAGTATATATCGGCGGCGATCCTCTCGCGGATGACCTTGCGCTCGAAGCGCTCAATGCGGCGCGAGGTGCCGGTGCTTCCTACGCTGATGCGCGCGTGGGCCGGTACCGCCGGCAATCGATCAACACGCGCGAACGACAGATCGCCGGGGTGAATGATTCCGAATCCTACGGGATCGGCATCAGAGCGCTCGTCGCGGGCTCGTGGGGCTTCGCTTCCACCAGCACGATGACGAGGGAAGGCGTTCAGCAGACGGCGCTCGAGGCGGTTCGGCTCGCCAAGGCCGCTCACATGATCCAGCGGCGACCTGTACAGCTCGCGCCGGTCGCGGCTGTCAAGGGAACGTGGCGGACGCCGGTGACCCGCGATCCACTCGACGTTCCGATCGAGGACAAAGTCGCTCTGCTGCTCGCAGCCAACGAAGCCGCGCTCAAGGTGAAAGGCGTGCGGTTCGTGAACTCGGGCATGCAGCTGCTTCGCGAGGAAAAAACTCTCGCGACAACCGACGGCACGCTGACCACGCAGACTTTCATTCGCGTCGGCCCGCAATTCTCCGCCACCGCGATCGCGGAAGGCGACTTCCAGTCTTACAACGAGGAGCTCGCGCCGCGCGGTAACGGATGGGAGTACATCGAATCGCTCAACATGCCCGGGAACGCCGAGCGGTGGGCGACTCTCGCCGCGGAAAAGCTGGGAGCGAAGTCGGTCGAAGTCGGCAGGTACGACCTGATCCTCGATCCCACCAACCTCTGGCTCACCATCCACGAATCGATCGGACATCCCACCGAGCTCGACAGGGCGATGGGATACGAAGCGAACTTCGCCGGTACGAGCTTCATCGCGCCGCCCGATAAACACATCGGCAAGCTTCGCTACGGAAAGGAATTGATGCACATCCAGGCCGACCGCACGCAGGAAGGCTCCCTCGCGCGAGTGGCGTGGGATGACGAGGGAGTTCCCGCCGAGAAGTGGCTGATCGTCGACCGCGGGATGTTCAAGGATTATCAGACGACGCGCGAGCAGGCCGCGTGGATCGCACCACTTACCGGCGTTCGCCGGTCGCACGGCTGCTCCTTCGCCGATTCATGGTCGAGCGTCCAGTTCCAGCGGATGCCGAACATTTCGCTGATGCCGGGAGACCGCGACATCGGGCTCGACGAGATCGTCGCCGCCACCGACCGCGGCATCATCGTCAAGAACCGCGGCTCATGGTCGATCGATCACCAGCGTTTCAACTTCCAGTTCTCCGGCCAGGTGTTCTACGAGGTGAAGAACGGGAAGATCACGGGAATGCTGAAGGATGTGGCGTACCAGAGTCGCACTCCCGACTTCTGGAACTCGATGGACATGATCGGCGGCCCGAAGAGCTACTGGCTCGGCGGATCATTCGGTGATGGCAAGGGAGAGCCGCCACAGTCGAACTCCGTCAGTCACGGCTGCGTTCCCGCCCGCTTCAAGCAGGTGAACATCGTCAATACGGGGAGGCAGGCATGAGACCGCGCTCTCTGTTTGAAGATCCGACCGCCGCGGCGCGGTCGTTGATGACGCAGGAGACTGCGCGATCACTCGCCAATCGCGTGCTCGGAATGGCCAAGGCTGATTCGACACGCCTGGTGATTTCGAGCGACTGGAGCGGAAATTCGCGGTTCGCCGGTGGTGAGATCACCACGTCGGGGGAAATCAGCGACAACACCGTCACTGTCATCAGCACTGTTGGAAAGCGGCGTGCCTCCAGCTCGACCAATATCCTCGATGACGCCGCGATGAGGCGGACAGTGGATCTTTCCGAAAGGCTGGCACGGCTGTCGCCCGAAGACCCGGAAATCATGCCCGAGCTCGGAACGCAGACATACCAGCCCGTCAACGGCTACATCGAGCGAACGGCGGACCTGGGCCCCGAAGCGCGCGCCGCGGCGGTGACGAAAGTTCTCCAGAGCGCAGCAACGGTGGGAAAGCCCGCTGGCGAGGTGTTCGTGGCTGGATTTCTCGAGGCCAACGCCCGCGTCAACGCCATCGTCAACAACAAGGGATTGTTCGCTTTTCATCGGTCCACTGACGTGAGTCTGTCCACCACTGTCCGTACTCCCGATGCGACAGGCTCGGGATGGGCATCAGGTGGTGCGCGGGACTGGGGGGCTCTCGACGCCGCAGCGCTCGGCGCGCGAGCCGCGCAGAAGGCTGTCGCATCGCGCAACCCGCAGGGAATCGAGCCCGGCATGTACACCGTCGTTCTCGAGCCGCAGGCGGTCGCCGACCTCATCCCGCTGCTCGGCGGCGCATTCAACGCGCGCGGCGCTGAAGAAGGACGCGGGCCGTTCTCCAAGCGCGGAGGCGGCACGAGACTGGGAGAGAAGATCGCCGATTCGCGCGTGACGCTGTATTCGGATCCGTGGGACGCAGAGCTTCTGTCGCAGCCCTTTGACGCCGAAGGCCTTCCACTCCAGCGCCGCGTGTGGGTGGAGAATGGCGTGCTGAAGAACCTCACGTACTCCAGATTCTGGGCGCAGAAACAGGGTGCTCAGCCAACGGGTGGTGGTGGAGGCGGGTTCGGCGGTGGCGGTTTTCCCGGCGGCATCAAGATGGTCGGCGGCACAAAGACAACCGAGCAGCTGATCGCGGAAACGCCCCGCGGCGTACTCGTGACCCACTTCTTCTACATCCGCTCTCTCGACCAGCGCACCGTTCTTCTCACCGGACTAACGAGGGACGGCACCTTCCTGATAGAAAACGGAAAGGTCGTACGCAGTCTCAAGAATTTCAGGTGGAACGAGAGCCCCCTCTTCATGCTGAACAAGATCGAGGAGATCGGTCGCGCCGAACGCACGTCGGCCGGCCAGATCATGCCCGCGCTTCGGGTGAAGGACTTCACATTCACGTCCCTCTCGGACGCGGTCTAGGCCGCGTCCGTTATCGCCATCGCGATTTAGCTAGCAGATTCTCACCTGGAGTACGACAGGTTGAAGTCGTACTCGAGTTTGATCGTGTCGGCGACGCTCAACACAACCGGCACCCGCGGCTGGGTAATGTTGAAATCCGCGAACGTGAACGAGGTCGATGCTCTCCCCCTCACTTCGGCGGCGCCTGGCGTCGCCGTCACTCGCCAGGTCATCGGCCTTGTGATGCCTCTCGCGGTGAGGTTTCCTGTGATGTCGAAGGTGTGCGTTCCCGAGCGCGGTAACTGCTTCGGCAGGCCGCGAACCTGGGTCGGCACGAACTCGACCGTCGGGAATTGCTCTGCCTCGAGCACCCGGCGCTTGACGTAACCGTCGCGCCGGTCGCTGTCGCTCGTCAGCGAGGCGGTGTTCACCACGAACTTCGATTCGGCAACCACGATCCGGCCGTCGTCGGAGAGGGCCAGTCCGCCCGTGACCTCACCTGTCTTGCCGATCGCGTCGTTAGGCAGCGGAAGCCGCACAAGCTGCTCCCTGATGCGGTAGCGCACTTCGTTTCCGGTTGTGGCTACACGAAGCCTGACGTTCGCGGCAGAGTTCGCGACAGTTGGCGCTGGCTCGCTCGCGACAGCCTTGGCCGGCGTGGCCTCGGCAGTGTTCACCAGCCGCGGAGCCTCTGCACGGGGTCATGCGGCAAATCCCGCAATAAGCGCCGCGGCTGTTGCAGTGACAGTTACATATGAGGTTCTCGACATCTGTTGCTCCTCATATCCAGGTCCGTGAATTCATGGTGTTTACCGAACGCGCGGGATTTGCTGCGCCTCATTGCTATCTACGCGCGAGTGGCCTTCGCTGCTGATATCAATTACCCTGGTCAGCCGCGCGAGAGACTGCGCTCGATTCCGGCGCCGGTGTGAAGTGCATCACGCAGGCTGATACCTTAATTGGACACCTCGAACTCAC
>Ga0136617_10001831_pt1 | contig 18950 bp, 16 predicted proteins | sample AntDrymUQ3222106_2_FD_129672 | JGI IMG/M metagenome (GOLD analysis project Ga0136617, IMG submission 129672) | Polar desert sand microbial communities from Dry Valleys, Antarctica - metaG UQ322 (21.06) | ecosystem: Environmental > Terrestrial > Soil > Desert | place: Antarctica: Dry Valley... | reverse complement strand
GAGCGCGAGATCAAGCAGGTCAAAGGCGCAGGCGATTATGCGGCGGAGAATTTATAGGACTTACGCACTTGAAAAAGGCTTTGTTGAAAACAAAGGACTTACCGGAACCGCGACTTACCGTAAGTTGTTGATTCCTCGTTGAACTGCGTAAGTCCTATTTATTGAAGTTACTCGGACGCTATGACGGACTGGCGCTCGATTCGTGGGTGCGCGCCAAGTTCGCACGCACGCATTACCGCGGACGGGTCTGTTCGGACGCCAAAATCGCGCGCTACTATTCCCGCTTCAAAACGTGGCGCGGCCTCGCACTGTGGTGCGACTTGACGCGCGACTGGTTGAATGATGATGCGCTCGCCGCTGAAGCACGCGGCTTCGCAGGCGCGACTTAACCGGCAACCTGATGGACGACGAATGGCGACGACGCACGGCAAGCATGCCAACGCTCGATCAAAGATTCCTCAATCGAGATCGTCGACGAGTAACGGCGTGTTCAACTCGGCATCACGCCCGTCTTCAATATCGAAGAGGGGCATCGCGGTTCGAGCACGCACCCGGCACACAGTGGGGTACGTGCGTTGCAAACTTTGCGGCCATGCGCGATCAGCAGGTGCGAAAAATCGATCCAGTCCGTTTTCGGCATGAGCGTCATCAAGTCACGTTCGATTTTCTCAGGCTGCTTCTGTACGCTCAATGCCAGTCGTCCGGCGAGTCGCGCAACGTGCGTATCGACGACCACGCCCGACGCGATTCCGAAAGCGTTGCCGAGCACCACGTTCGCCGTCTTGCGCGCGACGCCCGGCAGTTGCAGCAGTTGTTCGAGGTCATCAGGCACGCGCCCGTCGTGTTGCTCGCTGATGATGCGGCACGTTCCCTGAATGGCGCGCGCCTTGTTGCGAAAGAATCCGGTCGAATGAATGTCCGCCTCAAGCTCCGTCTGCGGCACTTCGAGATAGTCCGCCGCCGCGCGATATTTTCTGAACAGATCGGCCGTCACCAGGTTCACGCGCTCGTCTGTACACTGCGCCGAAAGAATCGTGGCAATCAGCAATTCAAGCGGGTTCGCGTGAACCAGCGCACACCGCGCGCCGGGGTACTCTCGCCTGAGCAGCTTGATGATCTGATGCGTTCGCCGCCGCTGTTGTTCGTGGCTCTCCAAAACGTCGCTCCGTCGTGTTGATGAACGTGGTGTCGCTTTCTGCCTTACTGCGCAGGCGGAAGTTGTCACGCGAATTTTACAAAAAAATCATGTGCACCGTCAGGCTGGATGGTGTTATGCTTGCGCCTCCACTTTCATTATAGTGACAAAAACGCGCGGGTTGTAAGACTTCCCTTTCCACCTTTTTTCGCTCGAGATGACTCCTGCCGACCAGACGAGCGGGGTCGATGGACAAAGGACAATTCACATGGCAGACGAACGTGACGACAACTCCAACAAGCCGGAGGCGCCGCCCGACCCGGGCCGCAGAAAATTCCTGAAAGGCGTCGGCGTGGTCGGCGCCGGTGCGGCGATTGCCGACCAGTTGCTGCTCCACGCGAGCGAGCAGGCCAAACCCGCCGCCGCGGGGGGCGCAAGTGTCGAGCAAGGTGCGGCCGATGTGGTGCTGAACGTCAACGGCCAGAAGCGTACGGCACGGGTCGAGACGCGCACCACTCTGCTGAACGCGATGCGCAACCATCTTGAGCCGCAAGTGTCTGGGCCGAAACTGGTGTGCGACCAGGGTACGTGCGGTGCCTGCACGGTGCTGCTCGATGACAAGCCGGTTTATTCCTGCCTCGTGCTCGCGGTCGACGCGACGAACAAAAAAATTACCACCGTCGAGGGCCTCGGCACACTCGGCAAACTGAACGAAGTCCAAACCGCATTCGTCGAGAAGGACGCGCTGATGTGCGGATTCTGCACGCCCGGCTTCGTCACGACGATCTCCGCTTATCTCAAGAAAAACCCGAACCCGTCGCTCGATCAAGTGAAAGAAGCGTGCAAGGGAAACTTCTGCCGGTGCGGCACCTATCCGCACGTCTTCGAGGCCGCGCTGTCAGCGGCGAAGACCATCGCGATGAACAACCCGCTCGCGTTGGGTACGGAAAGTGAGGTGCGAAGTTGATGCAGCAACCTGCTAAGAAAATGAAGAAGGTGATGGTCCCGCGAGTCGTCGACGGCAAAGAGACGATGGTCGAGATCGAAGTCGAAGATACCGGCGATTCGCCGAAATGGGGACCCAACAACGCGCACCGGTTGCTGAACAAAAATATCACGCGCGTCGACGCGCCGCTCAAAGTTACCGGCGCCGCTATCTACTCTTATGACGTGCGTCTGCCGGGCATGCTCTACGGTCGCATCCTTCGTTCGCCGCACGCCCACGCCCGCATCACCAAGTTGGATACAACGGCAGCCGAGCGCATTCCGGGGGTGCGAGCGGTGACGGTCGTCCCTTCCGCGGCGGTGGTCGAGGGCAGCCAGAAGGCGACCGAAGAGGCCGACAAGAAGAATCCGATCAAAGTCGGCGGAACAGCGCAACCGGCCAGTAACGCCGTGCTTAAGATCGTGCGATTCGAAGGCGAACCCGTAGCGGCGGTCGCGGCCCTCACGCCTGAAATCGCCGACGACGCGATCCGGGCGATAGTGGTCGAGTACCAAGCCCTGCCGCACGCCGTCGAAGCGCGCTTGGCAATGAAACCCGACGCGCCCAAGGTGATGCCCGAAGGGAACATCAAAGCCGCCAGCAAGAGCGGCGACCGCGAGAAGGTGGCGGCGGCAATCGCCGGCTGCGACGCGATCATCGAGGCAGAATACAGTACCCCGACCGTTCATCATGCGTGCCTCGAAACGCACGGCATGGTCGTTGATTACCGGGGCGGCAACACCGCGACCGCGTACGCTTCGACGCAAGGCACATTCACCATCCCCGGCGACACGGCGAAAGAACTGGGCCTGCCGGAGAGCGCCGTGACCGCCGTTGTCGAGCACATGGGCGGTGGCTTCGGCGCCAAGTTCGGGATCGGCGTCGAAGGCAAGCTCGCCTGCCAACTCTCGAAGCAGACCAAAGCGCCGGTGAAGATGATGCTGACTCGCACCGACGAGTTTCTGTTCGCCGGAAATCGCTCCGGCTCGTGGCAGAAATTGAAAGGCGGGGCGATGGCCGACGGAACGCTCGTCGCGCTTGACGCCACGCAGTATCGGCTCGGCGGACTCGGCGACGGTTCGCAAGCCAACCAGCCATACGTCTATCGCCCCACACAGTCTTACCGCGAAGTCTCCTCGGTCTACACCAACCAGGACTCTTCGCGGGCGATGCGTGCGCCCGGCCATCCGCAGGCGTCGTTCGCGATTGAATGCTTGATTGATGATCTAGCCGCCAAGATCAACATCGACCCGATTGTGTTTCGCAAAAAGAATTTGCCGGATACCATTTATCACCGTCAGATTGACCGCGGCGCGCGAGAGATCGGATGGGAGCGCCGTAACAAAACGCCGGGCGGCAGTGCCGGCCCGCTGAAGCGTGGCATGGGTTGCGCGGTCGGCACGTGGGGCGCGGGTGGCGGCCCGTCGTGTGTGGTCGATGTTAACGTGGCACGCGACGGCGCGGTGGTGGTCGCCGTTGGCTCGCAGGATTTGGGCACCGGCACACGCACCTACACACGCGCGATTATCGCCGAAGAGTTGGGGCTGTCGATTTCCGATGTCCTGGAAAAAATCGGCAACTCGAAGCTCGGCAACGCTAATGCTTCGGGCGGCTCGACCACTGTGCCGTCGCTCGCCCCGGCGTTAAAAGACGCCGCCGTTAACGCCCGCCTGGCAGTGGCTGGAAAAGTTGCTCCGCTGCTCGGCGTCAAACCCGAAGAAGTAATATTCGCCGATGGCAAGCTGAGCGGCGGCGGCAAGTCGCTGGCGTGGAAACAGGCGTGCGCGGCCCTGCCAGCTTCGGGCATCTCGGCGCGCGGTGCGTGGAAGGAACCGTTGCAGGCGCGCGGCGTTCACGGCGTGTGCTTCGCCGAAGTCGAAGTGGACATTGAAACCGGCTTCGTACGTCCCATTAAGATGGTGCATGTGCAGGACATCGGCCTACCGCTCAACCGTCTCGCGGTCGCCAGCCAGATCAACGGCGGAATGATCCAGTCGCTCGGCATGGCGCTTTACGAAGGGCGCGTGATGGACGCGCAGCTTGGCATCATGCTCAACCCTTCATTCAATGATTACAAGCTGCCGGGCACGCTGGAGATGCCCCAACTCGTTTCCATCATTGACGACGAAGACTTGCGCGAAGCGGTGCTCGGCGTCGGCGAGCCGTCGCTGATTCCGGCGGTCGGCGCAGTCGCCAACGCGGTCTTTAACGCCTGCGGCATCCGCGTTCGGGAATTGCCAATCACGCCCGACAAAATCCTGATGGGAATGATGAAGGAGGAGCGTCAAAAATCATGAACACTTTCGAGTGGACTAATCCGACCAGTGTGGCCGAAGCGGTCAAACTTTTGCGCGTTGAGCAGGAGGGCGCGGCGGCTCGTGATCAGGACGGCGTGCCCCAACCGCTGGGCGGCGGTCAGGACATTCTGACGACGATGAAGGAGCGCATCACGCGCCCCGCTCGACTCGTTAATTTGAAAGGCATTCGCGGCCTCGACAAGATTGAAGGCAACGCCCGGCGCGGGCTGCGAATCGGCGCGCTCGTCACGCTCACGCAGTTAGAAGAGCATTCCGAAATACGGCGCGGCTTTCCCGGACTAGCGGAGGCGGCCCAGTCAATCGCGACACCGCAGATTCGCAATCTCGGCACCGTCGGCGGCAACCTCTGCCAGCGACCGCGCTGCTGGTACTTCCGGCTTGAGCAGGTCGTCTGTCTCAAGAAGGGCGGCACCGAATGTTACGCCGCCGTCGGCGAGAATAAATACAACGCCATCCTCGGCGGCGGCCCGTCTTACATCGTCCACCCGTCCGATCTCGCGCCGATGTTGATCGCGCTCGGCGCGAGCGTCGTGGTCGAAGGGCCGAGCGGTAAGCGCACCATCGCGCTCGACAAGTTCTTCACGCTCCCGAAGGAGGGCAACGTCCGACGCGAGAATGTTTTGAACAATGACGACATCATTACCGAGATTCAAGTGCCCGCATCGGCGATGGCTGCGCGTTCGACATATCTGAAGTTCAAAGAGCGCTCGTCGCTCGACTTCGCGCTGTCGTCGGTCGCGGCGGCCGTCGAGATGGACGCGGGCGGCACAGTCCGCCAGGCGCGCATCGTCCTCGGCGGAGTGGCACCCGTACCGTGGCGCGCGCCGGATGCAGAAAAGTCGCTCGTCGGCAAACGACTCGACGCCGGCACGCTGGCCGAAGCCGCGCGGCTCGCGCTGCAAGGGGCGGTGCCACTTGAAAAGAACGCTTACAAGGTTCCTCTGACGCAAACTCTGGTGCGGCGCGCGCTGGCTAAAGTGGGCGACGCGACAACCGCTTAATCGAAGAGGAGGTCGAATCGATTTATGACAAACGAAACGTCTCAGGTCGAAGAGCCAACAGCGGACGCGGCGGACGCGTCTGAAACGGTCGTGCCCGAAAGCCCGTTCTGCCATCAACTGCGGTCGAAAAAGTTCTTTATGTTCGACGCCCTGGCGACTGACGCCGACCAGTACATGGACAGCAGCAACCACTGTTGGTGTTATGATACGCAGCAGGTGATCGGGCCGGACGGCGGCAGAGTTCACCCCGACCAGTGCGTGCCCACTCGCTCGTGCTACCAGTCGGCATTCGCTTAAGAGTTCAACTTATTCACACAGCTTTAAATGAGGAGAAGTACGATGAGAAGATTTCAGATTTTAGCAGCGGCGCTCTTTATCGTGTGCGCGTCACTCGTCGCGTTCGCGTCTGAGCCGACGACTACGACGATCAGCGGTGATTACGTCGAAGCCAGAACGGCGAGCGTGTTCGCCGGCGCATGCCACTTCAACGGCGAGGTTGTGACCACCGGGCGCGACGCCGTCGTAGCCTGGAACGTGACCTCAGGTAAATGGAACGGTGTTGATTTGGCGGGCGTGCGCGCCATCGCGGTCGTCACCTCCGACGACACGCTGCTGTCGACCGACGCTCTGCGCCGCATGGAGGTGACCATCGACACCTCCGCGAGCGAGGCGCAAGCCGCCGCCTTCGTCCGTGTGCTTGAGAAGAAGTACGCATCTTCGTTCGGGCAGGTCACATCGGTGCATCGTGCGCCGGTCACTTTCCGTCACGTGAAAGATTCCTACCGGGTGGAAGCGGTGGGCTTTGCTTCGCTGAACGTCGACGCGATGCCAAACAAAGAGTGCTGCAAGATGCCGCATCTGGTTTGGTACGCGCCGCTCGTTCCCGTCAAAGATCGTAAGGTTGGCTACACTTCAAAAGTCACTTACTCCGGCGGCGTCCTCGGCGAGGCATGGGAGCGCGGTCACGAGAACAGCGCGTTCTACGGGCCGTTCACTTTGTGATTCGCGTCCGGTACGATTTATAACGATTGAATTGGCGCGGGCGAAAACCGATTACACACAACGTAAAATTTCAGCGGCGACGTTTGATAAAGGTAACTGTTTCCGCCTCGCGTCCAACGATTTGTTAGTTGGCTTGCTTATTGGTGGGTCACAAATCTCCTGCTAACCTGCTCAACAAAATTTACGAGGTGTGCTTTGCGTATGCGAAACATTATCTTGAGATTGATGGCGGTTGCTCTTTCTTTTCTCGTGGGAGTAGCTTCTTACCACCTATTCTTCTTTATTCCTTACGAGTCACCGACCTTGAGCTACGAGAATCCCGAACTGACTTATAAATCAGAAGTGCAAGAAGAGAGGGCCGCGCCGTGCCGGAATTCTTCGCTCAGAGCGGACAGGTCTATCCTTTCCAGAGTCGAACGTATGGTTAGAGAGAAAGAGCCGGGGTGGGATTTTACACCTGGTCTCTGTACCTGTGGCGCGATGATTCCTGACGAGAAGGCAATCATCTTAGGTTCATGGGAAAGGAAGGCTAAAAACAGGGAGTCGGAGGAGGTCCTGGTAGAAATCTACGAAGCCGGGACGTGCGAAGGCGTAGCTCTGTGGATGGGGCGTTTAGTGCATGAGGAGCTATGGGGAAAGTGGAGAGGTCAGAAGCATGACTTGGGTGACGAAGCGTATGTGACACCGCCCTTTGAAGGACATCTGAACTATACTCTTATGTTTAGGCTGGATAATTTAGTGGTCAAGGTGGTTGGTAAGTCGCTGCCCGACGTAGAGCGATTCGCAAAGTATGTGCTTGTGGCGGTTCCCGCCAGTTAACAAGCGCGTTAAGCTGATTCGCTGCTCGCTACGCTCTCATCGGGCAGCTTAACTTGGGTGTTATGTGCGTGGCTTGGCACAAAGCTTACTTGCGTATTGTCTCTTCTCCCACTTCCTCCTGGACCCACAGATTCAACAAGGTCTCTGCAGAGACACCTTGCCGTTCAGCTATCGAGCGCAGTTTGGCCGACAATACAGTTTCGACAGCGTAGTAGGTCTTCTCTGATTCTATGTCTACCTCAAATTCAACTGCCTCGGTCTGCTCCCACTGCTCGCTGAGATCATGCGTGTCCCAATACTCGCCAATCTCTTGATAGGACTGTGCCTCTGAAATAGAACTCTTACTTTCTTTCATACCTTCTCCGTTCCGCATCACTCATGTCGCGTGCTGATAACACCAACCCTCCTTGCGTCAAGATACTTTTCAGAGTCTTTCAGTATCAGTAAGCGAACGATTGATAAACCTCCGTCGCCGATTCCTGTTCGAGCGCGTCGACAATCGGATTGAAGCGCAGCAAGTGACGGGCGCGTTCCGACAAATCGCCGAACGCCGAGCGCGAGACGCGGATTGAAACTTCAGGGCGAAGCAGCCAGTGTCGGCTGTAGCCGATGACGACCATCGGGCGCGGCACGCGGGTGCGGTTCGGGGTGCCGCGATGGAGCCCCCGCACATCGCGGATCATCACGTCGCCGAGACGCATCGTGATCGGCTCCAGCTTAATCGCTCCCGACTCAATCAGCTTCATACCTTCTGCCTTTGGCATCATGTGCGTGCCGCGCGCGACTTCGAATGGGCCATTCTCGATCTCAACGTCGACGAGTGGGAAATTAATGGCGAGTTGAAACGGCGGCGTTTCGATTCCCGCTTCGGGAAACAGCGGCGGGGCGTCGCGATGTATGTCCTGATAGTCCGAGCCAAGCACCGGCGTGTCGGTCGCCAGTTGGACGAGCGTCGCGTCTTCGCCGACGAGTCCTGCAACGACGGCCAGGATGTCATCGTCCTCGTAGAAGTGCGGGTCAGCAAACGGCTCAGCGAATGGCAGCGTGACGTAGTAGCGCCCAGCCCCACGGTTTTGCAAATGACCTTCGCGCGCGACGTGCTGTTCGAAGAGCGGCCCGAACGCCACGCGCCACGCCATCAGCTTCTCAATTGAGAAATGACCGCGCAGGACGCAGAAGCCGTCCTCTAAAACCCCTCTCGTGAATGCTTCGATTTCCGTTTTGTCGTAACGACCATTAGACATCTTGTCCTCCTCCCTGCTGTCGTGCATCGAGACTGAGAAGCTCGCGATGAATTTCCGCGATTAGCTCCGGGGCGAACTTCGGCTTCCGGTCGTAAGTCAGCAATCCGTTCGACTCCTGCTCGATGTCGGTCAGTTGCGTGTAGCAGAATCCGGCGAGGAAGTGGAGCGAGGCAATGCCCTCCATCAAGTCGCGGTACTTCGCCAGCAACTCATCGCGCGAACGAACAGAGCCGTAGAACTGGTACAGCATATCGAGCTTCTCTTCGGGTACATCCGACGGCTCCATCAGGAACCCGCCGACTTCGGTCAGCATCACCGGTTGTCCACGATAGCAGGAGCCGAGCACGAACAGCGGCTTGTTTTCCAACCACGCCGTCGGGGGCAACGACCCGCCTTCTAAAGTCTCACGGTAGCGCGCGCGCAACCCTTCGCCGGTCGGCGTGTAGTCGTGAATCGCTAAGATGTCGGTCACATCACTATGTTCCCACCCATCGTTGTCGATGATGGGACGCTTCGGGTCGATTCGCCGCGTCGCAGAGACCATCCGCTCGATGAAAGCGTACTGCCCCGGGTGGTTTCGCTCCAGTCCGGGGAAGCCCATGCTTTCGTTGACTGGCACCCACGCGATGATCGACGGGTGGTTGTAGTCGCGACGCACTGCACGCCTCCATTCATTCGCCAAACGCTCCTCGGCGTCTGACGACCACGCGCGCGCATTCGGCATCTCCTCCCACACCAATAGTCCGAGGCGGTCGCACCAGTAGAGCCAGCGCGGGTCTTCGATCTTCTGGTGCTTGCGCGCCCCATTGAAGCCGAAACGTTTGATCCACTCCACATCTGCCCGGAGCGCCTCGTCCGAAGGCGCGGCCATGTAACTCTCAGGCCAGTACCCTTGATCGAGCACCATCGCCAGGTAGGTCGGCTTGCCGTTCAGCACCACGCGACCGTCGCGCAGTTCGACACTGCGGAGGCCCGCGTAAGACCCGATCTCATCAATCAGCTTGTCGTCCTCGTAAAGCCTGATACGCAAGTCATAGAGGTGCGGCGATTCCGTCGACCACAGCTTTGGATAGGGGATGTTTAGCGTCAGCCAGCCGGCAGCAGCGGCGGTCATTTCTTCGGCGCGCGCCACAACTTGGATACCATCGAGCGCCTCGGCCTCCAACCTTCGCGCGGCGGCCGGGGCGTGCAGATAGACGCTCATCTCAACCGCGCCCCTCTCGGCATGCGGCGTGATCCTCACCTCTTCGATGCGGATTGAAGGGGCAGGTTCCAGCCACACTGTCTGCCAGATACCAGTCGTGCAGTAATAATCGATATCATGTGGCACCCCGCTGGTCGATTGCTTGCCGCGCGGCTTGTGCGCGTCTTGCCGGTCGATGACGCGCACGGTCAAACGGTTCTCGCCGTCGCGCAAGTAAGGGGCGATTTCGAACAGGAAAGGCACATGCCCGCCCCGGTTGTTCCCGACCTCTTCGCCGTTGATCCATGCGATTGCGAGATAATCGACCGCGCCGAAGTGTAAAAGTATGTCCTGTCCGCGCCACTCGTGCGGCACCTCGAAAGTGCGCGCGTACCAGACCATTTCGTGAACGCCTTTGTCGTTAATGCCGGAGAGTTCACACTGGTACGGGTACGGGACGGTGATCCGCTTCGGCAGCACGCGGCCGTCGTGCCAATTGTTCTGAATACCTTGCTCGGCATCGTCGAAGGCGAACTCCCACTCGCCGTTGAGGTTCAACCATTCGCGACGGACGAATTGTGGGCGCGGGTACTCAGGCCGCGGGACTGTTGTTTGTAAAGTTTCCATTGTTCCTGAACGTCATACTGAGAAGAGTACGTCAACGAATTCACTTGCGCGCGCTCAGACGGTTCTGCACGATTACCACCGCGAGCAGAAACACGCCGCGCAAGACCCACTGCCACCACGAGCTGATCGTGCCTTCGAGGTTGAACAGATTATAAATCACGCCGAGCAGCAGCACGCCGACCAATGTCGAACCGACGCCACCCTGCCCGCCGGTCAACAGCGTGCCGCCGACGACCACCGCCGCAATCGCGTCGAGTTCCGCGCCGACCCCCGCCGTCGGCTGCCCCGTCCCCTGTCTTGAAGCGAGAATCACGCCCGCCAAACCCGCCATCGCCCCGCTCAACGTGTAGACGCCGATGGTCGTGCGATTGACGTTCAGCCCCATCAATCGCGCCGCCTCTTCGTTGTCGCCGAGCGCGAAGACGTGCCGCCCGAAGCGCGTGTGATTCAGCCCGACCCACCCGACGACGAAGGCCGCGATTAAGATCAACACCGGGATGTACAGCGGAAAGTCGAAATTGATGCCGGGAATGTACAGGGTCGCGAGACTGCCCTGCCCGAGCCACGCGAAGTCTGTGGCCTGACGGCTGACCGGCACCGAGTCTTCGCTCGTGACGACGAGCGCCAACCCGCGCGCCGCAATCATCATCGCCAGTGTGACGATGAACGGCTGGATGCGGGCCTTCGCGATCACCACGCCGTTGATGAGACCGAGCACGGTTGCCACCCCGACGCCCGCGAGCAATGCGACGATTAAGCCCTGCCCCGAAAGATATGCGGCGACGACGCCCGCGACAGCGAGCAGCGACCCGACCGACAGATCAATGCCGCCGGTTAAGATCACAAACGTCATGCCGAGCGCGACGAGACCCGGCCAACTGTTCTGCCGCAGGACGTTCGTCAAATTCGCGTCCGTCAGAAATCTTTCGTAGCGCAACGCGGCGACGACGCACACCAGCAGCAATGCGATCAGTGCGCCCTGCCGCTGGATGAATGAAGCGAACTTCGCGCGCGCGACGGTGCCGCGCGTAGAACCGTGCTCAATCGTCGTCCCGACCTGGCTCATACTTCAATCTCCCGAAAAATCATTTCACCGCGAGAGGACGCGGAGAACGCGGAGAGAGAGGAAAACAATTGCTGATGTCAGATGTCGGATGTCAGATATTGGACAGAACACCTGCGCATCTTGACTAACATCCAGCATCTAACATCTCACATCTGTTCCTCGGTGGCTTTCACTTTTGCCTGTTCCCTTTTTACTTTTGCCTTCCTACTTGTATTTCTCTGCGCCCTCTGCGTTCTCCGCGGTGAATCCATCCCCCGCACCCGGACGCACCGCCGGCATGATTCGGATCCACTCAAAGTTTGCCGCCGCGCCCCGATTTCCGCCCGCCGTCAACGCGATGCGCGCGCCTTCGACGTGGCCGCCCGCGACCGGCTCGCTTAACTCTTTCCACTCACGCCCGTCGGTGCTAAAGGCGAAGCGGAACGACTTGCCGTCGCTCGCCGTCATCCGCAAATTGACGTGTCTGACATCAGGAGCATCCACCGCCGCGAGTCTCTCTTCCTTCCCGTTCCTGCGCCGCCACACGTCAATCTTCCCGCCACCAATGGCCGCCCCGACCGCGCTGCCGCGCCAACTGTAAGCACACAGACCGGCGCGCGCCCCCGGTTTCATTCCGTGAGTGTCAATCAACGTCGTCGCGGTGTAATCGCCGGAAGTCGTCCGCCGTCCGAGAACTGCGTCCGTGAAGTCGTCACCAGCGACGTCGACGACGGGCGCGAGCCTGAGCCGATTGCCCCGCCGCGCCGTCTCGATGCGCGCGGACTGTTTGTTGGCAAGCGGCCATTGCCAGGATAAATCCAGTCGAGGTCCATCGAAGTCGTCAAAAATTTGCGCGTTCAGGTGACGCTCACCGAGCGATGCAGGCGCGTCTGCGATTCGGCTCGGCCCCTCACCACCGTTGATGCTCGGCCAACCGTCCGCGTTCCACCTGATTTCGTCGAGCAACGCTTCGCGTCCGACATTGAACGTATCGCGGCGTTGACGATACGAGTGGTACAGAAGGAAGTCTCGCCCGCGGTGGTCGGTGACGATGCTGCCGTGCCCCGGACACTGCCACTGCTCGTTGGCGGCGAGAATCGGGTTCGCCGGGTTCTTTTCCCACGGCCCCAAAAGTTTTCTCGCGCGGGCCACACCCGACGCATACCGGCACTCGCGACCACAACAAGCGTTGCCCGAATAGAAGTGATAGAACCAGCCGCCGCGTCTGATGATGAACGAGCCTTCGACGACGTGTCTCTCCCACGGCGCGTCGTTACGCAGAATCACTGTTGGTTCGCCGATCAAGTTCGTCCCACTCTCTGAGAGGCGTTGCGCCCAGAGCGGCGTCGGCTGGTTGCGGCTGTTGCCATCCTCTTTCCAGATTAAATACGGGCGGCCATGTTCGTCCCTCACCATGAAGGCGTCTATCGAGCCAGCCTCCTGACACACGAGCGGGCCGTGGTCCGTGTACGGCCCCGTTGGTTTACTGGCGGTGGCGACCGCGACGCACAGCGGCCCGCCTTTTTTTCGCGCCGTGTAGTAAACAAAAAACCGTCTTCTGTCTTTGATGATTTCGGGCGCCCAGAAATTTCGTGCGGCCCACGCGGGCGACTTCGTAAAGACCGCGCCGATTGTTCGCCAGTTAACCAAATCGCGCGAATGCAGAATGGGGAAATGCGGTGCCCAGTCGCCTGAAGTCGCCGTCGCCCAATAGTCACGCCCGACGCGAATCACCGATGGGTCTGGATAATCGCCGGGGATGACAGGGTTAATGAATGTCGCTGTGGTCTGTGCGGCGCCGGACGCAAGCAGACTGAGACTGAGCAGAACAACGAAACAGCTAACGCGAAGTGATCGACCCATTATCGAATATGAAACCGACTGTAAACTTACCGCACGTAATTCGGACGTGGTCTGAGCGTCAAGCGACCTTCGGACGCTGGACATAAACAGCGATGAGAATGATCGCCGCCTTGAGCACTAGCGACCACGAGAATTTGATGTCGTTCATGATGAATGTCATCGAAATGATCTGCATGATGAGCGCGCCGATGATCGTACCGCCGACGGTCGCCCGCCCGCCGGTCAACGGAGTGCCGCCAACGACGACCGCCGCGATGGCGTCAAGCTCGATGTTCAGCCCGACCTTCGCGGCGTCGCTGGCGCCGAGTCGCGCCGTCTCGATCAAGCCCGCGATGCCGGCGAGTAACCCACTGATGGCATAGACCGTAATCTTCGTGCGGTGCGTCTTGATTCCGGCGAGACGCGCCGCCGCTTCATTCCCGCCGACCGCGACGACGTACCGCCCGAAACTCGACCGCCGCATCACGAACACAGCGACGACCGCCACCACTATCATAATCAGCACCTGCGCCGGCACCGGTCCGACGTAGCCCCGACCCAGATAGCCGAACGCCGGATTGTTGAGCGGAATCAACTGCCCGCCCTGGCTGATGACCTGCGCCGCGCCGCGCCCCGCGATCAACAGCGCGAGCGTGACGATGATCGGCTGAATGCGGAAGCCGGAGATGAGCGCGCCGTTCAACGCCCCGCAGCCGCACGCCACGGCGAGCGCGAGCAGCGCGGCGACGCCGACACCCGTCCCTCCCGCGATCAACGTGGCCGCGAGCGCCGAGGCAATCGCCATCACCGAACCGACCGATAGATCAATGCCGCCGGTCGCAATCACCAGCGTCATCCCGGTGGCAACCAGCGCCGTCGGCGTCATCTGCAGGAGCGTATTCCACAAATTGTCGGGCGTCGCGAAGTTGCGTGTGAAAATCGCGTTAAAGACGATCAGCAGCACCAGCGCGGCCAGCGCGCCATACGTTGGCCCGTAAGCCGCGAGGCTCGACATCACGCCGCCACGCGCCGCCGCTGTACTGTTAATTCCTGTGGCCTGCTGCATCGTTCATCACGCCCCATCAAACAGTTTTCAGTTTTGAGTTTTCAGCTGAGAGCCTGATGTTTGGATAGTTTTCAAATTGTTCCGCAGGGACTGAATGATAATAGCCCAGTGATTAATCGCTCTCGCTATTGTCACATGTCCCTCCGGGACAAAATGTATCCCGACATCAGGCTGAAAACTCAAAACTCAAAACTCAAAACTGTTTACTTACGTCGTCCGCCACATGTTGGTCAGCTTGGACGGCGCTGCCCTCGGCCATCGCGTGAATAATCGAGTCCTGCGAAATCTGATTGCCGCGCAACTCCGCGACGCACTCGCCGTCACGCATCACCAGCACGCGCGAACTGCCTTCGACCAACTCCTCTAACTCGGACGAGATCATCAACACGCCGAGGCCAGCTTCGGCGAGTTCGCCGACGAGCGCCTGAATTTCACCCTTCGCGCCGATGTCGATGCCGCGCGTCGGTTCGTCGAGAATTAAAAACTTCGGATTCTTACATAACCATCGCGCGAGCAGCACCTTCTGTTGATTGCCGCCGGATAGCTCGCGAATCTTCTGGTCAGCGCTCGTCGCCTTGATGCCGAGCCGCTTCATAAACTTTTCCACGATCTCGCGTTGACGTGCATTGTTGACAATCCCCATTTTGCTGAGCGCGGGTAGCGCGGCGAGTGTCAGATTCTCGCGCACCGATAGTTCCGGAATGATGCCCTCGGCCTTGCGGTCTTCGGAGAGAAAGGCGAGTCCGGCGTCAATCGCGTCGCCGGGCGTGCGCAGATTCAAACGCTTGCCTTCGAGATAAACCTCGCCCCGCTCAATGCGGTCAGCACCGAAAATCGCCCGCGCCGTCTCCGTCCGCCCGGAACCGAGCAAGCCCGCCATCCCGACGATCTCGCCGCGCGCGGCCTCGATTGTCACATCGTTCAGCTTGCGCCCGCGCGTCAGGTTTTCGGCGCGCAGCAACGGCGCTTCATCACCCCGCCGCTCGATGTGTCTGAAAGCGGTCGTGCCCTGCCGCAACTCTTCGCGACGCTTGCCGAGCATCATGCACACCAGGTCGATCTTCTCCAGCCCCGCGAGCGAGCGCGTCGCGACGAACCGTCCGTCGCGCAATACCGTCACGCGGTCACAGACCGTGTACAACTCATCGAAACGGTGGCTGATGTAGACGACGCCGACGCCCTCCGCCTTCAACCTTCGCACCACGTCATAGAGGATCGAGACTTCATGCTCCGTCAGCGAACTGGTCGGCTCGTCGAGCACCACGACTTTCGCATTGAACGAAACGCCGCGCGCAATTGCGACCATCTGCCTGAGCGCGATATTCAGACTACCCAGAGTCGCGCGCGGATCGATGTTCAAACCGAGTCTTTCGAGAATCTCGCGCGCGTCGGCGTTCATCTTTTTCCAGTTGACGAAGCCGAAGCGCCGCGGCTCGCGACCGAGATAGATGTTCTCGGCCACCGTGCGGTACGCGAGCAGATTCACCTCCTGATAGACGGCGACCACGCCCGCGCCCTGCGCGTCTTCCGGCGTGCGAAAATTGACGGACTGACCATCCAGCCACATCTGCCCGCCGTCACGCCCGTACGCGCCCGTCATGATCTTGATCAGCGTCGACTTGCCCGCGCCGTTCTCGCCAACCAGCGCATGCACCTCGCCACGCTCAAGCGTCAGGGCCACGCCGTCGAGCGCTTTATACCCGCCGAAGATTTTCGTGATGCCCTCCATGCGGAGCAGCGGAACGTTTGTCATCATAAAATTAGGGGCCGGGGGTCGGGAGCCGGGGGTCAGACGATCAGCTTTTACCGGCCCCTGACCCCTGACCCCTGGCCCCTCTCTTAGTACGCTTCATCGACGAACTGCGCGGCGTTGCTCGAATCAAACAAACGATCCTGGATGATGATCCGAGGTTCGATCTTTTCGCCGCGACGGAAGCGTTCCAGCGTGTCGAAGGCAAGCGGGCCGAGGCGCGGATTCGACTCGACGGTCACGTTCATCTCACCCGCGGTAATCGCCTTCAGCGCATCCTTCTCGCCGTCCACCGAAACCACCAACACGTCCGTGCCCGGCTTCATCCCGGCGGCCTTTAACGCTTGGATCGCGCCAATCGCCATCTCGTCGTTGTGCGCGTAGACGGCGGTGATCTCTTTGCCGCGCGCCTGAATGATCGTCTCCATCACCTTCTGGCCTTCGGCGCGCGAGAAGTTCGCGGTCTGCGAAGCGATGATCTTCATGTCAGGGCTTTTGCTGATCGCGTCGGCGAAACCCTGCTTGCGGTCGCGCGTCACCGAAGCGCCGGAGGTGCCCTGCAATTCGACGATGTTCGCCTTGCCGCCGGTCTTATTAATCAACCACTCGCCGGCGCGCTGACCCTGCTGCACAAAGTTCGAGCCGATGAATGCGACGTAATCTTCACCGGACGTGCCGGCGGCCTCGCGGTCAATCAGGAAGACGGGAATCTTCGCCTCGCGCGCGGCCTTCAGAGCCGGCGACAGACCTTCGAACTCGCGCGGCGGCAGCATAATGACGTCGACCCGGCGCGTCACCAAATCCTCGACGTTGTTAACTTGGCGGGCCGCGTCACCCTGCGCGTCAGAGACGACGATCTCATGTCCGCGCTTCGCCGCCTCTTCCCTGAAGCTGTTGGTTTCGGCGATGCGCCACGGATTGTTGTTCTCCATCTGCGCAAATCCGATCACCAGCTTCCCTTCCTTCTTGATTCCCGCGACTTCGGACGCGCCCGCGCCGCTGACTCCACTGACGCCGCCGCCTTCCTGCTTAACACAACTCGTCATCGTCAGCGACGCAAGGGCGAAGAGGATGCCGACGATTGTCGAGAGTCGGCGAGTATGATTCGATGATTTCATCATTCCTGTTTCTCCACTGATTCAAAATCAAGATTATTGATTATCGCTGGCGGGTTCGATGCGCAGCGACGCGAACCGGCCCGTCGCGCCCTCGGTGCCGCCCGTCGTCAGTGCGACGCGGACGCCCCTGTCCCACGGCGGCAGATACTCGCCCCGCAATTCGTCGCCCACATCCGTCCAGGTCTTGCCGTCACCGCTCAACGCGAATTGAAAGCGGTGGCCGCCACGCGCCGTCATCCGCAGATGGATCGAAGATGTGTTCGGCGCGTCCACCGTCGCCATTGTGCGGTGCTCGTTCTTTTCTCGTCGCCACAGCACAGCTCTGCCATCCCTCCCGACGCCGACGCCGAGCGCGTTGTCATTGTCACCAAATGCCGACAGCCCGGCGAGCGCACCCGGTTTCAACGCGCGCGTCTCGACAACCGTCGTCGCGACATAATCGCCCACGGTCGTAAAGTGTGCGGCGACGGCGCCGACCACATTGCCGCCCTGCCCGCTCGACGGCGTCAGCGTGAGCCATCCTTGCCCAGCCGTCTCGACACGCCACACCGGTTCGTTCGATTGCGGCCACTGCCAGCCGGGCGCCAGTCGCGGCGAGTTGAAGTCGTCAAAGAACTGATATTCCTCGTTACGCTCCGCGACTCCGAGCGGCGCGAGTGCCCGACCGCTCGGCCCCTTGCCGTCGTTAACAGTCGGCCACCCATCCGCACCCCAGGCGACTTGATCGAGTACCGCCTGACGCCCGACGTACACAAAATCTTTCGGGTGATAAGCGTGGTACATCAGAAAGTCGCGCCCGCGCGTGTCTCGCACGATGCTGCCGTGACCGGGACATTTCCACTCGTCGTTACCTTTTAAAATGGGATTCGCCGGATTCTTCTCCCACGGCCCCAACAGCTTGCGCGCGCGCGCGACGCCAAGCGCGTAGTTGCATTCACGACCACAGCAGGCGTTGCCCGAATAGAACATGTAGAACCAGCCGTCGCGCCGCATGATGTACGGCCCTTCGATTAACTGCGCTTCCCACGGCGCGTCGTTGCGCAGAATCTCCTGCCGCTCGCCGATCAACTTGGTGCCGTCCGGCGAGAGTCTCTGCGCCCATAGCGGCGTCGGCTTCTTCACGCTGTTGCCGTCTTCCTTCCACACCAGGAATGGTCGTCCTGTTTCATCTCTGATCGGGAAAGCGTCTATCGAGCCGACCTCCTGGCACACGAGCGGGCCGCGATCCGTGTACGGCCCCGATGGTTTGCTGGCGGTGGCGACCGCGACGCACAGCGGCCCGTCCTTCCTGCGCGCGGTGTAGTAGACGAAGTAGCGCCCTCGATCCTGCGCAATCTCCGGCGCCCAGTAATTTCCCACCGACCACGCCGGACGTTTTTGAAAGACCGCGCCGACAATGTTCCAATTAACCAAATCGCGCGAGTGCAGTATCGGAAACTCCGGCGCCCACTCCGACGAAGTCGCTGTCGCCCAATAGTCCCGCCCGACGCGAATCACTGACGGGTCTGGGTAATCGCCCGCCGCCGCCGGGTTGGTGTACGCGGGTCTCTGTTGCGCCGAAGCACCCACAGCCCCAACCGTGAATAACAACAACGCGGCGGCGTATGCCCGAAATAACGTAGAGATGATTTTCATGCGAATTGTTTCAGCGTCTATTGTTCTGAATTAGGATTGGCACACAAGCCACTGCTCGACCTTCGATTGTGGTGCGGTTCAATTTAGCTTCTTCGTCCTTGAAGACGGCGGGCGCCGCGCGCTTTCTTTACCCTCTGTTTTTACTTTGTGACGCACAGCCTTTTTCGTCGGAGCCGTTCG
>Ga0136617_10001830_pt1 | contig 18954 bp, 20 predicted proteins | sample AntDrymUQ3222106_2_FD_129672 | JGI IMG/M metagenome (GOLD analysis project Ga0136617, IMG submission 129672) | Polar desert sand microbial communities from Dry Valleys, Antarctica - metaG UQ322 (21.06) | ecosystem: Environmental > Terrestrial > Soil > Desert | place: Antarctica: Dry Valley... | reverse complement strand
GCGCCGAGCAGCAGCACCTGGCCGCCGGCGGCGACGAGGCGGCCGAACGGGCTGTCCGGCCCGTAGGCGTCCCGGAGCGGATGGGCCTCGGTGAGCCAGCGCGCCCGCGCGCCGACGGCGACGACGCTCGCCTCCGGATGGGCGCTGCGCTCGGCGCCGGGCCACGTGCGCACGCGCTCGGGGACCCGGCCGTGCTCGCGGACCGCCTCGGCCGTCGCGACGTCGAACACCGGGGGCTCGGCGAGGTAGGCGTCGCGGTGCTCCTGCGGCCACTCGGCCGCGTGGTAGACGTGCTCCTCCCACGAGGCGTAGGCCGCGAGCGTGCCCTCCGGGCCGAGCGCGTCGAGCAGCGCGCGCACCACGGCCTCGCTGCCCCCGACCACCCAGCCGACGGCGCTCATGCGGGTGTGCACCATCGTGATCCCGCCCGCTTGCACACCGAGTCGGCGGAGGTCGGCGGCGAGCCGCGAGCGCGACGCCGCGACCGGGACGGCCGGCATCACCCGTCTACGCCGCGGAGCGCTCCTCGGAGGGCTCGCCGCGCGCGTCGGCGACCTTCTCCGCCGCGGGGGCGCTGGCGGCCGCGCGCGACTCGTAGGCGGCCCGGCGCGCGGCGTCGGCCGAGGTGGCCACCCGATCGGCGTGCGTCACCCGCGCGAGCGCCTCGCGCGCGCGCCGAGGCAGGATGGCCGCCAGCGTCAGCAGCGGGCCGGCCGAGCGCGGCACGAACACGTCGAAGCGCGGCCGCTCGAGGGCGGCGACGATGGCGTCGGCCACCTGCTCGGGCTGGAGGTTCTTGAGCCCGCGCGCCACCCCCATGCCGGCGGCCAGCTCCGTGTTGACGATGCCGGGCATGACGCAGGAGACGTCGACGCCGGAGCCGTGCAGCTCGAAGCGGACGGCCTCCGAGAGGCCGACGACGGCGTGCTTGGTGGCGGCGTAGGTGGCCAGGCCCGGATAGCCGCCCTTGCCGGCCAGCGAGGCGACATTGACGATGTGACCGGTCCCGCGCGGGCGCATGCGGCGCATCGCCTCCTGCGTGCCGTGGATGACCGCGCGCAGGTTGATCTCCAGCTGCCGCGTGATGCTGCCCTCGGTCTCCTGCTCGAGCGGCGTGACGGGCATGATCCCGGCGTTGTTGACGAGGATGTCGATCGGCCCGAGGCGACGCTCGACCTCGTCGAGGAACGCGGTGTAGCCGGCCAGGTCGGTGACGTCGAGGTGCAGGCCCAAGACGGCGTCGCCCAGCTCGGTGGCGGCGCGCTCGGCCGCCTCGCGGTCGACGTCGCCGATCGCGACGCGCACCCCCTTGTGGACGAGCGCCTGCGAGAGCGCCCTCCCGATGCCCCGGCCTCCGCCCGTGACGACGGCGACGTTTCCGGTCAGCGAACGCGGTTGCCTGGCCATGCCCTAAGGATACCCTAAGGGGGTAACAGCACAGGCCGGATGCCCTGTTAACCTGCCCGCCTCGTGGCCAGCAGGCAGGAGCAAAAGGAACAGCGGCGCCAGGAGCGCATGGCCCGCGAGGAGGCCGAGCGCAAGCAGGCCGCCCGCCGCAAGCGGCTGCAGTACGTGGGCGGAGGGCTGCTCGCCGTGGCCTTCGTCGGCGGCGCCGTGGCGGTCGCCGTGCTGGGCCTGAGCGGCGGCGGCTCCGGCGAGCCGGCGCAGCCCAGCGAAGCTGCGGCGACGGTCGAGCTGCCCCAGCAGGCGACGAGCGATCTCCAGGCCGCGGCCGAGACAGCCGGCTGCGAGGTGACGAGCCCGGAGATCGAGGGCGCGACCCACGAGACCAGGGAGTTCGTCCCAAGCGACTTCCAGACCAACCCGCCGACCTCGGGCAACCACAAGCCGGACTGGTACGAGGACGGCATCTACGCGCCCGGCGGCACGCCGGACCTCGGCATGCTGGTGCACACGCTCGAGCACGGGCGGATCGACGTGCAGTACAAGCCGGGCACGTCGCAGGCCGACGTCGCGCGGCTCGAGTCGCTGCTCGCCGAGAGCGAGCAGGGCTACCACATGCTGCTGTTCGAGAACACCACCGGGATGGACGCCGCGGTCGCCGCCACCGCCTGGGGCCAGTCGGCGACCTGCCCGAGGATGAACGACGACGTCTTCGACGTGCTGCGCACGTTCCGGTCCTCCTACATCGACAAGGGGCCCGAGGCGGTGCCGTAGGTCTAGCCGGCTCGCGGCGGCTCGCGCCAGCCGCCCGTCTCGCCGCGGTAGAGGCCGTGGCCGGTGGTGACCATCCGGAGGCTGAGCGCGAGGATGCGCAGGTCGTGGCGCAGGCAGGCGTGGTCGAGGTAGGCGAGGTCCAGATCGATCCGCTCGTGCCAGGGCAGCGACGCGCGGCCGTTGACCTGGGCCCAGCCGGTGATCCCGGGCCTGGTGTCGAGCCGGTGGCGCTGGCGCTCCGTGTAGCGCTCGACCTGGACTTGCACGGTCGGCCGCGGGCCGACCAGGGACATCTCGCCGCGCAGGACGTTGATCAGGTTCGGCAGCTCGTCCAGCGAGCTGCGCCGCAGCAGCGCGCCGACCCTGGTGATGCGGTCGTCGCCGAGGTCCACGATCAGCCCGGCGCCCATCCCCTCGGCGCCGGCCACCATCGTGCGCAGCTTGTAGAGGTCGAACGGCGCTCCGTCGCGGCCGACCCGGCGCTGGCGGTAGACGAAGTGGCCGCCGCCCTCGAGCCGGATCGCCAGCGCGGCGGCCGCCAGCAGCGGCGCTGCGAGCGCCAGCGCGACGATCGCGCCGGCCACGTCGAGCGCGCGCTTGCGGCGCGAGCGGAGGTACGGGTTCACCGCGTTCCCTCCGAAGCGTCCCAGCCGGCCGGGGTGCCGTGGCGCAGGTGGTCCCACAGCCCGGCGGCGAGCGAGGCCGTGGTCAGCACGTAGTAGCGCGCCAGCAGCAGCGGCCGCGCGTGGCCGCGCGCCCCGGCGGCGGCGGCCGCCAGGGCCGCGACGTGGGCCGCGGCGGACAGGCGCGCGCGCCCGCGCGCGAGCAGCACGAGGGTGGCCAGCGCCGCGATGACGTGCAGCAGGGGCGTCGCGTAGCGCAGCGCGCGGTGCGAGAAGACCATCAACGCGTACAGCGGCGGGTAGCCGCGCGGGTCCAGCAGCCCGCCGCGCAGCACGATCGGCCAGGCGTGGGACATCATCCGCCGCTTGCGCGCCCACTCGCCCTCGATCGTGGGCACCATCTTCTCCGTCGCCCGCGCCCGCGGCACGTCGACCGCCCGCCAGCCGGCCTTGACCAGGTTGAACGGGAACGAGAGGTCGTGGCCCATGACGGGGTCGACCTCGATGTAGGCCTGCGGGCGCACCGCGTAGATCGCGCCGTTGCCGGCCGTCACCGAGGCGAGCGCGGACTCGTGGCCGCGCAGCCACATCTCGTAGCGCCAGTAGGCGCCCTCCTGGTTGGTGCCACCGGCGTCGAGGAACGTCACGCGCCCGCAGGCGTAGCCGACGCCCGGGTCGGCGAAGGCGGTGGTCAGCTCGCGCAGGGCGTCGCGCTCCCACAGCGCGTTGGCGTCCGAGAAGGCCAGCAGCGCGCCGCGCGCGAGGCGCACCGCGGCGTCCTGGGCGCGGACCTTGCCGGCGCGCGGCAGCTCGAGCACCACGTCGGCGCCGGCCGCGCGGGCGCGCTCGGCCGTGGCGTCGGCGCCGGCCTCGGCGCCGCCGTCGACCGCGACGATCAGCTCGAGCCGCTCGCGCGGCCAGTCGAGCGCGAGCGCGTCGGCCACCTTCGCCGCGATCACCGCCTCCTCGCGGTAGGCGGCGACGATCAGCGTCACGCCGGGATGCTCCTCGCAGGCTCGCACGGGCGGACGAGCGGGCCGCAGCCTGCTCAGGGCGGCCAGGAACAACCCGTAGCCGGCCTGCGTCCAGGCGATCAGGACGGCGGAGATCCACAGCAGGGCGCGAGCCACGGCGGCGCATCCTGACACGACCGGCCGCGAGCCCACGACGACGATGTCCGTCCTCCATGTGAGGAAGGCGTGACGGCGGGTAGCTCAACCTCCCGTGGCGATCGAGCTCACGTACTGCGTGGTCAACACCGAGCAGCGCCAGCTCCTGCGCTACTGCCTGGACTCGATCGCGCGCGAGCGCGCCGCGGTGCCGTTCGAGACGGAGGTGCTCGTGCTCGACAACGCCTCGCGCGACGGCTCGGCCGGCGCGGCCCGGGTCCACGGCGCCACGACCGAGGTGATCGCGCTCGAGCAGCGGCGCGGCAAGGGGGAGAACGACACTACGCTGCTGCGGCGCGCCCGCGGCCGCTACGCCCTGCTGCTCAACGAGGACTCGGAGCTGGAGCCGGGCGCCACGATCGCGCTGCACGGGGCCCTGGACGCCCGGCCGGAGGCGGCCGTCGCGGGCGCCACGCTGGTCAACCACGGGGGCGAGCAGCAGCCGTCCGCCTGGCGCTTCCCCGGGCCGCTCGCCGCGCTGCTCACCGCACTGTGGCTGCACCGCCGCCTCGTGGTGCAGAGCCGCGGTGCGCGCGTGCGCGAGGTCGACTGGGTGCAGTCGGCGGCGCTGCTCGTCCGGCGTGACGCCGCGGACGCCATCGGCCACTTCGACCCCGCGTTCTTCGTCTACTCCGACGAGGTCGACTTCTGCAAGCGCCTGCGCGACGCCGGCTGGGACGTGCTCTACGTGCCCGACGCCCGCGCCGTCAGCCACGAGCGCCCGCTGGAGGACGGCGCCCAGCGGATCGTCGAGCTGTCGCGCAACCGTGACCGCTACATGCACAAGCACCACACGCCGGGCGCGGCGCGCGCCGTGCGCTGGCTGACGGCCTGGACCTACTCGATGCGGGCGCTGGCGGCCCTCGTCCTGCCCGGGCACGAGGCGCGCCGCTACGCGCGCCACGCCGGCGCGACGCTGTTCCCTGACCGCGGGGAGGGCCTGGCCGAGGGGGCGGCCGAGTACAACCGCGGCGGGCGGCGCCTGTAGCCGTGTGGCGCCGCCGGCGACGCAGGCCCGGCCTGGGCGACGACGCGCCGCCGCGCCCGCTGTGCGTGCTGCTGCTGCCGGCGCGACTGGAGGCCTCGCCGCTGCGCGAGCGCGCCGAGGATCTGCTCGCCGCCCCGGGCGCGGTGGCCGTGGAGCCGGCCGCGCTGAGCTGGAGGCCGAGCTGTGGTACGCCGCCGCCGCCACCGCGCCGGAGCCGGAGCCGGTGGACGAGCTGCACGCCGCGGCCACCGCCCGCGCAGCGCTGACGTTCGGCAGCGCCGAGGCGCCCGGCGGCTCCGCCCGGGCGCAGAACCGGCCGCTGTGGGAGCGCATGGAGGCGCTGGGGATCGAGAGCGGCCGGCTGGGCTCTGAGCGGCTCGGCTAAGAGGTGTCCACGGCCCCCCGGCGCCTTTCTTCAGGCTCTCGTGCTGGGCTGACGTCAGGTCGCGAGCGCGCCGAGCTCCGCGAACGCGGCGTCGAGCTCCGCGCCCAGCGTCCGCTGCGGCCCGTCCTGCGCGAGCCAGCGGGTCAGGGCCTCGTCGTAGCAGGCCACGGCGATCCGGCCGAGCAGCCGGGCCTCGCCCGCGGCGACGCCGCGCTCGCGCAGCCCTTCAGCAAGGACCGCCTCCCAGGCGGCGTGCTTGGCCCGCTCCCGGGCGGCCAGCGCCGGGGCGCTCGATCGATGACCTGGCCGCGGCGGCGCACCTCCTCCCGTCGGTCCTCCAGCGCACGCGCGACGGTGGCCGCGCTCGCGCGGGAGCGCCCCGACGTCCACGTGACCTGCTTCGACCCGGGCCTCATGCTCGGCACCGGGCTGTCGCGGCAGTACCCGCCCGCCGCGCGCCGGTTGACGACCCTGCTCGCGCCGGCCCTGGGCATCTTGCTGCCGTTCAGCTCGTCGCCGCAGTCCTCCGGCCGGGCGCTGGCCCGGCTCCTGCTCGAGGTCCCGGCCCCCGCGGCCACGGGCGCCTACGTCGACCACCGCCTGCGCACGCTGCCCGCCTCCGAGCGGGCCCGGGACGCCGGCTTCCAAGCGGACGTGCTCCGCGACAGCCGGGCCGTCCTGGCGCACGCGACGGACCAGGTGCGAAACGGAGCACGCCAGCCGTCCTAGTTGCCGTTCTACGGGGACGAGCGGATCCGCGGCCGGCGGCCGCGCAGCAGGTCGACGATGTTGCGCGTGATCTGCGATATCTCCGCGTCGCCCAGCCGCTGCGTCCACTCCGGCAGGCCGACGCGGATCACGAGCCCGTCCTCCCCGAGCCGCGACGCCGTCAGCGCGTGGCGCTGCTCGGGCGGCGCGTCGGCGGGCGCCTCGGTGTCGGGCTCGGGCGGCGGCTGGCCGACCGCGGCGAGGATCTCGGCGCGGCTGCCGGCCGCCGGCGGCACCGATTCCTCGAAGGCCGAGAAGCCCTCGAGCGTCCCGTCGGAGCCCGTGAAGAGCCCGTAGCCGGGGTCGCCCGCGAGCTGGGAGATCGCCGCCGGGCCGTCCTCGGTGCGGCGGACCGGCGCGAGCGTCGCGCCGAACGGGTCCTGGGCCGTGGGCTGGGTGGGACGCAGCAGCTCGCCCGCCGTCTCGGCGGCGTCGGCGCGCAGGGTGACGCCGCGGCGCAGCGTCTCGACCCCGAACGTGGCGACGCGGCCGCCGTCGAGCGCGTAGCGCCGCAGCCGCCGGGCCAGGCCGCGGGTTACCCACCGCTCGCTGCCCGCCAGCAGCACCCCCGCCCGATCGCTGGCGCGCGGCGAGCCGGAGAGGGCGAGGTCGAGGTCGCTGGTGAGGTCGTAGCGCACGCGCGCGCGGTCGAGGAACATCAGCAGCGGCGCGGTCTGCTCGGCCAGCCCGGCGGGCAGCCTGTCGTCGCCGGCGAACACGCGCGGCCAGCGCACGCGCCCGCCGCCCCCGCGCTCCAGCGTGTCGGGAACCCCGTCGCGCAGCGGCGGGTCGTCGACCGGTTCCGTGCCCAGCCAGGTGATGGCCGGCACGACGACGAGCAGGTCGGCCCGCTCGCGGGCCTGCACCAGGAACGGCACGCGCCTGCGCGTGCGGCCGGACTGCAGCTCGAGCAGGTACAGGCCCGAGCGACCGCGCGGCGACCGCACCACCAGCGGGCGGGCGCGCCCCGGGCGGGCCCGCCCGCGCCTGACCGGCCGGCGTGCGCCCGCGCGGCGGATCGCCCAGCGGTACGCGCGTCCGCGGGCGTCGACGAAGAACTCGGCCCGCTCGCCCGCGGTGACCGGACGCAGCGGCGGCTGGGCGGCGAGCGCGCGCACGGTGATGCCCGCCGGTCCGGATGACTCGCCGGGCGGGGGCGGGAGCTGCGCGGGCGTGCGCCCGAGGTTGCCCGCGCGGTCGCGCACGCCGACCTGCACGAGGTAGACGCCGGGGGCGACGGGCTCCCCGCCCGAGCGGCCGTTCCAGATCCAGCGCTGCAGCCCCGCGGCGCGGCTGCCCGTGGCCACGAGCCGCGGGCGTCCTCGGTCGGTGCGCAGGACGCGGAAGCGGGTCGGCCGTCGCCGGCTGATCCCGCGCACGGTGACCGCCATCGCGGGCGTGCGGGGGCCGACCACCTGGATCGGCTCGCCGCAGGGGCCCGCGATCCGCGCCGGCTCGATGCAGACGACCCGCGGCCGCGGCGGCTCGGTGTCGAGGTTGATCAGCTTCGGCACCGTCACCGAGCGGCCCTGTGCGGCGAGCCGCGCGCGCACGCGATACGGCCCGTCCGGCGCCACCGCGCCGGCGTCCGTACGGCCGTCCCAGCGCAGGCGCAGCGCCTGCGCGGGCTGGACCCGCCGAGCGGACGCGAGCCGGCGGATCGGGTCCCCGGCCGCGTCGATCAGGTCGACCGTCAGCACGTCGGACTCGCGCAGGCGCAGCGTGAAGTCGCTCACGTCCTTGCGCCCGTCGCCGTTGGGCGAGAACCAGCGCACGCCCTGCAGCTCCACGACCGGCGGGGCGCCCTTGAGCCGCTGGGCCACGAAGAAGGCACCGAACGTCGCGGCCACGAGGGCGAGGAAGACGGCGCGGGCGAGGGTGCTCACCGGCGGCCCCGCGGCTCCGGCCTGGGGCGCCCGGCCCGCGGCTCCGGCCGAGGGCGCCCGGCCGGACCCGCGCTCACTACGGGGCCTTGTCCTGGCCGAGGATCACGGCGACGTGCGGCTGGTTCTCGGCGAGGTCCCGCGTGTCCGCGTCGAGACGCTCGATCCCCTGGATCTCGAGCAGGCGGGCGACGTCGCGGGCCTGGGCGCGCGCCCCGGCCGCGGGGCCGTAGAGCACCAAGGACTCGGCGCGCTGCTGGTCGGTGTTGTTGCCGGTGTCCACGTTGTCGGCGGCGAAGCCGGCGGCCTGCGTGACGAGGTCGTCGCGCGCGGTCGAGGCCAGCCCGGGGATGGTCGTCCCGTTGAAGACGGCGATCCGCGTCGTCTCCGAGGTCAGCGACGCCTCCGCCGGCTCGGCCGACGGGCTCGCGGCGGTGTTGGGCGGGGGCGCCGGATCGTCGTCCCCTCCGCCGATGACCCCGGTCGCGAGCAGCGCGACGACGGCCACGACCGCCACCCCGAGCACGCCCCCGACGAGCGCGTTGCGCGAGCCGTGCCCACGTGCGGTGCCGCGACCGGCCGGAGCGGGAGCGGGCCGCCGCGGCGGCAGCGTGGTCGAGCGGCTTGGCTGGCGCAGCGGGGCGGCGGGAGCGGGAGCCCGCCGCGGCAGCGGCGTGGCGCGCGGCACGGGCGCCACCGAGCCCTCGTCGGCCTCGGGCGCGGGCGCGGCCCGGCCGCTCGCGGCCGGCTCGGCGTCGTCGGGAGGGTCGGAATCCTTCGCCGCAGCGGCGCCGGCAGCCGCGGCGCCCGAGGCCACGGCGCCCACCCCGGCCGGGGACGCTTCCTGCCCGGCGCCGGCGCCCGTTTCGGCCGACGCCGCGTCGGACGCGGAGGGAGCCTCGTCGGCCGGCGCGTCCGCGGGCGAGGCATCGGCGCCGGGCTGGTCGGCCGCCGCCTCCTCGAGCGAAGCACCGCCAGCCGGTTGGTCCGCCGGCGCGGCGCCGGACGAAGCATCGCCGGCCGGCTGGTCGGCGGACACGTCCCCAGCCGGCGCCTCGGTCGGGCCGTGCTCGGCCGGGGCGTCCCCGGACGAAGGATCGCCAGCCGGCGCGTCCCCGGGCGAAGGATCGCCAGCCGGCGCGTCCCCGGGCGAAGGATCGCCGGCGGCCTGGTCGGCCGGCACGTCCGCAGCCGGCGCTTCCGCGGGATCCTCCTCGGGCGGCGCGGCGGCGGGCGAAGCCTCGGCAGCGGACTGATCGGCCGCCGCCTCCCGCCCGGGCGGAGCCTCGGCGGGACCCTCCTCGGGCGGGGCGTCGGCAGCGGGCGGCTTGCCGTTGCCGGACTGGCCGCCGTCCTGGACCGGCTCGATGACCTGAGTGGCCTGCTCGCCGCCGGGGCCAGGCGCGGCGGTGGTCCCAGCCCCGGCCGCGGTCGCTGCGGCCGCCGTCGCCGCCGCGGGGACGCGGGCGGGCGCCGGGGTGACCTCCGCGCGGCGGGCGGCCTCGGCCTGGGCGATCGCGCGCGCCTCGACCTCCTGCGCTCGCTCGGGCGCGCGGCCGGCCCAATCGCGCAGGCGGCGCAGCTCGCGCGCCTGCGAGAAGTAGAGGATCGTGAGCACGGCCAGACCGAAGAACGCCGCGATGCCGATGTAGGCGCCGTACGTCTCGACCTGGTCCTGCAGCGAGAACGCGAGCAGCTGGACCATGGAGTCGCGCGAGAGAGTCTAGGAGGCCGTCCGGCTGCCAGGCAGCTCGACGCCCGCCTGGGGCTCGAAGCGCGCCGTGCGCAGCGGCACCGCCGGGGGGGCCTCGTCCGCCAGGCGGGCGTGGGAGAGCTGTGCGACGGTCGCCGCCAGCGCCGCGGCGTCGCCCTCCAGCACGAGCAGGCCGATGCGGTCGAAGGTCTCCTCCACCCAGGCCGGGTCCACGGCCGGGCGCCGCGCGCGCAGGATCCGCTGCGCCGGCGTGGCCTCCGGGTGCTCGTAGGCGTTGAAGAGGTCCTCGTGCAGCTTCTCGCCGGGGCGGCTCCCGACGATCTCGATCGCGATGTCGCGGCCCGGCTCCAGCCCGGAGAAGCGGATCATGTCCTCGGCCAGGTCCATGATCCGGACCGGCTCGCCCATCTCGAGCACGAACACCTCGCCGCCCTGGGCCAGCGAGCCCGCGCGGATCACCAGTTGCACCGCCTCCGGGATCGTCATGAAGAAGCGCGTCATCTGCGGATCGGTGACCGTGACCGGCCCGCCCGCGGCGATCTGGCGGCGGAAGATCGGCACGACGGAGCCCGAGGAGCCGAGCACGTTGCCGAAGCGCACAGCGGTGAACGACGTCTCCTCGTAGCGGGCGTCGGCGGCCTCGACCGCCCACTCGGCCAGCGCCTTCGAGGCGCCCATCACGGTGGCGGGCGACACCGCCTTGTCGGTGGAGACCTGCACGAAGACCTTGGTGCCCGCGTCGCCCGCGACGCGGGCCATCACGCGCGTGGCGAGCGCGTTGTTGCGCACCGCCTCCACCGGGTTGGACTCCATCAGGCCCACGTGCTTGTAGGCGGCGGCGTGGAAGACGACGGTCGGGCGGTGCTCGCGGAACACCTCCCGCATGCGCTCCTCCTCCTTGCAGTCGGCGAGCACCGCGACCGTGTTGAGCGCGTGGCGGTCCTCCACCAGCTCGCGCTCGACCTCGAACAGGTTGTCCTCGGCGTGGTCGAGCAGGACCAGCCGGCTCGGGCCCACGCGCGCGATCTGGCGGCACAGCTCGGCCCCGATCGAGCCGCCCGCGCCGGTGACCATCACGCAGCGGCCCGTCAGGTAGCCGCCCATCAGCTCGACCTCCATGCGCACCGGGTCGCGCCCGAGGACGTCCTCCACGCGCACCTCGCGGACCTGGCGCAGGTAGCGCCCGCCGGTCTGCAGCAGCTCGAACACGGTCGGCATCGTCCGCACGCGCACGCCGCGCTCGCGGCACGCGCTCACCACGCGCGCGCGCAGCGTGCCGGGCGCCGAGGGGATCGCGATCAGCACCTCGTCGGGCTCCACGTCCTCGAGCACCTCGGGCAGCTCGACGGTGGTGCCGAGCACGTCGAGCCCGCGGTCCACGCGCACGCCCAGCTTGCGCGGGTCGTCGTCGACGAAGCCGACCGGCCGCAGCCCGAGGTCCGGGTTGCGCAGGATCTCGCGCAGCAGCAGCCGGCCGCCGTCGCCCGCCCCCACGATCAGGACCGAGCGCGCGCCGCGGCGCGCGCGGTAGCCGCGGACGGGGCGCTCGTAGAAGAGGTGCACGGCGTAGCGGACGGCGGCGAGGAAGACCGACATGAGCAGCCCGAACAGCACCAGCACGCTGGCGGGGATCGTGACCGGCACGAACCCGCGCGGCGGCGCGAACACCAGCTTCGGCTGCACGACGGCGACGTAGCCGATCAGCACGAGCACGGCGACCAGCGCGGCCTGCGCGATGCGCATGTACTCGCGCTGCGAGGAGTAGCGCATCCAGTGCCGGTAGAGCCCGAACACCGCGAAGATGACCACGCTGCCGATGACGACGAACGCGATCGTGCGCTCGAACAGCTGCTGGTAGTCCTCCGGCACGCCCCCGTCGAACCGCAGGCGGTACGCGATGAAGTAGGCCAGCGCGACCAGCCCCGCGTCCAGCGCGATCTGCGGCAACGAGTGGCGATGGACGGGAAGGGCCGCAAGGCGGTTCCTGCGGCGCATCCGGGGCAGTCTATTGGTGCTGGAGGCGGGCGGCACGGACCGCGGCCACGACCTCTTCGGCCTGCGCGGCGGACAGCACGGGGCTCATCGGGACCGCGAGGCCGGTGCGCGCCAGCTCGTCCGTGGCGGGCAGCTCCACGCCGGCGCCCCACTCGCGCATCGCCGGCTGGCGGTGCACCGGGACGCGGTAATAGGCCTTGTGGCCGACGCCCGACGCCCGCAGCGCGCCGGCCAGCGCGTCCGCGGACCGATCGCGGACGACGTAGAGGTGCCAGGCGGGATCGGCGCCGGCGGCAGGGCGCGGCAGGGCGACCAGCTCGCCGAGCCCCGCCCGCTCGTAGGAGGCGGCGGCTGCGCGGCGGCCCTCCGACCAGCGGTCCAGGTGGGGCAGCTGCACGCGCAGGATCGCGGCCTGCAGCTCGTCCAGGCGCGAGTTGTGGCCGACGAGCTCGAACGTGCTCTTGTCCCGGGAGCCGTGGAAGCGCAGCATCCGTACGCGCTCGTCGAGCGCGGCGTCGCTGGTGGTGACGGCGCCGCCGTCGCCGAAGCAGGCGAGGTTCTTCGACGGGAAGAACGAGAACGTCGCGAGCGTGCCGAGGGCGCCGGGGCGCCCCTGCGCGCTCACCGAGCCCAGCGCCTGCGCCGCGTCCTCGACCACCGGCACGCCGAGCGCGGCGATCTCGGCGACCGGCGCGACGTTGCCGAACAGGTGGACGGCGAGCACCGCCTTCGTCCGCGGGGTGAGCGCGGCGCGCACCGTGTCGGCGGTGACGCACGCCGTCTCGGCATCGACGTCGCAGAACGCGGGGCGCGCGCCCGCGTTGACGATCGCCTCGGCCGAGGCGTAGAAGGTGTAGGAGGGGACCACCACGTCGTCGCCCGGGCCGAGCCCGAGCGCGCGCAGGGCGAGCGTGATGGCGTCCGTGCCGTTGGCCACGCCGACCGCGTGCCTCGCGCCGAGGTAGTCGGCGAGCTCGGCCTCGAAGGCGGCGACCTCTGGCCCGAGGATGAACACGCCGCCCTCGATCACCGCGGCGATCCGCGCGACGATCTCGGCGCGCAGCGGCTCGAGCGGCGCCTTCGTGTCGAACAGCGGGACGGCCATCCGTCCAGCCTAGATGAGGGTGCGGCGCCGGCCCTCGCTAGCCTGAGCTTGATCGTGCTGGTCCTCGGCTCCCTGACCGACCCGATCGTGCAGTTCGCCGTCGACGTGATCGACGCGCTCGGGCTGCCCGGCATCTTCCTGCTGATGGTGGCCGAGAGCGCGTGCATCCCGATCCCGTCGGAGACCACGTTCCTGTTCGCCGGCTTCAACGTCTCCGAGGGCGAGTATTCGCTGGCCGCCGTGGTGGCGGTGGGCACGTTCGCGAACCTGGTCGGCTCCTGGATCGCGTACGCGGTCGGCTACTTCGGCCGCGTCGACCTGCTGGAGAAGCACGGCGCGAAGCTGCACATCAAGCCGTCGCACCTGGAGTGGGCGGACCGCTGGTTCGAGCGCTACGGCTCGGCGACGGTGTTCTTCACCCGCATGCTGCCGATCATCCGGACCTTCATCTCGCTGCCGGCCGGGGTGGCGCGGATGCCGTTCTGGCGCTTCACGATCCTGACGACGCTCGGGTGCGTGCCGTGGATCTTCATGCTCACCTTCATCGGCGTGCAGGTCGGCGAGCGCTGGGAGCAGTGGAAGGACAGCCTGCACTACGTCGACTACGCGATCGCCGCGCTGCTCGTGCTCGGGGTGGTCTACCTGGTGGTGCGCCGGCGGCGCAGCCGTGCCGTGGCCCTCTGAGCCGCGGCTCGCCGAGACCGTCGCGCTGGGGCTGCTGCAGGGTCCGGCCGAGCTGTTGCCGATCTCCTCGACGGCGCACGTGGAGCTGCTGCCGTGGCTGCTGGGTTGGCGACACGCGCGGCTGGACGGCGCGCGGCGCAAGGAGGTGGCGGTGGCGCTGCACGCGGGGACGGCGGCGGCGCTGGCCCGCCGCGGCGCGCTCGCCCGGCCCGCGTTCCTCGCCGTGGCCACGGCACCGCCGTCGCTGGCCGGCCTCGTGCTCGAGCGGGCGATCGAGCGGCGGCTGGGCGGGCCGCGGGCGATCGCGGCCGGGCTGCTGGTGGGTTCCGTCGCCCTGGTGATCGGCGACCGGGCGCCGGCGCACCGGTCGGCGGCCGCCGCGAGCGTCGCCGACGCGCTGTGGCTCGGCGCCGCGCAGGCGGCGGCGCTGGCGCCCGGCGTCTCGCGCAGCGGGGCGACGCGCTCGGCGGGCCGTGCCCGCGGCTTCACGCGCGGCGCCGCGGCGGAGCTGTCGATCGAGGTCGCGCTGCCGGTGCTGGCCGGCGCCACGGCGCTGAAGGGCCTGCGGCTGGCGCGCCGCCGCCCGCCGCGCAGGACCGCCGGCGCGCTCGCGGCCGGAGCCGCGGCGGCGGCGGCGTCCACGGCCGGAGCACTGCGCCTCGAGCGCGCGGCGACCGTGCCGCCCGCGGCCTGGGCCGCCTACCGCAGCGTGCTCGCGCTCGCCGTGCTCGCCCTCGCGCGTCGGCCACCCCGACACGGCGGCTTCGCGCCCGCGCGCTCCGACCGCCCGCTGCGCGAGAATCGGTGGCGATGAGCGGCGCGTACGCGACCTCCGGGGTCGACACCGGAGCGGCCGACCGGGCGGTCGGGGCGCTCGTCGGCGTGCTGAAGACGATCGACGCCGGGCGCGCCTCGCGGTCCGTGCTGGCGGCGGGCCACTACGCCGCCGTGCTCGAGGTCGCCCCCAACCTCGGCATCGCCGTCGGGACCGACGGCGTCGGCTCCAAGCTGATCGTCGCCGAGCAGGCCGGCCGCTACGACACCGTCGGCATCGACTGCGTCGCGATGAACGTCAACGACGTGATCTGCGTCGGCGCCGAGCCGATCGCCGTGCTGGACTACATCGCGGTCGAGCGGGCCGACCCGGACGTCCTGCGCGAGATCGGGCTCGGCCTGAAGGCGGGCGCTGAGGCGGCGGGCGTCGAGATCCCCGGCGGCGAGGTCGCCGTGCTGCCGGAGCTGATCCGCGGCCACCCCTCGCCCACCGGCTTCGACCTGACGGCCGCCTGCTTCGGGACCGTCGCGCTCGACTCGCTCATCACCGGCGCGGCGTGCCGGCCCGGCGACGCGCTTATCGGCCTCCCCTCCTCGGGCCTGCACTCCAACGGCTACTCGCTCGCCCGCCGCGCGCTGCTCGGCGACGGCGGCCTCGCGCCGGACGACACGCCGGCGCTGCTGGGCGGCGCCTCGGTGGCCGGCGCGCTGCTCGCGCCGACGACGATCTACGTGCGCGCCGTGCTGGAGCTGCTGCGCTCGCAGGCCGACGTGCGCGGGCTGGCGCACATAACCGGCGGCGGGCTGCTCAACCTCCTGCGGCTGCACGCCGACGTCGGCTTCGAGATCACCGACCCGCTTCCGGTGCCGCCGGTGTTCGACCTCGTGCGCGACTGCGGCCGCGTCGGCGAGGCCGAGCTATGGGAGGTCTTCAACATGGGCTGCGGCTTCTGCGCCGTCGTGCCGGAGGCGGAGGCGGAGACGGCGGTCGCGCTGCTCGCCGGCCACCACCCCGGCACCGCGCGGATCGGCACCGTCACCGCCGACCCCGACCGCATCGCCGTCCCGCCGCTCGGGCTCGGCGGCGGTCCGGAGGGCCTCACGCGCGGATCGGCCTGAATCAGTCGCCGGAGCGCGGCGAGCCGTCGTCCTCGGGCGAGTCGGCGGCGGACCCGCCCTCGGCGGCCTCGTCGGCCTCGCCGACCGCGCCGGGGACTCCCGGGTCGTGCTGCTTGCGCTCCCAGTCCTCGCCGGTGCCCTCGATCTCGTCCTCGAGGCGCCCGGAGCGCTCCTGCAGCTCGTCGAGCGAACGCTCGACGTCGTCCGCCTTGGGCTCGTGGCCCTCGTGCTCGTCCATCGTCTCGGGCTTCCCGGGCGGGCGCCGCCTCAGTCCTTCGAGGCGGCCTCGTCCTCGGCCTGCCCGCGTTCGGCGAGCTTCTCGCGCAGGTAGTCGGCCTTGTCGGCGCGGCGGCCGTGGGCCTCCTCCTCCCCGCCCTGCACGGCCTCGCGCTCGCGGGCACGCTCCTCGCGCGCCCGTTCGACCTGGTCGAGCCGCAGCTCCTCGGTGATCGGGTCCGGCACTCCCCGGAAGGCTACTCCTCGGCGGCCGCCGCCGTGCTCGCTTCGAGGCGCAGGTCGTTGACGACCGCGCCGGCGAGCAGGATCAGCGCCAGTACGTAGAACCACACCAGTGCGATCAGCACGAAGACGGCGGAGGTGCCGATCCGCAGGGTGGAGATGTTGTCGAGGTAGAGCGGGAAGCCGAGGTCGACGACCGCCATGGCGATCGTCGCCCCGAGCGCGCCCGGCCAGACCGCGCGCCACGGCATCGACGCCTTCGGCACCCACCAGTAGATCGCGCACAGGGCGGCGAACAGCGCGGCCACGCCGAGCACCAGCGTGGCCACGAAGATCAGCCCCCGGACCTCCGAGAGCCCGAGCGGCAGGTCGCGCGCGCCGGAGACCAGCAGCGCCTGCATGGTCGGCACCGCCACGGTGGCGGCGACGAACAGCAGCACGACGCCGAGCATCCCCAGCGCGAACAGCTTCTGCTGCACCCAGCTGCGGCACTCGCAGTGGTAGATCCGGCAGAAGGCGGTGTCGAGCGCGCCCCAGAAGGAGGAGCCGAACCAGATCGAGCCGACGAACGCGGCGATGCCGACGCTGGTCGAGGTCTCCTGCAGCCGCCGGACGCCCTCGGACAGCGTGGACTCCGCCGCCGTCGGGAAGATCCGCCGGAGGTCGAGCAGCACGGACGTCTGCAGATCCTCCGAGCGCAGCACCCGCCCCGCGACGAAGAGCGCGACCAGCGCGAACGGGAACACGGACAGCAGCAGGTTGTAGGCCACCATCCCCGACAGGCCGGTCAGGTTGTCCTCGTAGCCCTTGCGCCAGAAGGCGACCAGGGCGCCCCGGACGCGACGCGCCGGGGTCGTTCGGGCAGCGCGCCCGGCCGTGTGATCGGCGGAAGCCACCGGGAGACTATGCCCAAGTGTGTTCCCGGGGGCGCGCCGGGTACCGTCTGACCCAGCAGATTTCGAGCGAGCACGAGGGAGCACGACCATGGCGAGGCGAGGCAAGTTCAGGAAGGCGGCACCGCTGGTGGGCGCCGCGGCGGTGGCCGCCGGCGTCCTGCTCAAGCGCGACAAGGTCGCCGGGCTGGTGCGCTCGCGCTCGGGCGGCGGGCAGGACACCGGGTGGGCTCCGGCCCCGGCCCCCGCCCCGTCCAACTACGAGGCTCCGGGGCCCGTGGCCAACACCGCGACGCCGGTGCCGGCGCCGGATGCGCAGGTGCTGACCGAGGAGGGCGGCATCGACGAGCGGGCCGAGGAGGCTGCCGCCGCGGCCGAGGCCGCCGGCATCGGTGGCCCGGTCGGCGATTACGCGGCCATCGACGAGCCGAGCCTCGGCGCCGACGAGGCCGACCGCCCGCTCGTGGAGGCCGGCGAGGGATCCTCCGAGGGCCAGGAGCAGGCCGAGGCCGCGCTGGCCGACGCCGCCTCGCCGACCGCGCCGGGGATGAGCGACTACGAGCGCCAGATCGACGACGTGATCGAGCAGGCCGAGCAGCCCGGCGGCGCCGTGCCGTTCGGCGCGGGAACGACCGCCCCCGAGCCGGAGCCCGAGCCGACGGCCGGCCCCCCCGTCACCCCCGGCGCGCCGCGGACCAGCTCGTGGCAGCCGCCCGCCCCGCCCGCCCCGCCGGAGTCCTCGGACCCGACGCCGCCGACCGAGGAGCCGCCGCCGGGCAAGGACGGCGAGGACGACGGCGACGAGCGGAAGACCTGGTCCGGGCGGAAGATCAACCCGTAGATGATCGATTCCGCGGCCCGCGCGGAATCAGTCATCCAGCCGCGGCCCACAGCTCGCCGCCGAGCACGCGCCGCGGCCGGGCGCGCCAGTCGAGCGCCAGCCGCCACAGCTCCGCGCTCGCCCGCGGGCCGGGGAGGTCGCACGCGGCGGCGACCTCGGGCACGGCCAGCGAGCCGAAGCGCCGCAGCGCATCCTCCACGCCGGGCGCCGGGCCGTCCGCCGGCACGGCGCCGGCCGCCAACGCCGCTGCCCGCCAGGCCGCGTAGGGCACGGGCCCATAGGCGCCGTGCGCCGTTCCCCCGTCGGCGGGGACGAACTCGACCGCGGGGGTGCGCACCCGGTCGGCGCCCGGCTCGTGGTGCGCAGCGTCCACCGCACGCGCCCGCTCGAGGTCGGCGCCGAAGCGCTCGACGATCGCGTTGGAGCCGAAGTCGATGCGCAGGCGCTCGAGGTCCAGGCCGCCGACCTCGCGCGCGGCGTCCAGCAGCGCCGGCGCGCTGTCCATCCGCCGGCCCTCGAGCAGGATCGCCTCGCGCAGGCGCCGCAGGTAGGCGCCCACCCGGCTGCCGCCGGCCTGCTCGGCCACCGCGGCCACGGCCAGCCCGGCCGGGTGCGTGGAGCTGGGCGGGTCGCGCAGGAACACGCGCGGATCGACCGGCATGCCGCTCTCGGCGGATGCGTCGAGGCACTCGAGGGCGAGCGCCTCCGCGTCGGCGATCCGGCGCCTCAGCCCCACGACCACGAAGGTCACCGACACCCCCACGCCGAACTCGACGGAGAGCCGCCGCAGGTGCGGCTCGGCCGCCCATGACCACGGGCAGTAGGGGTCGGTGAACACCGTCACGGAGACCGGTGCGGGTGCAACCTCCACATCAGCCACAATAGGACCGCAACGGATGAGCGCGCTCGAGGGCATGCAGCTGAGCGGCCGGTACCGGCTCGACGCCCAGGTGGGCACCGGGGGGATGTCGACCGTCTACCGGGCCTTCGACTCCACCCTGGAGCGGCGGGTGGCGATCAAGCTCATGCACCGCGACATCGCGGCCGACTCCGACCAGCTCGAGCGCTTCCGCCGCGAGGCCCGCTCGGTCGCGCGGCTCTCGCACCCGCACATCGTCGGCGTGATCGACGCGGGCGAGGAGGACGGCCGACCCTACATCGTCTTCGAGTACGTCGAGGGGGAGACGCTCAAGGACCGCATCCGCCGCCTCGGCCGGTTGCCGGTCGACGAGGCGATCGCCTACGCGATCGAGATCGCCCGGGCGCTCGGCGCCGCCCACGCCCGCGGCATCGTGCACCGCGACGTCAAGCCCCAGAACGTGCTCGTCGACGAGGAGGGCTCGGCCAAGGTCACCGACTTCGGGATCGCCCGCACG
>Ga0136617_10001829_pt1 | contig 18969 bp, 17 predicted proteins | sample AntDrymUQ3222106_2_FD_129672 | JGI IMG/M metagenome (GOLD analysis project Ga0136617, IMG submission 129672) | Polar desert sand microbial communities from Dry Valleys, Antarctica - metaG UQ322 (21.06) | ecosystem: Environmental > Terrestrial > Soil > Desert | place: Antarctica: Dry Valley... | reverse complement strand
GCGGCGGTGCGGGCGGCGGCCAGCTCGCGGCGCTGTGCCGCGATGGCGCGGTCGCGCTGGCGCGCGGCGGCCTTCTCGCGCTGGGCCAGCTCGAAGTCGCTGGGCGCGCTCCGCGCAGGGGCCGGCGTCGGCGTCGGCTCGGCCGGCTCGGCGGTCGGTGTCGTCACCGCCCGCGCGGGGTCGGACCGGCTCTCCGCACCGCGGTCGGCCATGCCGCCGCTCATCAGGTTCACTGCGAGCACGACGAGGCCGAGGCCGCCGGCGGCGTACATCGCGACAAGGACCAGTGGGCTGAAGCGCCGGCGGCGCCCGTCGCCGCCGTAGGCCGGCGCGCCGCCCCCGCCCGTCTCGCTGGGCGAGCCGGACCGGACCGGCGGCGGCGGCGCGGGAACCGTGTTCCAGTCGTCGTCTTCGAGGTCCAACGGCGCGCCGGTGTCGGCATCTGCGCTGCGCGACACGAAGCCGGCGGCGGTGGGGGCGGCTGCCGCGGGGTGGTGCTTGGAGGCGGCCGGCGCTGCCCTCTCGGCCTCGACGGCCTCGACGGCCTCGACGGCGTCGGTCGGCGCCGCGGGGCGGGCCTCGGCGGGATGGTCGAAGCGGCGCGACGGCTCCTCCCATCCGAGGTCGTCGTCCCACTCGTCGTCGAGGCCGTCCCCGCGCGCTCCCGTCTCGGGGGCCGCCGCCGACGGCGCGGAGGCCGAGAGGGCGAGCGCGCGCGGAGACGGGCTCGCTCGGCGGAACGAGCCCGTACGACCGCCCCCGGCCACCGGCCCCGCCAGACCGAGGGCGCGGCGGCGCCGGACGCGCGGGATGACGACCAGCGCCAGCCCGATCAGGGCGACGATCACCAGCGACGTCACCAGCATCGCCCCCATGGTGCCAGCCGCGATCGGCATCGAGAACCCCGCGACCCCGAAACCGGACGGCCATACGAGGCCAGTCACTAAGGTGACGCTCCGGAACTCCCCGTGGCGGCCTCCTCCGACCCCCAACCGCGTCCGGTCGTGCTGGTCTTCGGCCTGCGGCCCGAGCGGCTGTTCGACAGCGAGGGCCGCATCGACGCCTTCCTCGAGCCCCCCGGCCAGGAGCAGGTCGGCGTGCTGGTGGAGGCGGTCGCCTCCGGGCTGCAGGAGGGTGGCCACGTGCTGGCCGTCGTGCCCGTCTGGACCGGCGAGGCGGCGATCGGCCGGCTGCGGATGGTCCGCTCCATGCTCGACACGCACCGGCTCGCCGTGCACGAGACCGAGCTGCCGCCGCTGGCCGCGACGGTGCTGGCCTCGCTCGCGTCCGCGTGCACGCCCGTCGTCGCAAGCACCGGCGTGCTCGCCTCGCTGCTGCCCGCCCTGGAGGCCGAGTTGCGCGTGGTCACCTGGCTGGGCAGCGTCACTGGTCTCTCGCAGCCCGCCCCCAGCTTCGGCCAGCACGTTGCCAGCCTCGCGCCGGGCAGCGCCTTCGCCGTCACCTCGCATCCCGCCCCCGCCGTGCATCGCCTCGGCGGAAAGCGCGCCGGCGTGCCGCTGCCCGGTGTGGAGCGCCCCTCCCGGCTCGTCGTCGCCCCGGCCGGCGGCGACCTCGCCTGGATGCTGCAGACCGTCAACCCGGCGCTGGGCGGGCTGGAGCTCCGGCGCGTCGAGGCGACGCCCGGCGGCGCGGAGTGGTGGGGCACCGCCAAGCTGGTCGAGGCCGTCGCCTACCCGATCGACCTCGACCGCCTGTGCGCCGAGATGACCGCCCAGCTCGACCCGTGGACCTGCCGCTGGTGCCGCGAGCTCATCGCCCGCTCGCCCTGCCCGCTGTGCGGCCATCGCGGCCGGCCCGCGCGGCGCGGCGGCGGGCGCGCTCCGGCCGCGGCCTAGCACGGCGCCGCCAGCCACGAGGTGGAGCGGTCGCGCGCGTCGCCGGAGGCGACCTCGATGCGGCCGCGGTCGAAGAAGCGCCCGCGCGGGCACGCGACGGGCCGGGAGAGCCGGATCACGGCGGGCGCAGTGACCTGCACGCCGCGGGCGCAGTCGGGCTCGCAGGCCACGCCGACCATCCGGCCCGTGCCCTCCGCCCCGCGCGCGTCCCAGCGCTGCCACTCGATCCCCTCCAGCCGGCCGTCCTTGGCGAACTCGATCGTCCGCGGTCGGATCTCCATCCGCCCCGTCAGGTCGACCAGGGCGACCGCGCCGCCGTCGAGCTGCGCGGCCAGCCCGGGGCCGGGCCGGGCCGCCAGGGCCGCACGGGTGGGCAGCGGCTCGACCACCGTGCTGGCCGGCTTGCGGGCCTGCTCGGGCGCCACGCCGTCGTCGATCGTCGGCGCCGGCGCCGGCGCCGCCGTGGTGGCCTCGTCGCCGCCGAGGCAGCCGGCGAGCACCAGTGCGCAGATCACCGGGACGATCAGCGCGCGCATCATCGGCAGGCCCTCGCGATCAGCCGCTCCGCGGTCGCCTTCTCCTCCTGGTAGCGGCCGCGCAGGTCCTCGCGGGGACGCTGCACGGTGGCCGCCAGCTGCCCGGCGCTGAGCCCCGGGTACTGGCGGTCGACCCGGATCGCCGCGTCGAGGAACATGCGGATCGCCTTCGGCGGGTCCATGGTGTCGGCCAGCGTGCCCCAGCCCTGCGTCCACTGCTGCTGCATGACCCCGTGCGACTCGTCCATCCCGTGGTTGAGGTTGTGGATGCCCGACTCCACGATGGCGGTTCCGAACGTGCTCAGCAGGATCTTCGGGCCGTGGGGCGACGCCATGCGGCACATGAGAGCCATGATCTGCGGGTCAGGCGGCCCGGCGAGCGAGGACGTCGTCGGGTAGGAGCCGCCGGACGGCAGGAGCGACTCCACCGGCGTCTCCCAGTCGACGAGCCGGATGTCGAGCAGCGCGTCGTCGAGCGGACCGGTGAAGCCGCCCAGCCCGCCCGCGCCGCCGACGCCGGGCGAGCCGGAGACGTCGACGTGCAGGTGGTTGTCGTGCATGCCGCCGTCGCGCCAGATCGTGTGGAAGCCGAGATCGGCGAGCGGGCCGATCAGCGGGTCGATGGCGGCGGTCTCGGCCGGGATGAGGTTGCCGGGGCCGCCGAAGTTCACGTCGAGCGCGCCCATCCGGTTGCACTCGAGGTGCCACGAGGACGGGTTGTAGGCGTGCCCGGCGTCGCCGCCGAGCTGGGGATGGTCGTTCTGCCAGACCATCAAGCCCTGGGCCTTGAGGAAGAGGCCGAGGGTGACGACGTCGGGGCAGCCGGGCGGCTTGCCCGTGAGTTGCCGCTTCAGCTGGTCCCACTCGTCGGCGCTGATGCGCGGCGTGGCTCCGGTGGCGGGCGCAGGGATCGCGCCGCCCACCCCCGGGCTGACCTGGCCACCGAAGCTGGGCGCGATGCCGAAGCCGACGTTGGCCCGCGCCCGCGCGGTACCGCGGAAGTCCTCGCGCTCGGCCCTGGACGCGTCCTCGCCCAGCGCGCTCGCCGTGCGCGTCCACGCCTTGACGTCGGCGGCGGCGAGGTTGAGCTCCTGGCCGACGAGCTCGCCGTCGTTGCGACCCGCGTACGCGCGCATCTGCGCGATCACCGCACCCTGGTCGATCGCCGCCGCGCTCGTGTAACCCATCGTCGCGTACTGCACCTGCAGCTGGCGCCTGATCTCCTTCGCTCCGGCCAGCGCCGCGGCGTCGGCGGCGTTCTGGGCCTCGGCGCGGAACAGCGACGCCTTCCCGACTTGGAGGAACAGCATGCCGAGTCCGAGCGTGACGCCGAGGAGGACGACCAGCCCGGGCAGGATCTGTCCGTCCTGGCGACGCAGCATCCGGCCGGACGGTAGTCCGCCGGGGCGCCGGGACCCATGGGTCGGAGGGCTCAACTTCGCGCTGGGCCCTCCCTGGGGTCCCGTGCCACGGTCTACTCTGCGCACCGGTGAACCCGCGCCAGCGCAGGGGCCTGCTCCTCCTCGCCGTCTCCGCCCTGGGGCTGCTGGGCGTCTTCGTGCTGGTCGCCCAGTACGTGGCGGGCGTGCGCGAGGAGGTCGACCCCAAGGTGCAGCTGCTCGCCCTGGCGCGGCCGGTGGCCGAGAATCAGGAGGTCACCCCGGACATGATCAAGACGGTGCAGATGCCGGTGCGCTGGGCGCCGCGCACCGCCATGCGCTCCTCCGACGACCTGCTGGGGCTCGTGGCCGGCTCGGACCTGACCGCCAACTCGCTGATCCAGAAGGGGATGCTGGTGGCGCCGCCCGACCTGGCCCCCGGCCAGCGCGAGGTGGCGGTCCTGGTCAACGCCGAGACGGGCGTGGCCGGGAAGATCGGGCCCGGCGACCTGGTCGACGTGGTGGCCAGCTACCCGCCGACCGAGCGCCGCGCGGCGCAGTCGCGCGTCGTGGTGCCCGGGGCCCGCATCGTCGAGGTCGGGCAGGTCCGGCTGCAGGGGGCGGGCAACCTGCGCGAGCAGCAGAACGAGGAGCCCGGCCAGGTGGTGCCGATCACCTTCGCGCTCACGCCGGAGGAGGTGCTGGTGGTCAACTACGCCGAGCAGAACGCGACCGAGGTCCGGCTCTCGCTGCTGCGCGCCGGCGAGGAGTCCGAGCTGACCGCCAGGCAGCGCACCTACCAGCGCGAGCCCGATCCGGAGCCCGAGTGAGCCACCGCCTGCTCCTGGCCGTCGGCGACGCCGACGTCGCCTCCAGCGCCGCCGCGCTGGCGCAGGAGGGCGAGGGCCTGGAGGTCGTCGCGGTCGTCGACGAGGCCGACGAGGTGATGCGCGCACTGCGCCGCTTCGACGTCGACGCCGTGGTGCTGCACGACGCCCTCGGCGACGTCCCGGTGCTCGACCTGGCCCGCGAGATCGTGCAGTCCTTCCCCGAGGTCGGGCTCGTGCTGATCGCCGCCGAGGACTCGCCCGGGCTGCTGCGGGCCGCCATGCAGGCCGGCCTGCGCGACGTCGTCTCGATGCCGCTCTCGCTCGAGCAGCTGGAAGCCAGCGTGCGCGCCGCCGCCCAGTGGTCGCGCGCGCTGCGCGACCGCGTCACCGGGGAGGAGTCGGCCGCCGGCGCCCTCGGCGGCCAGCTCGTGGCGGTGGCGGGCGCCAAGGGCGGCGTGGGAACCACCACCGTGGCGCTGCAGCTCGTGCTCGCCGCCGTGCGCGCGGCGCCGGGCCGACCGGTGTGCCTGGTCGACTTCGACCTGCAGAAGGGCGACCTGCGCGGCTTCCTGGACCTGCCCTACCGGCGCAGCGTGGTCGACCTCGTCGAGGTGGCCGACGAGATCTCCGTGCGCCACCTGCAGGAGACGCTCTACACGCACAAGGAGGGCTTCCGCGTGCTGCTCGCCCCGGACGAGGGCGAGCGCGCCGAGGAGGTGAGCTCCGCCACCGCCCGTTCGGTGCTCAGCGCGGTCAAGGCCCGCCACGCGCTCACGGTCGTCGACCTCGGCGCGCAGGTCTCCGAGGCCAGCGCGATCGGGGCCGAGATGGCCGGCCGCCTGCTGGTGGTGACCACGCCCGACGTGGTGGCCCTGCGCGGCGTGCGCCGGCTGCGCGAGCTGTGGCGCCGGCTGCAGGTGCGCGAGGACGAGGACCTGCACGTGGTGCTCAACCGCACCTCGCGCAAGCTCGAGATCCAGCCCGACCTGGCCCGCAAGGTGATCGGCGCCCAGCTCACCCAGACCGCGCTGCCCGACGACTTCGCCGCTCTGCAGACGTCGGTCAACACCGGCGCGCCCGCCCGGCTGGAGGACGCCAAGCTGCGCGGCGCCTTCGAGAAGCTGGCCGCCGAGCTCGACGTGCTCCCGGGACCCGCCGAGCCCGAGGCGCCGGGGGGCGAGTCGCGCGGGCTGCTGGCCCGCCTGGGCGGCGAGCGCGGCCAGGCCTCCGCCGAGGCGATGGGGCTGCTGCCGGTGCTCGCCGCGGTGATCCTCGGCATGTGGCAGATGGGGCTCGTCGGCTACACGTACGTGCTGGCCGGTCACGCGGCGCGCGAGGGCGCGCGCGAGCTGGCCACCGACCCGACGGCCACCGACAAGCGCGACGACCCGTTCGAGCGGATCGCCCGCGAGGACCTGCCCGGGGCGTGGGCGAAGAGCGCGCGGGTGTCGCTGCCGGGTCCGAAGGACGAGCCCAAGGTGACCGTGCGGGTCGAGCTCGACGTGCCGATCGTGGTGCCCGGCGTCCGCAGCGGGATCGGGATCGCCTCCAGTGCGGACACGTCGGTGGAGTCCGAGGACCTGCCGGAGCGCCAGTCGTGAGGGGGGTGCGCGGCCAGGCCTCGGTCGAGCTGATGGGCATGCTCTGGCTCCTGCTGCTGGCCGCCGTGTTCGTCTGGCAGCTGCTGCTGGGGGCGTGGACCTTCACCCAGGCCTCCAACGCCGCGCGCACCGCCAGCCGGGTCGAGGCCCGCGGCGGGGACGCCGAGAAGGCCGCCCGCAACGCGCTCTCGGGCGCGCTGCGCGACGGCTTCGTGGCGCGCGACTTCGCGATGGACGGTGAGAAGGCCACCGTGGTCGTGAAGATCCCCATCGTCGTGCCGGGGCTCGACGCCGACGGCTTCACCGCGACCCGCAGCGCGACGCTGCCGGCCACCTAGTGGGCCTGCGCGACCGGCTGGCGATCGACGGCGGCACCGGCAACGGGGTCGACGACGGCATCGGCTACTACCGGCGCCGGCTGCTCGAGGAGGTCGACCTCTCCGAGTTCGCCACGCTGTCGGAGCCGCAGCGGCGCGCGCGCCTGGAGCGCGTGGTGGGGCGGATGGTCTCGCGCGAGGGGCCCGTGCTCTCCACCGTCGAGCGCGCGCGGCTGATCCGGCGCGTGATCGACGAGGCCATCGGCCTGGGCGTGCTGGAGCCGCTGCTGGCCGACCCGTCCGTGACCGAGATCATGGTCAACGGGACCGACGACATCTTCGTCGAGCGCGACGGGCGCATCCAGCGCTCGGACATCGCCTTCACCGACGAGGCGCAGCTCTACCAGACGATCGACCGGATCGTCTCCCAGGTGAACCGGCGCGTGGACGAGTCCAGCCCGATGGTCGACGCGCGGCTGCCCACCGGCGAGCGCGTCAACGTGATCATCCCGCCGCTGGCGCTGCGCGGCCCCACCATCACCATCCGCCGCTTCCCGCGCCTGTTCACGCTCGACCAGCTCACGGCGATGGGGTCGATCGACCCCGGCGTCGTCGAGCTGCTGCGCTGCTGCGTGCGGGCCAAGCTCAACGTGGTCATCTCGGGCGGCACGGGCGCCGGCAAGACCACGCTCCTGAACGCCCTGTCGGCCGCCGTCCCGCCGGGCGAGCGGATCATCACCGTGGAGGACAACGCCGAGCTGCGCCTGCAGCAGCCCCACGTCGTCACGCTCGAGGCGCGCCCCGCCAACGTCGAGGGCCGCGGCGCGGTCACCATCCGCGACCTCGTGCGCAACTCGCTGCGCATGCGGCCCGACCGCATCATCGTCGGCGAGGTCCGCGGCGGCGAGACGCTCGACATGCTGCAGGCCCTCAACACCGGTCACGAGGGCTCGCTGGTCACGGTGCACTCCAACTCCTGCGACGACGCCATCCACCGGCTCGAGACGCTGGCCACCATGAGCGACCTGCAGATCCCCTTCGAGGCGCTGCGCGACCAGATCAACTCCGCGATCCACGTGATCGTGCAGATCGACCGCTACGCCGACGGGCGCCGCCGGGTGGCCGAGGTCGCCGCCGTGGCCTCGGAGCGCCGCGACGCCTTCCGCCTGGCCACGCTGGCGCGCTTCGAGGCCGACCCGCTCGGGCCCGAGCGGCGCGTGACCGGTCGCACCGCGCACTTCCCGCTCCCGCCCGCGATCCGGCGCTGGGTCGAGCTGGCGGGGGAGGCCGTCCCGCCGGTGTTCGCCACGGCGCCGGTCGACGCGGCACCCGAGCGCGAGGTCGGCTGATGGAGCACGACGGCCAGGCGCTGCTGCTGCTGGGCTGCGCGCTGGTGCTGGCACTGATCGGCATCGCGGTCTACCTCTCGGGCGCCGCGCGCCGGGCCGAGCTGGCCTCGCGCGGGGCGGCCGGCGAGGAGGAGCTGGGCTTCGCGCGCGTGCGCCGCGCGCTCGACCGGCGGCTGCGGCGCACCGCCTCGGGCCAGCGGCTGGCGATCTGGCTGTCGAGCGCCGGCACCCGGATCGCCGCCGTCGACCTCGTGCTCGGGGTGGCCGGGCTGGCCCTGCTCCTGTTCCTGGCCGCCCGCCTGCTGGTGCCGAACCTGGTCGCCGCGCTGGTCGGCGCGGGGGGTGCCGCCGGCGCGGCGCGGGTCTACGTCGAGCGATTGCGCGGCAAGCGGCGCGACGCGTTCGTCGCGCAGCTGCCCGATCTCGCCCGGGTCCTGGCCAACGGCGCCTCCGCGGGGCTCTCGCTGCCCGCGGCCGTCGCGCTCGCCGCGCGCGAGCTGCCCGAGCCGGCGGCGGCCGAGATGCGGGTCGTGGTGCAGGAGCTGCGCGTCGGCCAGCCGGTCGAGGACGCCCTGGAGGCGCTCGGGCGGCGCCTGCCCTCGCGCGAGCTGGCCGTGCTGATGACGACGCTGGTGATCCAGCAGCGGGCCGGCGGCGACACCGTCAAGGCGCTCACCGAGCTGGGCGGCACGCTGGACGCCCGCAAGGACCTGCTGCGCGAGATCCGCACCCTGCTGTCGGGCTCCGTGGCCACCTCCTGGGTCGTCTCCGGGATCGGCATCGCCACCATCGTGCTCGTCAACCTGATCTCGCCGGGGGTGATGAGGGAGATGACCTCCACGCTGCCCGGCCTCGCCGCGCTGACGGTCACCGCCCTGCTGTGGGGCAGCGCCTTCGTCCTGATCCGGCGCGCGACCCGGGTCCAGGTGTGACGCTGACGCCGCTCATGGCGGGCGGGCTCGCGGCGCTCGCCGTCGCCGTCGGCCTCGCGGGCGTCCCGCTGCTGCGCGACCGCGGCCCGCTGGACCGCCTGGCCCTCTCCGGCGGCGGGCCCGAGCGCGACCGGCGCTCGCTGCTCGCGCGGCTGGTCGGCCGCATGGCCGCCGCGCTCGGTCCGCGCGTGGCGCCCAGCCTGCGCGCCCGCCAGCGCGAGGGCTACGCCGCCAAGCTCGACTTCGCCGGCCGCCCGCGCGCCCTCACCGTCCAGCGCTTCATCGGCGTCAAGGCGGCGCTGACCGCGCTGGCGGTGGCGCTCATGGCCCTGCTGGTGCTGAGCGGCAGCTCGCCGGTCTTCCTGGTGCTGGCCGGGGTGATCGGCTGGTTCGGTCCCGACGTGTGGCTGGCGCGCGAGGGCCGCCTGCGCCAGGAGCAGATCGAGCGCGACCTGCCCGACTTCCTCGACATCCTCGCGGTCACCGTGCGTGCCGGGCTGGGCTATCGCGCGGCGCTGCTGCGGGTGGCGCAGTCGCTCACCGGGCCGGTCAGCGAGGAGATGCTCACCTCGCTGCGCCAGATGGAGCTGGGCGCGTCGCGCCGCGACGCCTTCCTGGCCATGTCGGCCCGCAACGCGTCGCCGTCGCTGAAGACGATGATCGCCACCCAGCTGCAGGCCGAGGAGCTCGGCGTGCCGCTCTCGGAGGCGCTCAACGACATCGCCGAGGACATGCGCCGCGCCGCCCACCAGGACGCCCGGCGCCGCGCCGCGCGCGCCGCCCCCCGCGTCTCGCTGATCGTCACCACCCTGATCGTGCCGGGGGCGATGCTGCTGATCCTCATGTCGATCCTGCTCGGCTCCGACATCCGCGACAGCGGGCTGCTCGGCTAGTGGTCCCTCCTGGAGATCCTGACGTGCTTGCTACGACCTCCAGGAGGAACCACTGATGGGCGAGCGGGTCCAGGAGCGCGGGCCCGAGGGCTCCGGTGGGTGGCTGGAGCGCGCGTGCAAGCTGATCATCAGCGTCCGGGCCGGCCTGCTGCTGGTGACGCTGCTGGCGCTGCCCGACGAGGACAACACCACGTTCGCGATCATCGCCATCGCCGCCGCCGCGATCGCCTCCTTCCTGCCGCTGCGCTTCTGGGGGCGCGTCGGCCCGGCGCTGCTGCGCCACCCCGCCTGGTTCGCCGCCGAGCTGGTGCTGACCACGGTGATCCTCCTGCTGACCGGGGTCGACAGCCCTTTCCTGTACTACGCGCTGGCCACCGCCTTCCTCGGCGGCCTGCTCTACGGGCGCGCGGGCGCCGCGCTGTTCGGCGCCCTGCTCGTGGGCGTGTACCTCTGGGTGGCGCAGGTGCACGGTGACCAGCCCCTGCCGACGTCGTTCGACACGATCGTCGGCGAGCCGGCGCTCTTCCTGGTCGGGGCGTTCGCGGGCGCCGCGGTGCGCCGCCTGCTCGACACCCAGGCCGAGGCGGAGCGGATCCTCGCCGGCCAGCAGCGCGAGCTGGCCGCCGAGGAGGAGCGCGCGCGGCTGGCCCGCGACATGCACGACTCGCTGGCCAAGACGGTGTCGGGCATCGGCTTCGCCGCCCTGGCGCTCTCGCGCCGGATCGAGCGCGACCCGGAGGGTGCGGTGACCGAGGCGCGCCGGCTGGCCGCCGACGCACGCCAGGCCACGCGCCAGGCGCGCGAGATCATCGTCGGGCTGCGCGCCGACGCCGGCGAGTCGCTGCCCCTGTCGGAGTCGATCGCCGCGCACGCACGCCGCTGGGCGGGCGAGGCCGGGGTCGAGCTCGACCTCGCGGTGGAGGAGGTCGGCGAGCTGCATCCGGCCGCCGCGCGCGAGCTGGAGTGGATCGTGGGCGAGGCGCTGGCCAACGTGCGCCGCCATGCCCGCGCAGGGCGGGTGGCGGTCCGGCTGCGCCGGCTGGGCGGCCGGGCCGTGCTCACGGTGGCCGATGACGGCGCAGGCTTCGAGGCGCCCGACGACCTCGCCGAGCTGACCGACGGCCGCCACTTCGGCGTCGGCGGCATGCGCGAGCGGGCGCTGCTGGCCGGCGGCGACCTGAGCGTCGAGTCGGCGCCCGGCGAGGGGTGCGTGCTGTCGGTCTGGGTGCCGACGGAGATCGTCCCGCGCGAGGCCGGGCCGGCGCCGTCGCCCGCCCCCGCGGCGGCGGCCGCGGCGTCCGATAGCGTCCCGCCCCGCTCCGTCCCCGGCTACACGTGGCAGTGACCCCGATCCGCATCCTGCTCGTCGACGACAACGCCATCGTGCGCCGGGGCATCGCCAGCCTGCTGGCGGAGTCCGACGGCCTGGAGGTGGTCGGCGAGGCGGCCGACGGCCGCGCCGCGATCGAGCGCGCCCGCGAGCTGCGGCCCGACGTGGTGTGCCTGGACGTGCGGATGCCGGTGATGGACGGCGTGGCCGCCGCCGGGCCGCTGTCCGAGCGGGCCAAGGTGCTGATGCTCTCCTACTCCGAGGACGAGCACCTGGTCACCGGGGCGATCCGCAACGGCGCCGCCGGCTACCTCGTGCACGGGCGCTTCGAGCCCGACGAGCTCGAAGCCCGCATCCGCGCCGTCGCGGGCGGCGAGATGGTCCTCTCCCCGTCGGTCACCCCGGCGGTGTTCGACGCGCTGCGCCGCGCGCCCGGCCCCGACAACGACGCGCCCGAGGACGGCCTGGGCGCGCTCACCGCTCGCGAGCGCGAGGTGCTCAACCTGCTCGCCCGCGGCCTGTCGAACCGCGACATCGCCGAGCAACTCGTCATCACCAACAAGACCGTCAAGAACCACCTCAGCCGGATCTACGAGAAGATCGGCGTGCACTCGCGCGCCGAGGCCGTCGCCCTGTGGCTCGGGGTGCGGGAGAGTTGAGCCTGAGCGGGCGCCTGGTGGTGGTGGGGGGTCCCACCCGCACGTGGGACCTCGGTCCCGTCCCCAGGTTGAGTCCCGCGCCTCTCGCGCCGCCGCCGGAGCGGACGTACGGTGATCGCAGTCATCCGGTCACCTACTCCAGCAGGGGGAACCAGCACCATGTCGGACCTCACCACCCACACGCAGGACGCCGCTCGAGAGCTCGCGATCCGGGTGCACGGCGCGCTGCACGCCGCGGCCGCCCGGGTCCGGGAGCTGCCGTCGGAGACCCGCGGCCAGACGGCGGCCGAGTACATGGGCATCCTGCTCGTCGTCTCGGTGATCATCGCCGCGCTCTTCGCGTCCCAGGTCGACGAGAAGATCGTCACGGCGGCCGAGGGCCTGATCGACAAGATCGGCAAGGGCGAGAAGGGCGGCGGCTAGGTCTCCCAGCTCCACAGCCGGCCCAGGAGGGCAGGACGACGGCTCCGGCGCGCGCATGACGCGCGCCGGGGCCGTCGTGCTGTCCGGCCTGGCACTTGGGCTCGCCGCCGCGGCCGCGCCGGCTGCGGCGCAGGTGGTCGAGCGGCCGTCGGTGCTGCTCGTGCTGGACTCGTCGAAGTCCATGAACGAGCCCGCGGGCAACGGCGGCACGCGGCTGGACGCCGCCAAGGGCGCGGTGACGGAGGTGCTCGACGCGGTGCCCGCGGACGCGCCGCTTGGCCTGCGCGTCTACGGGGCGGAGGTCTCGGAGTCCACGCGCCGGGCCGGCTGCCGCGACACGCGGCTGGTCGCGCCGGTGGCGGCCGGCACCGGCGCTCGCGCGCGGGTCGCGGAGGCCGTGCGCGGGCTGCAGGGCAAGGGCCGCACGCCGATCGGCCGCTCGCTGCTGGCCACGCCGGGCGACTTCCGCGGCAGCGGGCGGCGGCAGGTGATCCTCGTGTCCGACGGCGGCGACAACTGCGCTCCGCCGGCCCCGTGCCGCGCGGCGCGCTCGGTCGCGCGCCAGGGGGTCGAGCTCTCGATCTCCGTGGTCGGGCTGCAGGTGAACGCGCGCGTGCGCCGGCAGCTGCGCTGCATCGCCGAAGCGGGCGGCGGCACCTACGTGGACGCCACCGATCCCGACAAGCTGCGCGAGGAGCTGCTGGCGGCGTTCGCCCGCGCCTTCCGGGGGTTCCAGCCGCGCGGCACACGGCTCCGGGGCACGCCGGAGCGGGCGGATGCGGTGCGGGTGGGGGAGGGGCTCTACCAGGGCGAGCTGCGGCCCGACGAGATCCAGCACGTGGCGGTGGAGCTGGAACCCGGGCAGCGGCTGGCGACGGCGGCGACGCTCGTGGTGCCGCTCGCGGGCGACGGGACCGGCGCCTTCGAGCTCGAGCTGCTGGACGCGCGCGGGGACCGGGTGGCCGGCGACTCCAGCGTGGCCGGCGGCGGCGGCAACACCGTGACCGGACGCTCGGTGACGCTGGCGCTGGCCACCGCAGCGGCGGGGCTGGACGACGAGCTCCCCCCGGGCCCGTACTTCCTGCGGCTGTCGCTCGAGGGCAGCGGCCTGGACGCCGCCGCGATCCCCTACGAGCTGGCCGTGCAGGGGCTCGACCCCGACGAGCGCCCGGGCCTCGTGCGCGAGGCCGGGCCGGCACCGGAGCCGCCGGCGCAGCCGACGCCGACTCCGGCCGCACCGCGCGACCGCGCGACCCCCGACGACGATGGCGGCGGCGGCCGCGCGCCGCTGCTCGCGAGCGTTGCCGCGGGCGGCCTCGTGGCCGGCCTGGCGGGCGGCGTCGCGTTGCGCCGGCGGAGGCGGACGTGAAGCGCGGCGCGGCGCTGGCCGCCGTCGTGGCGGTGCTGGGCGCGCTGGGGGCGGGCGCCGCGCGCGCGCAGGACGACGGTCCCCGGACCGCGGTGGTGGGCGGCGGCTCCTTCAACGCCGCACCGCTGATCGAGCCGGGCCGCTACCGCGACACGATCCTGCCCGACGAGTACCTCTACTACGGCATCGCGCTGCAGGCGGGCCAGCGGCTGCGCGTCCGCGCGCGGATCCCCGACGCCGACGCCGAGACGTGGACCGACGCGATCTTCGGCTTCGCCATCAACCTGCACGGGCCTCTCCGCGAGCGGCTGGTGGACGCGGTCGACGAGGACGCGGGCGGCAACGGCGCGGTGGCGTTGGGCCCCGTCTCGGAGGAGAACGTCGACGACCGCCTGGCCTGGGACTTCTACGGGCCGCGCGCATTGGCGCTCGCCGACTCGGGCGCGCGCTCGGAGTTCCAGGGCGCCGGCACGTGGTACGTCTCGTTCAACGGCTTCACGCGCGGCCAGGACCAGCTCGCCGAGTTCCCCGTCGAGTTCGAGCTCGAAGTCGACGGCGCGTCCGTCGCCGAGGCGCCCGACCCGACGCCGGCGCCGACGCGCACACCGGCGCCTACAGCCGCTGCGCCCGGGGAGGAGGAGGACGGCGGCGGCGGCCTGGCGCCGGTGCTCGTGCTGGGCGCGGTCGGCCTGCTCGCCGGGCTCGTGCTCGGCGGCGTGCTGGGCCGCCGGCGCGACTGACCGGGGTCCCAGGCGACGCGTGGGCCCGGGCGGTCCCAAGTTGGGTCTCCGGCCTCTCGCGCGGCGCGCGACGGCGCGGCACGCTGGGCGCATGCCGTCGCGATCCCTGCCCGCTCTCGCCTGCTGCCTCGTCGCGCTGGCTTGGAGCGGGTGCGGCGGCGCCCCCTTCTCCGGCACGCCCGACGTGCCCGACGGCTACGCCACCTACCGCGGCGAGGGCGTCTCGTTCGTGCATCCCGCGAGCTGGCGGCCGCGCACCCGGTCGCTCGGCCAGGGCATCGCCGAGATCCGCTTCGCGGACCCGCAGGGCCGCGGCCGGTCCACCGCCGCCGTCGTGCTCACGGTCCAGCCGGGCGTCGGCGACCGCTTCGGCACCGAGGTGCAGGGCCAGCGCGCCGTGCTCGAGGACGTGGGCGGCGCCACCGTGGAGCAGGACGAGGTCGACGTGGAGCATGCCCGCCAGGCGTTCCGCAGCCTGATCGAGATCCCCGATCGCGGCGCCGGGCCGTCGACGAGCCAGGCCGTGGACGTGCTCGCCCGCGACGGGCGCCACCTCGCGCTCGCGGCCGGCGGCCCCGACCGGAACGCCGACCGGCTCGACGTCGACGCCGTCATCGGCTCGCTGCGGCTGGACCCGTGATGCCCGCTCGGCGGGCCGCACGACCGGCGCCCCTGCGACGGGCCGCGCCGGGGGCGCCGCCCCGGGCCGTACGACCGGCGGCGCCGCGACGGGCCGCGCTGCCCACGACGCTCGCGGGCTGGCCGGCGTGGGCCGCGCCGGTCGCGCTCGCCGGGCTGCTGGTGCCGGGCGTGCTCGCCGCCGTCGTGGTGGTCGCGGCGGTCACGGGCGCCGTCGCCGGGCGGCTCGCACTCGCGCTGCTGGCCGGCGCGGGCACGGCGGCCGCGCTCGTGTGGCTGGCCGCCCGCACCGGGGAGGCGACGCCCGCCCGCTTCGGGCTGCGGCCGTGCCCGCCGCGCCGCGCGGCGGCCGCGACGGCGATCGCCGTGGCTCTACTGGGCGCCGCCGCCGGCCTGCTCACAGCGCTGGGCGCGCTCGACGGCCTGCGCGCGCCGCGCGAGCTGACGCGCCTGGACGGCCTGGCCTGGGCGGCCGGCGCGCCCGAGGCGCCGGTGCCGTTCGACGCCGACGCCGTCGCCTCCCTGCTGGCCCGGGCGGTGCTGGGCGCCGCCGTGCTCGAGCTGGTGCTGCGCGGCGTGGTCGCGCCCGCCCTGGCGCGCCTCGTCGGTGCCTGGCCGGCGATCCTCGCGGCGGGCCTGATCGGCGGGATCGCCTTCGGCGGCCTGGCCGGCGAGGGCCGCGCGCTCGCGCCGGCCGTCGTGCTGGGCGTCCTGCTCGGCCCGCTGGCGGTCGCCACCGGCTCGATCGTCCCCGGCGCCGGCCTCGCGGCCGGCTTCACGGCGGCGGTGCTCGCCGCCGGCTGCGGCTGGAGCCTCCCGCTCGCCGCCGCCTGCGCGCTGGCGTGCGCCGCGCTCCTGGCGGGAGCCGGGCTCCTGGCCGCCACGCACGCGGAGCCCGCGCCCGCCCCCGCTCCCGGCGTCTCGCGCCGGCTGGCCGCCGAGCACGGCCAGACCGCCGCGGAGTACATGGGGCTGCTGCTGCTCGTCTCGGTCGTGGTCGCCGCGCTCTTCCTGGCCGGCATTGGGCCGCTGATCGCGCACCACGCCGAGGCGATCGTCTGCCGCATCGGCGGCGGCACCTGCACCGCCGAGACGCTCGCGATCGACAAGGACTGCCTGGTCTCCTCCTCGACCACCAAGGGCGGCGGCGCGGTGCTCGTCGCGGTGGTCCGGGTGGGGGAGGAGTCCACCCTGCTCAAGCAGGTCTACGCCGACGGGCGCACCGTGTTCACCCTGCTGAAGAACGGCACCGTCGCCGCCGAGCTGGTGGCGGGCGCCAAGGCCAAGGCGGGCACGATCGGCTTCGACCTCTCCGCCTCGATCAGCGCCGAGGGCCAGCTCGCGGGAGCGCGCACCTACACCTTCACCGACCCGGAGGAGGCCGCGGCGTTCGAGGCGCAGGTGCGCAAGCACGGCTCGTTCGAGCAGGTCCTGCGCGACACGGCCGAGGGCTTCGACCCGTTCGGAGTCAAGGACTGGGTGCTCGACCACACCGTCGGCGAGGACGTCGACGCGGGCGACCTGCCCGAGCCCGACTCCACCTACGTCAACGCCGACGTCTTCCTCAAGGGCGAGGCCCAGGCGCTGGGCAACGTGATCGTCGCCGACGCCGGCGCGCGCGCCCTGCTCCAGCTGGGCGGCGGCGCGCGCATCTACACCTCCGGGCCGGACGCGGGCAAGGTCGAGCTCAACCTCAAGCTCGACGCCGAGGCGGCGGCCAACCTCGGGCTCATCACGCTCGGGCCGGAGGTGGAGGGCAAGGCGCAGTTCATCGCCACCGTGACCCTCGACAAGGACAACGGCTACCGCCCGAGCAATCTGCGGGTCACCGGCCGGGCCGGCTACAACGGCGACCTGACCGACGCCGACCTGCGCCTGGAGCCGACCAGTGGCCAGCTCGACGCCTTCCAGGAGGCGCTGAAGAAGGGCAAGGCGGTCGACGGCGGATCGCTGGTGAGCACGGACGGCACCGGGCAGCAGGTGGAGTTCACCGGCGACCTGGCGCTCACCACCGACGCCCAGCGCGCGGCCGCGCTCAACCTCTTCACGGGCGGCGCCGGGACCGCCACCGCCGCGGCCGACCTCGCCGCGCAGCTGGAGGACCGCGGACGGCTCACCTTCCAGGTCTACGACACCACCACGTCCAACACGGAGGCCGGCGTCAAGGTCGGGCTCGGCCCGGGCGTGGGCATCGAGGGCAGCCAGACCTCCGACACCCGCGATCTCGGCCAGTCCTGGGTGCGCGAGCCGGGCGGCAGCTGGGCCGAGCGCAACTGCGGCGGGTAGCGGACCGTCGTCCCGGCCGCCTAGAATGGGGTGCGGGTGTCGATCGCCGAGCAGATCCAGAGCGACGTGACCGCCGCGCTGAAGGCGGGCGACCGCGACCGCGTCGGAGCCCTCCGGCTCGTGCTCTCCGAGCTGCAGAAGGCCGCGAAGGCCGGTGACGCCGACGAGCAGGCCGTGCTGCGCCGCGAGCGCAAGCGCCGGCGCGAGTCGGAGACCGCGTACGCCGACGCCGGCCGGGCCGACCTCGCCGCGGCTGAGGCCTACGAGGCCGTGATCATCGAGTCCTATCTGCCGGCCGGGCTCGGCGACGCCGAGGTCGACGCGCTCGTGGCGCAGGCGATCGCCGAGACCGGCGCCTCCGGCCCGCGCGACATGGGCCGCGCGATCGGCCACGTGATGGCGGCGGCCGGCGGCCGCGCCGACGGCGGCACGGTCTCGGCCAAGGTCAAGGCGGCCCTCACCTAGATGGCAAGGCGGCAGCTCGAGCTCTCCAACGAGGTCGCGGCCGAGCTGGCCGGCGCCCAGGACCAGATCCTCAAGACGCTCGAGGAGCACCTCAGCGCCGACATCTTCCTGCGCGGCAACGTCGTCACGCTCGACGGCGAGGCCGAGGCGGTCCAGCTCGCCGCCACGGTGGTGCGCGAGCTGTCCGAGCTGGTCGCCCGCGGGCACGAGATCGGGCCGGCGACGATCGAGTCGGTCGCCCGCGTGCTCGACCAGGCCGAGTCGCCCAGCAAGGTGCTCGACGAGGTCGTCTGGCGCCACCGCAACCTCAAGGTGGCGCCCAAGTCGGTGAACCAGAAGCGCTACGTGGACGCCATCCGGCGCTCCACCGTGACCTTCGGCGTGGGGCCGGCCGGCACGGGCAAGACCTTCCTGGCCATGGCCATGGCCACCGCCGCGCTCTCGCGCCGCGAGGTCAACCGGATCATCCTCACCCGCCCGGCCGTGGAGGCCGGCGAGCGCCTCGGCTTCCTCCCCGGCGACCTGATGGCCAAGGTCGACCCGTACCTGCGGCCGCTGTTCGACGCGCTGCACGACATGATGGACCCCGAGCGGGTGGCCACCCACCTGGAGCGCGGCGTGATCGAGGTGGCGCCGCTGGCGTTCATGCGCGGGCGCGCACAACCCGTTGACCAGCCCGTGCTCACGCCCGACGGCTTCCGCCCGATCGGGAACCTGGGCGTCGGCGACCTCGTCGTAGGCTCCGACGGTCGACCGACACCCGTGCTGGGGGTCTTCCCGCAGGGTTCCAAGGACGTCTTCCGAGTCGCGACGCAGGATGGGGCTTCGACGCGCACCTGCGCGGAACATCTGTGGTTCGTGACGACGCCCGACGATCGGAAGCACGGCAGGGGCGGCCGGGTCGTCGAGACGCGCGACATGGTCGGCCGCCTCCGCAGCGCGCACCAGCACCGCTTCGAACTCCCGCTTGTCGCGCGAGTCGCGTTCCCCGAGCGCGAGGTGCCCGTCGATCCGTACGCGCTCGGGCTCCTGCTCGGGGACGGCTGCCTCACCACGCGCACGACGCCAAGCTTCACCACGGCAGACCCCGAACTTGCGGAGGCGCTGGAGGCCGCGCTGCCAGGTATCGCACTGCACCGGAGGTCCGCCGTCGACTATGTGCTCAAGCGTGTCGGCGGTGGTCGGGGCGGCGTGATCGTCGCCAACCCGGCCACCGAGGCGCTGCGCGCCCTCGGGCTCGCGGGCACCCGCTCCACGACGAAGTTCGTTCCGGACGAGTACATGCACAACAGCGCCGAGGTCCGCCTCGCCGTGCTGCAGGGCCTGCTGGACACGGATGGCGGGCCGGCGCGCCAGCAAGGTCGC
>Ga0136617_10001828_pt1 | contig 18969 bp, 20 predicted proteins | sample AntDrymUQ3222106_2_FD_129672 | JGI IMG/M metagenome (GOLD analysis project Ga0136617, IMG submission 129672) | Polar desert sand microbial communities from Dry Valleys, Antarctica - metaG UQ322 (21.06) | ecosystem: Environmental > Terrestrial > Soil > Desert | place: Antarctica: Dry Valley... | reverse complement strand
CGGAGAGTGTGCCTGATGGCTTCACCTTCGTATTGAAAGCCTCGCAACGTATCACGCATGTGCGGCGGTTGAGGGAAGTGAGCTCAGAGGTTGGTTTTTTCCTGCAGACCGCCTCCGTGCTTGGCAACAAACTGGGGCCCACGCTTTTTCAGCTTCCTCCCAACATGAAAAAGGATGTCGTCAGACTCACAGAGTTTCTGACTCTAATACCGCGCACCTGGCGGGCGGCGATGGAGTTTCGTCACGTATCCTGGTTCGACGAAGAAGTGTTCGACGCCTTGCGTTCGCACGATGTTGCCCTATGCCTGGCAGACACGGATGAGGAGACGACGCCATTCATAGCGACGGCGTCCTGGGGATATATGCGTTTACGCCGCGTGGTATACGACGAAGCGGATCTTGCGGCGTGGGTACAGCGCGTGTTGACGCAGAGCTGGGGCGAGGCTTTTGTCTTCTTCAAGCACGAGGATGAGGCGACAGGTCCGGCACTCGCCGCGCGGTTTATGGGGATGGTGGATCCCGCATCCAGGGCGTCCGGTGAAGCCGGGTGACGAATCACCGCGGTCAAACATTTCAGGTTCAGTCCGAGGGAAGGACGGTTGCCCAATCGAAAATTGTGCAAGTCAGCTCTTCGAGAACTTCGGCGTTCGTACGCCCCGTGCGCTTCAGCACCGAGAAGGAATGATCGGCGCCTTCCACAATATGGAGCGTTGCGTGTGTCTGCAGCGTGCGAATCACTGGTTCGAGAAGGGAAAGATCGGCAAGATCGTCGCGAGTCCCTTGAAGAAAGAGCATGGGGATTCCGATACGCGAGAGGTGTTCGGCGCGCTTCACGTCCGGCCGCCTGGGCGGGTGCAGGGGAAATCCAAGAAAGAACAATCCTCGCACGCCATCGAGATGCTCATTCGCGGCCGCTGAGGATGTCATCCGACCACCGAAGGATTTACCGCCCGCGATAATCGGCAAACCCGGAAGCGCGCTCCTTGCCGCACTAACGGCAGCGCGCACCGCTCGCTCAGCAACGCTCGGTGGATCGGGACGCGCGCCTCTGGATTCCATGTAGGGGAAGTTGAATCGCAGCGACGCAATTCCGCGCGCAGCCAGCGAGCCGGCAACCGATTGCATAAATGGGTGTCGCATGCCAGCTCCCGCGCCGTGGGCGATAACGGCGAGGAGCACTGGGTTTGCCGGCTCCAACAGAAGGGCGGAGACGGGTGGGGCCGTATTGTCGTCGCCAGGACTGAACTGAAGCTCTCGCAAGGTGAGGTTACCGACTTGTCTGGACTGGGTTGGGATGGCGGATCGTAATAATGGGCCGCGCCGCTGTCTTGCCGATGCGGAGAGAGTACCACCTTTGGGCGTGAGCTTGCCCAATCGAGCGCTCGAAGCTGTTGACTTCCTCCTCCAAGGGAAAGATGTACCGCTGTCCTGTGAAGTCTCTACCACCCCCGGGCGGCGCAATTCGAATGGATAGCGTTGCGAGTCAAGAAAAGTTCTTGCGGTGAGTCGCACATTTCCCCAATAGGCTCCCCTCCCAGATGCGCCTGACGCGTTCCCTCACGACGCTGCCGCTCGTGTTCGTGATGTATTTCAATATCTCCGGCGGCGCGTTCACCACCGAAGGGCTCGTCGCTGAAGCAGGACCAGGGATGGCACTCCTTATTCTGGGGATTATCCCGGTGCTCTGGTCACTACCGGAAACGCTGATAGTCGGGGAGCTCGCGAGCATGCTTCCGGTGGAAGGTGGCTACTACAGGTGGGTAGGGCGTGCTTTCGGTCCGTTCTGGGCCTTTCAGAATGGCTGGCTGACATGGCTGTATTCGCTCGTTGACATGGCCATTTACCCCGTGCTGTTCAACGCATATCTGGGATTCTTTTTTCCAGATCTGGGCGCCGCGGCGCGTTGGGGGATCGCTCTTCTGGTCATCTGGGGCTCTACGGTGATCAATCTCCGTGGCGCGCTCAATGTTGGGCGCGTATCCGTTGTAGCCGGCGTCTTTGTTCTGGCTGGATTTCTTGCGCTTTCGCTCGCCGCATTGCCGCAGGTTGATCATGCACCGTGGAGACCGTTCCTCAAGCCGGGAGAGACGCCGTTCGGTGCGCTTGGTATCGCAGCGGCGATCGCGCTCTGGAATTACATCGGGTGGGACAACGCCTCAACCGTTGAGGGGGAAATCGTCGACGCGAGCCGTACATACCCCCGAGCGCTGTCATTCACGCTCCCACTTGTGGTGTTGGGTTACTTAGTGCCGTTGCTCGCGTCGCTCGGAGCCAGCGACTGGACTACGTGGCGCGAAGGAGGCTGGCCGGACATAGCGGTCTCCGCCGCAGGTGCACTCGGGAAACCCATCGCTATCTGGCTCGCGGCTGCTGGAATGGTAAGTGCGCTCGCGCTTTTCAACTCATTACTACTGGCATATTCCCGCGTTCCTCTCGTCATCGCGTCGGACGGCCTGCTTCCCGAAGCTTTGACGCGGACAGATGCGCGAGGGACACCAAGGAACGCGATTATTTTCTCAGCCGCTCTGTACTCTATCTTCGCGCTCGTGCCCTTCGCCGGTCTGGTCGTGGCGGATGTGCTTCTTTACGCGCTTGCGCTGTTTCTGGAGTTCGGGGCGCTGATCGCGTTGCGAATCCGGGAGCCGGAGCTGCGCGGACCGTTTCGAATTCCGCTCGGAACCGGGGGGGTGGTTGCGCTGGCTACCCTGCCAGCGTTGGTGCTGGTGATTGTAGTAGGGTTGGAGCTTCAGGACGCGTCTTACGGGTTGCCTGCAGTTTTTGGGGCACTGACGGCGGCGGCGGTTGGGCCAGTCGCGTACCTTTTGGCTGTGAGATATCGAGGGCTTAAGGGATGGGACTAGAAGCGCACCGAGCACCGCACTCGTTGCGGGCAGGAGTGGTGTTATACGCGTTTCTGTCCAGCATCTCAGCATCCGCAACCGCGCAGTCCACAAACATCCCAGACCCCTGCTCGCGCGACACGACACGCACTCTGCAGCCGAGCCCGTCGCTGTACTGCATGGACCTGATACCCGTTCCCGATTTGCCACTCGTGTCCGGCTTCGCGAAGCTGGGCCACGCACGATCGCCTTTCGGGGTCGCGCTGACGGCTGACGGTCACCATCTGTACGACATCACGCTCACGCTTAGCGGCCTACCGGACCCCAAATTGCTCGGCGATTTTTCGGCTTATGTCGCGTGGGTGACGACTCCGTTACTCGAACCGATGACGAAGCTCGGTGAGGTTCGGAACGGTCGAACACGTGTCGGCGAGGTAGGATTGAACAAGTTCCTGATACTTGTGACGGCGGAAGCATCGGCGGACGTCGAAAAGCGGAGTGGTCGCCTCGTCATCCGCGGGATGTCGCCAAGCAACTTGATGCAGCCGGTCGACGTCTCGGATTTGCCACCGGGAATGGCTCGGGCACCCGCGACACCACTGCACCAGCATCTCGGTGGTGCTGGCGGCTGGAGCATGCCCCCAATGCATCCAGCTGTGTCGACGATGATCCCTGGCCTCGAGAGGCTGCGACCTGGCGTGACGCCTTTCCTGCCTGGAAGTGGAGTTGGCCTGGCTGCGCTGCCACCCGCGCTTCCGCGCCAGGTTGTACCGCTCAACGATGGAGATACACTCTCGCTGGAGGCCGGGCTGGTTCGGAGGACGCTAGCCGGGCACACCTTCGCGATGTACGGCTTCAACGGGCAGTATCCCGGACCACTAATTCGCGTTGCAGAGGGTGCGACGATCATCGTCAACTTCACTAACCGGCTCGACATGCCGACGGCCGTGCATTGGCACGGTGTGAGGCTGGATAACAGGTTCGATGGCGTGCCGCATGTTACCCAGGAGCTGATAAAACCGGGTGAGAAATTCCGATACGTGGTGCGCTTTCCCGATGCGGGGATCTACTGGTATCACCCGCATCACCGGGAAGACATTCAGCAGGACATGGGGCTGTACGGCAACCTTCTGGTGCGGCCCAATCGCGCGGACTACTACAGAGCGGTGAACCGGGAAGAGGTTCTGATTCTGGACGACATACTTCTTGGAGAGAACGGTCCGGTCGCGTACGGGAGCGAAGCACCGAGCCATGCCTTGATGGGACGGTTCGGGAACGTCTTCATGATAAACGGCGAACCGCGGTATCGTCTCAGCGTGAAACGCGGCGAAGTCGTCCGCTTCTTTCTCACAAACGCGTCGAACGCACGGCCGTACAATCTTTCCTTCGGCGTCCCGATGAAGATTGTGGCGTCGGACCTGGGGAAGTTCGAGCGCGAGGAGTGGGTAGAAAACGTCGTCATAGCCCCTGCCGAGCGATATGTCGTGGAAGCGCGCTTCGATAAGCCGGGAGCAATTGCGCTCACTAATCGAGTGCAGGCTATCGATCACACCGCGGGAAGCTTCTTCGCCGAGACCGACACTCTGGGACAAATTCTGGTGACGGGGGACCGGGCTTCACCTGACCATTCAGCTGCTTTCGAACGACTTCGCCGGAATGCCGACGTGACGGCGGACATTGCGCGCTACCGCAGGCATTTCAACAAGTCCGTCGATAGGGAATTGGTGCTTTCACTGCGAACGAAGAGCTTGCCGTTCGGTCTTGTTCAGGCTCTGCGTCTGGACACGGGATATGTGAACCCTGTGGAGTGGAGCGGCACGATGCCAATGATGGATTGGTTGAGTACTGGTCGAGAGATAGAGTGGATTCTTCGAGAACCGTCGACCGGACGGGAGAACATGGCGATCGCCTGGCGCTTTCGACGGGGGGAGATCATCAAGATACGACTGGCGAATGATCGCCATACTCTGCACGCCATGCATCACCCGATTCATATCCATGGCCAGCGTTTTCTGGTACTTGAACGAAACGGCGTTCGGAATGACAACCTGGTCTGGAAGGACACGATGCTTCTTCCAGCAGGCTCGACCGCAGACATCCTTGTTGAGATGTCTAATCCAGGGCGGTGGATGCTTCACTGTCATATCGCCGAGCATATCGAGGCGGGAATGCATTTCGTCTTCGAGGTTTCAGACTCAGCCCACTAGCGGTGGTATTGCGTCAGAGGATGCTTTCCAATAACCATCGAGTCCGTCCAGTCGTGGTTCGCGACCCCAATCTCCCACACCCCACCCTCTAATGCGTCCCTATTTTCTCCTTGCCGCGATTCTCGCTGGACAGCCGTTCCTGCTTACCGCGCAGACCCCAACCCTATCGCCGTCCACGCGCCAGTTCGTAAGCATTGAAGCGCCGGTCGTCGCGCTGACGCGCGTACGCGTGATCGATGGCACCGGTGCGCCTGCCGCCGACGACCAGACGGTAGTCATCACCAATGGCAAGATCACGGCAATCGGAAAGACGGGATCGACGCGGGTACCCGCTGGTGCGCGGGTGGTCGAATTGTCTGGTCACACGGTGATACCCGGCCTGGTGGGCCTGCATGATCACACGTTCTACACAACCAGCGCTCGCAGTATGCAGCTCAACACAAGCGCGCCCCGGCTGTACCTGGGAAGCGGCGTAACGACGATTCGCACGACTGGAAGCATGTCGCCGTATTCCGAGATCAATCTCAAGCGCGTAATTGACAAAGGGGAGGCGGCCGGTCCTCGCATGTATATCACCGGACCGTATCTCACGGGAGAAACCGGAATGGGGGGAATGCACCAACTGCTGACCCCGGAAGCGGCTCGGCGAGTTGTGGCGTATTGGGGGGAGGAAGGTGTGACATGGCTCAAGTTCTACACGACGGTCAGTCGCGCCGCGATGGGCGCCGCGATAGATGAAGCGCACAAGCGCGGTATAAAGGTCACCGGGCATCTATGCTCGGTGAGCTTCCGGGAAGCGGTGTCCCTTGGCATCGACAACCTGGAGCATGGACTGTTCGTCAACACCGATTACGACCCGGAAAAGAAACCGGATATGTGCCCGCAGGGCAGCATGGAGAAGCTCGGTACCCTCGATATGAAGAGCGACCCGGTGAGTGCGACCTTCAAGGAGATGATCGACAAGAAGGTGGCGATGACATCGACGCTGGCAGTATTTGAGCTCTTCGTCCCGAATCGGCCACCTCTGGAGCAGCGTGTGCTCGATGCAATGGCGCCCGACGTTCGCACGGAGTACCTCACTACCCGCTCGCGCATATCCGAGAATGCGGGCTTTGGGATCAGCCCGGAAGTATTCAAAAAGGCACTCGAGTTCGAGTACGCTTTCGTGAAGGCCGGAGGTCTGCTAGCCGCCGGAGTCGATCCCACGGGAAATGGTGGGGCATTACCGGGCTTTGGGGACCAACGCAATTTCGAACTGCTCATCGAGGCGGGATTCACCCCGGTCGAAACGATTCAGATCATGACCTCAAACGGCGCAAAGGTGCTTGGCGCCTATGACCGCTTCGGTTCGGTCACGGTTGGGAAGCTCGCCGACCTGGTCGTGATCCGAGGCGATCCTTCCGTGAGGCCAGCGGACATCAGGAATGTCGTCACGGTATTCAAGGACGGAGTGGGCTACGACGCGCCGAAACTGATCGAGTCGGTAAGAGGACTTGTGGGAATCCGCTGAGTATTGGCAGGCGCCAGGGGATCAGCGCCAGGCAAGAGATGGCGACGAGTACCCAGTTCCACGGATCGTCAGCTACCTGGCAAAGGGCACACCAGTCGTTGCGCGCAAGTGCCGGGCTAGCAAGCTTTGGTAATGCGTCGCAGTCCTGTCTCACGAATTCTCCGAGCGTTGCTGGCGGTGGTGGTGCTGGCGTGGCTGGCATGCCTTGCGGCGGTCGTTATTCGCGCTCGTCGGGACCAGGCGCGTGCCGCCGACGCCATAGTAGTGCTCGGCGCGGCGCAGTACGTGGGCCGTCCTTCCCCGGTTCTTCGCGCCAGACTGGATCATGCGCTGGCGCTCTGGCGCCGGGGACTCGCGCCAAGGTTGATCCTTACGGGTGGCACCGGGGTAGGGGATACCACCAGTGAAGCCGCCGTTGGACGGAGCTACGCTATCAAGCGCGGAGTTCCGGATAGCGCGATTTACACCGAGAATATAGGAAGAACCACGAGTCAGTCACTTCGCGAGGTGGCCGCTTTCATGCGTGCACACGGTCACAATAGAGCTATCCTCGTGAGCGATCCGTTCCATATGCTGAGGTTGTCGGTACTCGCCCGCCGTATGGGGATGGAGCCCATGACTTCCCCAACGCGGACGAGTCCCATTTCGACGAATTCGAGCGGTGAGTGGAAATACCTGCTGAGCGAATCATTCAAGGTTCCGTTTGCCTACCTGTTTGAGAGGAGATCTGATCGGTGAAGAAAAGTCTTTCAATCGCGACGCGATGCATTGCCGGGTTATTCATGCTTGCGGTGCCGGCACTGGCCGCAGCGCAAAGCGTCCCCAAGCTGGCGGTGGAAAAATACACGCTGCCAAACGGCCTCGAAGTAATCCTTCACGAGGATCGTTCAGTACCAATGGTCGCGGTCAACACGTTCTATAAGGTCGGGTCGGCGGACGAGCTGCCCGGCCGTACGGGATTTGCCCACCTGTTTGAGCATATCATGTTCATGGGGTCCCAGAACGTGGCGGTCGGCGCGTTCGACCAGATGCTGGAGGCCGCGGGGGCACAGAATAACGGCTCCACCACGGAAGACCGTACGGACTACAACGAGGAGATGCCTTCCAACGCGCTCCCTCTGGCCCTGTGGCTCGACGCCGACCGGATGGGGTTCCTGCTGCCGACCATGGATATGCAGAAGCTCGATCTTCAGAGGGACGTCGTAAAGAACGAGCGCCGCCAGGGCGTGGACAACGTTCCGTACGGGCGGGCATTCGAGGTGGTGGGTGCCGCCATGTATCCGAAAGACCATCCATACTCATGGCCAGTGATAGGCTCAATGGCAGATCTGAGCGCCGCTACCCTGGAAGACGTCAAGCAGTTCTTTCGCACCTATTACGCGCCAAACAATGCGAGCATCACCATCGCAGGCGATTTCAATCGCGACTCGACAAAGGCGTGGGTCGAGCGCTATTACGGTGACATTCCGCGCGGACCAGCGCTGCCAGAACGTCCTGCTCCGAGCGCTATCACCATGGCGAGCGACACGTTCCTCGTGCTGGAAGATCGCGTACAGCTCCCGCGTTTGTACAACACATGGCATTCGGTGAAGTATTTTCACGAGGACGACGGTACTCTCGACATTCTCGCCTACGTACTCGCTGGTGACAAGAATTCACGGCTGTACAAGCGACTCGTATACGACATGCAGGTGGCGCAGGATGTGAGCGCGTTCCAGAACAGCGGGCGTCTGGTGGGACAGTTCTGGGTTATCGTGACACCGAAGCCGGGCCAAAGTCCCGCCCGTATGGCCAAGCTCGTGAACGAGGAAGTGCAACGCGTGATAAACGACGGAATTACCGCACGCGAGTTAACGAGGGCACAGAACACCGTGCGCGCGAGATTTCTGGATCGGCTCGCCGGCGTTCGAAACAAGGCAGCGCTGCTGAATACGTATAATTATTTCGTGGGCACGCCCGAGTACGTTCAGAAGGACGCCGCGCGTTACGACCGAGTGACGGCGGAGGACGTGAAACGCGTGGCGAGCAGTTATCTCGGAAAGAAAAAAGTCGTGCTGACCATTGTGCCCACTGGCAAACCAGACTTGATGGTGAAGGGAGGTGGAGAATGACCAGGGATTGGGGAATGGCGAGGGGGGAGTCTCATTGCAGCGTTCGAAGCGCATTGGTTCTTTGCGCATTGGTTTCACTGGGCTGCGCGCGCCGGCCGGCCGCGGAGGAAATGCCCACTCCCGTCATGCAGCCGGCGACGGTGCCAACGGACACTCCGAAGGTGGCCTCACTTGATAGAAGCAAGCCGCCGACACTTGGCGATCCTCCGGATCTCACGCTGCCGGTAATGTCGCGTACGACGCTTCCCAACGGCCTCGAGCTTGTGATCGTCGAGCAGCATGAGCTGCCGGTTGCTGATTTCATTCTGCTCGTCCAAACGGGGGGAGAAGGGGACCCAGCCAGGAAGGCGGGAGTTGCGTCTCTCACGGCGGCAATGCTGCAGGAAGGAACGACCTCGAGAACTTCGCTCGACATTGCCGACCAGGAAGCCTACCTCGGCGCCAGCATACAGACCGGCAGCGGTTGGGACGCAACCAACGTCTCGCTGCATACGCCAACGGCGCAGCTCGACAGCGCGCTCGCACTTTTTGCGGACGTCGCGCTCCGGCCCAGCTGGACAGCCAAGGAGCTGGCTCGCCTGCGGGATGAACGCATGACGAGTCTGATGCAGATCCGGGATCGCGCCCCAGCAATTGCGGACCGTGCTTACGCATCCATTCTCTATGGTGGCGACCATCCGTATGGCCGGCCGCTCACGGGCACTGAAGCATCGACAAAAGCGATCCAGCGCGCCGACCTGCAGCGCTTCTACGGCAGCTATTTCCGACCGAACAACGCCACCATGATCATCGTTGGCGACGTGAGCGCAGCCGATATCACCCAGCGCATCGGCGAACTATTCGGCAAGTGGTCGCCGGGCAAGGTGCCCAATGTCGAATTTCGGGAGCCACGGTTACCAGCGGTAACCACGGTTTATCTGATCGACAAACCGGGAGCACCACAGTCTTCGGTTCGCATAGGTACGGTCGGGGTTCCGCGCTCCACCGAAGACTATTTCGCGCTACTGGTGATGAACACCGTACTTGGCGGCTCCTTCACGTCGCGTCTGAATGCCAATCTCCGCGAGACGAAGGGCTACACGTATGGGGCCAACTCCCGCTTCGACATGAGGCGCGCCGCCGGTCCATTCACGGCGAGAGCAGAGGTGACGGGTGGCAAGACGGATTCGTCGCTCTTCGAATTCATGAAAGAGCTGAGAGCTATTCGCGACACAGTTCCCTCGCCGGAACTCGAGAAGGCAAAGCGCTATCTGCAACTTGGACTTCCTGCGCGTTTCGAGACCACGGGCGACATCGCCAGCCAGATCATTCCGATCGTACTGTATGACCTCCCTACCGACTACTTCAACACGTATGTGCGGCGCATCGAAGATGTTACTCAGGCCGACATACAGCGTGTAGCCAATAAATACGTGGATCCGGCGCGCATGTCGATCGTGATAGTGGGCGACCGGAAGTCGATCGAACCGGGCCTGAAGGGCCTCGGGGTGGGTGACATCGTGATTCGAGATCTTTCAGGGCAGCCCGTGCGGCCTTGATTCGAATTTGTCGAGCGCCCTGATTCGTCAGGGCGCTTTTTTCAGGGTCTTTTTAGTAGAGGAGGTAAAATGGACGACAAGCAGCTAGCCAAGCTCATCCGGCAGAATTCCGCAAAGGCAACGCGTTCGTTGAAGAAGCCAACCCGGAAATACGACGCGACGCTCCCGCCAAGAGAAGAGGGAGCGCTGGAGGACGAGCGCAAGCAATTCTTTGACGAAATGAAGCGCCGCGAATTCTGACGGCGCTTCATTTCTTCACCCGGGGGCTCTAGAACTACATAAAGGGGAAGCCCCATGGGATTGGATCCGACGCTGTGGAGGAGCCAGGGCGGTGTGAGTGCGAGCAGCTTTGCTCGCTACCGCTTCCCAAAGAGGTTGCCGAGCATTCCCTGGCCGAGTCGCGCGATGTCGTCAGTCACACTGCCGTCGTTATCACGATCGAGGCCACCCAGAAGTCCGCCCGCCCCGGGAGATCGTTGCTCCAGGTGCGTGCGCTCCTCCTGCAGCACGGTGCCGAGCTGGCCAGAGTCGAGCTTTTGTTGGCGCTTCTGGCGTCCCAATACGCCCATTACAATCGGCGCGAGCATCATCAGGAGCTGCGTCACCTGCTGTGCATTCAAGCCCGTTGCTCTGCCTACGCCCTCGGCGACTGGCGCCTGCTTCCCGCGAAGGATGTGGCCGAGAATACCAGCTCCGGAAAAGGCCTGCGGATTACTCATGAGGCCACTGAGATCATTGAGAACTCCTCCATCGTGATCCTGTTCAAGCGCAGTGTTGAGCGCTTGCGCTCCGTCCGGGCGAGAGGCGTTGCTGGCAAGCCCCCCCAGGATCAGTGGAAGCGCGACCGAGATCGCCTGTTGAACAGCGGCGGGTTGCGCGCCGATCTGCCTGCTCATGTCCGTAATGGTGCTTCCAGCAAGCTGTTGCTCGACCATGTCAGTAAGTGACGGCATTGGATCTTCCGTTGAGAGAGTTGATATGGACAGTGAAAGTTTCGCGCCACCACGATCGCGTGCGCACAGAGTCCCGGCAACGTGGTGCAAGGCGTTATCTTGGAACATCAGATCACCCACGTCATTCGAGCAGATGCGCAATCTCTGGTTGTTAATCGGCAGTTCAGCCTTTCTGCTTCTCACTTCCGGCGTCTCTGCCCAGGCTCCCGCGGTCCCGCTCCCACCTGTGGAAGTCACGGTGACACGTGACGCAGCACGGTCGCTGCTCGATCTCCCGTTCGCCGTAACGCGCACCCAACCGGACAGCGCGCGGCCGGGACAGCGACAGAGCTCCCTCGAGGAAACGCTCGCGCTGCTGCCAGGCGTGATAGTCGCCAATCGCACCAACCCTACTCAGGATCCCCGCATTTCGATTCGTGGGTTTGGCGCGCGTTCGGCATTCGGAGTTCGCGGCGTGCGGGTTCTGCGAGATGGCATCCCGCTCACACTGCCGGACGGTCAAACGCCCGTGGACTACCTGGATCTCGAGGCTGTTGAAAGCGTCGAAGTGATTCGGGGCAGTGCGTCCGCACTGTATGGGAATGCAGCGGGGGGAGTAATCGACCTGCGAACCGGTGATGCGCCGGCTGACCTGATCGCGTTGCAGCTCCGGGGATGGTCCGGGGGCTCCGGCTATCGCCGGTTGGTTGCAGCGGCAGGCGGACGCTCCGGCATCGCGCGATACCAAGGCCACATCGCACGAACCAGGAGCGACGGCTTTCGAGAGCATTCGCGTCAGGAGATCACGAGCGGTTCTGTCCGGCTCACTGCAAAAATCTCCGGGACCGAGCTGGCACTGAACGGCATCGGGTTTCATATGCCGGTCGCGGAGAATCCAGGTGCATTGACGGCAGAGCAGCTCGAGTCGGACTACCGCATGGCCGATGAGCTCAACGTGCGGAAGGGCGCTCGCAAGGAAGTTCATCAAGGACAGCTAGGGCTTTCCGCATCCCGCGGCTCGCGGCAACGAGACCTGTTCGCATCCGTATATGCGGGGCAGCGCACACTCGACAACCCGCTCACTTTCGCCATTGTGGACATTGATCGCGCGACAGCCGGGGCAACTCTTCGTGCATCGACGGCATTTAGTGTGGCAAGCATTCCCGGCCGCTTCAGTGCCGGTCTCGATGTGCAGACCCAACGGGACGACCGCCGTAATTTTGCCAACTGCTTCGACAATGAGCAGACAGTTCCAACTGCGTCATGTCCCGTCGTTGGTGATGAGCGAGGGACGCTCCGGCTCAATCAGCGCGAGCGCATCTCGGGCTTCGGGCCGTTCGCGCGAGCGGAAGCCGAGCTCGGCCGTTACCGTGTGTCACTCGGTGCACGCGCCGACAACGTCAGGTTCCGAGTCCAAGACGATCTCGTCGGGGCCAATAATCCGAATGACTCCGGGGAGCGCACCTTGCGCGCGGTGAGTCCGATGGCGGGCATTGTCGCGAGGATCGGCAATGTGCATGCGGCATACGCGAACGTTTCCACTGCATTCGAAACTCCCACCACGACCGAGCTTGCCAACCAGGCTGACGGAACGGCCGGCATCAACGCCGATCTGGATCCGCAGTTCGCAAGAACTTACGAGCTTGGGGTGAAGGGAATCGCCCTTTCGCGCATTCGCTATGAGTTGAGCGGATACGCGTCACGCGTTCGCGACGAGCTGCTGCCCTTCGAGGTCCCGGATGGCGCGGGTCGCCGGTACTTTCGGAACGCCGGCCGCACTGGCCGGCGTGGAGTGGAGGGTGCCGCAGGTACCGTATTTCGCAATGTGGAGCTAGGCGCAACTTACGCATACTCCCACTTCCAATTCATCGACTACCTGGTCGATAACTTCAGATATGACGGCAACCGCTTGCCGGGTGTACCGCAACAGCAATTTCAGGCTTACGCGACATTTCGAAGGAATAGCGCATTCATCTCGGCAGACGGAATTATCGCCGGTTCGATGTTCGCGAATGATGCGAACAGCGCGCGCGCGGCTGGATATGAAATACTCAACCTACGGGCGGGTGGGAACATAGGTGGAAAGGGGTGGGTCAGTCCGACGATTGGAGTGCAGAATGTTTTCAGCCGGCGCTACGTTCCGTCGGTGAACATCAACGCCACGGCCAACAGATTCTACGAGCCGGCGGCCGGTCGCGTAGTGTACGTGGGGCTGACGGCTGGGGCTGGGCGGTAATTTCACGGGCACTGTGGCAGAAGCCGAAAAGCGCTCGCGTGTCGCGGCAGCCCCGCAATTGGCGTTGGCAGCTGTACTGCGCGTCGGACTTTGGGTCCTGCTGTCAGGTGTAATTGTCGCCGCTACCGGCTTCGTATTGTACGCGCCTCGCGATGTGCCGTTGGCGCCTCGAGAAGCTGCGCTTGCGCAGCTCGCGATCGAACTGGAACAAGGCGAAACCGTCGAGGCGACTGCCAATGTCTCGCGCAGACATTGGTGGGACTACTTTCACGAGACAGCAGGTGTGCTGGCGGGGACGGAGCGACGGCTCATCTGGGTGGGCGTCACTCCCCGCGGAATAATCGAGAGAGACGCGGGGCAGCCGACCGCCTTCGATGTGAAGTACTTTCCGTATGATTCCGTGACGTCTGCCGGGAGACGCGTCTTCTTTGGAACGAGGCGCGGTATCGTTCTGACGCGCGGGCTTGAGCGCGACGCATTCATAGTGCGATCGGAGGAGGCGCCAAACGTCCGAAGATTGAAGGCCGTCATGGACCGAAGGCTGGCGGCAATTCGTTCGGAGTCGGAACGAGAAAGGCGTCAGCAGGAGTACGCGGCATTTCTGGCGCGCCAACCGGTTTATCATGAGGTAAAATTCGGAGAGGCTCTGTCGTCAATCGCCGAGCAGTATGGCCTGTCGCCGGATTCCCTGAGGGTGCTCAACGGACTAACGGACTTCCGTATCAAGGCCGGTCAGAAATTACTGGTGAGGCCTGGCGCATGAGCGAGGTGTGAGCCGAAAAGAACGTTACCGTTCTATTCACCTGGCGCCTGCCGGCCAAGCGCCTTCGTTATCCACCGCCAATAGAGCTCACCGGCCGCGTTGGCCACGTCGTTGTGCCCTGCTCCCGAAACGACGAGAAATTCGCCCTTCTGTTTGGCCGATCGGAACACAGTCTGACCCATTCGCACCGGAATCACCATATCGCGCGCGCCGTGCGCGACCCAGACTGGCGCATCGATCTCCTGGACACGGGCCTCGGTGTCGTAGTGCACGCGTGAGATCATTCCCCAAACCAGCTCGACCGGTCTTGCAACCACGATGCGAGCCATTGCGCGCGCCGAAGTGAAAGGGGATTCCAGAAGTAGTACCTCGGGCTGTGTCTCAACCGCCAACTCCGCCGCTATCGCGCTTCCGAGCGAGTGTCCGTACAGCGCAATGCCTTTCGCGGAGGCGCCGAGTGAGTCGCGTGTGAATCGCAACGCGGCTCGCGCGTCGAGGCGCGCGCCGGCAACTGTAGGGATCCCGGGAAGACCGCCGTAACCTCGATACTCCGCTAGTATCACCACGCGATCAGTGCGGCGCGCAACCTCTTTCGCCCACGCGACAATTCGTTCGGCCAGATCTGCGTTGCCGTGAAACGCTATTAGAAAGTGCGGGTCAGGAGTGAGTGAGGGTGATTGGGAGTCTACAACCCGCTGACTGACCGGGCGTATGACGAACGCGAAGAGCGGTTGTTCATCTTCCGCATTATATGTGACGCGTTCCACATCCCGCACCCCTGAGTGCGGCCCGCTCGGCGGCTGAAAGACTATGCGCTCCTGCTTCCACCAGATGAAAAGGACAAGCGCTGCGACCGTGGCCGCCGAGACGACAAGTAAAACAGCCACCAGGCGTACTAACGGCAAAGGATGGCTGTTGGCTCGGAATGATCGCGATTTGCTGGAATCCTCTCCACTGGCGCGATCCTTCCATGCGTCTTCGTCACAACCTCAGTGTCGACCAATGACGATCTCCAGTTATTCCAAAGAAGTCTCGACGTCCGCCCGTGGTGCTGCGCGCAATGCCGCGCCGTGGATAGAAAAGCTCGCCCGAGTTGGCTTCGGCGCGAAGGGAATCGTGTACATGGTGATCGGTCTCCTGGCCGCCAAGGCCGCGTTTGGGACAGGCGGCCGAACGATCGACCAATACGGTGCAATCAGAAGTATTCTCGTTCAACCCTTTGGACAAATTATGCTCGGCATCGTAGCCACTGGTCTGCTTGGCTACGCGTTGTGGCGGTGTGTGTCTGCAGCGACCGATGCAGATCGCAACGGCGGAGGTGCGAAAGGTATTGCCGTTCGAGTAGGGAATGCCTGGAGCGGACTGGTTTACGGAGCGCTAGGTGTCGAAGCGGTGCGGCTCCTGACAGGAGCCGCAAGAAGAGCGGGAGGCGCGACACCGGACCATTGGACGGCGCGGGTGATGCAAATGCCATTGGGGCGGTGGCTCGTCGGCGTTGCTGGTGCAGGTGTGATCGCGTACGGGATTTATCAGTTATATCTCGCGGCAGTGGGAGACGTTAGCGAACACCTCGACTTGAGCTCGCTCAACGCAGATTCCAAAAAGGTCGCAATAGGACTAGGGCGCTTCGGAATCGGGGCACGCGCAGTCATCTTTGGAGTGGTAGGCTGGTTCTTCATGCGCGCCGCACTGCGGTACGACGCGCGTCAGGCTTCCGACATCAGTGACGCGCTGCGTATTCTGGAGCAAAATTCGGGCGCTGCGCTGCTCGGCGGAGTGGCGATCGGGCTGATGGCGTACGGGCTCTTTCAGCTGGTGGAGGCGCGCTACCGGCGTATAAGAGTTGGTTGAGGCCAACTGCCCGCGCCATAAGCTGAACAACAAACTTACTCTTCCGCCGGTACGATCAACCAGAGAATCGCGTATACGAGAAGTCCGGGGAAAGCTACGGACGCCACCGAACCGACAACGTAAATGAGCCGTGCCACCGTCGGGTCCATACCGAAATAATCAGCTAGTCCACCAACAACACCAGCCAGCATTCTGTCGGATCGCGAGCGCCGCAATGTCCTTCCTGTACTCGCCATCGTTTCCTCCCATTGAATTCCTGAAAGCGCGAGAATTTGCCAAGCCGAAGACCTTACTAAACCAACGCGACCTTAGCGTGCTCCCCCCGTCGTGCCCACATCCACACGGCACCGCCGGCAAGCATTCCCAGAGCGATTACCTGCGCCAGCGTAAGCCCGGCGAAAAATCTGTCATCCTTGGCTCGCAGGAACTCGATCGCGAATCGCTCCAGCCCGGCGAGCAGGAGATATACGCCGAACAACCAACCCTCTGCATGCCTGTGGCCCCTTAGTCGCCAGAGAATCGCGAACATGAGGAAGCCAAGAACAGTCTCGTAAAGTTGTGTAGGGTACACCCCCAGAACTGCGTCCGGCGAGATTCCATCCGGCACGGCAATGCCGAATTCCGTCTGCATGTTAGCCGCCGTTGATGGAGGCGCACCGTTAGGGAAGGCGACCGCGAAAGGGGAATTCCACGGACGCCCGTAATCGTCGCCGACTGCGAAGCATCCAGTCCGCCCCACGGCGTAACCCGCCGCTATTCCGATCCCTCCAACGTCGCAGATGCGCATGAGTGGCATTCCGCGCCGGTGCGTCATCCACAAGCCCGCCAGCACTCCCCCGGTAAGGCCGCCCCAGAAGACGAAGCCGCCACGGCTGAGCAGTGCGGAAGGGTCGCCAACCAGAAGGGCGTAGTAGACCTTGGCCCCGATCAAAAACCCGATCACCGCGGCGAAAACAATATCGCCAACCGGTTCGGGGTCGAAGCCGCGGCGAGTCAGCTCCCGCTTACCAATGATCTGCCCAATGACGAAGCCGAGCAGCACGGCGAGGCCAAAGCCGGTGATTTCGAGCGGGCCTACACCGTACGAGAAAGGCTGATGTACGACTGGCGTTACGCCCATTCCATCCGCTCGCGGAGCGACGTGATGTGGGCGACGTGGTGGCGCCCGTGCCAAGAGTAGAGAGCAAGCGTCCAGTCCAGGGAGATCGCACCCCACTCGGGGTGCTTGAACGTGCGCGCGAAGTCGGCGTCCCGCATCTCGTGCAGCAATATCACCCAACGCTTGTGCAGCGTCTCGAGAAGGGTGAGCGAGGTGTCCAGCGGAGTTGCTTTGGTGTCCGGCAGCTCTGCCCACAGCTGCTCTTCATAAGTCTTGATAGCCGGCTCATTTTCGGTAAGGGCGAGCTTGAACCGGATATATGCATTCATGTGGCTGTCAGGAACGTGGTGCACGACCTGCCGTACTGTCCAACCGCCGGGCCTGTAAGGCGTGTCGATCTGTTCATCGGAGAGCCCCTGCGCCGACCGGCGCAGAGCAGCAGGTGCGTGGTCGATATCAGCAATAAGCCTGGAGCGCTGTGTTGCGTCGAAGGAGTCTGGCGGTATGAACTTGCCAATAGGAAATCGCAGATCTGACATTGATCCTCAGGTGGACAGTGTTGCTTCTTCCCTATAAGTGGCTGACTGACCAAAATTTTCCTCGACTTCCATCTCGATCGCCGTAACGTGGTTCGCGCCCGCGGAGTCGAGCTCAGCTCGCAGGCGTTGCGCGAGGTGCTGCGCCAGCATCTCCACGGTCGTATTCGGGATATCGAGTAGCACACAGTCCCCTTCGGGAAAGACATATTTCTGCCTTCCATCCAGAGCGACGTGCACGGACCCGTCACGTAGTTCGATGCCCAGACGCGGATTGCGCTTTGGCAGGAGCATTTTGTGATCGATGTCGTCGCATAGACGCCGCATCACGGTCTTCAGCACCGAGAAGTCAACCACATACCAGCACTCAGCGTCGAGAGGTCCCTCGATCACCACGCCGACGCGGTAGTTGTGACCGTGCAGCGGCTCGCAGCGATGTCCCGATAAGGTTATGAAATGTGCGGAGGCGAAGACGAGGTAATCCTTGGTTACCGAAACCCGGAAAGACACGCTATTTTTGCCTCAGTTCCTTCGCGCCACGAGTGAGGTGCCCGGTGCCAGGTGCCAGGTGCCCGGGTGAACTGCGCGGTGCCCGGGAGCTTCGCTGGCAGTTGCCAGCTCGGACATTCTGCCGTCGTGCCCTTTGGCGTGGCGCCTCGCGCCAGGCAACTGCAGAAGCTGGTACTTAACTGACCTCATACGCTGCCAGGGGACTTTATCACTATGCCCTGATGCCTGTCATATGACACGATGTTCTGCCATTCGTCCGCATCAGACCGGGCGACCACTGCGACGACCGGCTCCGTATCGCTCATATTGAAGACTTCGTGCGGGACGCCGGCACCGATGAATATGAAGTCGCCTGCCTGGTTCTCCACCACCTCGGTAAGACCCTCTCCATACTCGTGGCGGACTCGCCCTTCGAGGATATACAGCATCAATTCGAAGTCCACGTGGACGTGCGCAAACGCGACCCCGCCCGGTGGAATGGTTGCCACGTTCATCGAAAGCTTCGTCGCACCCACGTTAGTGCGAGACATGCCTTCCCTGTAATGGATGCCGTTCCAGTCGCGGCAGTTATCGCCGCTCGACACGACGCGGATTCCATCACGGTGTGTCATGGTTGGACTCCTGTACGTATTTAGTAAGATGCGAACTGGGTGTTGCCTTGCGGCGGGTCCGTGGCATATGCCACCTCATGAGAAGCCGGACGAATGCCATGCGAACTCCCATCACGCATCCTTCAATCGTGCCAGTCCCTCTCGAGCCCGCTGCAGCTGCGGTTGCAATTTCGGGTCAGCTTCCTTCCACAGCTCCAGAAAATGCGTATACGCGGCCTCCGCCTT
>Ga0136617_10001827_pt1 | contig 18971 bp, 15 predicted proteins | sample AntDrymUQ3222106_2_FD_129672 | JGI IMG/M metagenome (GOLD analysis project Ga0136617, IMG submission 129672) | Polar desert sand microbial communities from Dry Valleys, Antarctica - metaG UQ322 (21.06) | ecosystem: Environmental > Terrestrial > Soil > Desert | place: Antarctica: Dry Valley... | reverse complement strand
TCCGGGGCGAGATGAACATCGTGGGGCCCCGGCCGGAGCGGCCCACCATCTTCGCCGAGCTGCGGGAGCACATCGCCGAGTACCCCCTCCGCCAGCGGGCCAAGCCCGGCATCACCGGCCTGGCGCAGATCAACCATCACTACGACCGCTCAGTCGACGACGTCCGCACCAAGGTGCAATACGACCTGGAATACATCCGCCGCCAATCGGTCGCCGAGGACCTGCGCATCATGCTCAAGACCGTTCCCGTCATCCTGTGGCGCCGGGGAGGTTGGTGATCTCCTCGCATCTCTGAAGCCATCACGGGGGCCGCGGCTGTTATCGCGACCCCCGTGAAATTCATTCCCCGCCGGCTGCCCTTAGCCGCGGCAACTCCGGCTGCTCCGGTTTTGAGCCTTACCACGGAGCATCCTCATCGCGTCCTTCATGCTGCCGGTCAACAGATAACTCTCATATTGCCAGCTTATAAAGGCACAGGGGTACGAGCTGTTCAGCAAAGCCGAGCCAAAGGACTTAACCTGGCTTGCGCTCAGCCGGCTCCGGTTGGGGCCGCCTTTGCTGATGTTGAGCCCCACGACTAGCCCGAGACCCGAACGCTGGGCATCGGCAACGTTGCGGCGAATGAAATCCGGGGCGGTGCCCTTCCGGGTGACGTACTGCGCCCAGGCGGCATCGAGGTACCGGGGCCGGCGGTTTCTGAAATAGCTAGGCGCGACCCGCACGATGGTTACCATCCTGGACCAGCGTTGCTTGCTGTACCGGGCCATCTCGTCGACGACGGCCGGAGAGATGGTCTTGCCATACCAGTTCTCCGGATCGTTGGGCTCATCGACCAGGAGATGGCCGGTGATGGTGCCATCGTTGATGTACGAGGAGAAGTTGATGCCCTTGAAGCGGTCGATCCGGGCCTTCCATTTGCTCATGTTGAAGCCCCGGCGATCCTTGTAATGTCGATCGTTGCCGGCGAACATAAGCACGACCTTGCCGCCCCGTGCCCTGATGCCAGCCAGATACTTCAGAAGGTCGCCTGGCGCGACGGTCAACTTCGCGCCGCTGAATTGGTCGCCGAAGGCGCTGATCGGTTGCTCGAAGTGCCCGAAGGGGATGCCGCCTCTGAAGCTGGTCGCCAGCGAGGGCGTCTCGACCGGAATTGCGGCCTCGGTGGGGTCGGCGAGGTTGACTGGGCTGGACGGGTCGTCAGTGGTGGTGTTGGTGAGTTCGTCGGCGTCGCAGGCGCCAAAGGCGAGCGCCAGCAGCGTGGCCAGCATGGGGGCTCGAAAACGAGCCGCCCGGCGTGACAGCTTAAAAGTGTGCGTCATATGGAAAGGTTTCCTCTCTCCGCTCCAGGCGGAGAACCATAGTCATCGCGGCAGGGCGAGGGGCCAGCGCCGGCAGGGCCGGAACGGTGGCTCGTCGTAAGGGGTCCTGACACGAGGGGTAAGGCGACTGGCCTATTACCCCGGATGGGCTACAAGGGTCCGGCTGAAATTACGGGGTGGATAGTCCTACGGGGCGCGAAGGAATGGGCACCGGGCGGTGTCATCTCGTCGTCTTAATGGCTCGCGCGGCTGTATAATGGTGATGCAGGTCACATCTGTCAACCCGTTGGTCGTAATCCTATGGATCGTTAGGCCTTACAATGGCAACCCCTTTACAACCTTGCTCTCGCATTGCCATCTTTGCGGCCACTAAGAGCCAAAATCGGTGCCCGATCAGACCCCAGAAATCCGGGAGGAGCAGTTGAATCTTGAGGATACGCATCGGCGGGAGGGGATCGCCCCGGCACTTCTCTTAACCAGCCTCATCGTCATCGCCATTCTTCTTCGTTTCTGGCGGCTCGGCGACTGGAACTTCCAGGCGACCGAGATGTTCACGCTCCGAGATTCGCTGATACTCCGGCCTAGAAATCCCAGGCCGCTCAGCTATATGCTCAACTATTACCTGGTGAAGCCGCTCCTGCCCCTGAACGAGTTCGGGCTCAGGCTGCTGCCGGCGGTCTTCGGAGTCCTTGCGATTCCCGCCCTCTACCTGGTGAGTCGGCGCCTTCTGGGAGTGCGAGCCGCGCTCTTCGGTGCGCTTCTCCTGACCGTAAGCCCACTGCATGTGATGTACTCGCAACTTGCGCGCTACTGGTCGCTGGTGTTCCTGCTCTGCGCCATTTACCCCTATGCTCTATACATAGGCCTTCGCGAGCGGAACGGCCGGGCGCTGGCGCTCGGACTGGTGACCGGTGTACTGGCGGCGTTGGCACATCCCGTCTCGGTACTCTTGCTGGGAGGGCCGGCCCTTTTGCTCGCCGTCCAGTTTCGGCGTGAGCATCTGGCCCGCGTATGGAGCCACAACGCGCTGCGCTGGAGTGCGCTGTTCCTTTTTTTCGGAGCCGCGGTTATCGCATGGCGGTATATACCACTACTCGAGAGCTGGATCTCAGGGCATGACAGAAACCCGGGGACCGGGCAGTTCCTCCACCCATCCTTCGAGGCCGGGGCAAGGCAGGCCTTCTTCCTGCTGTCGTTTTTCGAAGGTCTGACGTTGCCGCTGCTGATCACCGGCCTTGTGGGTACCTATCTGGTCTGGCGACGTGACAGGCAGTTGGGGTTCTTTCTGGCGAGCCTGGCGATTTTTCCAATAGCCTTCCTCACCCTGATCACATTGCGCACCAACTCATCACAGTACTACCTCCTGCCGGCCATACCGGTCTTCTTCATGGGCGCGGGAGCCTTTCTCGATCGATTGTTTGCGGTGGACGTGGAGTTGCGTCCGCGGTGGCTGCTGCCGGCAGCCGTAGTGGCCGTGGTCATCTCCGCGGGAACACCGACGCTCGTCTCGGAGTACCTCAATGGCCGGCGGTATGACTTCCGAGGTATGGCGAACTGGCTCGAGCCACGCCTCGCACCCGGGGACATCGTCTTCTCCGATCAACCCAGGGTGCTGGCGCATTACCTGGCTGGAACCAAGGTGGGGCACCTTCGGCCCGACACCACTTCACTCATGCAGTCCGTCCAAGTGCTGCGCCAGACCGGCCGCGGGGAAGCCCTTTGGATCGTTGCACCGGCCGCGGGCCATGCCTTTCGCACCGACTTGAAGAGCGGCGGCTTGATTGGTTGGATTTATGAAAAATGTCGGCTGCGGAACATCACTGGGAGGGGCCGGCTGGACTTCAGGCAGCAGTATCTCCAGATCTATCGTTGTCCGGCGGCGGGTGTGAGTCTCTCCCGCACCAAAACCCCGCGATAAAGGTCTGGTCAAGAAGAAATTTTATACATCGCGCTCCGGAGAACCCACCACTCCCCTACGCACCACCCGTTTCAGGCTGGACGGGAAGTAGGCGTAGGCGTATCGCCCCACGGCGAACAGATACATCCAGCTCGGGAGGCCCAGCTCCCGAACGATCTGCGCCTGAACTCGCGCCAGGTCACGCTGGCGGTCGGCGTATTTAAAGGAGCGGTTGAACCAGCTCTTAGGGTGGACATGGTGCTCGCCCACCACCTCAGGGACGTTGGCAAAACGCCACCCCAGTTTGGCAATCCGGAGCCAGAATCGAAGATCGATCAGATTGTCGACGGCGGGGTAGCCGCCTGCGGCCTGCCAGGCATCTCGGCGGAAGGTGGCCAGGGTGTGGACGATGGGGATGTACCGGGCCATGGCGGCCACAATCGCGGCGTGCTCGGTGGGCAGCATACGCGCGAAACGCTCGCGCCGGGTTTCATCTACCTGGACAAACGAGCCGCCCACCACTCCCACATCGGTGTGGGCATCCAGAAACTCCACCTGGAGCCGCAGGCGGTCGGGATAGCTTCGGTCGTCAAAATCCTGGCGGGCGATGTACTCACCCCGCGCCTGGGCCACGCCGTAGTTATACGCCGCGGCCGCCCCCAGGCGCCCGGGAGCGAAAACCCGAACTCGCCGGTCACGCCGGGCCAGATCCCGGAGCCCGTCGAGGGTGCCGTCGCTGGAGCCATCGTCGACCAGGATGAACTCGAAGTCCTCGAAGGTCTGAGAGAAAATCCCGGGAATCGCCCGGTCGAAATAAGGCTCTCCGTTGTACACGGTGCTGACCACGCTCACCCTTGGCGTCATGGGGTAGCGTTTCCGCCCGGCGTGGCAAGCGGGTGGAACGGTGGCGTGGCCAGAGGTAGGCGCTCTCGCGGCGCGAACCGGCGCGCTTGTCCTCTCCGCACCACTCCGCCAGGGCCGGGCCTCTCCGCCCGCGCTAACCCTATCAGAGCAGCGAGGACGAACCAGCCCGCCTTGCGGTTCTCCCATGACAGCGGAAGCATCGCGATCACCAGCGTCGCCAAGAGGACCAGCCCGAATCGTCGATCCATCGTGGGGAGCTTCATGACCGCCAGGTATACCGCGATGAACATCATCGCAAAGGGCAGGAAACCCACTATACCCTGTTCCACCAGCACCGAAAGGAAGGAGTTATGCGCCACCTGGGCATACACGCCCAACCGCGTGTCGATCGCCCGGATGAAGCCGGACGTGCCGTACCCCATCAGCGGCTTTTCAGAGAATGCACGGGCTCCCGCCATCCAGAGCTTGAAACGGCCGCCGAAGCGGAGATCCTGCACGTCTGACCCGGTGCTGGCAAACCGTTTCACCAGCCTATCGGGGACATAGGTCACCGCGACGGCGCCGGAAAGGCCGAGGATCATGATGGCCGTCGCGAGCCGTGCGGGAGACAGCTTCGCCACGGTCAGGGGTACAATCAGGAGTGCAACCATGCTCGCCAGCATCCCGCCACGTGAGCCGGTGAGGCCAATGGCCATTATGGCGACCGGCAGATACGCGCGGTAGACCCATCGCAGAAGAGGGCGCCGGCAGGTATTCCCGAGATGCCAGGCCATCGGCAGCCCCAGCGCAAGCGTCATGGCATGGTCGTTAGGGTCAGCCTCTCCCGCGGCGAAGCGATTGACCCTACCCGAGGCCCCCCGATAGAGCAGGAGTGTGTTGAAGGCCGCGACATAGGCTCCGAACACGTATGCAGTCAAGAGCCCCGACAGGCGCTGTCTGGAGGGGGCAAGCTCCCAGATGATCCAGACCATCAGGAGGAGCTGAACATAGGTGAGGAACTTGTCCGGGATTTGTTTCATGCGGACGCCGACCAGACCGGCGCCACACGCGATCACGAACAGCAAAGCGGCCGCATGGAAGCCATGCAGACGGCGCACCCGGGCAGAGGTCACGACGGCGAGCAGGGCCAGGCCCAGGGCCACGGTGCCGGTTGCCCGGCTGACGATCGAAATGCCCGGCAACACGATGATTCTTTCCCACGGCACCGAGAAGACGAAGACCCACAGGGCACCGTACGCGAGCGAAGTCATCAGGTGTTCTCGATCAGTATGGAGGTAGTTGTCGACAATCCCTTCTGGATCAACAGCTCCCCATAGAGAGCCATCCAGCGGTCGGTCATTGCATCCAGACCATAGCGGGCGACGACATGGTCACGTCCAGCCAGCCCCATCTGCCGTCGCTGCTCGATTCCCACGGTCATGAGCTGGCGCATAGCCTGAGACAAGGCACTTGAGTCCTTGGCCGGCACCAGGAATCCGTTTTTCCCTGACTCCACCAGCTCTGATACGCCACCAACGTCGGTAGAGACGACCGGTCTGGCGGCCGCAAGGGCTTCCATCACCACATTGGGCATACCCTCCCAGGCGGAGGACAGGACAAAACCATCAGCAGCGGCAAGCAGGGCCGCGATGTCTTCCCGAACGCCGAGAAACGTCACCTGCGAAGCGATACCAAGCTGCTGGGACTGTTCCTGTAATTCATCCAGCAGCGGGCCCCGTCCAGCGATTAACAACCGGGCCGGAGCATCGGCCAGCGGCTGAAAAGCCTGGAGCAGCGTAGGGTAGTCCTTCTGGGGCAGAAGCCGGCCAATCGCCAGCCACACAAACTCGGTCGGTGCCAGGCGCAGCTCATCCCGAACCCGGAGCCTTTCATCCGCTGAAGCAGACAGCGCTGCAATGTCGACCCCGTTGGGAATGACTCTCGATTTCCCGGTCGAGAGCAACCCTCGCTTCGAGAGAGAGCTGGCAACTTGATGGGAATTGATGGTGCAGCAATGGTCCATCCAGTTCGTCAGCCGCATGAGCCAATCGCGGGAGGCACTGCCATGACGCTCGCTACGAATGGACGTTACAATAAGGGGCACCCGTGCCCATTTGCCTGCCATGCGTCCCAAGAGGTTGGCGTGGTACATGAAGCTGGTGAGCAGGTGCGGTTGCCAATCCTGCAATAGCCTCACCAGGCGGCGAAACGCCCGCCAATCGGCTCGACCTCGGTCCATGTCCAGGCTGATGACAGGCAAGCCATCCGCGACAGCCTGACGTCCCATTTCCCCCAGCGGTGTCATCGAGACCAGACACACTTCGTACTGCTTGGCGAGGAGTGCACGCGCCAGGTAAAGAATCTGGCGATCCGCACCACCCATGCCTAAACTGGTGGAGAGCAGGAGAATCCTGGGCTTCATGACGTAATTGCTGGCGTCAACGACATCGGTATCTTTCGCGTCCCTGCTCGCGCATGTCTGGAGGTAAGCCCGTGATCGACGTGTCCCAGGTCATTCGGAAAAGCTCCCACTTTACGAAGAGATGGATGAAGAAGGTGATCGCACCCAGCACTCTCATCGCAGAAGTGTCGAAAGTGATCCCCATCAGCGATCGCTGGTACGTCAAGGGGCGTTACCTCCTGACGTTCGGGCGCGCTCTCGATTTAGCCAATCCACTGACCTTTACCGCCAAACTACAGTGGCTCAAGGTTTACGGCCGCCCGAAACAGTATGCTCCGTTGGCAGATAAATTCGCCGTGTACGATTACGTTCGTGCCCGGACCGGAGAAAGGCACCTCAACCGGATGCTTGGCGTCTACCAGCAGGCGTCCGAGATTCCCTGGGATGATCTGCCCGACCAGTTTGTGCTCAAAGCCACCCACGCCAGCGGCTGGAATCTGATCGTCTCCGACAAGAAGCGCCTGGATCGTCAGCAGGCCATGCAAACCTGCCACCGATGGTTGAAAACCAGTTATTCCGCCCGCAGCCGTGAGCCGGTGTATGAGGATATTCCGCCCCGCATCATTTGCGTGGAATACCTGGGCGACCCGGACACGGAGCTCTTTGACTACAAGCTGTACTGCTTTAACGGCAAAGTGCGGCTGGTCCATGTGGATACGGAACGCTTCAGCCGTCACCAGCGTACGTATTACACTCCGGATTGGCAGCGCCTGCCTTTTTCTTACACCTACCCGCCCAGAAGCGAAGACGTACCGCAGCCCGCTGCGCTGAAAGAGATGATCTCTCTTGCCGAGCTGCTCGCCGGGACGATTCCCTTTGTTCGGGTAGACTTCTTCTTCATCCACAACCAGATCATTTTTGGCGAGATGACGTTCTTCCCTGACGCGGGTTTTGGTGCGTTTAATCCCCCCGAATGGGATGCCATCATCGGCTCCTACCTGCAGCTGCCGGCACCTGGAAAAAGTAGTCGATCAAATCCGGTCAGGCGTTCTCGATCAGACGGAGGTAGTGGTCCACCGCCGCCTCCATGGTGAAGGGCGTAAGCGCGTCTGAAGGAACCGCCCCCGCCGGCCGCGCCAGCGCGTCGAGCATGGCATCTGCCAGCGCGGCCACGTCTCCCACCGGCACCAGGGCGCCGAGCCGGCCGTCCCGCAGGATCTCTCTCGGACCGCTGGGGCAATCGGTGGAGACCACCCTGGTTCCCGCGGCAAGCGCCTCAATCAGGACTGTAGGCAACCCCTCCCACGCGGAAGACAGCACAAACAGCGCCGACCCCGCTATGTAGGCCATGGCGTTGTCCCGAAAGCCCGGGAGCGCCACATCGTCGGCTACGCCGAGTTCCTCTGCCAGAGCGGTCAGCCCTGCCCGGTCCTCTCCTTCCCCCAGGATAATCAGGTGCGCGTCACGCCGACGCCGGACCTCCGCGAAGGCCCGGATGAGCGTCGGGAAGTCCTTTGCCCGGGTCAGACGCCCGACGCCCATGATCACAGGCGGTTGCCCGGAGGCGAACCAGGGATGGTCTGGCGCCTGCCGGGCGGCCGCGATCACGGCAGGCGTGATCACCGGGTTATAGATCACCTTCACAAGGTCCCGGGGCAATCCCGACACGCGGGCAAAATCGTCAGCGGCGCCGCGAGATACGGCGACCACGCTGGCGGCCCAGGGGTAGAAGGTGCGCATCAGGTGCAGCCAGAGCCCCGCGGGCAGCCCGCCCTGCTTACGATTAGACTGGGAGAGGCTGCTGTGCACCGTCACCACTACCGGGGTGGCCCGCCGGGCAAGCCAGGCGGCCCAGAGGGCGATGAGGTTGGCATAGTTCATTGACGAGACCAGAACCCGGGGCCGCTCCCGCCGCAGATACGCGGTGAGGGGACCGAGACTCCGGAGCACCCGCGGAGCGTGGAGATCCACCAGCCGGACCGATGGGGGCAGCTGATCGAGGAAGGCCCCTTCCGCAGCCGCGAGGACGACGTCCACCGGGAGTCCCCGGTCGGTGATGCCCTGCACCAGGTTGATGATCACCCGCTCGGCGCCACCGCCGTTGAGGGAAGGCAGAAAGAAGGCAATGGGTTGGGGGCCTGACCTGGTCACGACCAATCGAACTCTCTACCCAGCCATTGGTACAGCTCCCGGTTATAAGGCTCGAAGTAGGTGACCAGCCGGGTCCGCAGCTCGGGCGGTATCGTGCGGTCGTAGCCCCCCTTAGGAGAGGGCTTATCGCGCTTGAGCCGGTGGGGTCGGAGCTCCAGAAAATCGTGCACCGCCGCGGTGGCCGCGACCGGATCGCGGAACAGCCATTCGCTGGGAAGGACCAGCAGCTGAGAACGGGGGAAGTGCTGGGCCCAACGGCGCAGCTGCTCGATGTACAACCCCCGGCGGGTGTAGGAATAGCGATGGTGGTTGAAGCTGTAATAGTCGGGGTCGTTTCGGAGGCGCTCCTCCTCACCGGCCAGGCGCTCCGGTTCCTTTTCGATGGCCTCGGCGAAGGAGAGCGACTCCCGGCCACCCCGGACTTCATGCTGGTAGTGCGAGTGCGCCCGGTCGACTGGATTCCGGAGCACGGCGACCAGCTTGACCTGGGGCAGCAGCTGAGCGGCCCGCTGCGGCACGAGTGGGTGCACCAGATAGTATGGCGAGGCATCGAGCGTCAGCGAGCCGCGGCGCAACCGATGGCTGTACGGGAAACGTCCGCGGTACCACTCGGTGCCGCGACTGTAGTTGAAGTCGAAGTAATGGACCTCCTTGTAGAGAGGCGGCAACACATCGGGATGCTGCGCCAGATAGGTGAAGAGCGAAGTGGTGCCGCCCTTCTGTGCTCCGATGATCAGAACTGAGGGCAAACCTCTCAGTGAGGCGGTCAGCTGGCGGTAATCGGCCCGGAGCCGCCGTAATGGCCTCTTCACAGTCTCGCTCACCCTCACTGCCGATTGGCCTTTCCGGCAGACGCCAGGCTGTCCGAGGCGACCGCTGGACGGCCCAGGCGGTGCGCCCGTCCTCGGATAAGCTCAGTGGCCTGCTGGAATGCCCACGTCCCGTGTGGACCGAGGAAGAGCCCGCCGCCGAGCCGCCACGCCGCGAAAATCACGGCAGCCGCCGTGAGCGCTGCCACGATCAGAATCAGTGAACTGCTCAGGTGAGCAGCCCGCATGGCCTGAACCGCTAAAGCTACCGCGACGCCGACCAGGACGGCGCACACGGCACCGGGGGCCTGCGCCCGGGCAAAACGGCGCCAGGGGAGTCCCGTCACCGATCGGCCCAACGCGGCCATCATCAGCCAGTTGATGCCCATCGCGACCGACACTGCCACCGCCACCCCGCCAATGCCCCAACGCTGACCGGCGAGGGCAGCCACCAGCACCATCAAAGCATAGACCCCTTGGAAGAGCGCCCGAGAATACACCGCCCCCGCGGCCTTGGTGCACGCGTCGGTGATCTTACTGCTCATCCGAAAGAACAGACCGCAGGTGAACAGTCGGAAGGGCAACACCACACCGGTCCATTGCGGTCCGAGCAGCGCTGGAATGAGCTCCGGTGCCACGATCCAGAGGAGAGCGCTGACCGGCAGAGAAATCAGCGCGACGATCGCCAGCGCGCGCTCGTACGCACCGGCAAGCCGGTCGCGCTGATCCTGGACCTGCGACATGACCGGGAACAATACCCGGTTCACAATTCTTTCGAAGACAGTCGCAGGCATAACCATCAGGTTGTAGGCTCGTCCATAGACCCCGAGCGCCGCTGGGCCCAGCCACCGTGCCACAACCAGATTATCCGCCTGCTGGGAGATGACCAGCGCGAATTGAGCAAGCGAGTGCCCAAATCCGAAGCTGAGCAGATCCCGGCTCGCCTTGCGATTGAGACTCAGACGCACCGGGGGCCTGGTGGCAGCATTCACCGCAATCGTACGCAGCACCGACTGTGACAAGCTGGCCGCCACCATGGCCCAGACCCCATACCCCTGCCACGCCAGCAACACGCCAACGCAGGCGTAGCCGAGGATATAGCTGCCAACGTCCAGCGTAACGAACAGGCGAAAGCGCAGCTGCCGGACGAGGAGCGACCTGCCGACCGTGTTGAGGCCATCCAAGGGAAACAGGAGTGCCACGACCCGAAGCACAGGCTCGACCGCAGGGATGCGGTAGAACTCCGCGAGCGCCGGCGCGGCCAGCCATACTACTGCGCCGAAGAGAAGCCCGAGAACAGCTGAGATGGTGAAGGCGACGTGGAGGTGAACGGCCTCCAACTCCCGGCGCTGGATGATCGCCGGGCCGACACCGACATGGGATACGATCTGCGAGACAGCAATGACGACTACGGCGGCACCCATGACCCCGAACTCGGCCGGGGTGAGTAGCCGTCCCAACGCCATGAGGACGACCAGCTGGAAGACCCCCTGAACGCCCGTGCCGCTGAACGTCCAGAGCATTCCACCGAGAGCGCGTTTCGTCAGCCCACGAGGCACATCTGGACGTACCCCAGCCGATTTGCGATCCTCCGCAGCTCCGTCGCTCCGGTCATTCCCCGTTTCCGATGTCATGGGTTAACTCCTACTCCGGCCGCCGACTGAGTCGACCTGGGGGGTACTGCGGGCATCGAGGACCAGGTCGGAGGGTGCGCGGTCGACGCCATAGACTCCGCGGACAGACTCAGCCCCGAGGCTTGCGGCGGTGACGGAACCTGGTTCATATCCATCTCCGAACGCCACCCGTCTGATAGATCTCCCAAGGGAACCCGGGTTAGCACGATCCATGCCCCAGCCCCAAGAGAGGTCGGTGTCATCTGCGCCGGGCGCCCTACTGAGTGGTGAGACCAGAACTTGCGGATGGGGCTGCCGCTGGACCCTGAAAACCCGCGCTGGGCAATCTATCACGGCCTTATTGGAAGGGCACTCGTTGACCAGGTTCCGCCCATGGGTCGCAGGACAGCACAGCCGGGGGCGACAACCTCGTGGTGAGGCCGGCGGTTGCCCACAGCTGTAGCGCCTTTGCGACATGCCCCGTTGACGGATACTGAGACCCGTATGAAACCGAATTTCTTCATCGTGGGTGCCCCGAAGTGCGGGACGACGGCTCTCTATGAATACCTCCGCCCCCACCCCAACATCTTCATGTCGGACCTCAAGGAGCCGCACTTCTTCGCGAGCGACCTGGGCACGTATCCCAGAGTCAAGACCCTGCAAGAGTACACCGAGATCTTTGCGGCGAGTGCTCCGGAGCACCTGAGGGTGGGGGAGGCCTCCGTCTACTACCTTCGCTCGTCGGTCGCTATTCGCAATATTCGTGAGTTCAATCCTGAAGCACGAATCATCGCGATGTTTCGCAACCCGGTGGAGATGGTGCATTCGCTGCACTCGCAGTTACTCCACGTTGCGGAAGAACGGGAAAGTGATTTCGAAACGGCGTGGCGTCTGCAGGACCGTCGCAACCAGGGTCTGGATCTGCCTCCGGGATCCCGCGGTTCATTTCTGCTTCAGTACGCCCAGGTCGGTCAATTCGGAACCCAGACGCAACGTCTGCTGTCAGTCTTTCCGCGGGCGCAGGTGAAGCTGATACTGTACGATGATTTCGCTGCCTCGCCCCAAGGCGTCTATGACGAGGTTATGGATTTTCTGGGTATTCCCCACGATAACCGAACCGACTTCCCCCGCATCAACGCCAATAAGAGGGCCAGGCTGGACTGGTTGAGTAATTTCGCTCGCAAACCCCCGTCCGCTCTCCGCACCGCCGTCCGGCGCCTGAAAGAGGCTGTCGGAGCCGAAGGAATCACGGCCGTAAAAGCGAAGATCGTGGTCCTGAATACTGTGAGGGAGAAACGCGGGCCGCTGTCACCGGAGTTCAGGGCGGAGTTGGTGGAATCGTTTCGAGAAGAGGTGTCCTTGTTGTCCCGACTTCTGGATCGAGACTTGAGCCACTGGGTGTAGACCAGTTAGCGCAGCCCCCGGCTACCGCCGTGCTTGCCATTGCACCTTCACAGCCAGTGCTCCAGGCTCCGCCCGATCAGCTCGGAAGTCCGGGCAATGTCGGCGCGGAACTGACGGGTGAGCTCCTGTCTCAGCTCCGCAGGCAGAGGCGGAGCCTGACGCATGTTGCGGGTGCGGAGCTGCCTGACCCAATTGGCCGCCCGAGTTGGCATCCATGACCCCACCGCTGACCTTATGGCCCTGCTGGTGAAGACGCTCTCCAGCAGCTTGCTCGCCGGCATGCCGCCAACGTTGTGCGGCGTGGCAAAATCAGGCACAAAGCCCGGCTCGACCCCGAGAAACCGATACATCTCCTGCATGACGCGGAGAGGATTCCGTTTGAGGTCGTCAAACAGGAAAATGTGGATTTGCTCGCGCTCGAAGGCCTCGTAGTACCGCGTCAACTGCTCGTGGTATCTGCCGATCCTCATCCAGTGTGAGTCAGGGCGGGCCCAGGCAGCGGAGACCGACAGATCGTGAGCCGGGTCAAGGGCTCGACCCAGGCTCCGCAGATACATCAGGCGATCGGAATACGCTCGGTCAACCGGATGGCGAAGGCCGCAGATGATTCGTGTGTCGGGCAGCAGCGCCCGAATTCGACCGGCCGCCTGGGGGCATTCGAGATACATCGGTGAAGCCTCACCGACGGCTGCGGCCTTACCCGCTTCCGCGAACAGCTCCTCATACTCCGATAGCGACTTGACCGGGAACTGGTGGTGCTCCGGATCCCCGTAAAGGAGCTGACCTCGAGCATCCCGGCCGTAGGCAAAGAAGTTCGTCTCCTTCACCGGACTCATGAACACGTCCGGGTGCTCCGCCAGATACCAGTACAACGCCGTGGTGCCTGCTTTGGCAGCGCCGATGACGATAAAGTTGGGAAGCGTCACGACACTTCGGCTCCTGGCCGTCTGGCGATGGCAGTCACGGTAAGTGATCAGGTAGGTGCGGTAGCAACATAGCGGTGACGGTTGGGGGTTTCCAGGCGGATCGCGGCACCTTCGTTGGCATGATCGCGCGCGTTATACTCCCCTCCAGGCACTGTACGTCCCTGTCGCAGCGAATCGTCGGGTAATCGGAGAGCTATGGCCGAAGGGCGAGGCGATCCAGATGCAGTGGTCATCGGCTCGGGCCCCAACGGCCTCGTTGCCGCATGCGTCCTTGCAGGGGCTGGGCTCGACGTGCTCGTCGTCGAGGCCCACGAAGGCCGGGCCGGCGGTGCACTCGGCTCCGAGGAGGCGACCCGCCCGGGCTTCGTACATGACGTCGGTGCGGCTTTCTTTCCGTGGGGCACCTTGAGTCCGGCTTTCCAGAGTCTACCGCTCGACGAGCACGGGTTGCGGTGGTGCATGGCTTCGGTCGAGAGCTGCCACCCAGCCCCGGATGGCAGCTACGCCTGCATCACCCGGGATCTGAATCGCGCGGCCGTACATTTCGGCAACCCGCGCGATGGCGAGCGTTGGCAAGACATCGCGCGCTGGTATGGGTCCATCGAGCCGGACCTGATCGGCATGCTATTGGGCACCCTCCCCCCCGACCCTGTTCGGATGGCTCGATTGGGTCCGCGGCACCTGGCCCGCCTGAGCAGGGTGTTCCTCGCAAGCGGGCGCAACCTCTCGGAGCGCTGGTTCAGCAGCCCCGCTGCGCGCCGCGTGCTGCCTGGTCTCGCGCTGCACGCCGACGTCGGTCCCGACGATCGGTTCGGCGCCGGCCTGGGTTTCGTCCTCGGAATGACCGCCACGACTGGCGGTTACACGGTCCCCGAAGGCGGGGCGCGCGCATTGGCCGAGGCACTGTTACGCTGCCTGCGTTCCCGAGGTGGGCGCTTGCGCCTGGGGGCCCGCGTCGTACGCGTGGTCACTCAGGATGGCCGCGCACGAGCAGTCCGACTGGCAGACGGGACGGAGATAGCGACCCGAGTCGTCCTTGCCGACACCGACGTGGTGGCCCTCCTGCTCGATCTGGTTGGGCGCGAGCACCTGCCAGCACGCGTCACCAGGTTCATGGAGCGCTACCCACGCGGTTGGGGGACGTTCAAGATGGACTGGGCATTGGATGGCCCGGTGCCCTGGTCGGTCGAGCCGGCCCGACACAGCGCCGTAGTCCACGCCGGCGACAGCATCGACGATCTCTCACGGTTCACGGCACAGGTTCGGAAGGGTGTTCTGCCGGACCACCCTTACCTCGTCATCGGACAGCAGAGCGTGGCCGACCCTACCCGCGCACCGCCCGGCTGCCACACGTTGTGGGCCTATACCCACGTGCCCTCCGTACTCGATGGCGGTTGGGCGGCACACGCCCAGAGATTTGGCGACCGCATCGATGCGCGCATCGAGGGGCTCGCGCCGGGATTCAGGACCAGAATCATGGCGCGACGCGTCGTCTCACCGGACCAGCTACAGGCAATGGACGCGAATCTCGTCGGGGGCGACCTCGGCGGTGGATCAAACGCGTGGAATCGTCAACTTTTGTTTCGGCCCATGTTCCCGTATTTCCGATACCGTATGCCGGTCGAAGGCCTGTATCTCTGCTCGAGCTATACTCATCCTGGCGGCGGTGTTCACGGAATGTGCGGCTACAACGCTGCCGGGCGGGTGCTCAAAGATTTAGCCTGAGCGGACTGCGGAGCTTGTCGAAGAACTATTCGCTTGCCAAACCTTTATGCCATCTCTATGTTTCGCCTCCCTTTTTCAACTGCTCTGACCCTCGCCCTGGCACCGTCCGGCAGAAGCGTCTCCATCGACGCGTTCCTCCGCCGGCGTCGAGGTCGCGATGCAGGCGCCCCAGCAGCAGACCGCATGGAAATATCAGACACCGCCATGTGGCCGCTGAAGCTATTGGCTTTCCTCGATCCCGGGTGGTTTCGGGCCCTGGTGAACCGGCATAACGTCTGCTCGACGCGCCAGATCGGCGATTCGCATCGGCTCGCCCCGTTGGTGGCGGGCGAGCCGAAGTGAACTTGCGTACTTGACCTTCTGGAGAGCGTGCCGCCTACATGTATCCGTCTCTGCGAAGCGTCTCGAGACCGCCACCGCCGTCCTTGTCCTGGGCGCGGCCCGAGCGCTCAGCGATGTTCACGAACTTCCCGGACTGAAGCTCCATGATGATATCGTCGACGTTGCGGGCGTCGGAGTCAACCGCCAGAGTGCAGGGATGACATCCCAGAGAACGAAACCGTCTGCCAGTGCCTTGATTGTAGTACAGGGAAACCGTGGGGATCTCCTCCCGCCGGATATACTCCCAGATATTCAGCTCGGTCCAGTCCAGTAGCGGGTGGATCCGCAGGTGCGTTCCGGGCGCGAACTCGGTCTTGAACTGATTCCAGAACTCGGGCGGTTGATCGCCCACGTCCCATTGCGACTGAGTGGTCCGGGGGGAGAAGTAGCGCTCTTTGGACCGGCTACCCTCCTCGTCGGCACGAACGCCCACGATGACACCGGTGAACGGCTCGGTGTTCTTGTCGAGCTCGTACACCTTCTTGGTATGGTTGAGCCGGTAGCGCGGCCACTCCCCGCTCAGCGTGTGCTTGAGCGCGTCGGTCTTGAGTGCCTTGCAGCAGGCGATCCTATCCACCGCCCCATCGGGGAAGGTCCGCTTCTCCTCCAGCGCGTCGCGGTTCTGGCCGTAGATCATGGTCAGATGCCACTCGAGCGCCAGCCGGTCGCGATACTCGATCATCTCCGGGATCTTGTAGGAGGTGTCGATGTGCACGAGGGGAATCGGCACGTGCCCGAAGAACGCCTTCCGGGCCAGCCAGAGCAGGACGGTGCTGTCCTTCCCGATGGACCAGAGCATTCCCAGGTTCTTGAAGTTGGCGTACGCCTCCCGGAGAATGTGGACGCTCCGGTTTTCCAGCTGGTCAAGATGATCCATTCCGCCCGCCATCAGAAGTAGTCTCCAAACCGCTCCAGCACCTGGGCGACCGACTGATCCACGCTCGAAGAGCGGGTGTCGAGTGTCAGCTCCGGGTGCGACGGCGGCTCATATGGGTCGTCGATACCTGTAAAGTTCCGAATCTCGCCGCGACGGGCGCGGGCATACAATCTTTTGACATCTCGCCGCTCACACTCATCCAGTGGCGTCGAGACGTATATCTCGACGAAATTGCGGCAGAGCTTCCGGATGAAATCGCGGGACTCACGGTACGGGGAGACGAATGACGCCACCACCATGATACCGTGGGCCTCCAGCCGGCTGGCCATATAGCCGGTCCTGCGCAGATGCTCCTCCCGCTCCTCCCGGGTGAAGCCCGTCGTCGGAAAGACGGATCGCAGGGCATCTCCGTCGATGTACTCCACTTCCGTTCCCCGCCGCTCCAGCTCTGCGTGGACCCGCTCAGCAATAGTGCTCTTCCCCGATCCGGAAAGCCCGGTGAACCACAACACGGCTGCTCCTGGATTTTCCGGGGCTCGTCTCACAGCCCGATGACGAAGCTGGTATTGCGAAGGTCGGCCTTGTTATAGGTAAGGGGCGACGGCCGCTCCCCTTCCCTCCCGGACTGGCGGTAGATACAGTCTCCCGCCGCCACATCCCATTCCATAGTGGGCCCGAGACGCGGATAAATGTCGGCGCGCCCTTCGGCCACCCAGCAGAACTTGAGCGAGCTACCCGCCTTCACCCGGCGGGCAACGGGGATGGTCTTCAAATACTCTTCCAGCTCCGCCGAGGGATGGGAGAGGCTTTCGACCACCGTCAGCGGGGTGCCTGGCGGGAGGGAGCGCGAGTAAATGCGTTCCGGAGCGCCCGTTCTCTCCTCCCGCCATGCCCCTTCACCCTTTGCCGCCCAGTAGAGCAGATTCAGCGCGGGCGCGAGCACGACACCAAACACCGGCTCCCCATCTTCAATCAGGGCGACGTTGACCGTAAACTCCGCCCGTCGCTTGATGAATTCCTTAGTCCCATCTAGCGGATCCACCAGCCAGAAGCGGCTCCATCGGCGCCGGATCTCGAAGGAGGCCGCCTCCGCTTCTTCCGAGACCACCGGGGTGGCTGGATCGATACGGCGCAGCCCCTGGACGAGTATATCATGGGCCACTTCGTCGGCGAGGGTGACCGGGCTTCGATCCTCCTTCTCGCGCAGACCGGCCACGTCGGCGGCGTCGTAGTAGGCCATGGTCGCGGCACCGGCATCGCGCGCCAGCGCGACCACGGCAGCCCTGAGCTCGGTGGTTACCATGGCCGGAAAATGATGCCCTTGTCCTGAATATGCGCCTTGAGCCGGTCGACCGACTCCGCCACGGGGCCGCGGGGCAGATGGAGATCGCAGGCAAGATCCGTCGTGATGTTGTCGCCGGCCCAGACCGTCTCGATCAAGTCAGGCTGAACCGCGGTCTTAATGACTTCCAGATCGTCCTGAGTGAGCTCCGATGCAGCGACGATAAGGATGATCCCTGCATCGAGCATGATGTTCGCGACCTCTGCCAACCGGCGCATGTGCTCGAGGCGGTTCGCCTGTTTGCGCTCGATGTCGGCATCGACGCCGTAGAGCACGTTGCCGATACCCAGGAAGTACACCACTTTGCCGTCCTCGAACAGCTTGCCTTCGAGGGCCTTGGCCACACCCTTCCGCTCGGTCTCATTCTCGCCCGTCACCAGAATCAGCGCGGCCTTCTGGTTGTACTTCTCGGCCCGGTGCTCGGGCTGAACAGTGCTGGGCTCCCACTTGTAGTTGCGGAGCAGTACCTGATTGCGGACCGAAGCCTGGCGGTCGGTTAGCGCCTCCCGTACGATGCCGCCGCCCATAATTTCGTAATCGTCAACGATCACGAACCGGCTGGTGGCGGCAATGTCCTGGGCCAGATCGCACGCGATGGCGCGATCGAGCTTGAGCACGCATTCGGCCACATCGTGACGCTTGATGATGTTGCGTTGCGCGGTCGGATCCAGGGTGGAGGCGTCCATCACCCGAAGTATCTGCTCGACCCGTGCCGTCACTCGGGCGGTCCCCAGCTTCAGCAGATATTCCTTCCGGTTGACCATCGGCTCCTTGCCGAGCCAGAAAAGGCTGACGCGAAGCCGGGTGCTCATCTGCGGGCTGGGCTGGTTCTCGAGCGTCGCCATCTCGCCCCGGGGAACGTAGATCTGCTCCTGCAGGGTGAAACCCACGGCCCAGCCCGCTTCAGCCCGACCTTGCACCGGCCGGTTGAACGCCTCAATGCTCTTTACTCTGCTCTTCTTACCCGACGGGTAGAAGATTACGGCGTCACCGACGCTCACCGCACCGGAGTCGATCGTCCCGGCGACGATCCGCCGGTCGTCCCCCTGCTTGGTGAACTTGTAGACGTCCTGCACCGACATGCGAAACGGGCGCTCCACCGGGGCGGGCTCGGTCCGGAAGGTGTCCAGCGCCCCCAGGACGGTCGGGCCTTCATACCAGCCCAGGCTGGCTGAGCGCTCGGCGATGTTGTCACCCCCGCGGGCCGATACCGGGATGAAGCAGGCGGGCTTAATGCCCACCTGGTCGAGGAAGGCACCGTACTCCCCAACGATCCGGTCGTA
>Ga0136617_10001826_pt1 | contig 18974 bp, 19 predicted proteins | sample AntDrymUQ3222106_2_FD_129672 | JGI IMG/M metagenome (GOLD analysis project Ga0136617, IMG submission 129672) | Polar desert sand microbial communities from Dry Valleys, Antarctica - metaG UQ322 (21.06) | ecosystem: Environmental > Terrestrial > Soil > Desert | place: Antarctica: Dry Valley... | reverse complement strand
GCAAAGACCGACTTGGTGATCGCCGGCCCCGGCGCCGGCTCCAAGCTCAAGAAGGCCGCCGAGCTCGGCGTCGAGGTGATCGACGAAGCCGCCTGGATCGCGCTCAATGCGGGGGCATTGGAGACTTCAGGACCCTGACCAAAGCCGTCGCTTGCGCATCACCAGGGTCGGCCATCCGCCGCGCTCAAGGCGGAACAGGGGCAAGAGCCGCTCGCGGCGGTAGGCATTCTCCACCGCAGCCGCCTGAGCATCGAGCAATCCCGCCAGCACCAGCATCCCGCCGGGTCGAAGCGTTCGGGCAATGCTCGGCGCCAGCGCGACAAGCGGCCCGGCGAGGATGTTGGCGATGACGAGGTCGAATGGCGTTCGCGCTGCGATCCGTCGGTGTCGCACGCCCTCGGCAACGGCGAGCTCGATGCGGCCTCGGCCGCGGCCCTCGCCGATACGGTTCGCCGTCATGTTCTCGCGGGCCACATCGATCGCGACCGGATCATTGTCCGACGCGGCGACGCGCGCGGCCGGCCACAGCCGCAGGGCGGCAAAGGCCAGCAGGCCGGTGCCGGTGCCGATGTCGATGATGTCGCGGAAAGCCGCGCCGCGCGCCTTCAATCCAGCCATCGCGGCAAGGCAGCCCGATGTCGTCTCATGATGGCCGGTGCCGAACGCGCGGCCCGCCTCTATCTCGATCGCGATCGCCGTTTCGGGGATGAGCGCGCGATGCGCGGCAGTGTGGACGAAGAACGGACCCTCGCGGATCGGGTCGAGCCCCTGCTGGCTGATCGCCACCCAGTCCTCGGGCACCACTTTCTCGGCGAGTACACGCAGGCCCGCCGCGGACGGCACGATCGCCTTCAGCATCGCTATCATCGCCGCGCCCGGCTTGCGCTCGAAAAAAGCGTCGAGTCGCCAGGCACTGCCCTCGGCCTCGCTCGCCACCAGCACCGGCGGCTCGTCGAGCAGAGCTAGTGGCGCGATATCCTGTTGGAGCGCGTGCGCTTCCTCGGGCGTGCAGGGGAGGCTGACCTTCCAGCCCGCCCCTGTCATCGCCTAGCGGACATAGGAGGCTCCGTTTACGTCGATGACCGATCCGGTCGCCGATGCGGGCGCGTCGAGCGCGAGCCAACGCACCGTCTCGCCGATCTCGGCCGGGGTTGCGATCCGGCCGAGCGGGATGTCGGCGAGGATGCGCGCACCGCCGCGGCTCGCCAGGTAATCGTCGACCATGTCCGATCCGGTGAAGCCGGGGCAGACCGCGAAGGCTAGGACGTCATCGGCGGCGTAGCCACGTGCGATCGTCTTGGTCATCGCCACCATCCCGGCCTTGGACGCGGCATAATGCCAATGATCGGGCGAATCGCCGCGATACGCGGCGCGGCTGGCGACATTGACGATGCGGCCGCCGTCCTGTTTCCGGAAGTGAAGGATGGCGAGCCGGCAGAGCTCAGCCGCAGCGATAAGGTTGATGCGCAGCACCCGTTCCCAGGCCGCGCTCCATTCGGCCGTGCCCATCGCGACCGGTGCCGCCTCGAAGACGCCGGCATTGTTGACGAGCACGTCGATCCGGCCGTCGGAGCGCGCGAGAGCTTCTTCCCACAGCGAGGCTGCGGCGCCGGGTTCGGCGAGGTCGGCGCCGATCATCTCGCCCTGGGTGGTGCTGGCATGGCCGATCACATGTTCGGTGCAACAAGCCTCGGCGATCGCCTTGCCGATGCCGCGACTCGCTCCGGTGACGAGGATCGTGCGCCTTCCCATATCGCCGCGCCTATCGCGGCGCTGGCGACGGGGGAAGGCCTAGGCCGCGAAGCTCTTCACGAACTCGCCCGTGGTGGTCTTGAAGCGCGCCATCTGCTCGTCGACATGACCGAAATTCTGGGTGACGCCGTCGATCTCGCGGGCGACATTCTCGGTCTCCTCGCGGATCGCGGCGATCGTCGACGACATCGAGTCCGCGGCGAGCGCGGTTTCGTCGACCGCCGCCGTGATCATGGTCACGGTCTGCGCCTGCATCTCCATTGCCTCGCGGATACGGTCAGCCGATGCCTGAACGTCTCCCACGGTGCGCTGGATCGACCCGTTGGCCTCCACGGTCTGGCGGGTCGCCTGCTGGATGGCGGTGATCTTGGCGTTGATGTCGTCGGTCGCGCTCGCGGTCTGGCTGGCGAGGGATTTCACCTCCTGCGCGACGACCGCGAAGCCGCGGCCGGCATCGCCCGCCCGCGCCGCCTCGATGGTCGCGTTCAAGGCCAGGAGATTGGTCTGCCCGGCAATGTCGCGAATCAGCGAGAGGATCGATTCGATCGCCTCGACATGGCCCGAAAGATCCTTGCTCAATTTCACCGCTTCGGCTGCCTGGTCACCGGCGCGGGTCGCGACATCGGCCGCGACCTCGACCTCGTTGCGCGCATCCTCGATTGCGCGGATCAGCCCCGCGGCGGTCTGCGCGGCTTCGCGCATCGCGAGTGCGCTCTGCTCGGCGGCAGCGGCGACCTCGGAGGTTTTTCCCAGCATGCCGCGCGTCGCCGCCGAGGCGTCGGCGGCCTGAGCGCGCAAGAGCTGACTGTCGGACGCGGTCCGCTCGACCACGCTCACGATCTCGTCGTTGAAGCGCGCGCTCGACACGCGGCGGCTCTCGCGCTCGGCCGAAGTGCGGATGCGGTCGTAGCAGGCGGCGAAAATGTCGGCTTCGAGCAGGGTCGCCCGGTTGAGGCTGCACGCCAGCCGGGCCAGCTTCACCGTATCGCGCGCCAGTTTCTCGATCAGGATCGCATGGCCCTCGGCTGCTGCGGCGCTTATCGACGAGAGGAGGATACTCAACGGGACTCCGCCGTCGCTCGATCTCGCGACATGGGCGCCGGCCAGGTCGACCCAGCCAATTCCCGCGACGTCGCCGTATTTGGCGTCGATATAGCGCGAGATTTCGGCGACCTTGCGCTCGAGCTTCTCGCCCTCCAGCGGAGGGTTGCCCGGCGTTGCACTTCCGAAATGGGTCCAGAAGCGGCGCGCCACGCGACCCGGCTCCGACGCAAACAAGGCGGCGATCGCACGGCAATCCTCGGCGAGCCGCCCGTCCTCGTCATACAGCGCGAAACGCGCACCGAAATTGAGCTCGTTTTCCGATTCCAGCATCGCGTTTGCTATCCCTTGGCCCAGAGGCAGGACATTGGTCCGCGAATGGTTAAGATCGTGTTAGCCAACCCTCGCTTGCGCTTGCGCGCGCACCGCCTAAAAGCGGGCCGTCCAGACCGGAGCTTTCTCGCCCGATGCACCGCAATCCCTCGCGCCCGCTCTCGCCGCACCTCTCGGTGTGGCGCTGGGGCCCGCACATGCTGGTCTCGATCCTGCACCGCATCACTGGCGCGGGCCTCGCCACGGTCGGCGCCGGAACGCTGGTCTGGTGGCTGGCCGCCGCCGCGGACGGGCCCGAGGCCTATCAGGCGTTCGTCGACTGCGTGACCTCGCCCCTCGGCATCGCCATCGGTGTCGGTCTCAGCTGGGCTTTCTTCCAGCACCTGTTTTCGGGCCTCAGGCATTTCGTGATGGACGTGGGTGCGGGCTACGAGATCGAGCGCAATAAGTTCTGGGCGACGGCGACGATCGCCGCCGCGATCGTGGCGACCGCCTTGCTGTGGGCCTGGCTGGTGGTGCCCACATGAGCTCGCCCAGGACAACGATCACGACCCCGCTCGCACGGGCGCGCGGCCACGGCGCGTCGGGCGAGGGCGCCCATCACTGGTGGATCGAGCGCGTCACCTCGGTCTCGACCCTGCTCCTCTTCATCTGGTTCGGCGCGTCGCTCTTGCTTCTCCCTGCGCTCGATCATCGCACTGTGACCGAATGGCTCTCGGCGCCGGTGGCCGCGGTGCCGATGCTGCTCCTCATCCTCAGCACCTTCTGGCACCTGAAGGTCGGGCTCCAGGTCATCATCGACGATTATGTCCATGACGAGGGGCTGCGGATGTTCACACTCCTCGCCCTCAATTTCGCCGTGGTCGCCGCCGCTGCCTGGGCGATGTTCGCGGTGCTGATGATCGCGCTCGGGGCCCGGGCCGGTGCCTGAGGCCTATCCGATCGTCGACCATGTCTATGACGTCGTCGTGGTCGGCGCCGGCGGATCGGGGCTGCGCGCGACGATGGGCGCCGCGCAGGCTGGCCTCAAGACCGCCTGCATCACCAAGGTGTTCCCGACGCGAAGCCATACCGTCGCCGCTCAGGGCGGCATTTCGGCCGCATTGGGCAACATGGGCGAGGACCACTGGACCTGGCACATGTACGACACCGTGAAGGGATCGGACTGGCTGGGGGACCAGGACGCGATCGAGTATCTGTGTCGCGAGGCGCCGGCCGCGATCTACGAGCTCGAGCATGCCGGCGTGCCGTTCAGCCGCACGCCCGACGGCCGCATCTACCAGCGCGCGTTCGGCGGGATGATGATGAACATGGGCGAGGGCCCGCCCGCCCAGCGCACCTGCGCCGCGGCCGACCGCACCGGCCATGCGATGCTCCACGCGCTCTACCAGCAGAGCCTGCGCTACGACGCCGATTTCTACATCGAATATTTCGCGATCGACCTCATCATGGACGGCGGCGAATGCCGGGGCGTGATCGCTTTGTGCCTCGAGGACGGGACGGTGCACCGCTTCGCCTCGAAGGCGGTCGTGCTCGCCACCGGCGGCTACGGCCGCGCTTTTTTCTCGGCGACCTCGGCGCACACCTGCACCGGCGACGGCAACGGGATGGTGCTCCGCGCCGGCCTGCCGCTCCAGGACATGGAGTTCATCCAGTTCCACCCCACCGCGATCTACGGCGCGGGCGTCCTCATCACCGAGGGCGCGCGCGGCGAGGGCGGCTATCTTACCAACTCCGAGGGCGAGCGCTTCATGGAGCGCTATGCGCCCTCGGCGAAGGACCTGGCGAGCCGCGACGTCGTCTCTCGCGCGATGGCGGTCGAGATCCGGGAGGGCCGGGGCGTCGGCAAGGAGAAGGATCATATCCATCTCCATCTCGACCATATAGCTCCCGAAGTGCTGGCCGAGCGGCTGCCCGGCATCACCGAGACGGGCAAAATCTTCGCGGGCGTCGATTTGACCCGCCAGCCGCTCCCGGTGGTACCCACGGTCCATTACAATATGGGCGGCATCCCGACCAACCGGATGGGCGAAGTCGTCACGATCATGGGCGGCGACCCCGATTCGGTAGTGCCCGGCCTGTTCGCGGTCGGCGAGGCGGCCTGCGTGTCGGTCCATGGCGCTAACCGGCTGGGCTCGAACAGCCTCATCGACCTTGTCGTGTTCGGTCGCGCCGCTGGCGAACGGCTCGGCGCGATCATCGAACCCAACGGCAAGGCGCCGGCGTTGCATAAGGGCTCTGCCGACATGGCGCTCGCCAGGCTCGATTTCTTCCGCCGTGCCAAGGGTGGCAGTCCCACCGCCGAAATACGGGTCCAGATGCAAAAGACGATGCAGGCCGATTGCGGAGTGTTCCGTTCGACCGACAGCATGGCCGAAGGGAAAGCGCGGATCGACGCGGTGTTCGCGCGCATGGGCGATGTCCACGTCACCGACCGCAGCCTCATCTGGAACACCGATCTGGTCGAAACCCTCGAGCTCGACAATCTCATCGCGCAGGCGGTGGTGACCATGCATTCGGCCGCCAACCGCACCGAGAGCCGCGGAGCGCACAAGCATGAGGACTTTGGCGAGCGCGACGACAAGAACTGGATGAAGCACACGGCGGCCTGGTTCGACAAAGGCGCGGTGAAAATCGATTACCGCCCGGTCCACGAATATACGCTCACCGACGAGATCGCCTACATCAAGCCCAAGGCTAGGGTTTACTAAGGCGCCCCGTGCGGCGCATCGCTGTCCGCTGCTGGCCCCTCCACCGACTCACGCTTTCGCTCCCCATGCCTTTGGGGCAGGAGGACCCATTGACTTTTTCGGGAACATATCGTAAACAGCGTGCGTAATTGATGTTCAAAGCTGCGCCCGCTGCCGATCCGGTGGCGGGCTTTTTCTTGCTCTTCGATGGAGACGGGGGTTGGCGCGGGGGAATACTATTTCCGCTACTTTAGTATCTCCCTCGCTCTCCGCCCGGCGGTCCATTTCCGCTATTTTGGAACGCCCTGCCTCTTAGGCGAATTCCAGGATCACCGCGTCGATCGCAGCCTCGCAGACCGTATCCCAGCCTCGGCGCAGGCGACATCGTCGGCCGGCGCTTCGCCGGATATCCCGACCGCGCCGATCCTGGCGCCCTCGACCGTGAAGATCGGAAGCCCGCCCGCCACCGTCACGACGTAGGGCGCCTGGGCGAATCCGGGAATTGAAGCCGCGCCTTCGGCCATCCCCGATGTCGCGAAGCCCCAGGCCGCGACGGCTTTCGCTTTTTCGGTCGCAAAGGACATGATGCCGAATCCGTTGCCGTCCATGCGCAGGCTGGCGACGAGATGGCCGCCGGCATCTACCACCGCGATGCCGTGGCTCTGGCGCTTCGCTGTCGCATGCGCCTTGCAGCCCGTGACGATCGCCTCGGCGGCGGCGGCAGAAAGGGTCTGGGTCTGGGCTTGTGCTGCGGGCGTGGCGGCAAGCAGCACGGCGATCGATGCGGACCTGATCATTTCGCTCTCCTCGTGGTCTAATCCCTTGTAGCGCGAGGAGGCCGAAGATTTGAATTCTCCCGTTCATTTCTGGTTCAATAGATGCGTAACATGTTACGCATATGTCGTCGGAGAGACCACTCGATTTCGTGGCCCAGCTGGGCTTGCCGTTCCTCGCCCATCGCCTTCGCAGGGCGGCCGAGACCTTTCGCGACGGATATGGCGAATGGCTTCCCGAAGCCGGCGTGGTCGCGCCGGCACGCGGCCTTTCGACCATGCTGCTGCTCGATGAAAAAGGCCCGAGCGGCGTTGTCGAGATCGCCGCGCGGATCAGGTTCAGCCACCCGCTTGTCATTCGCCTGGGCAGGGATCTCGAGGCCGCTGGTCTGGTGGCCATCGCGAACGACGCGGCCGACGGACGCAAGCGCGTCCTCAGCCTGACGTCCCAGGGCAAGGCCGACGTGAAGCGGATCCGGGCCGCCTGCGCGCGGATCGCAAGAGCCTTTGACGAGCTGTCCGCCGAGATCGGCGTCGACCTGATGGACGTTATCGCGCGGCTCGAGGGCGCAGAGGTGCGCTCCCCATTTTCCGATCGCCTGCGCAGAGCCGCCCGATGGCCGGACCATGATGTCCGTGTCGCCAAGACCATCACACGACCAAGCAAGAGGAAAAGGCAATGTCGCTGGTAGCAATGAAAATCCTGGCCGGAGTCGCGATCGCGGGCTCCGCCTTTGCCCAGGTTCCGCCGCCACCGCCGGGCGGAACGCAACCGACCATCCGCACGGGCGAGCCGCAGATGGTCCGCCGGATGCGGGCGCCGTCGCCGCCTCCCGGCTTCGTCGGCGACACCGCGCAGGTCCCGATCGATCTGTCGCGCATCATTCCGGTGGTCGAGGTCAGGATCGGCGGACGCCCTTATCGCTTCATCGTCGACACGGGAACCTCGGGTCACGGCCGAGTGACGGCGGCGCTAGCGCGCACGCTCGGCCTCCAGCCGGTCGGGCAGGTGCTCGCAGGCGATCCGTCGGGGCGCACGCAGACCCGTTCGCTGTATCGCGTGGCCGAGCTGGAGATCGGCGCCATCCGCCTCCAGGGTCTCAATCTGGGGGAAACCAGCCTGCCTTCTGCCCGCTTCGCAGGGATCGACGGTATCCTAGGGCTCGGCGCGTTCGAGAACCATCTGCTGACGATCGATTATCCGAAGGCGTCGCTCCTGCTGAGCCGTGCTTCGCTGCCCGCGAGCGCCACAGCCTACAGGCTGACGCCGCAGGGCGTCATCGGTGTCCCGATCCTGGTCGGCGGTGAGACCATCGAGGCCCATATCGACACGGGCAACGCGATCGGTGCGCTGGTGGTGCCGTCGGCGCTCGCCGATCGCCTTCCGAAGATCGGCGCGTCGCGTTCGGCGGGAAAGGCCAGCACGCCGATCTCGACCGTCGACATCATGGAAGCCGACACCGATCTGACCGTCCGCATCGGCAGCATCACTCTGCCGATCGCCAGGATCACCTGGCCGAGCTTGGGCGCGGACGCCAATGTCGGATCGCGGGCCTTTGCGTCGTCGGCGCTTCGCATCGACCATCGCAACCGTCGCCTCGACATCACGCCCTCTGGGCCGGCGAGGCGGCGCTGATGCGCTGGCCCAATGTCGGCCCGCTGTTGGGCGCGCCCCTGCTCCTCTGCGCCTGCGCGGCGCAGACCGAGGCGACACCGGTTCGGGATGTCGCGTCTGTCGCCGCAGAAGCCGATGTGCGCAGGCTCGAGCGCGCATGGCTCGACGCCTATGAGCGCCGGGATAGCGCCGCCATGACTACGATCGTCGCCGACGACTTCACGATCACCTATCCCGACGGAACGATCGTCGACAAGGCCGGCACCCTGCGCCAGATCGGCGGCCCGCCGCGGCAAGGCGCGGGTCCTCGCTTCAGGACAGTCGAGGTTCGCGCCCGCGCCCATCGCGATGCCGTGATCCTGGACGGCATCCTGATCATCGAGAGCGCGCGGGCGGGAGGACCGCCGCCGCGGCGCCATCGCTACACCGATACCTGGCTGCGGCGGAATGGGCGATGGCAGGTGGTGGCCTCGCACCTCTCCGATCTGCCTCCCGGGTAATCCGCCCCATGCGGCGCCTTGACGACGAACCGTGCATAAACTACGACGAGTCGAAATCGAGGAGAGAGCCATGTCGCTGCTGCCGTCCGAACGCTCGCCGGGGACCAAATTCGGGCTCGCCGTCGCCGTGGCGATGCTTCTCGTCATTCCGCTCTTCTCGATCTGGCTGATCGTCTACGATCGCAAGAGCCAGTCAGAGACCGCCCAGACCTCGATCGCCCAGGGGTGGGGCGGGCCGCAGGTCATCTCCGGGCCTCTGCTGGTCATTCCCTATCGCGATGTCGTGAGCGAGACGGTCACCGAGAACAACCGGCCCGTCGTACGCGCGCGCGAGGTCTGGAAGGAGCTCAGCCTCGCACCGGAAACCGTGCGTCTCGCCACTGACATAAGGCCCGAGCGCCGCAAGCGCTCGATCTACGAGGTCGTGGTCTATGACGCCCGGGTGAGCGGACAGGCGCGTTTCGCGCTTCCCGCCGATCTCGAACGCTCGGGGGTGACGCTCGCCGACATGGCGCTCGATCGCGCCGAGCTTCGGTTCGGTATCTCCGATCCGCGCGGGCTCGGCGCCAATCCCCGAATCAGCATCGGCGGCCAGCCGCTGCGGCTCCAGCCGGGGGGCGGGACCTCGGCGACCGGCGGCTCGGGATTTTTCGCCTGGCTCGATGCGCGTCCGCTTGTCGGCGCCGCGATCACGAGCGATTTCGCATTCGATTTCCGGGGCAATGGCAGCCTGTCGCTGGCGCCGCGGGCCGGCGATACGCGGTGGAGCGTGCGCTCGGCCTGGCCTCATCCCTCGTTCGCGGGCGGGTTCCTTCCGGCAACGCACCGCATCGGCGACCAAGGCTTCAGTGCCGAATATCGTTTCGGCAACCTGTCGCTGGGCCAGTCGCTGGTCAGCACCGGCGATGCCAGGCCGGGCTCGGCCGAGACGATGTCGGTTTCGCCTGGAATGCGCGTCGCGCCCGGGGACAATCCGCGCGGCGCAACGATCAGCCTGTTCCAGCCCGTCGATCTCTATTCGAAGGTCGATCGCTCGGTGAAATACGGCTTCCTGTTCATCGGATTCACGTTCCTGGCCTTGCTGCTGTTCGACGTGATCGGCGGCGTGCGCGTGTCGGTGATCGAATATCTCTTGGTCGGTGCGGCGCTTATCCTGTTCTTCGTGCTTCTGCTCGCCTTTGCCGAGGTGATCGGTTTCACTCTTGCCTACATCGTCGCGAGCACGGGAATCATCGGCCTCATCACTGCTTACTCGGCGGCGGTGCTGGGCAGCTGGCGACGGGCGGCCTTCATCGGCGCCCTGCTCACCGCGCTCTATGTTGTGCTCTACATCCTCCTCAGCCTCGAGGCATTCTCCTTGCTCATCGGGTCCTTGCTGCTGTTCGCGGCGCTCGCGGCCCTGATGTATCTCACCCGCCACGTGCGCTGGGGCGGGCGGGACGAGGGTCCGGCGGGGGCCTAGACCGTAGTTGCGCAGGCGGCGGTGAGGGCTTCCCGCACCGCCGCCATGTCGCGCTCGAAGGCGGCCGCGAGCGCCGCATCGTCGAGCGCGGCATGGTCCGAGACGATCGGCATCGAGAGCCCGATGCGCAGGGTCGCGCCCCAGCGTCCGTCGCCAAGGTGCACGCATTTGACCGGCTGTCCCAGCCGCACGCCCGCCTCGGCCATCGCCTTGTGCCAGCCTTGCGCGTCCTCGAAGGTCGCGCCGCCGGGCCGCGCCTCGGGGCACAGTTCCGTAAGGTCGAGCGTCGACAAGGTGCGCATCTCGATCGGGTGGGTGTCGGCTTCGATCTTCTCGCCCGGCGGATAGGGCGCGACCCGGTGTGCTGGGCTTTTCTCGATGATTTCGAACCGCACCGCTGCGTGGAATGCGAGGATCACCCGCTCGATGGCATCGGACGGCAGCGACAGAAAGCGCTCGAGCTCGTACAGGCTCGCTTCGAGACGCAGCAAGAGGCCGGGATTGGCACTTTCGGGGAGCCCGTCGGCACCGGGCCAGCCTAGGGGCCATTCCGCCCGGCGAAAGATGGTCGCGAGTCCCGCGGGGAGCGGCTGTGCTTCCCTCCGGAACCGCGCGGGCACCAGCGCGAAGCCGCTGAACGGGGGCCCACCCATGAACTTCGAGCCAGTGACGAAGACCATCGCATCGCGCTCGAGATAATCGGCGACCGCCGGCGCCGCGATCCGCGCCTGGCAGGCGTCGACCACCAGGCTGATCGCCTCCCCATGCTCGGCGGACATCACGTCGGCATCGGCCAGCGAGGGAAGGATGAGCCCGGTCTTCGAGCCGTGGACGATATGGACCAGGGCATGGCGCCCAGCCGCACGCGCGTCGCGAACGGCTTCGGCCATCAAGGCGGCGATCTCGCCCGATGGACGCGGCCGGTCCCTCTCATCGCGCACCTTGAGGTCGACGAGGTCGACCATCGGGCCGCCAAGGCCGGGGACCGGCAGACCCGGAGACACCGCGACCCCGAGCGGCGTCTCGTCCGCGAAATAATAGCCGTGGGCGCTGTGGATGCAGCCGCTTCCTACCTCGTCAGCACCAAGCAGGATGTTGTGCACGCCCTGGGGCGCAAGGCCGGCAACGCATGCCAGGGCGACATATTCGAGATCGGTGCCCGACGCCGAAAGCACGATGGCGACCTCCGGAGCCACGCCGTAGGCGCGCCGGATGCGGCCCCTTATCGCCTCGAGCCGCACGGTATAGTCGGCGGGCGCCAGCTCGGTCCCGATCTCGCCGGCCACTTGCGCGACATGCGCGAAGGCGGCTTCCGAGATGTCGTTGGCGGTGGACGAGGCGTAAGCAATCGCCTTGCTCGGCCGCGGGGCCGAAAAATACCGGTTGAGGCCGGTCCGCGGGTCGAGGTGCAGCCGCGCGTCGCCGCCCTCGGTCATCAGCCGGACGATATTCTCAATCGCGCTGTTGGGTTGCGCCATCGCTCGCCCTTGGCCTTGGAGAGTGGCCGCTTTATGCCCGGGGACGCGCCGTCGCCACCTGAAAGGTCCTTCGAACGTGCATCAGCCGGTCCAGCCGCTCGCGATTCCCGCCGAGGCGAAAAAGCACCTGAAGATCATGTTCATCGCCAAGCACGCCAAATGGGCAGGAGGGCTCCACCCCGACGACGGCAACCATGCGCTCTATCATGTCGAAGTGCGGGAGATATTGCGTGGCCTGGGGCTCAATCTCGTGCTTGCGGACCGCTATGAGGATCTGTTCGACAAGCCCGACGTCGATTTCGTCTTTCCGCTGCTCAACCGCGGAGGCTTTTTGAACAGCGAGATGATGCTCCCGTTGCTGTGCACCCGCCACGGCATTCCCTTTCTCGGCGCCAGCCCGATCCTGCGCGGCCTTTCGGACGACAAATATCTCACCAAGCTCGCCGCCGCCGCGCGCGGGGTCCCGACCGCGCCCTGGGCGCTCTATCGGCGGCGCGCGCCGGTCGGGGAGCGCGCCTGCCCGCCCGGCAAGCGGCTGGTGATCAAGCCCAATGCCTCCTCGGCGAGCTGGGGCGTGCAGGACGCGCACGATTGGGACGGCGTGCGGGCGGCGGTGACGGCGATCCATGCCGAGGGTCATGATGCCATCGTCGAGCCCTTCCTCAACGGCAGCGACGTCGAGGTTCCGGTGATCACGCGGAACGGCGAGCCGCTGATCATGCCGATGATGCTGTTCGAGCAAGCCGATCCTGCGCACCTTCGAACCTATGAGGAGAAGCGCGACCTCGTCGACCGCAGCCAGAAATACGAGCTGTTGCCGTTCGAGGATTCCGAGTGGATGCCGATCATCGCCCGCCACACCGCCAACATCATGCAGGAGTTCCGGCCGTTCGATTATGGCCGCTTCGAGTTCCGGCTCGATCGCGAAGGCGGCACCGTCCAGTTCCTCGAGGTCAATCTCAACGCCAATCTCTGGTCACAAAAGGTCTATGGCCGATCGGCCGCGCTGGCGGGCCTCAGCCAGTCCCAGCTCATCGAGACGATCCTCGCCGAGAGCCTGGCGCGGCACGGGCTGCTTGAGCCGGCCGCGACGAGCGCATAGGGACCGCAGATGGCCGAGTTCAGACTTCCGCCCAACAGCCGGATCAGCAAGGACGGCAAGGTCCACAAGGCGCCGGCGGACGCAATGAACGTTCGTGCCTTCACCGTCTATCGCTACGATCCCGACTCGAAGGAAGGGCCGCGCTACGACCGCTTCGAGCTCGATCTCGAAGAGACCGGCCCGATGGTGCTCGATGCGTTGATCCGCATCAAGACGATCGCCGATCCTTCGCTCACCTTCCGCCGCTCGTGCCGCGAGGGCATTTGCGGCTCCTGCTCTATGAACATGAACGGCAGGAACGGCCTCGCCTGCACCACCCCGATCGAGGATTTGAAAGGCGACATCCGCATCACGCCGCTGCCGCACATGGACGTCATCAAGGACCTCGTGCCCGATTTCACCCATTTCTTCGCCCAATATGCCGCAATCAAGCCGTGGCTCCAGACCGTCACACCTGCGCCCGCGGGCCGCGAGCGGCTGCAGTCGCCCGACGACCGGGCGAAACTGGATGGGCTCTACGAGTGCATTTTGTGCGCCTGCTGCTCGAGCTCGTGCCCCAGCTACTGGTGGAATTCGGACCGCTTCCTGGGCCCCGCCATCCTCCTCCAGGCCTATCGCTGGCTCGCCGACAGTCGCGACGAGATGAAGGGCGAGCGCCTCGACGCGCTCGAGGATCCGTTCCGTCTCTATCGCTGCCATACGATCATGAACTGCGCCAATGTCTGCCCCAAGGGGCTGAACCCGGCCAAGGCGATCGCCGAAACCAAGAAGATGCTGGTCGAGCGGGCGCTCTGACGCCCTCATGATCGACGTCCATCCCCGCATCAGGCACCAGCCTGCGCCCGATCACCCAGGCTGGTGGACTTGGGACGTCAAGGCCGAGAGCGACGGTGAGGGAAACGACGACAGCCGTTACAATGCGACATTGGGCCGTCTCCTGGTGCGTCCCGATGGCGAGGGGCGAGGTCGTTGCCGGATGTTTCCTGAAGAGCGCCACCTCAATCTGGGCGACGCGGTCCATGGTGGAGCGATCTTGACCTTCATCGACATGGCCCTGTTCGCTGGCGGAGTGCTCGCCGGTGCCGATGTGCGTCGCGCGGTGACGCTCGATCTCGAGACCCGCTTCCTCGCGCCGGCGCGAGCCGGGCGCCCGCTCGATGCCGTGGTCGAACGCCTGCACGAAACGAAACGGCTCGCTTTCTTCCGTGGCCTGGTCGAGCAGGACGGCGCGCGCGTCGCTGCATTCTCGGGCGCGCTACGCAAGGCGACCTGGCTGGCCTGATGGGCGAGGTCGCGCGGCGTTACGCCGCTCTGGTCGAGGCGGGTGAGCTGAGGCCAGATCCGGACCAGGCAGAAGCAGCCGAGCGGCTGGATCGCCTTGTCGAAGAGGTCGACGTGCCCGCGGCTCTCTCGATGTGGCAGCGGATCACCGGCGATCGCGCTTCGGCTCCACGCGGCGTCTACCTTTGGGGTGGGGTCGGCCGCGGCAAGTCGATGCTAATGGACCTCGCCTTCGCCTCGTTGCACAGTTCCGCAAAGCGGCGCGTTCACTTCCACGAATTCATGCTTGAAGTGCATGATCGCCTCCGCGTCGAGCGCGCGCGCGAGGCCGGTGATCCGATCGCGCCGGTCGCGGCCGCCATTGCAGGTGACACGCGCCTGCTCGCGTTCGACGAGCTGGTCGTGAGCAATCCCGCCGACGCGATGATCCTCTCCCGCCTGCTCGGGCAGCTGCTCGACCAGGAGGTAACGATTGTCGCGACCTCGAACCGCCCGCCAACCGATCTTTACAAGGGTGGCCTCAACCGCGAACTGTTCCTGCCGTTCATCGACACCATCACCCGCGAGCTCGACGTGGTGGGGCTGAACGGCCCGGTCGATTACCGTCTCGAGCGGCTTGGCGGCTTTCCGACCTGGCACGTCCCCAACGGTCCCGAGGCCAGTGCGGCGCTCAGCGCGGCTTTCTTCCGCCTCACCGATTACCCGCCCGAGGACCGCGCCAACGTTCCCTCGGAGGAGTTGCCGGTGCAGGGCGGTCGAAGCCTCCACGTTCGCAAGAGCCTGAAGGGCGTCGCGGTCTTCTCGTTCAAGCGGCTGTGCGGGGAGCCGCGCGGCGCGCCCGACTATCTCGCCATCGCCCGCCGCTTCCATACCATCATCATCGTCGGGATCCCGGTGATGGGCCCGGAAAAGCGCAACGAGGCGGCGCGCTTCGTTACCCTCATTGACGCGCTCTACGAGCATAAAGTGAAGCTGCTCGCCGCCGCCGATGCCCCGCCCGACGCCCTCTACCCCGAAGGCAACGGCAGCTTCGAATATGCTCGCACGGCCTCCCGTCTCATCGAGATGCAGTCGCAGGATTATCTGGCTGCCGGGCATGGCGGCGAGGCTTGACCATCGCTCGGAACGGCGCGACGCAGGCTCCAACCAAAGGATCAGATCGATGCGCTCCATCCTGCTCGCCGCCGTTTTTCTCCTCGGCACCGCGGCCGCCGCCCAGGCTCCGGCCGACCCTTGGCACGCCAAGGCACGGACGCTGCTGGAGAAAGCGATCCCGTTCCAGACCGTGCAGGGCCGCAACCAGAGTCCTCAGATGGCGGCCTGGCTCGAAACCGAGCTGCGCGCCGCGGGCTTCACCGAGGTCCAGGTCCGACCGCACGACGCCACCGCGGCCCTGACCCTGCGCTGGCCCGCCGCGCGGCCGTCGGGGCAGAAAGCGATCCTGCTGATGGCGCACATGGACGTGGTCGAGGCGCGTCGCGAGGATTGGTCGAAGGATCCGTTCGTCCTCACCGAGGAGGAGGGATATTTTTACGGCCGGGGCACGCTCGACAACAAGGAGGGCGTGGTTGCGATCGTCGCCGCGCTCATGCGCCTGCGCGCTGGGGGCTTCCGCCCGACCCGTGACATCCTCGTTCTCTTGACCGGCGACGAGGAGACAGATGGCAACGGCGCCGATCTCGCCGCCAACCAATGGTTCGATCCCGCCACCATCGATTTCGCATTGAACAGCGATGCCGGCGGCGGCGCCTTCGACGCATCCGGGAAGCTGGTCGGCTTCGGCATCCAGACCGCCGAAAAAATCTATCAGAGCTTCACGCTGACCGCGACCAATCCGGGCGGCCACAGCTCGCGGCCCCGGCCCGACAATGCGATTTATGCGCTCGCTCGCACCCTGGGCCGCGTCGAGGCGCATCGCTTCGAGCCGATGCTGAACGACACCACCCGCGCCTACTTCACCCAGCGGCTGAAAAGCGCCGACCCCGCGCTCGCCGGCGCGATTCGCCGCTGGCTCGCGAACCCGGCCGACGGCACAGCAGCCGACGCGATCGAGGCGACCCCCACCGAGGTCGGCCTCACCCGCACTCGCTGCGTCGCCACCCGGCTGGAGGGCGGACATGCCGACAATGCCTTGCCCCAGCTCGCGCGTGCCACGGTCAATTGCCGGATTTTCCCCGGCGTCGATCCGGCGAGCGTGGAGGCGACCCTCACCGAGCTTGGACGGGGCGAAGCGATCGCGGTCGCGCCGATCGATATCGCCCGTCCCACCGACGCCTCGCCGCTTCGCGACGACGTGCTGTCGGCCCATGTCGCCTCGATCCGCCGTCGTCATCCCGGCGCCGAGGTCACGCCCGACATGAGCACCGGCGCCACCGACGGCCTCTATTTTCGCGCCAAGGGCATCCCGGTATACGGCATCTCGGCCGGCTGGATCGTCACCCCCGTCGACGAGCGCGCCCACGGCCGCGACGAGCGCCTTCCCGTCAAGGCCTTCTACGAGAATGTCGATCATGTGACCGAGCTTGTGCGGGTGCTTGCCGGGCCGGCCACGGGACGACGGCGCGGGCGCTAGCCCTGCTCCCATCGCGGTTGCCCGGACCCGCGGGCGCGTCTAATCGCTCGCCTGTCCCCGCGCCTTCTTTCGCGCGAAAAATGCTCAGGAGCCTTGAATGCCTCGCAGCAAGATCGCGCTGATCGGCGCCGGCAATATCGGCGGCACGCTCGCCCATCTCGCGGCCGTGCGCGAGCTCGGTGACATCGTCCTGTTCGATGTTGCCGAAGGCATACCTCAGGGAAAGGCGCTCGATCTGGCCCAGGCCGGGCCGGTCGAAGGCTATGACGCCAGGCTCGTCGGGAGTCAGGACTATAAGGACATAGAGGGTGCCGACGTGTGCATCGTCACCGCGGGCGTGGCGCGAAAGCCCGGCATGAGTCGCGACGACCTGCTCGGCATCAATTTGAAGGTGATGAAGGCGGTGGGCGAGGGGATCAAGGCCCATGCACCCAGGAGTTTCGTCATCTGCATCACCAATCCGCTGGACGCGATGGTCTGGGCGCTGCGCGAATTCTCCGGACTTCCGCATGAGCGCGTGGTCGGCATGGCCGGCGTCCTCGACAGCGCCCGGTTCCGTCATTTCCTGTCTGAAGAGTTCCAGGTCTCGGTCGAGGACGTCAGCGCCTTCGTTCTCGGCGGCCATGGCGATACGATGGTGCCGGTCCCGGCTTATTCCACCGTGGGCGGCATCCCGATCCCCGATCTGGTGAAGATGGGCTGGTCGAGCCAGGAAAAGATCGATGCGATCGTCAAGCGCACCCGCGGGGGCGGCGGCGAGATCGTTGCTTTGCTCGGCACCGGCTCGGCCTATTACGCTCCGGCCACGGCCGCGATCATGATGGCCGAGAGCTTCCTGAAGGACAAGAAACGGCTTCTCCCGGCCGCGGCCAATCTCACCGGCCAGTACGGCGTCGACAATCTCTATGTCGGCGTGCCTGTGGTGATCGGCGCCGGCGGCGTCGAGCGGATCGTCGAGATCGAGCTCGATGAAACCGCCAAGGCCAATTTCAAGGTGTCGGTCGATGCGGTGCGCGAGCTGCTCGAAGCCTGCAAGGCGATCGACGGTTCACTGGGCTGAACGTTTTGCACGGGAGCGGAAAGGGATGACGGGCATGAACGGACGCGGATCGACGGCTGTCGCGGCCGGCATTGCCATATTCCTGACGGGGGCTCCCCTGCATGCGCAGCGTGGTGACGGGGCGGTGCCGGTCATCATCCTCAGCGACAATTACGGCAGGGGAATCTCCATCGGCACTCAGACGGACAGCCGCGAGCGGCTCGAACCCGCGAGCGTGTCCGGCGTCCAGATCGCCGACGAATTCAAGCGCCTTTGCCTGGACACGAATCTCGATCCGGCGGCACTGGTAAATGCCGGCGCCGCTTCGAGCTGGGGCTTTTCCGCGGTCGAAGTTTCGTTGCCGCAGCAGGGCAAGGTCCCTGCGTTTCGCCAAAGCGTGCTCTCCTCGCCCTCGGCCCGCGCCAGCATCTGGCTGGGAGACGATGCCGGCCTGAGGAAGCGGCCGATCCTGATTCGCGACCGGGGGGCGCTGGTGACTAGCGGATATGGCCCGTTCAAGGCGTCGGGCAACCAGTGCAACCTCGATCTCAGGGCTTCCGGACTCGTCACTGTGGAGGCTTTCGTCGCGCGGATGAGCGAGCATCTCGGGGTGCGGCCCACAAAGCTTGTCGCCAAGCGGAGCTTCGCCGACGGTCATTGGACGGCGCCCACGGTCGGTGGCCCTCCGATGCGTGTTTCCTTCAGCGCTGTCGACCTCACCAGGAGCTGGCAACTGGTCCACATCGTCCTTCAGGCCATGCCGGGGCCGGCCCGGTGACGTCCGGAACGACTGCGGGCATGCAAATCACCGCGAATTAAAGTCACAGGAGCATCATGACGATTCTCGTCAACAGAGGGACCCGCGTCATCACCCAGGGGATGACCGGCGACACCGGCACCTTCCATACCCAGCAGGCGCTTGCTTACGGCACGAAGATGGTCGGCGGCGTGACGCCAGGGAAGGGCGGCCAGACCCATATCGGCCTTCCCGTGTTCGACACGGTCGCGGAGGCGGTGGCGGCCGCCGGCGCCGACGCCAGCGTCATCTATGTGCCGCCGCCCTTCGCCGCCGATTCGATCCTCGAAGCGATCGCAGCCGAGGTGCCACTGGTCGTGTGCATCACCGAGGGCATTCCCGTGCTCGACATGGTGCGGGTGAAAAGGGCGCTGTGCGGGTCGAAAACCCGCCTGATCGGCCCCAATTGCCCGGGCGTCCTGACCCCCGACCAGTGCAAGATCGGTATCATGCCCGGCAACATCTTCAAGAACGGCAGTGTCGGCGTCGTCAGCCGCTCGGGCACTTTGACCTACGAAGCGGTGTTCCAGACATCGAACG
>Ga0136617_10001825_pt1 | contig 18984 bp, 19 predicted proteins | sample AntDrymUQ3222106_2_FD_129672 | JGI IMG/M metagenome (GOLD analysis project Ga0136617, IMG submission 129672) | Polar desert sand microbial communities from Dry Valleys, Antarctica - metaG UQ322 (21.06) | ecosystem: Environmental > Terrestrial > Soil > Desert | place: Antarctica: Dry Valley... | reverse complement strand
TGGAGCTGCGTCCGGGCGGTTCGTACGCCTTCGACACGGGCGAGGACGAGGTCATCGTGCTGCCGCTCGCGGGGGGCTGCACCGTGGCGTGCGGCCCCGAGCGCTTCGAGCTCGAGGGCCGCGACGACGTCTTCTCGCGGGTCACCGACTTCGCCTACGTGCCGATCGAGGAACGGGTCGAGATCAGCTCGGACGCCGGCGGGCGTTTCGCGCTGCCCTCCGCGCGAGCCCGGAAGCGCGCGGCCGGGCCGACGTACGTCGCGGCGCAGGACGTGGCGGTCGAGCTGCGCGGAGCGGGACGGGCGAGCCGGCAGGTCAACAACTTCTGCGCGCCCGAGGCGTTCGCGGCCGACAGGTTGATCGCCGTCGAGGTCCTCACGCCGGGCGGCAACTGGTCGTCCTATCCGCCACACAAGCACGACGAGGAGATAGAGGGCGAGGAGGTGGCGCTCGAGGAGATCTACTACTTCGAGGTCGGTGAGGGTCCCGACGGCCCCGGCTTCGGCTACCAGCGCGTCTACGGCTCGGGTCCCGGCCGGGAGATCGACGTCTGCCAGGAGGTTCGCACGGGTGACGTGGTGCTCGTCCCGCACGGCTATCACGGTCCGTCGATGGCGCCGCCCGGCTACCCCCTCTATTACCTCAACGTGATGGCGGGTCCGGGCGAGGAGCGGGCATGGCGCTTCCGCGACGATCCGAAGCATGCATGGCAGCGTGCCACCTGGGCCGACCAGGAAATCGATCCGCGGTTGCCGTTGACCACCGCCCGGAGGACATCGTGAAGCTGACCGTCGGCCAGGCGCTCGTCCGCTTCCTGGCGAACCAGTACTCCGAGCGCGACGGCGTCGAGCACAAGCTCATCGCGGGCTGCTTCGGCATCTTCGGCCACGGCAACGTCGCCGGAATCGGTCAGGCGCTGCTCGAAGCCGAGCTGGCCGATCCGACGGCCCTCCCGTACCGCCACGCCCGTAACGAGCAGGCGATGGTCCACGCAGCGGCCGCCTTCGCCCGGATGAACGACCGGCTCTCGACCTTCGCCTGCACGAGCTCGATCGGCCCGGGGGCGACGAACATGGTGACCGGCGCGGCAGGCGCCACCGTCAACCGCCTGCCGGTGCTGCTGCTCCCCGGCGACATCTTCGCCACCCGCGTCGCGAGCCCGGTGCTCCAGGAGCTCGAGGATCCCACCTCCTACGACGTATCGGTCAACGACTGCTTCAAGCCGGTCTCGCGCTTCTGGGACCGCATCAACCGCCCGGAGCAGTTGATGGCGAGCCTCCTGGCCGCCATGCGCGTATTGACCGACCCGGTCGAGACCGGCGCCGTCACCATCTCCCTGCCCCAGGACGTGCAGGCGGAGGCCTTCGACTGGCCTGAGGCCTTCTTCGCGCGCCGGGTGTGGACGGTGCGCCGGCCGCCACCCGAGCCGCGGGAGCTGAATCACGCCACGGCGCTGCTGCGCGATGCGGAGCGGCCGCTCATCGTGGCCGGCGGCGGCGTCATCTATTCGGACGCGACGGACGCGCTGCGCGAGCTCGTCGAGGCGACGGGCGTCCCGGTCGCCGAGACCCAGGCGGGCAAGGGCGCGCTGCCGTACGACCACGCGTGCGCGGTCGGCGCGATCGGCGCCACGGGGACCACCGCGGCGAATGCGCTCGCCCGGGAGGCCGACGTGGTGCTCGGCGTGGGCACCCGCTGGAGCGACTTCACGTCCGCCTCGAGGAGCCTGCACACCCATCCCGGCGTCCGCTTCGTCAACCTCAACGTCGCGCCGGTCGACGCCTTCAAGCAGTCCGCCGTGCCGCTCGTCGCCGACGCCCGCGCCGGGCTCGAGGCGCTCGGCGAGGCACTCGAGGGCTGGTCGGCGCCCGCCGTCCACTCGGAGCGCGCGGAAGGGCTCGCGGCCGCGTGGGACGCCAAGGTGGAGCAGGCCTACACGCTCGGCAACACACCGCTGCCCGCGCAGAGCGAGGTGCTCGGCGTGGTCAACCGGGTGAGTGGTCCGCGTGACGTCGTGGTCTGCGCGGCGGGCTCCATGCCCGGCGACCTGCACAAGCTGTGGCGCACGCGCGACCCGAAGGGCTACCACGTCGAGTACGGTTTCTCGTGCATGGGGTACGAGATCGCGGGTGGGCTCGGGGTCAAGCTCGCCGATCCGTCGCGCGAGGTCTATGTGCTGGTCGGCGACGGCTCTTATCTCATGATGGCCCAGGAGATCGTGACCGCCGTCGCGGAGGGGCTCAAGCTCACGATCGTGCTGGTGCAGAACCACGGCTACGCGTCGATCGGCGCGCTCTCCGAAAGCGTCGGCTCACAGCGCTTCGGGACGCGCTACCGCTATCGCAGCGAGCAGACGGGCCGGTTGGACGGCGAGATGCTGCCGGTGGACCTGGCCGCCAACGCCGCCTCGCTCGGGGCTCGTGTGCTCCGCGCCACGACCATCGCCGAGTTCGAGACGGCGCTGCGCGAGGCGAGCGCCTCCGATACCACGACGCTGGTCGAGATCGCGACCGACCCGCTCGTCGGCACGCCCGATTCGGAGGCGTGGTGGGACGTCCCGGTGGCGGAGGTCTCAGGCCTCGAGAGCACTCGTGACGCGCGCGCCGGCTACGAGCGCGACAAGCGCGCCCAGCAGACCTACCTGAGTACTCAAGAGAAGGTGAGGACGCCATGAGCACCGTCCAGCTCAAGACGATCGAGCATCGGATCGGCGGGCGGTCGACCGCCGGCAGCTCGACTCGGAGCGCCCCGGTCTATGACCCGGCGACGGGCGAGGAGCAGGCGAAGGTCCTGCTCGCCGAGGCCGCCGACGTCGACGCCGCCGTCCAAGCCGCCGTCAGGGCGTTCGAGGAGTGGCGGGAGGTATCCGTGGTGCGGCGATCGCGGATCATGTTCGCGTTCCGCAACCTGGTCGAGAAGCACCTCGACGACCTCGCGCGCATCGTGGCGGCCGAGCACGGCAAGGTGGTGGCCGACGCGAAGGGAGAGGTCACGCGCGGGATGGAGGTGGCCGAGTACGCGTGCGGGATCCCGCAGCTCATGAAGGGTGAGTATTCAGAACAGGTCTCCACCGACGTGGACCTCTTCTCGTTCCGCCAGCCGCTCGGCGTCTGCGCCGGCATCACGCCGTTCAACTTCCCGGTGATGGTGCCATGTGGATGCACCCGATGGCCATCGCCACCGGCAATACCTTCGTCCTCAAGCCCTCCGAGCGCGATCCGTCCGCGTCGAACTTCATCGCCGAGCTCTATCAGGAGGCCGGCCTGCCCGACGGCGTCTTCAACGTGGTCCACGGCGACAAGGCGGCCGTCGACGCCCTGCTCGACCATCCCGACGTGGCGGCGGTGTCCTTCGTCGGCTCGACCCCGATCGCCTCCTACGTCCACGAGCGCGGAACGGCGAGCGGGAAGCGTGTGCAGGCGCTCGGCGGAGCCAAGAACCATGCGGTCGTGTTGCCCGACGCCGACCTCGAGTTCGCCGCGGACCAGCTGATCGCCGCGGGCTACGGCTCGGCCGGTCAGCGTTGCATGGCGATCTCGGTGGCGGTCGCCGTAGGCGACGCGGCCGACCCGTTGGTCGCGCGCCTGAAGGCGAAGGCGCTCGAGTTGAAGGTCGGTCCGGGGCTTGAGCCCGGGTCGGACATGGGGCCCGTGGTCACGGCGCAGGCGCTCGAGCGCATCACGGGCTACATCGACAGCGGTGCGCAGGCGGGCGCCGCGCTGCCGGTGGACGGGCGCGAGCTCGAGGTCGACGGGGACGGCTTCTTCGTCGGCCCGACGCTGTTCGACCAGGTGACGACGGACATGGACATCTACCGCGACGAGATCTTCGGGCCCGTCCTGGTCGTGGTCCGGGTCGGCACGCTGCTCGAGGCGATCGAGCTGATCAACCGCAACTCATGGGCGAACGGCACGGCGATTTTCACCTCCAGCGGCCAGGCCGCCCGGACGTTCCAGCGCCACGTCGAGGTCGGCATGATCGGCGTGAACGTCCCGATCCCGGTTCCCATGGCCTTCTACTCGTTCGGCGGATGGAAGTCGTCGCTGTTCGGCGACAAGCACGTCCACGGGCCCGAAGGCGTGCAGTTCTACACGCGTGGGAAGGTCGTGACGACGCGCTGGCCCGAGACGGCCGTCACCCAGGACCGAGGCACCATGCACTTCCCGACGGCGGTCTGAGTGCTTGCGCGCATCGGCGTCGTCGGCACCGGGATGATGGGCGCCGCCCACATGCGCATCCTCTCCGAGGTGGTACGAGATGCGACGGTGGTGGCGGTCTCTGACTCGGACGTCGCCCGTGCCCGGTCAGCGGCGGCAGCGGCGGGAGACGGCATCCGCGTCGTCGCCGACCCCCACGACCTGATCGTCGACCCGGAGGTCGACGCGGTCGTCATCGCGTCCTCGGACGAGACCCACGAGGATTTCGTGCTGGCCTGCCTGGCCGCCGGCAAGCCCGTCCTGTGCGAGAAGCCGCTGGCCACGACGGCCGCGGCGAGCCAGCGGATCATGGCGGTCGAGACGGCGATGGGCCGCAGGCTCGTCCAGGTCGGCTTCATGCGCCGCTATGACCCGGCATACGCGCACGTCAAGCAGGAGCTCGAGGACGGGACGGTGGGCCGGCTGATCTTCATGCACTGCGCGCACCGCAACGCCAGCGTCCCGTCCAACTTCACGTCGGAGATGCTGATCACCAGCTCGGTGACCCACGAGATCGACGCCGCGCGCTGGATCACCGGGCAGGAGGTGGTCGTCGCGACGGTCTACACGCCTCGCTCCACGAGCGAGGCTCCCGCTGGGCTCAAGGACCCGCAGTTCGTGGTGCTCGAGACCCAGGACGGTGTTCTGATCGACATCGAGATCTTCGTCAACGCCCGCTACGGCTACGAGATCTGCTGTGAGCTGGTGGGGGAGAGGGGCACGGCCGCCATCCCGCCGACCGTCTCCGCGGACTTCCGCGGCAGGTTCGCGCAGGCCTATGAGCACGAGCTTGAGGCGTGGGTCGCGGGCATCCTGAACGGCGGGGCCGCCGGGGCGGGCGCGTGGGACGGATACGCGGCGAGCGCGGTGGCGGACGCCTGCCTTGAGTCCCTGGCCTCGGGCCTGCCGGCCGCGGTCGGGCTCCAGGCGCGCCCTGACCTGTACGGCTGAGCGAGCTCCTATAGTGTGCCGCCGCCGCGCCCCCCGCGCGGCTCCGTGCCATGAAGACCTACGTCGCCAACTCAAACGACCGCGAGCGCCACTGGTACGTCGTCGACGCCGAAGGCCAGAACCTCGGCCGGCTGTCGACCCAGATCGCCGATCTCCTCCGTGGCAAGCGCAAGCCCACCTACACCCCTCACGTGGACACGGGTGACTTCGTGGTGGTCATCAACGCCGAGAAGATCTCGGTGACCGGCAACAAGCGCACGGAGAAGCGCTACTACCGGCATTCGGGCTATCCCGGCGGGTTGAAGTCGCGCACTCTGAACGAGATGCTCGACCGCCGGCCCGAGGAGGTTCTCCGCATCGCCGTCAAGGGCATGCTCCCGCGCAACCGCCTGGCGCGCCGGCAGATCACCAAGCTGAAGGTCTACGCCGGGCCCGACCATCCGCACGCCGCTCAGCAGCCGCAGACCTTGGAGCTCACCACCCGATGACCGACGAAGACGCGAACGACCGCATTCCGCGCGACGACTCAGAGCAGGGCGAGGTCGAGCCCCGCGAGGAGATCGCCGCCGAGGACGCGGTCGGCGCAGCCGAGCAGCCCTCCGAGCGCCAGCTCGACCGCGAGCAGGCGATCGTCGAGGAACCGGTCGCGGAGTCCGAGGAGCGCCTGGCCGAAGCCACGGCGCCGTCGCCCGCGAGCGCTCCCGGCGCGTCCCCGTCGGCAGACGTCCCGGCTGACCCGCCGACCGCAGGGCCCGAGCCCGCGGTCGAGGACGAGGAGGACGACGACCCCGCGCCGCGGGTCAAGCCCGCCATCCCCGGCATGGACCTCGAGATCGACATCGTGCCCGAGGGCGAGGAGGCGCTGCGTCGCGCCGAAGCCGAAGCCGAGGCGGAGGCCGAGGAGGCAGCCGAGCGCGAGTCCTCAGACGACGATGTTCTCGCGCAGCCCATCGCCGAGGCCAGCATCGACCTGGCGGCGGGCGCCCGCTATCGCGCGACGGGCAAGCGCAAGACCGCGGTGGGGCGCGTCATCCTCAAGCCCGGAACGGGCGCCTATGTGATCAACGGGCGCGATCTCAACGCTTTCTTCCCGCGCGCGACGCTTCAACGCCAGATCCGTCAGCCGCTGGAGACAGTGGGCTACGAGGATCGCATGGACGTCGTCGCCACGATGCACGGCGGCGGGGTCTCCGCGCAGGCCGGTGCGCTGCGCCACGGGATCTCGCGGGCGCTGCTCGAAGCCGACCCGAACCTGCGTGGCGAGCTCAAGCGCCGCGGCTTTCTGACGCGTGACGCACGCGCCAAGGAGCGCAAGAAGGCCGGCTTCAAGAAGGCCCGCAAGCGGCCTCAGTTCTCCAAGCGCTGAGCGCTTGAGTCGCAAGCTCTTCGGCACCGATGGCGTCCGCGGCCTCGCGGGCGAGTTCCTGTCCGCGGAGCTCGCCCTCGCCCTCGCGCGCGCGGCCACGGAGCGGGTTAGTACCCCAGCCGATGGACGACGGGTCGGAGTACTGGTCATCCGAGACACCCGGGAGTCGGGGGAGATGCTCGAGAGCGCCGTCGCTGCCGGCGTCGCCGCCGCCGGTGGCCGGGCCCTGCTCGGTGGCGTGCTGCCGACGCCGGGCGCGCCGCTGCTGATCGACCGCCATGGCCTGGACCTCGGGGTGGTCATCTCCGCGTCGCACAACCCCTACCAAGACAACGGGATCAAGTTCTTCGGCGCGGACGGCTTCAAGCTCTCAGACGCCACCGAGCTCGAGATCGAGCGGACGCTGGAAGCCGGCTTTGCCTCAGGTTCCAGCATCGGGAGGGTGCAGGCCCTGCACGGCGCGCTCGAGGACTACCTGCGCGCTCTCGAGGAGCACTTCGGCGGGCTCGACCTCTCGGGCCGTCGCATCGGCATCGACTGCGCGCACGGAGCGACCTTCCACGCCGCTCCGGAGATCTTCCGCCGGCTCGGCGCCGAGGTGGACGTCATGGCCGACGCGCCCGACGGCCGCAACATCAACGCGGGATGTGGCTCCACGCACCTCGACCCGCTGATCGATCTCGTCCGCTCCCAGCAACTGGACGTGGGCTTTGCCTTCGACGGCGATGGCGACCGCATGCTGGCGATCGACCGCCACGGCACCGTGGTGGACGGTGACGAGCTCATCGCCCTCGCCGCGCTGCACCGGCAGGCGCCCGGTGTGGTGGTGACCGTGATGACCAACTTCGGATTCCACACGGCCATGAAGGCGGCCGGTGTCGAGGTCGCCACCACGCCGGTCGGCGACCGCTACGTGCTCGAAGCACTGCGCGAGCGCGGTTGGGATCTCGGCGGAGAGCAATCGGGCCACATCATCGACATGGGCTTCGCGCCCTCAGGCGACGGGATCGCGGCGGCGTTGCTGACGCTCGAGGCTCTGGGCACCTCCGATCTGGCCGACCGGCATGCGATGCACAAGCTGCCGCAGAAGCTGGTCAACGTGCAGATCGCCGAGCGCGGGGCGTCGACCGGCGCTGCGGTCCGGGCCGCGGTCGAAGCAGAGCAGGCGGCACTCGCCGGGCGCGGGCGGGTGCTCGTACGCCCGAGTGGCACCGAGCCGCTCGTTCGCGTGGTGGTCGAGGCACCGACGGCCGAGGAGGCAGAAGCGGTGTGCGAGCGGCTGGTCGAAGTCGTGCGCTCTGAGGGCCGGTAAGCGGCCTCACTAGAATCGGACGCGCACGGATCGCAGAGGCGCTTCGTTGTACCGGGTCCGGGCCATCCACGAAGGGGACTCCCATGTGCGGCATCGTCGGCTACGTCGGCTACCGCCCTGTGCAGGAAATCCTGCTCGCAGGGCTTGAGAAGCTCGAATATCGGGGCTACGACTCCGCCGGGATCTCCCTGCTCACCGACGGGCGGCTCGACGCCGTGCGGGCCGTCGGGAATCTGGCGAACCTGCGCAGCGCCGTCGGGGAGCTGGCAGAAGCCTCCGAGCGAGGCGGGGTGGCGGTGGCGGACGCACCGGCGACGACGGGCATCGGCCACACGCGCTGGGCGACGCACGGTCGCGTGACCCAGGAGAACGCGCACCCGCACTTCGACACCACCGACCGCGTCCACATCGTGGTCAACGGGATCGTCGAGAACTACATGGAGCTCAAGGATGAGCTGAGGGCCGGCGGCGCGATCTTCACCTCCGAAACCGATGCGGAGGTCATCGCGCATCTCGTCTCGCGTCACATGGAAGGGGGACTCGTCGACGCCGTGCGCGAAGCCTTCGGCCGGATGCGCGGTCACTATGCGTTCGTGTGCGTGTCGGCCGACGAGCCCGACCTCGTCGTGGCGGCGCGGCGCGAGTGCCCACTGGTGGTGGGGCGCGGTGACGGTGAGCAGTTCGTGGGGTCGGCGGTTCCGGCCTTCATGGCCCATACGCGGCGGGTGCAGTTCATCGAGAACGACGAGATCGTCGTGATCCGCCCACAGGGCGTCGAGTTCATGACCGCGGACGGCGCGCCGGTAGAGCGTGAGGAGACCTTGATCGACTGGGACGCGGAGACCGCCGAGAAGGGCGGCTATGAGACCTTCATGCTCAAAGAGATCCACGAGCAGGCCGAGGCGGTCGCGGAGACGGTCTTCGATCGCACCGTGCGCGAGGGTGGGGTCGACCTCGACGGCATGGGATCGATCGACGACGAGTTCCTGACCGGTGTCCGCCGGATCGTGGTGGTGGCGTGCGGGACTTCGTACCACGCCGGGTTGATCGGCCGGTACGCGATCGAGGAGTGGGCGCGGGTGTCGGTGGAGATGGACGTCGCGTCGGAGTACCGGTATCGCAACCCGGTGGTCGGGCCCGGCGACCTGGTGATCGGCATCACCCAGTCGGGGGAGACCGCGGACACGCTGGCCGCGATGCGGCTCGCCAGGGCGAGCGGCGCGAAGGTCCTCGCGGTGACCAACGTGATGGGGTCGCAGGCGACGCGCGACGCCGACGGTGTCCTGTTCACGCGCGCGGGCCTCGAGATCGGGGTGGCGGCCACGAAGACCTTCGTCGCCCAGGTCGCGGCGATGTACCTGCTCGCCCTCCGGCTCGCCGAGCTTCGCGGCACGCTCGCTCCGGGGCGTCTCGCCCAGCTGGTCGCCGATCTCAAGCACGTGCCGGTCGCGATCGCCGAGCTGCTGGAGGGAGCCGAGGCGGCGGCGGAGCGGGTCGCCGAGCGCCACTACAAGGCGGAGTTCTTTCTCTATCTCGGCCGCCACGTCGGCCTGGCGGTCGGTCTCGAAGGGGCGCTCAAGCTCAAGGAGATCTCCTACATCGCGACCGATGCCTACGCGGCCGGCGAGATGAAGCACGGCCCGATCGCGCTGCTCGACCAGGACACTCCGGTGGTGGTCGTCGCAACGGACTCCCCGGTGCTCGAAAAGGTGATCTCGAACGTGGAGGAGGTGCGGGCGCGCGGGGCGCACGTCATCGCCGTGGCGTCCGAGGGCAACCCGATCATGGACTCACATGCCGACGAGATTCTGCGCGTCCCGGCGCTCGACTGGATGCTCCAGCCGCTGCTGGCGGTCATCCCGTTGCAGCTGCTCGCCTACTTCGTGGCCCGGAAGCGGGGGCTGAACGTCGACCAGCCGCGCAACCTCGCGAAGACCGTCACGGTCGAGTGAGCGCGGCGGACGCCTACGCGCGCCGGCGTCGCGGCGGGGTCGGGATCGACCTGCTCGAGGTCGCCCGGCTCGAGCGCGCGCTCGAGCGGCGGCCCAATCTCGCCGAGCGGCTGTTCACGGACGCGGAGCGGGGCTACGCCGCCGGCAAGGCACGACCGGCGATGCACCTCGCCGCGCGCTTCTGTGCCAAGGAGGCCGTGGCGAAGGCCTTGGCCCTGGAGGTCTGGGGGCCACATGACGTAGAGGTGATGGGTGCCGGAGGGCCGCCGAGGGTCAAGCTGAGCGGCCACGCGGCGCGGCGGGCCGTGGCCCTCGGGGTCGAGGTGCACGTCTCCCTCACCCATACCCGGGAGACCGCGGCGGCGGTGGCGACGCTCTGGTGAGCTGGGCGCCGTGGCTGGCCGCGCTGCCCGACGCGGCGCACATGCGTGCGACGGACCGCTGGGCGATCGAGGACCGCCGGGTGCCGTCGCTCGAGCTCATGGAGCGCGCGGGCGAGGGCCTCGCGCGGGTGGTCTGCGAGCACGTGCCCGACGGCCGCGTGGCGGTCGTCTGTGGCAAGGGCAACAACGGTGGTGACGGCCTGGTCGTCGCCCGCCTGCTGCGAGTCGCGGGTCGCGACGTGGACGTCCTGCTCACGGACGATCCTTCGGGGCTTTCCGGGGACCCGGCCGCCAACCTCGAGCGGCTGCCCGGGCGTCCCCCATCGCCGTTTGCGGCAGATCACCTCGCGGCCGCCTCGGTGATCGTCGACGCCCTGCTCGGCACGGGGTTCACAGGCACCCCTCGGGAGCCGGCGGCAAGCGTCATCGCCGCGATGAACGCCGCGGGTGCCCCGGTGATCGCCGCAGACGTTCCCAGCGGCGTGGACGCCTCGACCGGCGTCGTGGCCGGCGAGGCGGTGAGCGCGGTCGCCACGGCCACCTTCCACCGGGGCAAGCCAGGCCTGTGGATCTCGCCGGGCAAGCAGCACGCCGGCCAGGTCGTGGTGGTGGACATCGACATGCCCCCCGGCGCTCCCGGCCCCCCATGGGCTGGGCTCATCGAGCCGGGGGTGCTCGACGACGTGCCGCGGCGCGGTGCGGATTCCACCAAGTTCACCAGTGGAGCCGTCGTCATCGTCGGTGGTTCAGCCGGGTTGACCGGCGCGCCGACCATGACCGCCCTGGCCGCCATGCGAGCGGGTGCCGGATACGTGACCGTGGCCACCGCCTCTTCGGCGCAGCTCGCCTTCAGCATCCGCCTGCTCGAAGCCATGACCCGCGGGTTGCCCGAGTCCGACGGGGCGCTGACCCTTGAGAGCCTCGACGGAGCCCTCGACGCCCTGACGCGAGCAGACGCCGGTGTGCTCGGACCGGGTATGGGCAGATTGCCCGAGACCCAGGCCTTCGCCGTCGAGCTGGCGGCTCGCGCGACGGTGCCCCTGGTCATCGACGCGGATGGTCTCAATGCCTTCGCAGGTCGGCCCGAGGTCCTGGTCGACCGAGCGGCGGCCACCATCCTCACGCCCCACGAAGGAGAGCTGGGCAGGCTGCTCGAACGCGACTCGAGCGCCGTTCGCGCCGCTCGACTCGAGTCCGCGCGTGAGGTAGCCAGACGCGCGGGGGCCGTGGTGGTGCTCAAAGGCGACGACACCCTGGTGGCCACGCCGGAGGGCCGGGTCGCCATCTCGCCCGGCGGTGCTCCAGGCCTCGCGACCGCGGGGACGGGCGACGTGCTTTCCGGCGTGATCGGGGCGATGCTGGCGAAGGGAATGCCGGCCGAGCATGCCGCGGCCGCGGGAGTCCTCGCCCACCTGCACGCGGGGAGAGCCGCTGCCGAGCCCCACGGACCCGACTCCGTGATCGCCTCGGACGTCATCGCGGCTCTGCCGATCGCCCTCAGGCCGCGGTAGGGTCGGGGCATGGCGACCGTCGGCGAGATCATGGAGCGAGACGTCCCGACCGTCGGACCCGAGGAGGACGTCGAGGCGGTGATCGCCGCGCTGCGCCGGCACGAGCTGCCCGGGATCCCGGTCGTCAACGACGGCGGGCGACTTCTGGGCATCATCACCGAAGCCGATCTGGTCCTTCGCGAGGAGGGGTCAGACCTGCACCTGCCCCACTACATCGAGCTCTTCGGCGGCGCGATCTTCCTCGAGCCGCTGCAGCGTTTCGAGGACCGCCTGCGCAAGGCGTTCGCGTCGAAGGCCCGGGACCTTATGACGGAGGATCCCGTGACGGTGGGGCCTGGCGCGACGGTCCGGGAGGCCGCGCGCCTGATCTCCAGCAAGAAGCACAACCGCCTTCCGGTCGTCGAACACGGCCGGCTCGTCGGTGTCGTCACCCGGCTCGACGTGCTCGACGCCCTCGCTCACGAGGACTAGCGATGCTGCGGGCCCTGGCCCGGGTGGACCTCGGCGCCATCTCGAGCAACTGCGCGCTCCTCAAGCGGACGGTCGGCCACGGCACGCTCCTGTGCGCGGTGGTGAAGGCCGACGGCTACGGACACGGCGCCGTCCAGGTGGCTCACGCCGCGCTGACGGGCGGCGCCGAGTGGCTCGCGGTGGCGACCGCGGCGGAGGCCACCGAGCTCAGGGCATCCGAAATCGAGGTTCCGGTGCTCGTGATGGGCGCTCTCTCCGACGAAGAGCTCCAGGTCGCGGTCGACGCCCGCGCCGACGTGGTCGCCTGGCGGCACCGGTTCGTCGAGCGCCTCGGGGCGCTCCCGGGCGCCGAGGGGATCGGCGTGCACGTCAAGTTCGACACGGGCATGGGACGGCTCGGCACCCGCGACGCCGAGGAGGCGTTCGGCGTCGCCTCCGAGGTGGCGGCGAGCCAACGCCTGCGGTTGGTGGGCGCCATGACGCACTTCGCGACGGCCGATGACGACCCGGGCTTCATGCGCATTCAACTCGATTCCTTCACACCGTGGGCGCAGACGGTGCGCGACGCGTTCGGAGGCGTGCTCGTCCATGCCGCGAACTCGGCGGCGACGCTGTGCGAGCCGGCCTCCCATTTCGATCTCGTGCGCTGCGGTGTGGCGGTGTACGGGATGGACCCGTTCCAGGCCGATCCCGCCGCCAGGGGCCTGGTGCCCGCGCTCGAGCTGTGGTCCTATGTGGCGGAAGTCAAGCCCGCGGCGGTCGGCGACACCGTGGGATACGGCAGGCGCTTCGTCGCCCGTCACGCGACGTGGATCGCGACGCTGCCGATCGGCTACGCGGACGGCTTTCGCCGTGGGCTCTCTGACAACGCCGAGGTCCTGATCGCCGGGCGGCGCCACCCGCTGGTGGGCACCGTGTCGATGGACAACATCACCGTGGATCTCGGTCCGGCGCCCAGCGAGCCCGCGGGCATCCGGGGGGCGCCGGCGGTGCTTCTCGGGCGCGAAGGCGGCGAGCGGATCCTCGCCGAGGACTGGGCGAGACGGCTCGGGACCATCAATTACGAGGTGACCTGCGCCATCAGCCCCCGCGTTCCCCGCGCCTACTCCGGGAACGGAGCGTGAGCGCGCCGCTGGAGGTCATCCGCGCGGCGCTGGCCGGCGTGCCCGCGTGGCTCGTCGGCGGGGCGGTCCGGGACCGGTTGCTCGACCGCCCGACCGATGACCTCGACATAGCCCTCGACGGCGATCCCGAGGCCGCCGCCCAGGTGGTGCGCCGTGCGGCGGGCGGCGCGGCCTTCCCACTCTCCGAGGCGTTCGGGGCCTGGAGGGTGGTCGGTCGAGATCACGCGTGGCAGCTCGACCTCGTCCCCTTGCTCAACGGGAACCTCTTCGAGGATCTGGCGGCCCGCGATTTCACCATCAACGCGATGGCCGAGCCCCTGAGTGGCGGAGGGCTGGTGGATCCCCACCGCGGAGCGGCCGATCTCCGCGCCAGGCGGCTGCGGGCGGTCGGCCCGAGGTCCTTCGCCGAAGATCCGCTGCGCAGCCTTCGAGCGGTCCGGCTGGCGTCGGAGCTCGACCTCGAGATCGAGCCTTCGACGGCGCTCGAAGCCTCCGAACAAGCCGGGGGACTCAAGTCGATCGCCGCCGAGCGCGTCTTCGCCGAGCTCAAGCGCATCGTTGCCGCCCCCGACCCCCGGGCGGGTCTCGAGCGCATGCGCCGCTTTGGGATCACGCGCGTGGTGTTGCCCGAGCTCGACGCGCTGCGCGGCGTCGAGCAGAGCGTCTACCACCACCGCGACGTCTACGACCACACCCTCGAGGTCCTGGACGCCACGGTGCTCCTCGCCCGCGATCCAGCCGCCGCCGGACTCCCCCTCCACGGCTCGCCCCTTGCGGCCCTGCTCGCGGAGCCGCTGGCCGACGGGCTGACGCGCGGGGAGGCCATGCGCTTCGCCGCCCTGCTGCACGACATCGCCAAGCCCCAGACGCGCCGTGAGCGCGCCGACGGTCGAGGCGCCGGCTTCCCGGGGCATCACGAGGAGGGCGCGGTGACCGCTCGCGCGCTGCTCCGCCGGTTGCGGGCGGCAGAGCGGTTGATCGACCACGTGGTCGCCCTGACCCTGCACCACCTACGCCTCGGCTTTCTCGTGCGCGAGCGCCCGCTCGACCTGCGGAAGGTGTATCGTTACCTGACCGCGACCGCCCCCGTCGCGGCGGACGTCACCGCCTTCACGGTGGCCGACCGGCTCGCCACCCGCGGGCGCAACGCCGCTGCGGCGATCGCCGCCCACGCCGAGACCGCCGACGAGATGCTCGGCTTCGCCTTCGCCGAGCGAGCGGCGGGGCGGCGAGCCCCGCTCGTCCGGGGCGACGAACTGGCCGCGGCGCTCGGCGTTGCGCCCGGGCCTCAGCTGGGCGAGCTGCTGGCCCAGCTCGAGGAGGATCGCTTCGCGGGTGACGTGCTGACGCGTGAGGGCGCGATCGCCAGAGCCCGTGACCTTCTCGGTCGGAAGCAAGCCGGCTAGGTCTCGGGCATCCTTCCTGGCCAGGACCCCGGTCCGACGCGCTACGCGGCCACTTCGCGGACCACCGCCTCGCAGACGGCGGTCGCCCGTCGAACCGTCTCGAAGTCGACGTTGGCCGGGACGTCGCGCTGCGAGTGGTAGTTCGCGGGGAACCGGTACCTGGTCACCGACGCGAGCGTGGCGGTGGGATAGCCCGCTCGCAGAGCGATGAGGCCGTCTGTGGCCAGTCCGAGGCGCAGGCCCCGGCCGACCGTGAGCCCTGCCCGGCGGGCGCCGGCGGCGAGCAGCTCGCGCATCTGGAGCGGATAGTCCTCGATCCGGATCATGCCCTCGCCTTCGATCACGATCAGGTGCGGGGAGCCGACCGATTCCACGCACACGACGCGCGTGTGCTCGAGCGGCAGGTCCGTGCGATGGCGGCGTACGAAGCCGCGCATACCCTCCATGAAGGACTCCTCCGAGCCCGTGGAGACCAGCACCACACGGATGCCGGTCACCGGTCTTTCCCGAAGCAGGCGTGCGAGCTCGAGCACGACGGCGACCGCGGAGAGATTGTCGTTGGCGCCGGGCACCACCGTGCGGGTGGCGATGTCGGCGAACGCGGCGACGGAGCCCACGGAGATCGCCGTGCCGAGCGTCCGGATCAGCTTCGAGTCCAGAAGCGCACCCACGGCCACGAGGGCGGGGCCGCCCGCGACCAGCCTCATGACCGGCGGAGAGGTCTTCTGGCGTTCGAACCACGCGGGAAAGCGATCGGCGATCCGCGTCACTAACTGCTCGTTGAAGATGAACCCGCCGTGCGCCGCGTCGTGGTGGGAGACGAACACAAGGGTCTGTTCGGCATCGGGATCGCCGGCTTCGGCGACGACGTTGTAGGTGTTGCGCCGCGGCAGGATCCTGCGGAGCAGATGTGGCCCGGCGGACACGTCCTCGACGATGCCGGCGGTGGCAGCCGCGCTCACCGCCACCGCGAGGGCGCGACGGCCGCGGCCCGCACCGCCGCTCGCCGCGAGCCCGGCCAGCGAGCCCGCGGCGCTGAAGAGCCCGAGCGGGATCCAGTAGGTCCCGTGCGCCCGCTCGACCTCCACCCGCGCATCGAGGTTCTCGCCGCGCAGTCGCTCAGCGATCCATTCCGCAGCGGTCCGCTCGCCCTCGGAGGCAGAAGGCCGATCCAGGGAAGCCAGATGCTTGACGGTGGCCCGCAGGCGGTCAGGGTCAGGCGACATGCCCACTTCAGAAGATACTGTTCCGAGGACTCATGGCCGACCCCGACTGCCTCTTCTGCAAGATCGTCGCGGGCGAGTTGCCCGCCGCCCTGGTGCACGAGGATGAGCGCACCCTGGCCTTCATGGACATCAACCCCGCGACGCGTGGCCATCTCCTGGTCATCCCGCGCGACCACGCGCAGGACGTGCACGAGATCGGCCCGGACGACCTGGCCGCCGTGGCGCGCACGGGTCAGGCCATGGCGGCCCTCCTTCGCGACCGCCTGGGCGCCGACGGCGTCAACCTCCTCAACTCGGCCGGCGCGCCGGCATGGCAGACCGTCTTTCATTTCCACCTCCACGTGATCCCTCGCTATGAGGACGACCTCCTGCGGTTGCCGTGGGTTCCCAGTCCGGGCGATCCTGACGTGATCGCCGGCGCCGCCTCGGAGCTGACCCGATGAGTGGCCCCGTCACCGTCCGGCGTGAGGATGGGCTCGCGCAGATCGTCTTGGCCTCGCCTCCGCTGAATCTCTTCGACGAAGCGATGTTCGCCGGCCTCGAGGCAGCCGTCTCAGAGCTCGAATCAGACCTTCCGCGCGCCGTGTTGATCTCCGCCGAGGGGCGAGTGGTCTCAGGTGGCGTCGACGTCAAGGTCTTCGACGCGATCGCGTCTGCGCAGGAGGCGGCGGAGCTCTGGAAGCGCCTGATAGTCCTCCCTCAGCGGCTCGAGGCCCTGCAGTGCCCCACCGTGTTCGCCGCTCACGGCCTCTGCCTCACCGCGGCGTTCGAGATCTCGCTGGGATGCGATCTGATCCTTGCCGCCGAGTCCGCGCGGTTCGGGCTGGTCGAGATCGTCGTCGGGCTCACCCCGGCCATGGGCGGGACCCAGAGGCTCGTCGAGCGGGCCGGGCCGGGCCGGGCGCGTGAGCTCGTGATGACGGGTGAGCTATACGACGCCGCAACCCTGCACCGCTGGAACGTGGTCAATCGCGTGCTTCCCGACGACGGCTTCGCGGAGGCGGCTCATGCCTTCGCGTCCCGGCTCGCTTCGGGCCCGACCCGGGCGCACTCTGCCACCAAGCGCGTCGTGCGCGCCGCGCTCGACGGCGGCGTGGACGCGGCGGACGCCGCCGTCGTCGGACTCGCCGGTGACCTCTTCGCCACGGAGGACCTGCGCAACGCGGTCGCCTCGTTCCTCACCGAAGGGCCAGGCAAGGCGACCTACGTCGGGCGCTGACCGCCGTCGGTGACCGCCCTTGCGCCCCGCCACTCGAGCCGTATAGGTTCTCCCGAGAGTCGGGGCCGGGCCTCGCCTGGCCGCAAGCCTACAGCGATGGGAAGCGATGCCTTCCGGAACGGTCAAGTGGTTCAGCGACGACAAGGGCTTCGGCTTCGTCACGCCCGATGACGGCGGCCGTGACCTCTTTGTCCACTTCAGCGGCATCATCGGCGACGGGTACAAGTCCCTCGCCGAGGGCGTGCGGGTGAACTACGAGGAAGAGCAGGGCGACAAGGGTCCCAAGGCGGTCAACGTCGAGAAGATCTAGCCCCGGTCGTTCGAGACCGAATCGGGTGGGCAGCAACCTCAGGCCGCCGGTCGTGTTGAATGCCCGGATGCTCAAACCCGCGATCCTCCTGTCCTGCGTGCTCGCCGTCGTCCTGGGAGTCGCGGCCACCCCGGCCGCCGCACGAATCGTCGAGATCGGCGCGTCAGCCCAGCCTCTGGTTCCGAGCTGCCCGGCGACGCCGTGCTTCGCACTGTCGCGAACCACGGGCTATCAGGCCAAGGTGGCGGCCGAACGCGGAATCCACACGGTGCCCGAGGATGGCCGCCTCGTCGCGTGGTCGATCACCCTCGGGAAGACCGGTCCGCGTCAGAACGCCTTCTTCGAGCGGCAGTTCGGTGGCACCGCCTCGGCGGGCATCACCATCATCCGGCCGGGAAGCAAGCTCTACGCCCGCACTCTCGCCGGGAGCCCGATTCAGCAGCTCGAGCCCTATTTCGGCAGCACGGTGCAGTTCGCTCTCGAACAGAGCATCGAGGTGAAGAAGGGGTGGATCGTCGCGCTCACGGTTCCGACGTGGGCGCCGGCACTCGTCACCGGCTTCGGCAACGATCATTCGTGGCGTGCTGCGAGCCGCCGCGGCGGCGCGTGCAAGGATCAGGAGACCCAGGTTCCGCAGACCCAGGCCGGCAGGATCGCGCGCTACCGCTGCTTGTACCGAACCGCGCGACTGGCCTACAGCGCGACCCTGGTCACCGCGCCGGTTCGGCCTCCGAGCTAGTCAGCTCGGTCAGCACGCTCCGGCGTTCTGCCGACAGAACTCCTCGAACTCCTCGGTGCCGGGGCTGGCTCCGCCGTTGGAGCCCGACTGCGACGGCGCCTCGCTGCCGCCGGGGTCGCTCGGAGTCGCGGTCGTCTGCGGCTCCTCTGCCTGGGGCTGCGGCGTTGCAGTGGCGCCCGGTGTACTCGGGGTGCTGCCACCGCTCACCGGCTCATCACTCGTCTGCGGCGTGTCATCCGTGGATTCCGCTTGGCCGCCCGTGGTTCCGCTCGGGTCCGAGCTCGACGCGTCGTCCGGCTCGGCCAGCGCGTCGGCGCTTCCTTCGCGCTGGGTCGGGGTGGTTAGCTCGGGAGGTGCTCCGCTGACCTCGTCGGCGCTGATCTGCGTTCCACCGCACGCAGTGATGCCCGACGAGACCGCGAGCAGCGCGGCGATCAGCAGAGCCAGCGGGCGGCGTGACACCACGGTGTCAGCGGTCGAAGGCGGCCATGCGGCGGCCGCACCACTGGCAGTCGTTGAGGTCGTGCTGGTTGAGCTGGTCGCACCAATTGCAGAAGCGGAGGTTCTCGACCGCCCATGGCAGCTCGGACGGCGACGGGGCCAGCGGCAGCATCTCTCCCACCACCTCGAGAGGCTCGCCCGTCTCCCGATCGACGTACTCGCGGCCGGGCTCGGCTTCGACGAGGATCTCGCGACCAGTTGACGGCGTGCGGAGCCGATACTTCTGGCGCAGGCTCATCGGCGGGCATCCTATTACAAGCGTGGAGGCGTGGCGTCCGGCGCTGAGGCCGGCCTTCCGGGATCCGGCTTGGGGTAGT